>Ga0099364_10010189_pt1 | contig 12954 bp, 10 predicted proteins | sample TergutTh196P3_FD_73070 | JGI IMG/M metagenome (GOLD analysis project Ga0099364, IMG submission 73070) | Microcerotermes parvus P3 segment gut microbial communities from Pointe-Noire, Republic of the Congo - Th196 P3 | ecosystem: Host-associated > Arthropoda: Insects > Digestive system > Gut ...
TGGGATAATGATTGTCATATGCATAATCGTACTCGGCGTAATTATTTCAAAGCTAAAGATTGCTCAAGCTCTAAAACTTGGAGAAGACTAATTGAATTCGGAATTCGGAATTCGGAATTCGGAATTAACCACCCCGCCGCTGACGCCGCACCCCTCCACAGAGGGGAATTAGTTGAATGCGCTAGCTTATCGGGGCGACCGCCCTCGTCTCCCGTCATTGCGAGGAGCCGCAGGCGACAAAGCAATCTATATTCTTCATTCCTAATTCTTCATTCTTCATTGTTCACGGAGGGGTGGTTAATGAATGTATTAAATGCGACAGGCATAAAACGTGGATATCCATCAGGCGGTGAGACAATATGGGCTCTCAAAGGCGTAGATTTGACCATCGATGAAGGACAGTTTGCGATATTCAAAGGCGTATCCGGATCAGGGAAAACTACATTGATGAATATATTGGGCACACTAGACCCGCCCACCGAAGGCGAAGTGTATTTCTGCGGTGAATCTGTTACAAATGCATCGGAATATAGACGTGATACATTGCGGCGCACGGAAATGGGATTTGTGTTTCAGTCCCTGGCACTCGTATCGATGATGACTGCTTATGAGAATGTTGAGTTCATACTGAGAATATGCGATTACCCTGCAAAGGACAGAAAAAGCAGAGTAGAAGAATGCTTGAAAATGGTTGGTCTGGCGGATCGAATGAATCACCTCACGCAAGAGTTGAGCGGCGGTGAACAGCAGCGAGTCGCGATAGCCCGCGCAATCGCGCATAGCCCAAAAGTCATTTTTGCCGACGAACCGACAGCAGAACTAGATACGACGACAGGTTTGCAAGTCGTGAAAGTCTTAAAAGAACTGACTGAGCAAGAAGGGGTCACAATCGTCATGGCGACTCATGATCCGGGTTTGATGGACATAGCTGATGTGGTATATGAGATGGAAGACGGTGAGTTTATTTAATGAATGAGGTCTATGATTTCGAGAAATATATCGTCATCTGCGATACCTTGGTCAAGATATATAAGACCAGGGATATTGAAGTGCTCGCATTGCAAGGTCTCGATCTGCTGATTGAGCATGGGGAGGTCATGGCGATCATTGGAAACAGCGGCAGTGGAAAATCCACATTGCTGAATATGATCGGAGGTCTCGATAAACCATCAGTCGGGAGTCTATATGTCAATGGAGTAGATTTGCTGAAGATGCGTGAAAACGATTTGCCTGCATACAAGACAGAGACTGTTGGATTCGTCTGGCAGAATAACGCCCGCAACATTATCCCATACTTGACCGCTTTGGAAAATGTTATGATGCCAATGCAATTTAACAAGTTGGAGAACATAACAAAAAAACGAGAACGTGCATATGAACTGCTCGAAATGGCTAAAATCGAGCATCGTGCAGGTCATAGGCTTGGACAGCTATCCGGCGGTGAGCAGCAGCGCGTAGCTATCGCGATTGCTCTGGCAAACCACCCGAAACTGCTTCTGGCAGATGAGCCGACAGGTTCTGTTGACACAAAAACGACTGACCTCATCATGGAAATGTTTCGCTCTGTCAATGCTACGCTTGGTACGACTATAATAATCGTCACGCACGATAGGCAGATTTCCAAGAAAGTCCAGCGAGCCGTTGCTATCCGTGATGGTAAAACCAGCAGTGAGTTTATAATGAAACAAAGTTATGCAGAGCAGATGGGGAGCATAACCGGGTTTAGCGATGGTTTTGCGGAAGATGGAACACAGCAGGAATTTGCGGTGTTCGATCGGGCAGGGCGTGTACAGATACCTAAAGAGTATTTGGAAAAATTAAATCTTGATGATAATAAGGTCAGTGTAAGCCTGGAAGAAGGCGGAAAAATCACCATCCGCGCCCCCGAGAGATAATGTCAATTTTGAAAGGAATATACATATGATATATCGAGAGCTTGGAAAAACCGGGATGAGAGCATCAGCTCTGGGTTTTGGATGCATGAGACTACCAATGACAGTCAAAGACGGAAAATCAATGGTAGACGATGAACTGGCAGGACCGCTGCTACGCCGAGCAGTTGAGTTGGGAATCAACTTTTTTGACTCGCATTGGTTCTATTGCGACTTTGACAGCCAGCGAGCAGTTGGAGCTGCATTGCGTGAAGTGCGTGACAAGGTCTATATCTCCACAAAGACTAACATGATGGCAATGGACAAAGCAGATGACTTTGACAACTACTTGGAAAAATCATTGGAGCAAATGGAGCTGGACTATCTTGACTGCTACCACTTACCGGCTCTCACATATCGCACATGGAAAGAGAAAGTCCTGCCAATGGGATTACTCGACAGAGCGGAAAAAGCAAAATCAAAGGGGTTAATCAAGCACATCTCGTTTTCTTTCCACAGTGACCCGGACAAGATCAGCGAACTAATTGACACCGGTGTATTCTCAACAATGCTAGGGCAGTACAACATTCTCGACAGACGCAATGAAGAGGCTTTTGCATATGCTAAGTCAAAAGGCGTTGGAACGATGGTCATGGGTCCGCTCATGGGCGGCGTGTTTACCGATGGCGGCGAGACATTCTTAAAGCGCATGGGGTCTGAAGCGTCCAGCGCTGCAGAGATGGGGTTGCGATTCGTTTGGGGAAATCCCGATATTGACGTTGTGCTTTCCGGGATGTCAAACTTGCAGCAGCTCGAAGAAAATGTCGAGTATGTCAATAGAGCAGAAGGCGTCCTCGAGCAAGAACGCCGTCAGTTAATTGAAAAAAGCCATGAGCTCAGAGAACTCAATGACTTGTATTGCACAGGTTGCAACTATTGTGCAGGTTGCCCGGAGAAAATTCAGATTGGTCGTGTTTTCCAGTTGTATCTCCAGCACCACATCTGGGGTCTTACTGATGCTGTCAGAAAGGTCAGGGGACAAGGAAACCCATGGACAGGGCCATGGGTCGATCCGTCTGTTTGTACCGCGTGTGGTAGATGCCAGGATCGTTGTCCTCAGAAAATCGACATCCCGACGGAACTGAGGCGCGTTTGGCCTGTAGTCCGTGATCTATAGGATTCTCTCCATGCCTTTAAGTCAATAAAACATCAATGAAACCGTTTACGGTCAGTTGCTTGACATACTTGAAACCGCAATGTTTCAGCAACTCTTTCATATCATCAAACTTATAGCCAATAGATTCACCATCATGGCTATCGCTGGATAAAATCACCTCGCCTCCGCGTATTCGCAGTTCCTTTAACAATAATAAGGATGGATAAGGCTCCTGCCTGCCAAGCTTATACATCGCACCCGTATTGACTTCAAAAAGATTATGATTTTTCAAAATCTCATCCATGGCGGTAAGCGCAGATGCGACATAACGAGAATTTGTCTCATCAAAGAACTTACCGCCTTGGTTATATTTTGCTATGAGATCAAAATGTGCCACAATATCAGCCCCGGTCTTATTGATCACATCAGCCATAGTTTCGTAATAACACTCAGCCATAGCATAATAATCACCGTTGAAGTATTCATCGCATACTCTTTTTTGCGACCTCTCGCTGCTGTCTATGCATGAGAAAATATCACCCGTCAGAAGATCATGGACAGCGCCTATCGAATAATCCGGAGGCGAATTTGGAAGCCCTGTGACAATGTCGGTATAATAATCCTGTTCGATACCCAAAAACAGATCGATCTTCTCGGCATATTTACTTTTAAGCTGCGCATATTCTTCAAAGTACTTTATTGTATCATCCGGTGTCATGCTGCAGCCTGTGTCATGCGGAGCATATGAATGGCCTGAAAATCCGAAAGAATCGCAGCCTCTATTTATTGCTGCGATTATCATATCTTCCGGCGACAATAGTCCATCGCAATACAAGGTGTGCGAGTGAAGATTTTGAAGTCTATACATCGACTCCTCCTCAATAAGCTAAAATGCCAGATTATTGCACCATTTAACTGCTTCGAGATACACATCGGTGATCATGTCTGCTCCTATGCATAATTCTGATGCAAGCAAATCGGTTTTATCCCAATTGCTCTGTTCAAGGCTTATGACAAGTTCAAGCGCATCAAAAAGAGGACCGGAATTGTAGACGAGAGCCGTAACAACGTCGCTAGCAAGGTTCATACCATCGATAACGACACCCATAGGCATTTCCATTAGCACATCAAGCATTGAGAACAATCCCACCTGAAACGCGCTTTCGACAGATTTGACAAATCTGCACTTTGCGTTCATTTCCTCTATGAACCGGCCCCTAATCATTGACATCTTAATGATCTCGTCGGGTTTCCCGGTATTCAGACCCATTAACGCAATTAAGAATACCCATTTTCGTAGTTCGACTGTCCCGATAATTGATACTGCTCGGTTTATATCTGTAACCTCAGCTCGCAAGTCGTAGTAAGCTGAGTTGACAAGCCTGAGCAGTTTATATGATAATGCTAAATCCCCGCGAATGACTCTGGCGACTCGGTTGAAGCTCATGTCATCCCCTGAACATATCTCCCTCATCAGTGAGATATAACTGATTTTCATTGGTGATAACACTTTTGCAGTTAGTGTTTCGGGTTTACTGAAGAAGTATCCTTGGAATAAATGGAAACCAAGGCTAAGCGCGGTTGTGAACATTTCGGTTGTTTCGATTTTTTCAGCGAGCAGCCATTTTCCTTTAAGGTCTGCGCGTTTTAGCATCAGGTTTATGTCTTTTGGCGTGTTTACGAGAAAATCTACTTTGATTATCCTACTCACTTCAATCAGAGGGTCAAGTTCCGGACGGTAGACGAAGTCGTCCAGAGCCAGCTTATAGCCCGTTTCTTGTAATGAACGGCAGGCGTCGATTATCTCCGGTGTCGGGTTGACATCTTCCAGGACTTCTACTACGAGGTGTTCTTTTGGGAATATTGTTGGCGTGTTTTCAAGTAGAAGATTAGCTGTGAAGTTTATGAATGCAGGCCTGCCCCCGGTGATTGATTCGACTCCCCTTGAATAGAAACTCTCCATAATGACTTGAGATGTCGCCTGGTCAGCGCCAGATCCATCGAATTTCGTATCTGACGCGGCGTTTCTATAAAGCAGTTCATAACCATAAATCTGCTTTTTTGTGTTGAAAATAGGCTGCCTGGCAATATATGTCTCCACAGGCATACCTCCTTGCAAGCGCGAACGCCGAGTAGCTATTATTGATGCTTTTTTATATAGATGCTTTGTTGTGCATGAATGAATGGCTGCATACTATCCGTCTAAGATAGCGAATTGCAACAACCGTTCTCGCTATTTTACTATTTATTGCGTTATTTGTCAATTTTTTTGCGTTCCAAGAGTTGCATCTTCCGGGAGGATTTGATAAAATATCGCAGGTATATGTTTCATTATTGCGAAAAATATAAAATAAAAGGAGGATTCTATCAGTGCCTTTTTATGATTTACGTTGCAAGAAATGCGAAGGCGAGTTCAATATCATGGCATCAATGTCCGACAAAGCCGAGCGGAAGATACCATGTCCCGAATGCGGATCAATGGAAATGGAAACAGTATATATGTCTGCTCCGAATTTCATTAAAAACATCGGGGACGCTGCACCGGCATGTCCCAACAGCAGCGCTTGCGGAGCATCATGCCCACATTCACGCATTGCGTAGTATATCACCTGTAACAGATATGTCATTCATTCCCTTTCGCGTTGTCATTCTGAGCTTTAGCGAAGAATCTTTCCGCACCCAAGTTACGTCAAAGTAAGATTCTGCGGTCACAAGCTCCCTCAGAAAGACAAACCAATGATACGTGCAACCCGTAAATATTATCTTGTAAAATATGTAGAAAAGACGGCAAGTAGCCGCCTTTTCCATATATACCGCTCTATACTTTTAGAGAATGACGACAGGTTTAATGAGATCGGCGGGTTTGTCTTTCATCATAAGGAGAGCTTCTTCGACTTTATCGAAACCATTGAACGTATGAGTGACCATCCTGCCCGGATTGATCCTCTTAGCCTTACACAAAGCAGCGTATTGTTCCATGCGGAGTCTGCCACCAAGCATCAAACCGCCGATGATTTGCTTATGACCCATGCCAACGCCCCACTCGGCTCTCGGAATCTTGATATAGTCGCCTTCGCCAAGATAGTTCACATTGCTTATCTTGCCTGCCGGTTTCACCATGCGGACAGCTTGGTCAAAAGTATCGTTATCACCGCCGGCAATAACAACACGATCAACACCATAGCCTTTCGTGAACGCGAGGACTTGCTCAACGATATCGCCATTTTTGTAGTTTATGATTTCCGTTGCTCCAAATTCTTTTGCAACATCAACGCAGTTTGGCCTTGAACCAACAGCAAAAATCTCAGAAGCGCCTCTGATTGCAGCTGAAGCGACTGCCATTAGTCCGACAGGTCCGATGCCGACTATGCATACTTTATCGCCAAAGTTGATGTCTGCCATTTCAACCCCAAGCATACCTGTTGGTACCATATCGGAAAGCATGCACCCGGTAGCCAGGTCCATGCCTTCAGGAAGGTGAGCAAGATTGCCGTCAGCGTCATTGACATGGAAAAATTCGCCAAAAACACCATCTTTAATATTCGAGAACTTCCAGCCTGAAAGCATGCCACCTGAGTGCTGTGCAAAACCGGCTTGTGCTTCTACGGAGTTCCAGTCAGGTGTGATCGCGGGTACTAAAACCTTATCGCCCGGTTTGAAGTCTTTTACAAGAGAGCCGACTTCAACTACTTCGCCGACGCCTTCATGTCCAAGAATTAAGTTATGCCTGTCACCAATAGCACCTGCCCAGACAGTATGCACATCAGATGTGCAAGGGGCTAGTGCCAGCGGTCTGCATATCGCGTCGATAGGGCCGCACTCAGGCCTCTCTTTTTCGATCCAACCGGTTTTTCCGATGCCAAGCATTGCGTAGCCTTTCATATGTGATGATCCTCCTAATAATATTATGTAATATGTTCCGTGACAGTAAATGCAATGTAGATAATATGATATAACAAATTGTGAAAAATACAACTTAATTTTTTGTAATCCGTAACATTTCTTTTGTAATTCGTATCATAGTTGTGATAATATAAATCCAATTCGGAATTCGGAATTCGGAATTCGGAATTAACTAAGCCGCAAAGCATCCCCGTCCCTCGTCATTGCGAGGAACCCGCAGGGTGGCGTGGCAATCAATATCCTCGTCTCCCGTATATGCAACTCGTAGGGCAGGGGTTCTGCTCTTGCCATAAATCCTTCGTCCATCGTCTCCCGTCATTGCGAGGAGCGTAGCGACGCGGCAATCCATAATAAATATGAAATATAAAAATATTGGAATTATTAATACTAGGAGGACTAAAAATGAGAAAATCCGGAAGATTCGTAGTGGACACCCATGTCCATTCGCAACGCCACGCAGCAGGAGCCGCACTCAAAGAAAGACTAAAAGAAACAGGAAAAAAAGAACTGGACTACTCAGACCTGAACGCAACGATGGGCGGACTCGAAACATACGACAACTCCCCAAGACTGCTATACGACATGGAATGCTATGGCGTCGATATGTGTGTGCTCCAACCGGCGTTTGGCATGAGCAATGACTTGAATCTCGAATTGGTCGAAAAATACCCCGACAAGTTCGTTGCCATGTGCAACACGATGGAAACCAGAGAACTGGGAACTGACTGGACAGCAAAAGCCGCATACGACGAGCTTGACGCACTACTATCAACAGGGAAATTCTGCGGAATGGGCGAAGGGCCGATAACCAGACCCGGAAGAGCGTACTCAGGAAAAACATACAATATGTCAGAGCGCATGGATGAACTACGCCTGAGCATGGACCTTGGCAGAAAACACAACGTACCTGTCACGATACATACGGGCACAGCGGGAGGGTATCCCATTAACCATACGTTCTGGCCGGAAGACTGGAATCCATATTGGGTACATGACCTCGCATCGGAATACCCTGATGTCACAATCATATTTGCTCATGGCGGAATGCAGGGTGGGTACATGACCGATCTGGTTGACCAATGCATACTCGTAGCTTCAAACTACAACAATGTCTATTTGGAAACCGGCTTGTACTGGACAGACTTATATATCAAAGCTCTCAGCTATCCGAATGTCGGTCCGGAAAAACTGATCTGGGGTTCTGACTGGGGAGCAAGTCAGCCAATACAGACAAAGATGGGAAACAACCCGCAGACATTCAGTATGCAAGTGCACTCACAAGGCATTGTCAGGCATCAAGTCGATGTAATGGGTTGGAGCTTAAAGCAGGTTGACAGGCTTGACATTTCGCAAGATGACGCAAACCTAATCCTTGGAGGAAACGCAGCACGGATATTCAAGCTAAAGCTACCATTTACAAGAATGTTCAGGATATAAAGAATCAATTCGGTACAGAATGATGAATCACTAATTTTGTCATTCTGAGGGAGCTTGTGACCGAAGAATCTTACTTTGATGTAATATCGCATAGAAAGATTCTTCGCTAGCGCTCAGAATGACAAGGGGGAACTGCTGACAAAGATGAAGGTTTATGCATCCCCGTCTGAATAGTAATATCTATCCGATAAAATGCGATGTTGTTGTCAACAGGACAGCAACATCGCATCAAAACGTATTTTCCTAAAAATTACTTCGCATATTCGATTGCTTTAGTCTCACGTAAGAGATTAACCTTAATCTGACCGGGATATTCGAGCTCGCTCTCAATCCTCTTCGCAATCTCGCGAGCAAGCAAAATCATCTCATCCTCTGACACCTCTTCGGGCTTGACCATGATGCGGATTTCGCGCCCCGCTTGAATAGCATAGGAACTCTCAACACCTGTGAATGAAAGAGTCAACTCCTCCAGTTTCTCAAGACGCTTTATGTAGTTTTCGATATTCTCACGCCTGGCTCCCGGACGCGCTGCGGAAATGCTGTCGGAAGCCTGCACAATACAAGCAGTGATCGTTCTCGGTTCAACATCGCCATGATGCGCATGTATTGCATGTATGATATCTTCGTTTTCCTTATATTTCTTCGCAAGATCAATGCCGATATTCACGTGGCTGCCATCGACTTCATGGTCAATAGCTTTGCCGAGGTCATGCAATAAACCGGCGCGTTTCGCGGTCATTACATCAACGCCCAGTTCAGCGGCAAGCAACCCTGCGATGTGCGCAACTTCGATCGAATGATTGAGTACATTTTGACCGTAGCTGGTTCTATAACGCATTCTGCCAAGCAACCTTACGACCTCCTGATGGAGCCCATGAATGCCTGTTTCAAATGTTGCGCGTTCGCCTTCAGACTTTATTGTGGCATCGACTTCCTTTTTTGCCTTATCTACCATCTCTTCGATTCTGGCAGGATGAATGCGCCCATCGATAATAAGTTTCTCGAGCGCAATTCTGGCAACTTCGCGGCGAATCGGATCAAAGCTGGACAGCGTAATCGCCTCGGGAGTATCGTCTATGATCAAATCAACCCCCGTGAGCGTTTCGATTGCGCGAATATTGCGGCCTTCGCGGCCTATGATGCGGCCTTTCATTTCGTCATTGGGCAGGGGAACCACAGAGACAGTCGCTTCCGCGACATGATCGGCAGCACAACGTTGGATTGCGAGCGAAATGTATTCACGCGCTTTTTGATCCGCTTCTTCTTTGAAACGTGTTTCAATTTCCTTGATTTTCATGGCAGCTTCGTGCGTGACCTCTGATTCAAGGTTTTTAATGAGATATGCTTTAGCTTCTTCGATTGTATACCCTGATATTTTTTCCAGCATTTCAAACTGGCTGCGCTTGATTGTTGCGACCTCTTCGTGTGCTGTATCGAGATCCGCCAGTCGCTTATTGAGCGTTTCCGTCTTTTTCTCGATAACATCGGTTTTCTTGTCGAGCATTTCTTCTTTTTGCTGAAGCCTGCGCTCTTGTTTTTGTATTTCTGTGCGGCGTTCCTTTACTTCGCGTTCATACTCGCTGCGGCTTTTGTGTATTTCTTCTTTTGCTTCCAGCATTGCCTCGCGTTTTTTGCTTTCCGCTGCTTTAATTGAATCGTTGATAATCCTCTTTGCTTTTTCTTCGGCGCTTTGTATGTCTCTTTCCGATACTTTTTTCCTATATGTTATGCCAAGGAAAAAGAACACAACTGCGGCAATGACTAAGGCAACCGCAGCTATTATATAGTAGACCAGCATTGTTCAGATATACACCTCCATTTATATGTTAGTGGTTAGATAGGATTCCTATGATGAAAATCCCTGCGCTGTACCGATTCTGTCGTATGCCTTCTTGATTTGATTTCACGCTTTTTGCGGTGAGAAATCAGATATTACTATCGATGATACCTCGCATCATGCCGCGAGGGGAGAAGTCATTATAGAAATCGGCTTAGCAGTGAGAGTATCGAAATCGTGAAATTCCCCCTAAGAGAGACAGATCATATCAAGTTTATAGAAGTCTGCCTTCTTCGTTTCACTACTATCTTCCCCGCCATTTTATAACCACTTCCCCTGCCTGTCAAGAAAAAAACTCATTTTGAGGTCACACATCCCACCGGTTTCTATTCAGATGGGTATACTAAAACCGCTATTATTGTCATTCTGAGGGAGCTTGCGACCGAAGAATCTTATTATGCCGCAAAATCGGTGCAGAAAGATTCTTCGCTAAAGCTCAGATGACAATGCTGAAAGATTAATGGATGACATGGGGGGTGGGGTGACCAGTAACCCGAATTCCGAATTCCGAATTCCAAATTTGTTTATACCTTGAGTTTACCACCATCGTATGATAAAATAACAATCTAAGTAAAGCAGAAGCAACGAGGAGACAACATGCGAAGAAACACATTCATAAAATCCATGCTACGGCAACCCATCCGCACAGCAGTCATCATAATCCTTATGGCAGCAACAGCATTCGCATTTGTAATGCGATCAGCAGAATACTTTGTGGTAAAAGACCAAATAGAAAGTATAGGAAAATTCTACAGATCGATAGGATATCTGCAAAACAGCGGAGGCAGAAGCATATATAACGACGTCTCAACAGGAGCGCAATACCTGACAAATAGCAAACACATAGAATTCACTGACGAACGCAGAGCAGCAGTCGGCTACCTGCACGACATAACAAACTCGAGATTTGGCGGAGGACAACCTGAATACAACTTCAGAACACGCCATCACACGGACGCCTATTTATATGGCGAACTGATCGACAAAGGATGGCTTGAACCCAGCTATGTCACGCTCAACCCATTCGTATGGGTGAGATATAGAGTAGACGAAGTCCTCGAATGCTCATATGGCACAATAGCACCCGGAGACGAAATAGAACTCAGATACTATCTCACCGACGACGAAAGAGTGGACGACTTGGCAGCCAAATGGCACAACTATTTGAATGACGACAACACATCGATAATAACTCCGGCAGATGAAATGATAATCGGACATAGATACTTCATAAGGTGCAATTATGGCAATGGCTCACTGATGGCGCTCAATGCGAACACAACCTGGTATATCGAGAGCGAACTGCAAGCGAACATCAACGACGACACATCACTTCTACAGATTGCCAACCAAATAGAAACAAATGACGACTCAACGAGTATAGCGGTGCGAGGAGACGACATCCAAATAACAAGAGAAGACTTACTGAGACGCCTTGCGAGACTTGGGAGCACACGAGCGCGTAACTCAACAGACATCTTCCAACGGAACGTACTACAACTACCGGCAAATCCAATATGGTATATCGAAATGGACGAAGGAGAAGCTATCGATTCCGCAGAACCCGGGTATGAATGGCTTGACCGTGAACTAAAACTGATGACCCGAAGCCAACACGCTGTGCAATTGCTTACAACATCGGACATGACAGCGATGCCTGTGACTCAACCGCAAAACAGGATAATGCAACTAATCGAGGGACGATGGCTAGATCGAAGTGATGAACAAAACGCTAATTCTGTCGGAGTGATCAACGAATACTTCGCATATAGGTTTGACTTAAACATTGGTGATGTCCTTCGGATAAACGTCCCGGATGAGCAGCACGCAGTAAGCGTGTACTCGATATCAAGCAGCGGCAGAATATTCACCGAATACCAGCTTGACAGTCCTCCGTCAGAAGACCGAGGGGTTGACCTCGAAATTGAGATCGTCGGTATATACGGTTTTAGGCTTGTACCGGGACTTCGAGGCGGCACCGCAGACCTATCAAGCACATTCATCTACATACCCGACTCGTGCCTTCCGCAAAATCTTGAAACCCGAAGCGTAAATACTGACCTTGATAACATGGGATGGATAGACGGACAGGAATACCTTCCACAATACCGGTATAGTTTTGTACTGTCCGATGCCAGAGAAGCCGATGCGTTCCATGCAATCAACGAACAGGAGCTTGAAGCGCTCGGATATGACTTGATGCTCATAGACACAGGCGCAGTCAACTTCTGGAAATCAGCGAACCCGATAATACAAGCCGTGACGCTCAATGTCGTTGTGTTCTCGATATTGCTCGTACTGGTGACAACCGCCGTGATGTTTCTCTATATGAGGCAAAGACGAAAAGACTTCGCCATTGCGCGCGCGATGGGGAATCCCTCAAAAATTGTGATAACGCATCTCGTTTTATCCGTGGTGTTGTTCGGATTACCCACAGTTATAGTCAGCAGCGCAGCAGGGTGGTATTTTGCATCAGGACAAATCGACAACACACTCAACCCCTTTGGTGAGCTTGCAACCACGTTTAATTTCACGATTAGCAGATCGGTACCTATATACCTTTTATTCATACTGACAGCCATCGTATTTCTGCTTTTCGCCCTTGTCACAATCATAGTTGCCCGAATGATTTCCAGGCTCTCCGTCCTGGAATTGCTGCAAGGCGGCAGCAACCAACCAAAACCAAGTAAATCAGAAACTGTGCTACAAAGCCGGGTGGTATCTTCGCGCACCGCTCCCGCTATGAGACA
>Ga0099364_10010190_pt1 | contig 12953 bp, 16 predicted proteins | sample TergutTh196P3_FD_73070 | JGI IMG/M metagenome (GOLD analysis project Ga0099364, IMG submission 73070) | Microcerotermes parvus P3 segment gut microbial communities from Pointe-Noire, Republic of the Congo - Th196 P3 | ecosystem: Host-associated > Arthropoda: Insects > Digestive system > Gut ...
TCCTGTTTGTATTTATCTACAAACGTTTCAATCGGAGCAAAACGTGTTCCGACTAAAATGCTCAGAACGTCCAAACAACCGCCAATCATTCGCCCGCTAAAAGCCGCGCGGGAATCACCCTGCAAGGACTTCCAAACGGAAGGTTTATCGAGGGTATAGGTTTCGCGTGTGAGGTCGTCCCAACTCGTAAACCCACCCCAAGCATCCCAGCTTTCCTGCGCGGTTTCGGTATTTGACATCACATCAAACGCCCGTAAATCTGTGGCATGAATACGGGAGCATCCCATATTCATTGAGTTTGAGCCGTGGATTGTCGCTATATCGCTTTTAACCGTAAGCGGGAACATCAGCGTGGTGGTGTCCGAATATCCGCAAACCCATTTCGCGGGCAGACAGGCAAGTTTTTCAAAATCTAAATGCGGCAGCATATCCATACCAAATTCCCCGCCCCACGGCGGGACAATGGCGGCCACATCAGGGTTTTCGTAAAGGCTCATAAACTCAGCCGCACGGGTCGCGCTGTCTGCGCTGACACACTTGCTACTGTTGCGAACAGAAGCGGTTTCAATGACATTGTAACCAAGCGCCTTTATATTTTCGATTGCGTTATCAAGCCGCCGGGGAAGCATATCGCCCGAAACTCCGCTTGACGGTGCGCAGATGCCGATGGTAGAGCCTTTTTGTAGTAGTTGTGGATATTTCATAGGTCTATTCTCCTCTCAATCTCGCGTTTAACCCTTTCCAAATCGCCGTCATGCAGCAGCGGAATCAATGCCTGTATCTCATCAATCGGCTTATCCCACCATTTGAACGCTTGCAGAAGTGTAATCAACTCATCGTCAAATCGTTTGCGAATTGGTTTTGCCGGATTGCCCGCTACGATTGTATAGAGTTCTACATTGTTTCCCACTACGCTGTTCGCGCCGATAATCGCGCCGTCGCCAATTTGTACACCGGGTAATATTACCGCATTCTGCCCAATCCACACATCGTTGCCGACAACGGTATCGCCTTTATGCGGCATCACAGACAGCGGCGGCACATCTTGCTCCCAACCCTCAAAAATATAAAAAGGGAAAGTACACACGCCGTCCATCTTGTGATTCGCGCCGTTCATAATAAACTCAACGCCTGCCGCAATTTGACAGAACTTCCCGATAATCAGCTTGTCGCCGTAAAATTCATAATGATGCGTGACACGGCTTTCAAAATCCAAACCGCTGTAATAGCTGAAATCGCCGACAATAATATTCGGTCGTGTAATGGTCGGCTTGATGTAGGTCACGTCATAAGGGTCTTGCCCGTTCTCGCCCGGAACGGGGTAGCGCGTAGTTGGGTTGGGTTGTTTGTGCATAATCATCTTTCTTTTTCCTCAAATTTTCCTCAATATCCAAGTAATACAAACAAGAGTGTTTTCCAAGTCGTCATACTCATTCTGCTGACCGCGAACATACCCCTCGAACATAGCCTTTTTGGCTTGGTATTTTGCCATCAACTCGTTTGCCCTTGCGATAATAAACTCCATGCCTGTGGCGCTGTCACCCGATGCGGCAGTTTCGTTGTTCTCATCGCCAACTGTTTCTATTAACTCCAATCCTGTTTCCTTAAACAAATCCATCCATTGATTTTCGGTCAGAAATTCGTAATGGCTGCATTTAACATCACTTTGCTTTGCACCGTTGGGAAGATAACCTTCGTCAATTAAAACATACCCACCCTGTTTGATTACGGCTTTCAGTTTACACAAGGTTTCGGCAGGGTTTCCCAACGCATCGCCCGCGGACTGTTTTATTATTCACATCAGTTGTTGATACCGGGAACGAAACGCGCCGTTACCAAGCCAATCATTGCATTTTCCGGCGAATCGCTCGTCAGTGCGGCGTATCTGTCCGAGGTTTCATAGACAAACTCCGCATCGGCTTGTACGGTCATAGGGATGTCGCTTATCATTACTGTGCCGGAGTATAGAACATAATTTTTCCAACGCAAAGTTCCCTCGACGAAAAACTTGTATTCGCCGGGGGAAACCGTGTTGCCATTTGAATCGGTCAAGTCCCATACGTAACTCTGCGTCCCTGCCCGTGGTGTCGCGCCGCTGATGGCATCCACTTCGTCTTTTGACATGGACGCAAGACCGGACTTCTCTGCCCATAAGGCAATGGAGTCAGGACGAGTTTTGTAACCGCCATCTGCCGTCCACGCCGTTGCGTAAAGCGTTCTTATGAGGTTGCCGTCCATGTCTTCGATCCATACCGCCCATTGGTTGCTTGCCGGACCGGATATTCTTTCGTAATCGAAGGAAATGATGACTTCGCCGGATATGGATACCGGCGTATCAGTTTCGGTAGTGTTACTTTTATTGTCGGTATCTATGACCGGCTGCTGTGCAACAGTCGGCGGCGTGTCTGGTGACGCTGAAGTTGCTTCATTCTGTGCAGGCGGATTTATCGGCGGCGTTTCGGGCGAAGTTGCATTTGTTTCATTCTGTGCAGGTGGATTTATTGGCGGCGCGGACGGTTCTGCTTGTTCGTTCCCGTCTGCGCAGGCACATAACGCGAACAGAAAAGTTATTAAAATCGCTGAAAGAAAACGTTTGCTTTTGCTCATTGAGTTTTACCTGCCATTTCATTTAGTTGCTTCACCATAATATAATCCTCATGTCCCGCGTGGTCTAATTTCTCGTCTGTAATCTCATATCCAAGCCGCTCATAAAATCTGACCGCAGGGTTGTCTTTTTGGACGGAAAGCGATGTGCGTTTGTATCCACGCTCACAAAGTAACCGGAATAAGAAAATCATCAAATCCGTTCCAATGCTCTGCCCACGATACTCCGGCAAAATTGATATGGCGAGTTCGGGAGTATCTGCGTCGATATTTCCATAAGCGGGTATTATCCTTGTCCATGCAGCGCCTACTATTTCCCCGTCTTTTTCGGCGACAACTCCGCAGTCATCCTTGCCGCCAAAGTCTTTGACATACACGAATATCTCCGGCTCGTAAATTATCTTTCGTTCCGGCAGTTCCGTACCGGGCGGCAGATAGATTGCGTTATACAGGAAGTCCTCAAGAAGATGGTATTCATCTTTATGTATTTCTCTGATGGTGTAACTCGGCAAAAACGGTGGGCATATCCCCCGCCTCGTTGAAATGCCATAAGCCTCGGTATTTTTAGTTGTGGTATTATAAGCCATACAAACCTCCGCGCGTCCCATTACGAAATTGTCGCTTATGAACATGGGGGCGGTTCTTTTGTTAATTTTTGTGAACATGGGAGCCGCTCTCTTACATAGTTGGATATTTTACATTTTTCTCTCCGGTGCCGGATCGGAGTCCAGCGTGATAAAATAATCGTAAAACGGCATCAGAAACGCATACCCATTCACGAGCCTATCCGCCAGATCCGGCGAAAATAATTCTTCGCCGATTGGCTGGCTGTGTATCAGCGAAAAACTTTTTTTGTTGTACCACGGCGCGGTTTTTTCGGTCGGTGCCTGTTTTCTGCGGACATACTCCGCTCCGTCAAGCACAAATTCATCCTGAGTTTCAAGCGTGGCTATAAGTTTTTCAAATGCTTTAGGACGCTTGTCTATACGCGCCCGCAATTTTGCCATTGTTTCGGCGCGTGCAGCGTAATAACCCAAGCCGAAGCTCCAGTTATCAGGGGCAAGCTCAAACCAAAACACAGGGGTAGAAGTCCATTCCTCGGCGGGGCGTTCGATGGAAAACCACAAGTTTGCCCTATATGGCTCACCGCCGCGTACACGCCGGGCATCTTTATATATACGTGAGACCTTGTGAATAAAATTGCGCCCTCCGAAATCAGCGGTAATGCGCTCAAAAACTTCCTGCCCCAACGCTTTCATCGGGCTTTGGAAGTCGCGGATAAACTCGTCTTTGTGTGCTTCAAACCACGGCTTATTGTTATTTAAGCGCAGATTCCACATAAACTCTATCGTGCGCTCGGTAAAGCCCGTAAATTCAGTTTTCATTTGAATTTTACCTCCAAAATGTGAACATAAGAACCGACCCCATATTCATGCGATATAGTGTTTATAAAAAGCCCGCCCGGTTTTAGCACTCGCCGAATTTCCGCCCAGCCCGGTCGGGTCGCTGAACTGCTTTGCAATATATTTGTTTAAGCCCATTGTCTATGCCTCTTTCCGCATAACCACCAACGGATAATCTTTCTCGCCTAACCGTATGATTCTGTTATCAACATTTTTATACCCATGCGTCAGATAAAATTGAATTGCCCGCGCATTACCTTCTAACACATCCAAGATGAAATTTGTATAACCTTTGTCGCGAAGTATCTGCTCAATTTTTACAAATAAACTATGTCCGTATCCCTTGCCGATATAGTCTTTATGCAGATAGATTGCCGCAATCTCACCATCATCCTCGTAGCCGTCAGTGAACGATTTCCCGAATACCGCCGCTCCGATTATACGGTTTTTATCCGTCATCGTTAAGAAGTCTGAGGCGTTCTCGTCAAAGCGTTCAAGCAACCCATTATATCTCTCATCAACTAACATTGAATCAAGGTGATCGTCTGAAACGATGCCCCTATACTCTGATTTCCAACAAGCGTCCAAGAATACAGCAATGCCCCATATATCATCGCGTCCGGCAGATTGGGTTCGGATCGTATCATTCATACCTCAAAATCCTCACTCTTGAATTTGCTGTAATACCGCCTTCGGGTTCTCCCAAAACTGTGCCACCCTCATTGATGAGGTATTAGTCGAGAGATAAATATGCTTTATTCCGTCCTAAATTATCAGGGACAATCGTAAAATGGTTCGGACAAATCGTTAACAGGTATCAGTTTCCGTGTTACCGTGGTTTTTCCTGACCCATTAGGTCCCGCAAATGCCAAAACGATTGGCTTGTTTTTATCCATTGATATATTCCCTCGTGCCGTCAGATGATTCCAAATACGCCTTTTTCTGTTCAGCATCATATTTTGCTATGGGAATCCCTTCACGCTTTTTTATGGCAATCTCATCTTGAACGGCTGCCACAAAAGTGTCCGTTACGTCATTTGTCGTCAAACCGTACCCGATAGGCGTAGGCTTTACGCTTATGGGAAACGGTATAGCTGATTCGTCAACGGCTTTACGCAGAAACACATTGAGCGCGGTACTCATGTTCATACCCAGTCGTTCAAATAATATTTCTGCGCTCTCTTTCAAATCTCTATCCACGCGCACCGTAACACGAATATCATTTTGTACTTTCATTAAGTGCCACCCCTTTTCGTAATAAATGTATCATACACAATTCGTGCCGTTTTGTCTACCGTTGTATGACTAATGTATGCAGTTTGCCGTCGTGATGTTTATTCCTCAAAAGATTTCGTATACACAACGCAATACGCGGCGTTGTTGTGAAACGAACTGTCAAATTTATCGTTGTAATTCAAAAACACCTAATCTGAAACATCGTAGTGCCTCTCGTAACAAAAGCAGCTTATCAAATGGTCATTCACTACACCGACGGCTTGAAGAAAGGCGTAAATGATTGTAGTGCCGACGAATTGGAAACCACGCTTTTTCAAATCTTTGCTGACGGTATCGCTAAGTGGTGTTGAGGCCGGGACATCTTCGATGTTATCCCAAGCGTTCTTCACGGTCTTATTGTTTGTGAAACTCCATATATAAGCGTCAAAGCTGCCGAACTCCTTTTGGATTTCCAAGACGCAGGCGGCATTGTTGATAATAGCGCGTATTTTCAAACGGTTGCGAACGATTCCTGCGTTTTGCATCAGTTCTTCATATTTCGCTTCATCATATCCGGCGACCGTTTCGATGTGAAATTCGTCAAACGCCTTATGGAAGCTCTCCTGTTTATGGAGAATTGTCCGCCACATCAGACCCGCTTGCATAAGGTCAAGGCACAGCTTTGCGAATAGTTTTTGGTCGTCATGCTCAGGCTTGCCCCAAACCTCATCGTGGTACTTCGCCATTTTTTCATCGCCGTCCGCCCACGGGCAGCGTTTTTGCTCGTTTGTCATTGGTTACACCTCATTCGCTAACTCAAACAGGCTTTCCTCAAAGTTATCCACAAAACTCCGCTTTCCTTTGCCCAACCCCTGAATCTATCATATAAGTCGGGGTGCGAAACGGTTGACCGGTAAACACATCGCAAACCGCATTTGCCGCATACGCTTGGAACGCCTGATGTTTGAATTGCAGTCTCATTCGCCGTCACCTCCGTTTACGACCTCTCGAATCGCTTCGGCATCTTCAAATTCTTGAATCCATTCGGCGAGTTTGTTTTGCAATATGGTTTTGTCAGGTAGATATAGGCTGTATTCGGAAGCGTAGATGTTGGAATCCAAAGGTAACGTCAGCTCCACGATATTATCGTGTTTTTTGCCGCATAGCAGAATACCTATGGAAGGTTTTTCAAACTCTTGTTTTACATATCGGTCAAAGTAATGAACATACATTTGAAGCTGTCCGAGGTCTTGGTGCTTCATTTCGCCAACTTTTAGATCAATAACGACATAGCACTGAAGCAGCCTGTTATATAAAACAAGGTCTACAAAAAATGACTTTTCATCGAATGAAAATCGCTTTTGACGTGCCTCAAATAGGAACCCTTTTCCAAGCTCAAGCAAAAATTTTTGTAAATTATCAATGAGGGCTTGTTCCAAATCAGTTTCGCTATACTCTGAGCGTTCTTCAAGCCCGGTAAATTCAAGAACATACGGCGATTTGAATATATCACGTGGGTTCTCAACAATTTGCCCTTTATTCGCAAGATCAATAACCTTTTCTTTGTCTCGGGAGAGAGCCAAGCGTTCATAAAGCGAACTGCCAACCTGACGTTGCAACTGTTTGACCGTCCATTGCTGACTTGTAGATTCGACCTCATAAAAACGGCGAGCGGCATCATTATCAATCCTCATCAGGACTTGATAATGTGACCAGTCAAGTTGGAATTGGGCAGACGGTATCTGCCCTTTTTGCTCTCCGTCAGCGAAAACGCTAATCAATGATTGGCGTTTTTCAGAAAGGGCAGATGCCGTCTGCCCTTTTTCCGATTCAACAGATAATGTCTGCTGAATTGATGGTGCATACACTTGATAAAACTTTCTTATGCTTTTCAAATTCGTAACTGAATATCCCCTACCGTATTGTTCCGTCAGGTATTCGGATAAGCCTTTTATTAGTTTTGCGCCATACTGCGCCCGCTTTTGCCCCTGCTGTTCGCGCTCTACGATCATACGTCCAACTTCGTAATAAGTCGTGACTATCGTTTTGTCCAATTGCCGTTTTGCATACTGGCGCGAAGCAACGAGAAAGTCTGAAATTTGCTTAAAAAATTCCATATCATCACCTTGCGATGTAATGTCGTGTTTATTGTTGTCCATTATATTACTCCTTTTTACATTTGGTTTATAGGCTTTTGACTTTCGTTACTCATTTCAACACCCTCTGCCTCCGGTAAATCACTAAGTGCGATTTTATACGTTCCATCGAGTTCAAATTCACTAAACACTAAATCAACAAACTACATAACAGCTAGACTTGCAAACCTCTGCGAGTTTTTGCAGAAGGCTTTTTATTTCTCGCAGAGGTGTGAAAGGCTAAACAATGGGCTCAGGTTTCCGGGCGATGTGTGACAAGCATTTAACGGCTTAGGGCAGAAATTTCTCTCCGACATTCTTTAAATTTCCTTCGACCGCTTCTCTCAGCCAATCGGCGATAGAAACCCCATCCTGCATTTGGCCGTATAACAGTTTTGGTGAGCCGACAAAAATATGCGGAGTAGTTCCATCGTTTTTCTTGCCGTAATCGGTCAGATAATATGAGTAATTCGGGAGTTCATCTTTCAATTTTGTGACTGTATCTGCCAAACTATCATGAAACTCTCGTAACGCCTGTGAGCATACCTCTTTTTTGCCGTGGTTCATTTTATACATAAACCCGGCAAGCTCCGCGTCCCATACGGAGTTTGAATGTAAAAACCGTGTGCTTTTTGGCATATTGTCTCGCGCGTAACGGAACAAGTCATATATCAAGTCGTCGCTTTCTATATATGCCGCCAAATTGTTGTTCACTTTCCAAACATCTCTCACTATGCTTTTCCATAAAAACGAGCGAATAAATGAACCTTCTGAATAAACAACGGTGTTTTTACATTCGGGATAGATATTTCTTATTACGGGAGCATGAGCAACACACCCAAACGCGCCTGCGCTTACGCCCATAATAAGCAAGGTTTCGGGTGTTCTCGGAAAAAATGTTTTCAGCACTGCTAAAGCCGCCGCGACATTTTTTTCACCGTGGTGATACAGTGTTTTGTTTTCACCGTTTAAGGAGCGATAAGCAAAATCGTTGTTTCCTATGTGAAAGTCGGCTGTTACGTATGGAATATTCAAAACAAACCAGTCGTTAAACGGATTGCGAGGGTCATTTGCTTTTAGGATGCCAACGTGCATAAATCGAAGCACAGTGCTCGACACATCGCTTATGTAAAAGGTTTCTTTTTTCATCAGCATAGATGACATGGATATAGGTCGCGCTGCAGTTTCTTCACTCCACGACATACCGCCGCCAACAAAATTCACAAGCAGCTTGTTTACCGTGCCTTTTTTCAGCGAAATGATATAAGGCTTGCCGTTGCTGCTCACACAGCCGTCAAGTCTTTTTTGCTCCCATTTCATAGCGCGTACTCCAATCCCTTACATTTCCCACCGCATAAAATCTTTTTTGTTTTCAGTGGTGCGAAAATTACACCTCGTCATGTTAAATTGCCTACAGCCGCACTATTTCCCACAATTTTTCGTAATTGTCTACTATGTCATATCTTACACTCTCATCGCTGAATTGCAGTTTCACTCGCCGTCACCTCCGAGAACTGATATTCCTTTTTGGGTAATGCGATATTTCTGCAGCTTGCTGTTCGGTTTATCGGGTATAGTCATTTCGATTAAACCGGCGGTCAAAAGTGGCTCGACGTTTCTCTTAAACGAACGCGAATCACCACTCATACCGATTGCGGCAAAAATTTCTTTTCGCGTCAGGTTTTCGTTTTCAAGCGTTTTTAACACAGCAGCCTGTGTTTCTGTGAGTTCGACTTGGTGCTTATCTTTGTGCTGTACTTGGTGCTTTTCTTGTTCCGCAATAATTTCATACAACGCGGATAAAGTGAACTCAATAAAAACGCCCGAATCGTTTGCTTTTCGCGCCGCCTCAATCGCCGCGTAGTATTGCGATCTGTTTTGCCATAAAACCGATTCCATCGGAATCCAGACAAAAATCTCGTTCCACTTTGCAAGAATCAGCGTTTGCCACAATCGCCCAATGCGCCCGTTTCCGTCCGCGAATGGATGTATTGTTTCAATCTCATAATGCAGAATCGCGCTTTTCAATAAGGGATGCAGTTCCGATTTCTTCGCCCACGCGAATAATTCTTCGGTCAAACGCGGCACGAATTGAGGACGCGCGCCAATGTGAACGGCTTTACCGCCATCGAAAACGCCGACATCGCCGCTGCGGAATTTGCCAGATTCTTCGAGAAGCCCTTGAGTCATTAAATAATGCGACCGTAAAAAATCCTCTACTGAGTACGGATCAAATGTCATGATTTTATCGTAAGCCTCGTATGCGTTTTTAACTTCTTTGATTTCCTCTTGCTTACCGGCGACGATTTTCCCTTGAATTACGGCGGTCACTTCGTCTAATGAAAGGCTGTTGCCCTCAATGGCAAGGGATGAATGAATCGTTCGCATACGGTTTTCCCTGTGCAGCCGAATGTCGCGATTAAACCCCGTGCCAAATTCGAGCCGAGTTACTGTTTCAACGATTTTCGCTAAATAATCGGCGGCTTTTTCCGTGATGGTGTATGGTGGTTTGGGTTTCATTCGTCGTCACCTCCGTCAGCGCACTGTATTGCATATGCGTATCACTATTTTGAAACGCAATAAACGACCAATTTTATGTGCGGGGATTTCTCATTTCCCACCGCATAAAATATCATAAGCCGAGTTATACTGTTCCTACATATACCGCGCCTTTTCGTGATGGCGCGTCTGATTCATGGGTAAACCTGAACTCCTCGGTTTCTTGAGCGATATGGCAGATTGCTATACCAATATCAATACAGGCAAGCCTAGCCCCCCCAATGGCTATGGTAGGTTTTTTGCGGTAGCAGTGGATATTGCCGTCCTGTGCGATGAAGAACCAATTTTGCGCGTTTATTCCGCTAGGTGCGAGCCTCGCCGCTTCCAAACGCTCGTCAACGCCGTCGCTGATCACGGACAAGGGCTTGCGTTTGAAGTCGGATATGGCGCGGTGGAGCGGTTCGGCGGGGTTTCCAAACGCCATGCCTATCACAAACGGCATACCGCCTTTTTCTTTTTCCGGCGGTTTTGCCATTCCCAGCCAGCATGAGCCTATCCCGTTTGCTGAAAAATACAAGTCCATTTGCTGCCCGACAAAACCTATGTTTTCGTATGCCCCGTCCTTTTCCTCGCTGTGAAATGTGAGGTAATGCGGCGCAGATAGCCCGAAAAGCCCTTTGACCTTACCCGTTATCCCGATCGAGTACCGTATATCGGGGTAAAGCGGTGTGATGCTTGCGATTTGCTCCCGTACTTGCGCGATTACCTCATCGCCCAATGGGATTTGGTCATACTTCCTTATGGATTTGCGCTTGCGGATTGTTTCATTCATTATCATTCCCTCCTCACGTTTAATCAAATGTATTATACACTATTCGTGCCGTTTTGTCTGTTTGTTGGTTATGATTGACAAAAAATGGCGGCCTTGGATTTTTCCAAAACCGCCGCTGTGCTTAAATTTTGGTTATTCATCAGGGATACACAGCCACATACCGCCCATCGGGTTCGGCGAACAAAGCTATTGAAGCCGAAGTGAAAACCAATGTGTTTTCATCAATGACTGCGAACTTTGCGACAATATCACCGTTTTCAAGACCAAAGAAACTTCTTTCTTGTTCAGTCTCGATGACGGCGCGAAATACCATTTCGCCGTTCTCGATGGAGTAGGTGCAAGGGGGCGGGATATAACTGCTGATCATTGCCGCAGCAAAAGACATCGTGCCATCCTCATATAATGTAAACAGCACCATACGCTCCATCATCTGTTGTTGAGTAGCGTTTTCCAAACCAAATGATTTCCATGCCACAAGACCATAAGATACGGTTTCTGCCGCATATATCGTCGCCGGATTCATCAATCCATCATCTTCCACAATAATAAACTCGTCTATGGGATAACCCTTACGCTCGAATACTCTATACTTATGTCTTTGACCTTCCCGAACTGTGCCGCTAAGATCTCCGACCGCAAATCCAATTTCCTTTAGCCCCCATGTGCCGCCGAGGAAATCATCGTCGATATAAGGCGAATACACAATATCGTTGAGTTTGAATTGCGAGGAAAAGCTATATTCATTAACATCGCCATAAATAACTTCAAACTCTATGAGCGGCTCTTTACTCACCCTGTTCACCGCACAGCCAATGCTCAAAACCAACGCCAACACCACCGCCGCAGAAATTATCCCCCGCGACGGGTTCTTGAAATTCAGCACGTTTTTTATCCGCTCTTTCACGCCGCTCTCGCCGAAAGCAAGCGGCGAGCCGCCGACAAAAGACCGCTCGGTTGCCAATGAAAGCAACGACATAGAATAATCTTTTTTGGTTTCGCCGCCCATTTCTTTCAAGACACGCTCATCACACGACATTTCCATATCCGCGCCCATCAGCGAAAACGCTATCCATACCAACGGGTTGAACCAATGCAAGCATAGGATAAAGTACGCCCCAAACTTTATAATGTGGTCACGCCGCCGGATATGCGTCTGCTCATGCAGAAGGATGTACCCGCGCTCTGTTTTGCCTAATCCGAAAGGCAGATAAATCCTCGGCTTGAATACGCCAAGCACAAACGGCGATTTTATATTGTCTGCTTCATAAATATTACCCTCGGCACATACAGCGTTGCGCATTTTGCGTTTGAGAATAATATAGGACACGATGCCGTAAGCAACCATTACAGCTACGCCGAAAAGCCATATCGCTGTACCAATTCCAATCCATATTTGCAATGGATTCGCACTTTGCATCGGCGCGGCGGCGGGAAGAACGCTGCTGACCGCGTTATTCACAAAAGGTATTCCGCTTTCAATACGGGGGACAGCTTGCATCGCAATATCTGGCGGCACGGGCGCGGAATTGAAGGGTATCAAGCTGAACATACTCTCAATAGAATACGGAAACACAAGCCGGAATCCCGCCACAGCCCATAAGCAGTATGAAATTATTTTCGGCGCTTTTTTGAGAGGCAGACGCGCAAGGCATATCGCGGCAATAACAAACGCCCCGGTAATGCTCATATTCAAAACGGTAAGAAACAGTTTATCCATTATAGCCGCCCCCTTCGCCATCCCTGTCGGCAGGCAAGTGTTCTTCTATTAGGCGCTTTAGCTCTGCCGCTTGTTCCGGCGATAGTTTCTTGCCGCCGAAGAATGAGGTTATAAACTTCGGGAGCGACCCGCCGAATGTGTCTTCAACAAAATGGCGGCTTTGATGGGCAATCAACTCGTCTTGCGTAAGCAACACCGACACGTTGGCATTCTCGTTTTTGAATAGACCTTTGTCGCAAATCTTCTTCAACACGGTATAAGTTGTCGATTTTTTCCAATCCAGTTCCTTTTCAGCAAGCGCGACAAGCTCCGGCGAGGTCAGCGGGGCTTCCCGCCATATCAAAGCCGCGAGCTTTTCCTCGGCGTTGAATAGGGTTATATTCTTTGACATTTAATCGCCTCCAGTCTATCTATGTTAAACTGAAGACAGTCTAACATGGGCAAACTGAACGTGTCAACAAGGATGATTGCGCTTCATAGGTCTATGTTTGGAATTTTCATTTGATAGGGCAATGGCTTCATGCTATAATTTAGTATGAGAATAATTA
>Ga0099364_10010191_pt1 | contig 12952 bp, 9 predicted proteins | sample TergutTh196P3_FD_73070 | JGI IMG/M metagenome (GOLD analysis project Ga0099364, IMG submission 73070) | Microcerotermes parvus P3 segment gut microbial communities from Pointe-Noire, Republic of the Congo - Th196 P3 | ecosystem: Host-associated > Arthropoda: Insects > Digestive system > Gut ...
CGAATCGGTCAGCATCCGGGTCAGTTGCCATAACTACTCCGGCCTTTTCTTTTAAACCAAGAGAGATCGCCATTTCCATAGCTGCAGCTTCCTCCGGGTTGGGGAAGGCCACTGTGGGGAAGTTACCGTCTCCTTCCCTCTGCTCCGGAACTGTGATCACATCAAGCCCCATACTTCCCAGGATACTTTCAACGTGAAACGCTCCCGTTCCATGAAGGGGAGTGTAAACGATCTTTACGTCTTTGGCTTTTTCTTTTATAAGAGCAGGCCTGAAAAGATTGCCCTTAACCATTTCTCTGTATGGCTCATCAATCTCCTTGTCGATTATTACCAGAAGCCCTTTCTCAATAGCTTCTGTCCGGTTCATCTCCAGGATTTTGGTGACATTATTTACCTCTTTTATGATCCCCTTATCGTGCGGAGGGATGACCTGGGAGCCGCCAGCCCAGTATGCCTTGTAGCCGTTGTATTTAGGAGGATTATGACTTGCAGTTACGACAATGCCAGTATCGCATTTCAATCGGCGGATTGCAAATGAAAGCTCGGGCGTCGGACGCATGGAAGAAAAAAGCCAAACCTTGATTCCGTTAGCCACCAGTATCAGGGCGGCCGCTTCAGCAAATTCCACCGAGTAATGTCTGCTGTCGAAGGCAATGGCGGCAGATAGTTCACCGGAATTTTTAGCCCTTTCGGGGAATGCCTTTTTTAAGTATGTTGCAAGACCCTGGGTGGCACTCTTTACAACCAGGGTATTCATGCGGTTATATCCCCCGCCGATTATTCCTCTTAAACCGCCTGTGCCAAATTCAAGATTCTGATAAAAACGATCCGCCAGTTCTGCTTTAGACTTTTCATCTCCAACAGCAAGGAGTTCTTCAACCTCCTTACGAAAATGAGAATCTTTTTCTTTTACTATATAATCATTTGCCCTTTCGATAATTAACTTGTCATCCACGCCTGGCTCCTCCTATCATGCTGGATTTAACTTTTATTTCACCCGGTACTGAAACAGAGCGTAGTAGTTCATTAAGAGCTATTTGGGGATCTTTATATCTTTCTATTCTGAAATAAAGTTCAAAATTTCTGTCGGAAATGATCCTGATATTTTTTCCTATACAGTCAGGAACTTCATTGGAACCAATATCAGGGAAGTATTTCGTCTTAATTGGAATCAGGGTACATGTCTTTCTGTCATAACGAAGCTCGGCTATGCGGCGGGGAAAAGGAAAAAGGAAAATCAGGAAGTCAGATTTTCCGCCGCCTATGCTGAACTTATTTCCCTTCTTTACAAGATGAATGTTTCTACGTCCAATGGATGTATTCTGATCTTCCACAAAAAGATTCAGCATAAGGTCCTCACCTTCTCTGATAGGTTCATAGGGAACATCTTCAGGGATAGCCTTTGAGGTTCTTTTTGCTGCGGCAGCGATTAAAAGACCACTGGTACTTTTATATTGCCTTGATGCAGCGTAACTGTTTAAAAATTCAGCATTGCTGCCAACAGCTTTAGGTTGAAGGGGAGGGGAGCTCTGCCTTGATTTTGCAGCGGCGTATGCGTTAAGGAAATCGGCATTTTTATTATCTGCCTTTGACTGGAGAACAGGAGTGCTTTCTCTTGATTTTGCAGCGGCGTATGCGTTAAGGAAATCAGCATTTTTATTATCTGCCTTTGACTGGAGAACAGGAGTGCTCTCCTTTGTTTTTGCTGCGGCGTATGAGTTAAGAAAATCAGCATTTTTATTATCTGCTTTAGGCTGGAGAACAGGAGTGCTTTCCTTCGTTTTTGCTACGGCATATGTGTTCAGAAAATCAGCATTTTTATTATCCGCCTTAGGTTGAGGAGCAAGAGTTTTTTTCTGTTCTTCGGCAGAAGCTTTAATTGGTGCAAATAATTCAGTTCTGGTTTTTTCAGAAGGTTTATCGGAAGCAGCTTTTGAAATTGCCCTGTTAGGAGAACGTAAAATGCGCCGGATAGTCACTATTATAATTATTAAAATTATAAGCATTGCCAGAATTATCAAGGCAATAAGCAAATTGCGTAACGAAATTCCATCTTCGGCAGAAGTATCACGACGTGGTGAAGGAGGTGCAGCAGTGGCAGACGGAGGCGGTGTCGCAGCGGCCGGAGGTGTCGCAACTGCAGGTTCCGTTACAACTGCCGGCGGCTGCTCTAATGGTGCAGAAGGCGGAGCAGTAGCTGTGGACGGTTGTTCCACAGGTGTGGAAGGAGCAGGAGTAGTAACTTCAGGTGGCTGTTCGACAGGTGTAGTAGGGGGTACAGAGACTAACGGTGCCTGTTCAACAGGTGCTGCTGGCGGAGTTGCAGCGGCTGGCGGTGGAGTGGCTGCTGACGGCGGTGGTGTCGTAGCTGTCGGAGGTGGTGTCGTAGCAGGCGGAGTTGGTGTCGAAGCAGGCGGAGTTGGTGTCGTGGCCGCCGGCGGTGGTGTGACAGAAGCAGCTGGAGGTGGTGTTGCCGCTGTTTGTGGAGGTGTTGTTACGGCTGGCGGTTGAGTTGCAGCTGCAGGTGGCGGTGCTGTGGTAGCCGGTGGTAGTGTTGCTGCCGGAGGCTGTGTGATTACAGCTGGAGGCGGAGGGGTGATAGTCACAGGGGACTGGATATAACGAAGCTCTGTTCTTTGGTTGGAAAGACGGGAAGAGCTTGCGCTGATCAGGTTTTGCATTGCAGAGCTGTCATTGTCAGAGTAAATAATCAGCATTTTAGGGCGATTTGCCGGAAGGGTAGAAATATAGCTTTCAGTATATGCAAGTGCTGCGGATAAATCAGACCGAGGATCAAGAGGATACATGAGGAGTATTCTGCCAATTATCGCTTCCAGATCACCAAGTCCGTCTATGCGGCGGGAAATCTCCAGTCTTGGACTTTCTGAATAGGAGATGAGATGAAAAGTATCTCCAATGTTCAGGTTTTCTCTTAAAAAAGATCCCGTGAGGTAGTCATTGGTGTTCTGAAAATGGCTGCTCATCCCCGCGGAAGTATCAAGAAGCACCAGTAAATCCTTCGGCTGACTAAAAACATTAAAGCCTGCAACAAGGATAAATATCAGGGCAAATATGTGTTTTTTCATACATTACTCCCGCAATCAATTAAAAGCCGAAGAAATTTCCTCCACACGATAGATCATTGTTTCTTCATTGCTTGTAAAATTTATTTCTTCTCCGGAGGCTTTACCAAATATGGCATTTCCGAAAGGAGACAGGTAAGAAATAATTTTATTATCCGGATCAGATTCCCATGGACCCAGTATAGTAAACTCTTCCTTGTTCCCGTTGATCATGTCAGTAAGAATGACCCTGGTTCCGAAAGATACCCTTGAAGTGTTTATCTGGGAAGGATCGAAAATTTGCGCCCTGTCTATGTCACTGCTGAGTCTGGAAGCAATTGAATTTAACTGGGTCTGCTTCTCTCTTGCCGCATGATATTCGGCATTTTCCTTAAGGTCTCCGTGCAGTTTTGCAGCTTCAATTTCTTTAGAGTTTGCAGGAATATCTACTTCAATGATGCTGGCAAGCTGCCTCTGCTTTTCCTGGAATTTTGAAAGTGTAACTATGAGGCCAAGGGTAGTTATCTTCTTTTCTTCTTCGCCGAAAAATTTGAAGTCTGGGAATTTTTTTATTATCCTGTTTTTGAGATCCATCTTGTCAGCTGGGTCAAGATCCTTTACACCGTTGATGAAAGTATATATTCTCGTAAGAGTCTCTGTATCTGCGGTGTCAATATATTCCTTTATTAGTCCATCCGAAAAAAGAATGTTGTAAACCATTTTGTTTAATTTTCTGCTTTCAGCAACATCCCGTCTGTTTTCAATATCACGATAACTTATATCCAGTATATGAATTAAAGTTATGAGCTGTTTTTCGTATGAGATATCTGCATCCTTATACCATGATTCCTGACTTGAATTTTTGAAAAGCCAGACTGTGGATTCCCTGTACTCCCGGTAATTTTCAAAACAGCTGACAGTTAACGATGTAAGTTTATCCTCCATACCTTCTTTTTGAAGATGTGTGATAATGGAAATATTTGGATAGCGTGGAAAAAGTTCAAGATAAATTTTCATCCAGTCAGGAATAAACAGACGAATATGCCTGAGGAATTCTTCCCTCAGCTTCATATCTTTTAAATTTTGATAAAGTTCTGAAACATTTCCTATGTTTTCAAAAAGTTCGGAAAAGTTAAGTTTAACTCCCGTTCCCAAATGCGGATGCTGGCCGACAAGATACTTTACAAGCAGAAATGAAATTACAACCTGTTCGTTGACAATATTATAGGATTTTAGAAAACCAGCGAAGTATGAAAACATTTCTACAAAATATTCAGAATCAAGTTCCATTCCTTTGGCTGAGGTGTAACTGCGGATAATCTGCGATCTTTCAAAGAAATTCTTGGCTCCCTTGAACTCGTTGTAGAGTTTTTCTTCTACGCTTATTGGTCTTTCCCTTACAGTGTAAATGTCAGCATTTTCCGGGCTAAGTGCAAATGACGGATCAGTTTTTAATACATCCCTTGCCTTAGGGCCCCAGTTTCTCCATTCATCTTCACTTAACGCAGCAGGTACCAGTTCCTGTTTGATCCTCTTTATATCACAGGAATTACCAAAGCTCTTAATAACAGTTTTAAGTGCCCATGGAATGTCTTTTTTTACTTTATCATGAAGCGCATCTTTTTTATATGTTGCTTTTAATACCCATATATGATCTTTTGACAGGGTCTGAAGAGCGTTAACTGCCATTTTAAGGGACATTCCGTGTCCCCTTTGTCTTGCAAAATCTATGACAATATCATCCCCCTGAACTTTGGATATGCGTCCTACGCCCCATGTGCGGTGATGGACAAAATTTCCCCTGTCAAAAGCAATATGCTTTTCAAAGTCCTGTACCGCTTCCTTAACATTTCTGGGTCCCTGGGCAAGACTTGAAATTCGGATATAGTCTTCAAGCTGGCTGTGATCGGTGTATTTTTTTCTGAAACATTCGGTAATATCTTTTCTGGCCTGTCTGTCGTCATTATCATAATCAAGAATCAGTTTTAAAACATTGATGGCCGTATTTACATCATTTCGCTTGATACAGACAGAGTAAACCTCTTTTAATAAAGCACCTGCTTTGAGCTCGTCGAAATTTTTTGCAACCCTTTTCTGTACATGAAGGAAAAAATCAATGTCCTCTGGGCAGAGTTCCAGGAGCTTGTCCCAAATTTCCTTGACACTGTTAAAAGCAAGTTTAACTATGTAGCGGTGCAGAGTCTTTTTATAATAATCAACAGCGTTTTCAAGATCACCGTTTTTCTCAAAATGTTCCGACAGGGCCTTCGCAAGATCGGCTTCCTCATAATCTACCTTGACGAGCCTTTCCCAGATACCGAAAACAGATTCCTCGTCATTTTCGTTTTTATAACAGTCTGCAAGGGTACGAAGGGCAAACTTTGACTCACCGTAATCAAGCATACGTTCGCACAGGAAACGGACAATTCCCCATTTATGATTATCAACAAAAATGGTAACCAGGCTAACCATGGCTGAATCGTCAATTATCTGCTGTGATAGTGAAGTTATACCTCCCAGATAAAGTGCGATGATGCTGTTTTTGGAATTGCCAATATGCTCATCGCAGAGCTTTTTCAGATCGTTGTCCAGACGATTCTCACGGGACTCCTTCAGAATCTTGTCCAGTTCCTTGAACTGGGCAGTTGTATAGTTGCTGAGGGTGGCTCTGGTCCATTTCTCCTCATTCAGCATCTCCTGAACATTTTTTAGGAGAGTATCCGACATTATTTAACTCCTGTACTTTTCATAAACCCCAGGGTCTATGAACTTGATTTTTAACAAGGTCTCATCCATAATTTCCGAAGCATCCCTGTGTTGCTCGCAGTGATCCACGAGCCAGAAATACCTGTTTAACAGGCGGGGCTTAAGCAGGGGATTCTGCTCGGCTTTTTGCCCTGAACTCTGACTACGTAACTCGTTTTCCAGTGAAAGGATGGATTGTTTCAGCCTTCCCAGTTCCACCGGTTTCAGTTCCCTTTTTATTGAAAAAATACCCCAAATACAGCCCCATACAGGAATCCATTCAGCCAGAAGAGGCTCTGAAATCCCCATGTCTTTGACCCGATCCCGGAGCTGAACGATCATTTCTGATTCGAGACTCCAGAGATCAATTCCCTGCGGGTCAAGGAAGAAGGCCTCCCTGAATAGCACTTTGGCCGATCTGTCATGCCCTAAAAGAGCGTTCACATCGGCCAGTTCTGAGTGAATCCCACTGTCGTCCTTTTTGAAACGTCCAGCCAGTTCCAGATACTTCAGCGCTTCATCCCAATCACCTGCACCCTTGCAGCAGCGTCCAGTTTTCAGTAAAAGTTCCGGATCCTGTTGATTGGCACTGTCTTCCAGCAGCTCAAGAAAATAAGTCAAAGCTCTGGAATAGATAAAACGCTTCAGGGCATACTGACATGAATCAAAGGCTGATGAACTACTCCCTATCCGTTCCAGAAAAACATGGTACGATTTTAACTGGGACAGAAAATACTCACCCTTTCCGTAAGAATCAGGAAAATCAGTCAGCCGTTTAATCTTTTCAAGCCACCAGTTTAGGCACTTGAGGGCGTATATTACCTCCTCATGTTCAAAATCAACAGTGAGAGCTTTCCTGAGAAAGCCCTGTGCGGAATTTCCGTCCCCGTCTTTCAGGCTATCATAAGCACTGCGAATATACTCATTTACCCCGTCCCGGGACCCATTTCCCGATCCTTTTTCTTCCATGCCCTGATTTTTTGATCAAATATAAACGTATATCCAGATCATTATACACTTTTGCAGGGAATTTGCAATACAGTAATTCCTTGTTTGGGGTTACTTCAAACAAATGCATTTGCATTGACATTATAGGAAATATATATAGAATGGCTATATACAGGTGTAAAAGGGGAGAAAATCATGAACAAAATCGTAAAAATTGCGATAATATCAGCTGCTGCTCTGGGAATTTTGGCACTGGTTCTGTTTGTTGTGGTCCCCAAGGTGACATCAGGGGGAGCAGAGGCCAGGCTAGGTGAAGCTTTTGCTGAAGCCGGTATTCCCGATGATATGTGGAGTGTTGGCAGCGTTCAGTTTGTCCCGCTTTTTAATCGTTTTGTCATTGAGAATCTGGAATTCGGAGATCGATACAGCTCTGAGTTCATTCGGGCAAATAAAGTAACTGTAAGTCTTTCATCAAACACAGATACCGTTTTTGCAGGATCCCTTAACACTGAGGAGCTGACCTTTTATGCAGATGGGTTTTATGTTTCTGTCAATGATCTTTCTGTGAATAATTTTTCCATAGACAAGTTTATGCTGGAGTATTCTCCCTTTGAAGCGGTAAAGAAGCTTGACAGTATCCGGATAAATGATGCGGTTTTTAGACAGGACGGGCGGACATATTTTTCGCTGGGCAGATTAAGCGCCAGTCTCGGCTATACAGAAGGATATATCCCGCTTTCAACATCTTTTTCACTGACCGATTTAGTAATGGATATCAGGCCGTTTGCAGAGTTTTATGGTATGCGTCCTGAATACAGGCTTACAAAATTCGAAACCAAGAGTTCAATTTCAGGCAATGTAAATACGGTTACTCTTGCCATTGACGGAGCAAATTTATTTTCAATAAATACCGATATCAGGATTACACTTCCCCGACAGCTTGTTGCATCAAGACGTATTAGCGATTTTGCCATGATTGATTTCGAAGAAGACATAAGGTTAAACTCGTTTTCTTTTACCTATGAGGACAAATCACTTTTGGATCATATTTTTGATCTTACAGGAATGTCCAGCGAAAGAGAGTATATTTTAGATGATTTATACGATATGCTTATGATGTTTGCAATGATGGGCGGAGCAGAAATGGAAAGGTTAATGCTTGAGGCGGCAGGGTTTATCGAGAGACCCGGGAAGCTGGAACTAAGAACAAATTTCAGATCGCCTTTAAGCTTTGAAGATGTTATTTATGACCCATTTGCAATGAATTTAGGTCTTTCCATTAACGGAGGGAGACCTTTCATGCTCGGTGGTCAATAAACTGTAGGTTAATCATGAAAAAAGCTGCTTTCTGCTTTTCATTTATCATTTCCCTTGGGATTTCCGGTATATATGCCGCCGGAGAGATGGACATGTTGTCCGGCGAGCAGCAGAGGCGGCTGGAACTTATGCATTACGGGATGGAGGTTTCTACACTGTCTTTTCCCGCAGCAGCGATTTATGATTTTATCTACACCACATCCGGAATGGTTGTTTATGTGAACCCGATGCAGCTTGTTGAAGCCGATCCATATACGGGAGAGCAGAGGGTGATAGCAATGCCTGAAGGCTGGGCTCGTCGGAGGTTTGAAGGTTTCAGGGATTTGCAATATGACGCTGTGGATAATTCTGTGCACATGCTTTTTATGGAGCGGGGAGCAAGTAGTACAGGCGGTCCCGGTTTTTCGTATCATATACTCCACCTTGATGATTATACCTGGACATCTATTGATGAACTGGGCAGTGATATCATTTTTTCCTGGTATGACGAGGAAAATAAACATATATATGTTTATCAGCAGGAATTCAGGAGTCTGGAAGCAGATCAAAATCTGCCTCTTATGAGAAGGCTTATAATCAAGTATGATTTAAACACTCGAGAGACGCTTGATTTGATTGATCTTCCGCCTGAGTTAAGAAATGTAACTGCGATATACGGAAGTCCTGTAAGGGTTTTGGGTGAGTCCCGCATTGTAAACGAACAGTACATTCCGCATTATGTTGTTTTTGATCTTGACAGCAGGGAAACTTTTATTTTCCAGGATAATCTGACAATGGAAGAAAGGATCTATGGAAACAGCATAATTGACAATTTTTCTCTTGGATATTTTATCAATGCAGATAACGGCATGAGTTTTCTCGCGGTGGAAAGCGGCAACAGCATTAGCAGAATAATTTTTCTTGATTTTTACAGTAAATCGAGAGAAACCATAGCGCTGGACAATTTTCCATTTTCAATTTATAGCTTTAAAAAAATAGCTTCCGGAAAATATGGCTTTATGGTTGGAACAAGAACATGGTGGGGCGGATATGGACCGAGCTTTCTATGTTTTCTTGAAATTATAACGGATAATGAATTATGAAACAGGCAATTCTAGCACCATCCCTTCTGGCAGCGAATTTTTCCGGTCTAAGAGAAGCCATGACTGATATAAATGCCTGTGGTGCGGAGTGGACGCATCTTGATGTAATGGACGGCGTTTTTGTTCCTCCCATTACATTTGGCGCAAAGATGGCCTCTGATCTCAGACCCTTAAGCAAAACTATTTTTGATGTGCATTTAATGACAAATAATCCTGAAAACCATATTGAACCTTTTGCCCGCTCCGGTGCGGATTATATCACTTTCCACCTGGAAGCTGCTGTCCATTCGCACCGAATATTATCCTCGATCAGGGAGCTGGGAAAGAAGGCAGGAATAAGCATTGTCCCCTCAACTCCTGTAGAAGGTTTAAATGAAGTGCTGCCCTTTCTTGATCTGGTTCTTATCATGACTGTGAACCCTGGCTATGGCGGACAGAAGCTCATTCCCAGTTGTCTAGAGAAGGTGAAATATTTGGTTCGTATGCGGGAAGAAACGGGACTCTCATTTTTGATCTCAGTAGACGGGGGAATAAATCCAGAAACTGCCGTCCTTGCGAGAGATGCCGGTGTTGATGTGCTAGTAGCCGGAGAAGCATTTTTTGGCGCTCCTGATAAAGAGAAAATGGCTTCACTTCTGAGGGGCTGTTAAATGAAACTAGATCCCATTTTAACCAAGGCGGTCAGTCTGGCCAGAAACAAGGACTATGACAATGCAATAAAACTGTTAGAAAGCGAATCCAGCCGCTATTATGGTAAATTCATCTATTACTATATACTAGGTCTTTCCTACCTATACTCGAAAATATACGGTATCGCATTACGTTACTTTAATATGGCTATTGAGCAGAAACTGAGAGATCCAAACACCTTGCTGGCTCTTGCGGCACTTTACCTAAACCACGGCGATACTGACAAAGCAGTTGATCTTTACCTTGAAGTTCAATCTATCGATGTATCAAACAGATTAGCCCGCCGGGCTCTGAAGATAATCAGGAAAAATCCTGGCCCTGAAAAAATTTCTGCGTGGGTAGACTCCGGCAGACTTCACAAGGTATTCCCGCCCTTTCCCTGGACAGGCATCACCCGCAGAATGATTGTTACAATATCATTATCCATCGTTTTCTTTATAATGGCCACGTTAGGTGTTGGACTGGCAACAGGCCGTTTATCCCTGCCCGAAGGAAATGTAAGACCCCTACCAGAAGGCATTAGCCTGGAACTATCAAGTGAAGAAAGAAATTCTCCCGTGCAGTCCGGAAGTGCATATCGTTATATACTGACTAGCGATCAGGTAATTGACGAGTACAATACCGCAAGAAGGCTTTTCACTGATTACCGTGACGAGGCTGCCCGTGTCAGACTGAATTTAATTCTGGAATCAAACGCATCAGAGCCGGTAAAAAACCGTGCCAGGGTTTTAATGTCATATTTGCAGGAACCTGGGTTTGATACCCTTAGAGAGAGGGATCGATTTACCTACAATGATGTTATGGAATCCCCTTTTCTCTACAGGGATGTTCACATCATATGGCGCGGTATGGCAGGAAATCTGATTGTCGGCAATGATTTTACATCCTTTGATTTTCTTGTGGGCTATGATACACGTACAATTGTAGAGGGCATTGTACAGGTGAATTATGAATTTGCCATTCCCATTAATGTGGAACGGCCTATAGAAATTCTCGGAAGGATTATACCTGTTTCTAATGACAGAATAATTATTCAGGGGATTGCACTCAATCAGGCAGGTCTGTTGGAAAGGATGCCGTGAAAGCTGTAGTTCAAAGAGTACGGAGTGCCTCGGTTACTGTAGATGAAAAAATCACAGGCAGTATTGACAGAGGACTTTTGGTTTACCTTGGAGTTGCCGCTGATGACAACGAAAAGGAAGCTGAATGGATGGCCGAGAAAGTTGCCAACCTGCGTATATTCAACGATACTGATGGCAAAATGAACCTCTCCCTTCTGGATATATCTACTGAAAACTCCGGCACTAAAACAGGTGTGCTTGCAATTTCACAGTTCACCCTTCTGGCAGACGCCCGCAAAGGCAGGAGGCCTTATTATGGTGACGCAGCCGAACCGGAAAAAGCAAACACCCTGTACGAATACTTCATAAAGCAGATTCGCAAACAGGGATTGATTTGTGAAGCAGGTATTTTTCAGGCAAAAATGGATGTAAATTACACCAACGAGGGTCCTGTAACTATACTGCTGGAAACACTCCGCCAAACATAATTCTGACACATTATTACCTTACACATGAACAATATTTGACAGGTTACTTTTAACAGTTATTGTTGTTAGTCTATCATAAAGGAGTTTTCATCTGATGAAAATTAATAAACATAAGTCATTGTTGGCTTGTTTAATACTACTGGTTATTTTTATTACCGCCTGCCAGAGAAATGGTACAAATGTTTCCTACGAGTTCACTGCAGTACGCCGGGGTTCCATTGAACGCACTGTCTCAGCTTCCGGGAGAATCAACCCTGTCTCCACGGTCAGGGTACTGCCGCAGATGAGCGGTAAGGTAGAGAGGATACTGGTTGATTTTAACGATACGGTTCAAAAGGGAGATGTCCTTGCCGAACTTAACACAGATACTCTTCTTCTCAGGCGGCAGCAGCAGCACGCATCTGTCGTAAAAGCCAGGGCAAATTATGAGTTACAGCTCCTTAACTATAATAACCAGCTCGTCATGGCCGAAAGAAATTTAATATCAGAATTTGAACTTAGAACAAGCAGAACCAACCTGGATAATCTTGCGGCAGACCTTGCCGTGGCGGAAGCTAACCTTCTTGTAATCGATACCGAGATAAACCAGTTTGCCTATATCACTTCCCCAATAGATGGAATTGTTCTTGACCGCTCCATTAACGAAGGAGATACTGTTTCTGACAGTTCAAATAACTCAAACAGTATCTTCATACTCGCTGAAAATCTGAGCGAAATGCAGATAGAGGCCACCGTGGGCGAGCTTGACGTTACATCAATTCACCGGGGGCAGCCCGTGCGTTTTACGCTGGAGAGTCTTCCCGGAAGGACTTTCTCCGGCGTGGTAGAGACTCTCAGGTTGATTCCTGCTGTGATGAACAATGTGGTTTCCTACACGGTAATTATCAGGGTTGAGAATCATGACGGCTCCCTTTTACCTGGCATGACATGTGCGGTGGAGTTCATCGTGGAGCGAAACGATAACACCCTGATTGTTTCCAACAGTGCTCTCCGTTTTCAGCCGACAAATTTAAGCAGCGAAAGAATTAACGAGATGGTTTTTGAGGCCAGTCTTGATAATATGAACGAGGATCAACGTACGGCGGCTATGGAAGCAAGAAATCAGACCCAGACCGGAACTGCTCAGACAGGCAGACCCCAGCAGACACAAGGCGTCAACACCGGCATTACCGGAATGCTCACAGGGAACACAGGCGGCAGAGGAGGTTTTCCCGGCATGATGATGATGCCGGGCGGCGGTGTTCAGGGAAGTGTCCGCTCCGCTTCTCCTGCGGTATGGCGTAATCTCTGGTACATTTCCGACAGCGGAAACCTTGAAGTAATGCAGGTAATGACAGGCATTTCCTCAGGTTCATTCACAGAGATTCTAACCCTGGACAGCGACATAGAAGGCCGTCAATTCATCCAGAGAGAACGAATCTGATGTCGGATCATTTGCACCTCACAGTCCCTAAAAACCATGTAATTGAACTCTGTGGAATTAAAAGAGAATACAGGATGGAAGGCAGAAAGGATTCTGCTAATGAAACCACTGAAGCAGTAGTTGTGAGAGCCCTGAG
>Ga0099364_10010192_pt1 | contig 12952 bp, 18 predicted proteins | sample TergutTh196P3_FD_73070 | JGI IMG/M metagenome (GOLD analysis project Ga0099364, IMG submission 73070) | Microcerotermes parvus P3 segment gut microbial communities from Pointe-Noire, Republic of the Congo - Th196 P3 | ecosystem: Host-associated > Arthropoda: Insects > Digestive system > Gut ...
TTAAAAGTAAAAAAATATGGAAACATCATTTTCGTCGCGAACTTCGCTGTTAGCAACTATTCCATTTGGAATCTTTGGTATTGCATGGGCTGTGTCAAATTCAGGCTTGGGAATTTCAGGCTACATTCAATCTTCTTTGCTGGTCGTATCCGTCCTGTCAATGTATGTCCTTTTGGGCATCGGATGGAGTAAAAACTTCCCCCGCTGGTCTATTCCCGCGTTTGGGTTTTGTTTACTGTTCAGTGTTTTTTTAACGATGCTGATTTTTATGAAAGTATTTCCATCCTTAAAACATGACACTTTGGGGTCTTTGACTGTGTTAATACTATCTGTCGCACTGGTCGTATTGCTCACCGGTTTGTTATTTATTTTGAAATTAGACCCGATTAAGCATCTAATTCAAAAGACCAGAGAAGACGTTTCTTTGATTTTGTTTGCCCTGTATGGCTTTGCCCCATTTTTTGTTTTTTTGTTTTATGATGAAATGCACTCAATATGGTTGATACCTGTAATCCTGCTGTCGATATTGATTTTTTCTTTTGGTCTGTACTCTTTTTTACGAAGCGACAGGAAAAAAATCAGAATTATTTCACTAATAGCATCCGGGTTGGTTGCGTTTATTATTGCACTCGCGGTTAATTGTTTTTACTGGAACTAAAAGAACTTCAAGAAAGATAATTGATAACGAAAAAATGCCAGCACCTAACAAGCAGTTTGGCAAAATTGGGGGTAAAGTGATAACCCGAATTTTGGCGCGTCCTTTAACCGTCAGTGACAACCCAAACGGCGTGCAGCCGAGCCCCAACTTCGCCAAGCCGCCGGGCCGTTAGGTGCAAGCGGACGACATTGCGGTAGAAAGTGAAATCCGAAAATGAAGTGGAAAATAGAAGTAAACATTTTAAAAAGAGTATGCAAAAGATGATTAAGAACATTCTATTCAAGAGAATTTCAAAAGCAATAGTAGATATATTGTTGCTCATCGGTCTTGTTCTGACAATTATTTCCGCCAATTCTGCGGAAAGTTCGTGGTGGTCGTTCCATTGCGTTGTAAGTATGATATGGTATCTACTGATGATTGTTCATATTTGGCATCATTGGGGAATGACCAAAGCAGTTTTTAAATGGAAAGTGTTGAAACGAAATAAAATAACATTCGTTACAGTAATCTTTTTCATCTTGGCTACATTCAGTATCATTCTTTTTATTGTCGATGTCAGTGAGCAGTTTGTTCGTTTCCATCACTCCATTACCGCACCTTTTCGATTAGTGATAATTATTCATATGATTGCAGCGGCAAAGAAATTTATGGCACTTTTTCGATAATTTTTTGTTATTAGTGAAAAAATGAATAAAAATTACAGGAAAAGGTGTAACTTTGCCTCGTCAAATTCAAGCATATAAGATGAATAAAATTAGTATAATAACAGTTCAAAACGTAGAAATCTCCATCACAACGGTAAACAATGCCGATTACATTTGCCTTACTGATATGGTAAAAGGTATAGAGGGTGAAGACCATATCCGAAATTGGATGCGTAATCGCAATACGCTCGAATTTCTCGGTGCTTGGGAAATGTTACACAATCCGACATTTAAAGGTGTCGAATTCGACACCTTTTTGCACGAAGCAGGAGCAAATCGCTTTAATATGACTCCCCGTAAATGGATTGAGGCGACTGACGCTATCGGTATGATTTCCAAAGCGGGAAGAAACGGCGGAACTTACGCTCACAAAGACATTGCTTTTGAGTTTGGCTCGTGGCTCAGTCCTGTGTTTAAACTCTATTTGATTACCGAATATCAGCGACTGAAAGAAGCAGAAAACAATCCGATGCTCGGCGAATGGAATGTAAAACGTGTACTTAGCAAAGTTAACTATACACTTCATACAGACGCTGTTCGTGATTTTGTAATTCCCAAAATTGATGTCGAGCGAGAAAAAGCGTATGCCTACGCAGACGAAGCCGATATGTTAAATCTTGCGTTGTGGAGTTGTACTGCAAAACAGTGGCGGGATGCAAATCCAGAATATGCAAAAAAAGGTTTGAACATACGGGATACAGCAAGTATCAACGAATTGGTTGTTTTGGCAAATCTCGAATCGTTTAACGCAGAACTTTTGAAACGGGAAATTGACAAAGCCTCACGATACGTTTGTTTGCATGAAATGGCAGAACGGCAATTAACACGCCTTAATGCAATAGATGCCGACAAGGGATTTAGAAAACTGGAAACAAGAAATGTTGTGGCAAAGAGAAAATAATAAAATGGGAAGTTCAAACAAATGCCAGCACCTAACAAGCGGTTTGGCGAAATTGGGGGGTAAAGTGATAACCCGAATTTCGGCGCGTCCTTTAACCGTCGGTGACAATCCAAACTGCGTGCAGTTGCGCCCCAACTTCGCCAAGCCGCCGGGACGTTGTATGCAAACCGACGGAAGTACATCGAGCATAACGAAGTTTAATAAAGAGTTTAAAAACCAAAAGATTATCTAAAATGAAACGAATTAGTGTGATTGCGGGAATTATCCTGTTGGTAATAGCAGGATGCGGAGGAGGCAAACAGTCAACAGATAACGTTATCATAGTTGATGTTACGAAAAATTATCCTGAAAAGGAGCTGATTATTCAGGACTTTATGGATGTCGAATACATTCCGTTGGAAACCACCGACGAATTTCTTACGCAAGGTTATGTACTAACCATCGGTAAGAAATATATTCTGATAAGAAATTTTGGCAGGGATGGAGATCTTTTTATCTTTGATAGACAGGGTAAGGGCATAAAAAAAATCAATCGTATGGGGCAAGGGCCTGAAGATTATACATTCATTAGCAATATTGTTATAGATGAAGATAACGGGGAAATATTGATTCATGACTATTCTCCAAGTAAAATTCTTGTGTATGACTTAGACGGGAAATTCATTCGAGGTTTCAAATACAATAATGATGATGATACTCTGAAATATGGTGGTTTACAGAACTATAACCAGAATCATCTGATTGGTTATGATGCTACGGCGGATTACTATGAAACAAGACCATTCTATCATTTGATTATATCCAAACAGGATGGGAGTGTTATCCGAAAAATTCAAGTACCTTTTAAAGAGAAAAAAACAACAATAATAAGAGGTCAAGAGGGAGAAGTGTTTTATACTTCATTTGTTCCTTTTAATTCTGTTTTTCCTTACCAATCACAATGGATACTTACACAGCCTGCATCCGATACAATCTATAGACTTCTGCCTGATAACGGTATGATTCCCTTAATTGTCAGAACTCCTTCCATTCAGTCTATGAATCCGGAAGTATTTCTTTCGCTGGAATTACTTACAGAGCGCTATTTTTTTATGCGAGCAACGGAGAAAAACGGAAAATTCCTGAATGGTTATGTTAGTTTTCCGCAAACTCCATTGGTGTATGATAAGCAGGAAAATGCAATATTTGAATATTCCGTGTACAATGGTGATTTTTCAAACAAGCAACGAATAGGAATTGGGGAACCTGTAAATTCCGAAATAGCATTTTGGCGGAGATTGGAAGCCTACCAACTTGTTGAATCTTACGCAAAAGGTGAACTGAAAGGCAGACTGAAAGAAATTGCCGCTGGATTGGATGCAGAATCGAATCCAGTCATTATGTTGGTATTAAACCGACCCTAATAAACCGACAATGATATTTTTGTGACTTTCCGAATATGTGCATATTATCAAAGATTTTATATGGTTTTAAACAAGTCGGGATAATAAAACACAAGAAATAAAAAATGTAGAGAGTTTAACAAATGTTAAAGCGACATGTATTGGGAAAGAGGTCAGCATACAACAAGCGGTTTGGCGAAATTGGGGGGTAAAGTGATAGTCCAAACTTCGGCGCGTCCTTTAACCGTCAGTGATAACCCGAACTGCGTACAGTCGATCCCCAACTTCGCCAAGCCGCCGGGCCGTTAGGCGGAAATTCCGCTCCGCTCCATTTCCGCCTAACGCGCGGCCGCTTCCAGCGGTCGTCAGGCTCCGTTCCGCTTCGCGAAACTTCGCCTAACTCCCGCTTTGCGCAATTGCAGTCGCGTGCGGCTTCGCCGCCCGTCTCCCTGCAACTGCGCAAAGCGGCCGCGCGTTATGTGCAATGTGGCGGAAGTGCAGCGGCATAAGGTCAGTTATTAAAAAAACGGCAATTGTCAGGGTTGTAGGGACAACCTAAAAAATACCGTGCGGAAAACCGCAATTTGACTCCGTCAGTTGAGACTGTTTTTTTGTCAACCGTAAAGACACCTTCTTCCGCATTATCGAAAGTTTCCTGTTTGACTTCGTCATTGGGGACTGTTTTTTTGTCAACCGTAAAGTGACCTTCTTCCGCATTATCGAAAGTTTTCTGTTTGACTTCGTCATTGGGACTGTTTTTTTGTCAACCGTAAAGTGACCGCGTTAATGAAAACTGTTTTTTGTCAACCGGGAAATTACAGTTTCGGGAGAGAGGAAACACAGCACATAACAAGCGGTTTGGCGAAATTGGGGTGTAAAGTGACAACCCGAACTTCGGTGTGTCGTTTAACCGTCAGTGACAGCCCGAACTGTGTGCAGTTGCGCCCCAACTTCTCCAAGCCGCCGGGCCGTTAGAGGCAACCGAGCGAAGTTACGATGCATACTTTACGTTAAATAATTAAATAATTAAGAATTAATAAATTAAAGAATTATGGACTCAATTTCAGTAAATCAAGAGAAAAGCAGGCGCACAAGCGTTAAATTTTCATTTCAAAGCATGCTTATGCTTATGGCCGCCATTATGATGGCGTTTGCGACCCTTACCTCATGTGACGAGGATGAAGACCCAAGTGACGACCCCGACGAAATCGAAAACGGCAACAACGGAAGTGTAGCCGGGAAAAGATTGAAAACATGGACTATCACATATGATAATTCAGTTTCAAGAGGAGAATATACCTACAACAGTGATGGTTCATTAAAGCAAGTCGATTATTATGACGCAAATTCAAATCGTGTGTCTTATGATATTATTACAAATAATCCCGATGGCACAACGGCCAAAAGTGAAAATATCAATCCTGATGGTAATGTAGTGACTGTCTATACTTATGACCCAAACAAGAAACCAAAAAGTGCACAATCCATACAACATTCTAGCATGGGAGAAACATCAATATCTTATACTTGGACATTTCAAAATGGAAGACTAATTCGATACGTACAGTCGTACACTGGTGGAGAAAGTATATTTGAGCCTAAGTATGATAGCCAAGGCAAAAGAACAACAACAACCGAAACGCATAATACACTTGGAACGTGTGAATATACCCGTACCTATAATTCAGATGGCACCTTGCAAATGGTATCTGTAAGCAACTATAGTTTGTTCCCGGCAACCAAAGGACGTACCGAGACATTTATATGGGAAGACGGAAAAACTAATAATAATTTATGGGACTTAATTAACTATTAGCACTTTTACTTCAAAAAATAAGAAAAAGAATCCGAAATTGAGTGCATGAGCGAAGTCGGCAGCCTCTAATTATGTCAGTCACGTGATGTCAGAGGGACGGAGAAATTGATGTCAGAGGGACGGAGGAATTGATGTCAGAGGGACGGAGGAATTGACATAACCCGCTTCGAGGACGTTCGCGGGTGACGGTTATCAGCAGGCTGCCGCCGTCGAAATGATGATCTAAATGCTTAACAGGTTGATTGCTACGCTTCGTATTGCTGAATTTGCAATTCAGCAACGGCGAGCATAAGCATTTGTAATGCGAAAAAACATAAATCGTATTAAACGGATTACAAATCCTGATACGCTGGGACATTCGGATTGCAAATCCGAATGGACTAAGCAGGCAGCGCGAATGAGGGGAAGGAGACAGAAGGAATGAGGTCAACGTGACGGAGGAATTGACATGGGTATTTTTAACAATATGATTAACAACATTTATTATTTTAAGAAAGGATGGAAAATTTAATTTTTTATGAAACAGAGAGAAAAAGCAAGCGCGTTAAAACATTCAAACGCTTGCTAAGGATGATGGCCATCCTGATGATGGCGCTTGCGACCTTCACCGCATGTGAAAAAGGCGACAGCGACAACGACGGAAACGACATCGTCAACGAAAAACCCGGACAGATTTCGGGCTTCGGGAATAATACGGGCAAAATTGGCGGAAAAGCGTTTGAATTGCCTGACGGAATAGTGTTTGACGGAGATTTTTCGGGTATTAACTGGGAATCGCTCTCACAGGCCAACCCAATGAGTGCGGTATATGCCAAACCGGAAAAGAAATCCGCACGTTTCTACCTGCTGGCGGATGAAGTGATGGCCCGTTCGATTGCCGGCATGATGAATTTCAAATATGACTTGTACGGAAGCGGACTGAATGTCATGATAATCATTCAACTGAAAAATACGGCATCAAGGCAGATCGACGTCGAATTTCCTGCGGGACTGATTTTTGAATGTTCAAACAGCCGGTACCAGCATGGCATCCTCATCAAAAAGACGGTAGTGAGCGTCCCTGCCAATGACAGTTACCGTTTTGTGCTGCAAATGTATTGCTGCAATGAAAAGCGAAGCATACCCGACACATCAACGAAATTCCTGAAACCGGTCATCACAAATTCAAAATTATTGCTTGAACTGTGTGAATTAGTTAAAAACAAAAGAATTAACGTTGAGGAAAACATGGAGACAATGGAGCAGTGGGGCGAATATATGGCAATGGCAACACAATTGCAGGAAATAGTCTGGAAACTGACCGACTACGGCCAGTCACTCGACAAGTCGGACATGGACTACATTGCCGGATTGCCGCCGTCGAAATGATGATCTAAATTAACTGAATTCGCCGTTGCTGAATTTGCAATTCAGCAACGGCCGGGTATAAGCATTTGTAATGCGAAAAAACGCAAACCGGATCAACCGGATTAAAAATCCTTATAATCAAGACATTCGGATTGCAAATTGAAAATATTTTCTTTTTGCTATCCAAATAAATTAGTTTTTTATTATCTTTGCAGTTTTAATAAACAGGAGTTTACATGTGGAAAGAAAAATTAGGTAATTATCTGATAGACATATCAAAGTATGTTTTTACAGGAATCATAGTTTCTTCATTTTTTAGAGATTTTGGAGAAAATGTAATCATTCTTTATGGACTTGGAACTATAATTTCCATTTCAACTTTAGCGATAGGATAAGTTTTAACTAATAAAAAAATTATTAAATAATGGGAGAGATAATCTTTTTGTCAAGCATTGCAATCTTTTTTTCGATAGCCTTAATTTGGTTCTTTACGCCATGGGGAAAAAAATGGCGTCGAGATGGTGGATTGTTGTGAAATTTTTCAGCAATGCAGCATTTGTCCGGCATAGCGTCTCTACGCGTCTCCACTATACTAAATAAAGGAATTGCACGCTCAACATTTTTTATATAGTGAAAAGCGGTTGGAGTTGGCAATATTGTAAATATTTACAGTTATGCAAAAAGCGATTTTAATTACGGTATCGGTTTTAATTTTTCTTCTTACGATTGGTTTTTTTACCTGTGTCGTAATGATCATGTTCTATGAAAAATTTTTCCCTGATGAAGATTTAACATTGCCGCTGCAAGACTACACCGGAACAGCGTTGAGGACAGATGGATATTATTCTTACTCTTCTGATTATAAAGACACTTTAGTGGCAACTTATGTTCTCCTGTTAAATAGAAATGGCGTCAGTATGTCGCCAGGGGGGTATATTTCGGCTACGACTGATGAAATTGAAAATAGAATTGCGGACTATCATAACCAGTCAAAATTCGGTACTGGCGTTTTTATTGTCAATGGAGATACGATTCAGCAGGAAGAGTGGATTTATTCAGTAAATTTTGCAAGTTTTATAGCCAATCCCCGCGCGTATCCCTTACTAAAGTGGGGCATTATTGAAAATGATACAACCATTCATTTTATAAAACAATACCGTTCGGAAATTGACGAAACACGCTATATCAATGAAACCTGGCGCTTCAGGCAGTTTGATCACAAGCCCGACAGCACAAATAGCCGTTCCCTGAATCTGCAGTTTCCTCATCTCAAAAAAGACTTGCCGGAGGAAGAGGAGGAGTGCGCTATGCAATCCATGATGCAGTCCTGCTTTTCGTTCCAGAGGTGCATGGCGCCGCCGTTGCAACGTCTGAAATCGCGGCAGTTTTTGCAAATACCCGTTTTGCACCAGTGACGGTTGCGCATGACGTCGAAACGGGTTTCCCATACGTCCAAAAGGTTGTCGCGGTAGATGTTGCCCTGCACAAAACTGCGGTCGATGTTCGGACAGGCCGAAATCGACCCGTCAATCAGTACCGAGCCGATGTTGATGCCCGCACGGCAGAAGAAATAACTGTCGCGCACCTTTCTTTCATAATCGCCGACATAACTTTCGCAACTGAAATAGACGTTTATCCGCGCGTCGTTCCGGCGACTTTCGGCAATAAAACGCATCAGTTGCAAGGTCTGCTCGCCGGTAAGCGTCATTTCGGGATTGTCGGCAGCCCGCCCGATCGGGGCAATGGTGAAAAGACGCCAGTTTTTGATGTTACGCGCAATCAAAAATTCCTTTAATGCCGGGAGTTCCGCTATATTTCTTTGATGTACGCACGTGACGACGTCGTAATTCAAACGCGGGCAGGAAACGATCAGTTCCAACGCCCTGACGGCGCGTTCAAAACTTTTCGCACTGTTTCTCAACCAGTTATGATTGTCTTCCAGGCCATCCAAACTCACGGTGATGCTGCCCATCCCGGCCGAAACAAGTCGTGCATGCATGGCCTCGTCGTAGGCAAAACCGTTCGTGACGATGCCCCACCGGAAGCCCTCCATCCGCAATCGCCGGCCACAATCCGCCAGGTCCTTGCGAAGCAGCGGCTCGCCGCCCATGATGGCAACGAGTATGGAGTTCCGGGGATAGTGACTTTTCAGCGGTTGAATGGCATGGAGGAAATCCTCGAACGGCATATCGCGAAAAGCGCTGCTCGACTTGCAATCGGACCCGCAATGCAGGCATTTCAGGTTACACCGCCACGTACATTCCCAAAATAAATAATTGAGAATATGCAACTTAGTCTCATTCCTGCGAAAAACACCATGCAGACTCCCGGTCAGAAAATTATTCATGAAGAAAACAGGTTACTGTATTTCCCTCAATTCCAGGTTGATGAAAACCTCATTTTTCTTACTGGCATTAACGACAATGGTCGTGTCCCGGAATAAACCGTTTGTCGGGCCGTCCATATCTGTAAAACTGACCCTTACACTATCTGGTGTATAGCGTACGTTACCGCTGTTGATAACCCTGTTCGGGATCGTTGTATAAAAATTGAATTCCCCGTTGTCATCGGTTATGCCAAAATTATATCCGTCGTCATTGGCAATAACCTTGATGCCCTTAACCGGTAAAGATGTGCTTTGCGACCTCACCTTTCCGGTGAACCATACATCCGTATCGTCATAGTCAAGCGGCGGCCCGTAGCATGCCTGAAACACAAAAGCAGCCGCCGTCAGACTGACGCCCCCAAAAAGCGTTCTTAACAGTTTCCTTGATTTTAATTTAATCTTTTTCATAAGTAAGTAAAGTAATTATGAGTTAAAACCTGAAATCCAATCCGATGCCGAACGCTTTATTGGTTCGTCCGAAGACGTCTTTTCCGGCGGTTGCCGGAAACATTCCGCCGGTCAGCGTGCTAAGATTTCCGTAATCGCTTGATTGTTTTGTCCATTCGCTGTAACCGGTAAAGAAATATGCCAGGTTGACCCGGATGTTTTTCGTCACGTCAATCGCTCCGCCAAACCCGAAGGAATAGGAGTTTAAAGAGTAACTCATGTCGGTCTGGTAGCCGTCGGTCACGCCTGTACGCGTAAACTGCGTGCCGCAACTCACTAAAAACATTTTATTGATGCGATATTCCAGCCCTGCGAGAAATTCGTTGATGCCGCCGTCGATCAATTTCTGTTTGTCGTTTGCCATTCTGGCGTCCGAATCGAAAAAATGATGGTAGGCCGCCGAGACGGTCAACTGCGGGATAATGTCGTACTGTGCGCCAACGGTCAGCAGAGCGGGCAGATCGTAGGGGGTCTTGACCCCGTCGTCAAAATCGGACAATCCCGTCGTATTGCTGTTTGTCTCATTTTTCAGTTCCACACCGGTCTTAAATTCATATTTCACGCCGACATTCAGTTTGTCCAATTTGAAATCCAGTCCGATAATCGGGGCAATGCCGGCGCCTGTTTGCTTGCAATCCAGTTCCTTTTCGCCGATCAGGCCTTCTAACGGCTTAACGGCCGGATTTTCCAGAAGCGTCGTTGCTGGCGTCAAACTGCCCTCCATACCGATTCGGATATTTCTCAAATAACCGTCATAACCATTGTCAATGTAACTGTAACGCGCACCACCATAGACTGAAAAATAATCGTTTATCGCATAACTTGCGCCAAGTTGTGCGCCAATGGTCATCGACGAACCTTTCAGCCTGCTATCCAGCGCATACCCGCCAAAACTCAAAGCAGGTTGCATGGCGTTCAGTATAACAGGGGCGATGGCTACCGTCGATTCAAAAGAAGGCAATCCCCGGGTGAAATCCACCGTTCCACCGCCTCCCGCAACGCCGATATTTACCGAGAACGCCCAGTCGCCAGTCTTATAGGCCGCTTGCAGATTCGGAATAACAAAAGCACTGGCTTCGCCTTCAAACACTTTTACGGCGTTACCGCCAAAGCCTGCAAACGGAGCAAATTCGCCGGTAATGGTACGTTTCTGAAAAGCACTCTGGTTATTCAGTGAAATAAAAAGACCATCCCCTTTCAGAAAAGCCAGACCCGCCGGGTTGGAATAGGCGGCATCAATCTCTAAAGAAGCGCCACGCGCCGGATTACGTAAAAAGGCTACATTCTGATTCGTATTCGTCAGTAAACCGCCTGCATACACGCTAAGAAAAGAGGCCAATGCCATCACTGTAAAAAATAATTTCTTCATTGTAAATAATGATATTTATAATTAAACATGCGCAAATGTACATGTTATTTGATAATAAACCAAGTATTTCGAACGAAAAAGTTTTTTTAGCGCCATATCAACGCTATTTTGACTTCATTGCGGGGAACGCGGGGAACGCTGTTTTTATTCCGATACTCCTATCACAGGTTTGGGAAAATAATCCGACAGCCGGTAGAAACGCAACAGAAAATCAAGATTTTTCATAACGACATCGAACATCTTCGGACTTTCAAACTCATCAACGCCCAAATTAATCAGTTTGTTATCAATGGCATAATTGATAAACTCCTTTGAAAATGCCTTAACGGTCAGCAAATTGCACACGTCGATCACCTTATTCGCATAATGCGGATTGGATTGATCGGACATGCCGGATACCAGGCGCTCTCTGAAAGTCTCCATGCCGCGGTATGGATTGAAAAAGATTCCTACCGGCTCGTCTTTTTCGAAGGGCTTGTTTTTTTTATGGGTTTCGATGATCGTATTATATTTTTCATCCAATTCGTTGTCGGTTACTGTCTTTTTTGTATTTTCAGCGTGTATCCGTGACATTTTGATATAAAAATCAGCATATTCATGAACACCGCGCAAATAAACGATACGTTTTCCGTTGGTAATATCCAAAAACGCCTTTTCATATTCCTGTAAAATTTCCAGGTTCCTGCCCTCATCTTCAAAAAGATGTTTGGAAAGGTCTTTCCCTTTCATTTCATCAATTTTCAACATGATACATCCGCCCTGATTTTGCCAGACATCTTTTGTCCATTCCACCAAACTGATATAAAGAACTGTCTCGTTTTCAATTAATTTGATGTCTTCAAAGGCGGTATATTCATTGGAAAGCCATATCTGTTTTTTCGATGTAAGGTGTTCGATCAAATACCCGTCGCTTTCGATTTTCAGGAGCAGAAAACAGCCCATTATCCTTTTAGAAATATTTTTAATAAACTGATATTCCGAATGTTCTTCTCCAAGTATTGCCGCATAATATTCGTTAGCCCGCATTGACAGCAGGGGCATACATATATTGAAAATAAAAAGAACACGCTGGTCGTAAATATCCATTTCACTTTTTTCATCCAGAACGACGGTTTCGTTTTTTTTGTATTTATTGATTACGTCATGAAAAAAATCATCAAAAAAGGCATGCCAGAGATAGGAATGGCAGGCGATAAAAGTAAGTTTTCCCCTGACGGTTTCCACATTGCTGCCGGCAGACAGTTGCAGGAATTGTTGCAGGTTTTCGTTTTGAGGGGCTTTTTCAAATTCGCTTTCGAACAGGTTGTAAATTTCCAGCACCGATTTGAAAAATGCCTTGTCACCCTCAAAAAGAGGGTCAATGACATAATTCTCAACACCCACGGAAAGGTAGTACCAGATCAAAAAGTAGATGTCATACAAATTGATTTCATCGTCATAATACTCGTCCGTAAAATCGTAAAAAGGCAATTCTTTTCCATACATTTGTTTGTGCTGCCGGGTAAACGACGAAAACAGGCGCGTCTCACTGATAACATCCTCAAAATAGGAAACCAGCATGCAAGCCAATTCTTTTTCATCATCCGCTTCATTGAGAAAAATCGCTATCCCGGGCTTTTGAATTATTTTTAAAACCTTATTACACAACACAATGTAATAATTGTCGGTTGGCGAGGTGTTAGGATGATATTTCAACCAGTCTTTCCCTACAATTTTGTTTGTTTGAAACAAATTACTTTTTTTCTTCATTGTTTTTTGAATTATAAATAATATCCTAATTATCAAATTTTTAAATTTAGAATCATTCTAAATAACAGATTTCATCAGCGGTTCGACAGATTCAGCAGCCATCTGTCCCTTTAGGGACATAATATCGGTAGAAAAACGGATTAAACCATTTATTAGCGTGCCGTCAGGTACGCAATATAGCACGTCCCTAACG
>Ga0099364_10010193_pt1 | contig 12951 bp, 4 predicted proteins | sample TergutTh196P3_FD_73070 | JGI IMG/M metagenome (GOLD analysis project Ga0099364, IMG submission 73070) | Microcerotermes parvus P3 segment gut microbial communities from Pointe-Noire, Republic of the Congo - Th196 P3 | ecosystem: Host-associated > Arthropoda: Insects > Digestive system > Gut ...
GGGCGGGACGCCCGCGCTCCCAGGGGTTTTCGGAGGTTGCCAACCAAATATCCCAACTTCGGAATCCGGGTTAACCGCCTTGCGGCGGCTTGCCCGGCGGCAACGTGCAGATCAAAATGAAGGCAAGCAGCATCGTAACCGCGCTTATCCAAAAAACATTGCGTACCCCGGACGCAAGCGAATCGCGAATAGCGTTTACAGTCTGCGGAAAGAGCGCCGCGTGCCCTTTTGCGGCGAAATCAGCCTCCATGGCGTCCATGTCTCTTTGGCTCAAAAGCACCCTGGAATTGCCGGCAGTTTCCAGAAAATCGCCGGTTTTCAGTTCTTCAGGCATGGAAGCCGTCAGCGCCGCCTTATATGTGGAATTCATCGCTGATCCAAGCACCGCCGGAGAAATCGCTCCGCCCATCAACATGCAGAAAAAGAACGCGCCCATCGCGGCGCCCAGAAGTTTTTGAGGAACCGCGGTCTGTACCACCAGGGTGTTCAGCGGAGGCAACATGCCGAGACCTGCGCCGGCAAGCGCCGCCGCCGCTACGCTGAGCCACTGTGAACTTTCAGCGCCGATTAAAATGACTCCAAACATTACCGCGGTAAGAACGCCGTAGCCGACGATGAACATCCATTTGAAGTTCTTCGATCTGCCCATCATAAAGCCGACAGGAACGCTGATAAACGCCATCACCGCGCTCATCGGAGTGATGATGATACCGCTTATCGTGGTATTGCCGACGCTGAAACCCAAAGCGCGCCCGACAGGTTCAAGGAAACGCTCAAAATCGTTGTTGAGCTGCACCCCCTGAAGAAACATTATGAAATACATCAACATTGCCATCTGCCCGAAACCGGCAAGCAGACTGCAGACCGACACAGTTAAAAATGAGCGATTGCGGAACACCCTGGGATCGAGAACAGGCTCTTCCGCGTGGTTTTCGGCGCGAATAAAAAGAACCCAGAAAGCCATCGCGGTCAGAAGAAGACCTATAATCGGCAACGAACTCCAGGCGTAACGATCACCGGCAAACGAAAGACCTATTATGGTTGCGGACAGGGCGACGGCGACCAGAATACAGCCTTTAATGTCAATCTTTCCGCGCGTTTCGCTCCTGACGGATGGCACCCCGACGGGAGCGGTCAAAATGCAGATCACAAGCAGCGGAAGCGAAATCCAATAAAGCCAACGCCAGCCAAGCGCGGGATTATCCACAAACCATCCGCCCAGGGTCGGACCGACAAGCGCGAAAATACCGACCGGTACGTTGAGCAGTCCGATCCATTTACCGCGCTTTTCAGGCGGAAACAGATCACCGACTATGGAAAACGTCAGAGTTATTTTTGCGCCGCTGCCTATCGCGGTTATGGCGCTGGCGACAATCAGGAAAGTAAAATTGGTGCTGACCGCGCACATAACCGTTCCAATAAAGGCGACGGTCAGCGTAATCAAAAGCATGACGCGTCGCCCGTACATGTCGGAGAACTTGCCGAAGATGAGCGTGGCAAACGCGCTGAACAGCGCCGGTATGGAAACCGCCCAGTGGTACAGCGACATGCCGTCCAATTCGGCGGCCACTCTCGGACGCGCGATGCCGAGCGATTGTACGGCGTAGGACATGCTGCTGTATACGGCGAAAATACAGACGACGCCGAACAGTATCTGCCTTTTTGAATAATTGAATTGCGTTGAATGCGGGTCGCTTTCCGTCATCGGACGCTCCATTTACGATACGTATGTTTGTAAACGACAAATAATAATATACCAGCCCGGTAAATGTACAAACAGAGAAGCCGCCTCACGGCGGCAGCGGCTAGTGGCTAGTGGCTGGAAAAATGTCGTCGTGAACCATCTATGAGGTAACTTTACGAAGCTTTCACCCATATTGCGTCCCTAAAGGGACGCCTGGAGTTTATACATTTTGAACAAACATGAGGAACGCATCAAAATCCGGGACCGAAAGGCTGAAGCATATCGGTCCCAGGGTAAGGCGCGTAAGCGCCGCAGCCCTGGGTTTCGGAATATAAATACGTCGCCGCCCTGAAAGGGCAAGGCAATATTGCGATAACTACCATAAATGTTGTTTTAGAACGAACTGATTTTATTACTGAAAACTACATAATTCCCTTGCCCTTTCAGGGCGGCTACCATTTATATTATCGAAACCCAGGGCGACGGCGCTTACGCGCCTTTGCCCTGGGCTGTTATGCTACGGCCTTTCAGGCCGTTGGAACACGGGCTTCGCCCGCTTTTATATTAACTGAGCGCCTTTGCCCTGGGCTGTTATGCTACGGCCTTTCAGGCCGTTGGAACATGGGCTTCGCCCGCTTTTATATTAACTGAGCGCCTTTGCCTTGGGGCCGATATGCGCCGGGCTTTCAGCACGGAAAATGTACAAACTTCAGGGGCGCGATTTATCGCGCCCCTGAAGGCGGCAGTGGCTAGTGGCTGGAAAAATGTCGCCGTGAACCATCTATGAGGTAACTTTACGAAGCTTTCACCCATATTGCGTCCCTAGCCCGGATATTCCATCAAACAATTGAAGGTATGAAGTACGGTACGCGACGCTAAGCTTTACGCGGGCGACAGGGTAAATGTACCAATTTCTCACATTAATTTTATCGTTTTTTAATAAAATGTTTGACATGGTTCGGCGATTGACAGTAAAATTTTCGCTGGATATCGACTACAAATCTTCTATGTGTGGGATTTGATATTGGTGGGAATCCAGGGCGCGCTATGGTTTATGACGCAGCAACGCGGAATATGTTTCAAATCGGCTTGTTGCGAATTACCGTTGAGCGGCCTTTGATGGCGCTGTAGTTAGGCAATCGGGGAAGTCCTGAAACGACTTCCATATACGTTTTTGATGGAAGAAGGGCCTCAAAAGCGCGTTGTTGCCACTCCCGTTCCGACTTGGCCGGAACTGGAAAAATCTTTTGCTATATGAGGAGCAGTATGTTCACAAAAAACATGAAGAAAAAAGCGTTTTTGTCGACGTTTTTGTCGTTGGTGCTTTTTTCGGCGATGGTATTCGGACAGGGTGCTGGTGTGCCTTTGTCAGGCGTGGTGGAGGATTCTTCAGGCGGAGCTGTGTCTGGAGTGTCCGTCGTCGTGCGTAATACCGAGACCGGCGTGGAAAACAGGACGACAAGCGACGACAGGGGCAGGTATACCTTCCCGAACATTCCGGTAGGTTCGTACCAGATTACGGCGGAAGCTACGGGATTTTCCCGTTATGTCACCAACCAGAGATTCGGCGTAGGCTCACAGAATACGCTGAACATTTCTTTGGCTGTAGCGGGACAAGTCACGGAAATATCTGTTACAGGCGCAGTTGAAAGCGTGGTTCTTGAAGCCGGCGCTTCAACGGGAACCGTAATGCAGGAAGAAATCCTGACGTCAATACCAATACTAACCACTAACATTTTAGATCTTGTAAACGTTATGGGCGGCGTTACGCCCGCAAGCGACCCGTCCATGAATCCGGGCGCGCAGACGTTCGCGGGAGTCGCCGCAAGAAACGTCAACATTCAGCGCGACGGTCTGACTGTCAGCGAAGTCAGTATGAACACGGGCATCAACGCCTCGTCAAACGTCAACACGGACATGGTCAGCGAATTCAGAATGGTCTTGTCGCCGGTTGACGCGGAAATGGGACGCGGCGCCGGTCAGATACAGATGACCACCAGATCAGGTTCCAACGCGTTCAGAGGTTCCGTAACATGGAACGTTCAGAACACGGCGCTTGACGCGCAGGATTTTTCCACAAAATCGACCGGGGGCGCCAATGGACCGCCCTGGCGTAACCTTCACAACTACATCGCTACGGTAAGCGGTCCGATCATCAGGAACCGGACGTTCTTTTTTGCCACCTGGGAACATCAAATTTCCCGCGTCAAGCTCGACTATACTGCCAGAGCGATGTCAAATTGCGCAAAAGTAGGTATTTACCGCTACATCGGCGGCGCCACCCCGGCGGCTGCCAATCCCAGCAACGCTATGAGCATAGGCGGCAACAACAACGCCATGCCCAGTGTTGATTTACAGGGAAACATCCTGGAATTAGGCACCAGCGCGACATTCCTGGGACAATCGGGCAGCTCCAACCGCGATGCTATCGGTCAAAGTCTCAGTTACGCCGCGGCTCACCCCTCCACTTATTGGGGCGGCATGAGACCGGGCGACGGAGAGCTTCAGTATGAAAGCGTATTTGGACCACTGACACAGGAAGCTCGCAACCTCATTAACCAGGATGTGAGAAATGTTACCGACCCCTGCGCCGCGTTTGCCGGCAGCGGTCTTTGGAATCCTACTGCAGGTCAGTTCGGAACCAACGGACTGTGGGACGAGAGACCGTGGGGACAGGGATATGACGGTCGCGCTGGAAGGGCTTACAGAGTTCCTTTCGACGACACGGGTTACGTGAATCGTTTCACCTACGATTTAAACGACGGCAGCAATATCAGAATGCCTCCGGTAAATTATTGGATGGGCAACGGCGACGGCTTGAACATGGCGTCGCACCGCTGGACCCGCGGCGGAATCGGCGGCAGGGAAGGCACGATTTACGGTACCGGCGGCGATCCCGATCGCAAGTCTCTTACCATAAAAATCGACCACAATTTCAACAGCAATCACCGCGTAAGCGGAACCTACAATATTGAAAATTTCGCAACGGATGAACACGAAGCCATATGGCCCGCCGAATACGGCGGGGTGGGGGGGGCGATCACCCGAAGACCGCGGGATATTCGCGGGGCGTTGACGTCGACGCTCAGACCGACGCTGCTCAACGAATTCCGCGCCGGATATTTCTGGACAAGCATATGGACGCAGTCTTCAATCAGATACAACCCCGAATTGCAAAACGCGGTTGACTATCTGATGCCTGCGGCGCAAACACAGGGTCATATGGCATTGATCGGCATTGGGGAAAGCATGTTTGATTTCCATACCGACTCCCAGACGTACAATTGGGAAAGCCATCCTGTCGGCAGCCGCGGCAATATTTCGGCGTCGCAGGGCAGAGACGATAACCGTATTACGTTTGCCGACACTGTCACCTGGATGAAGGGCGCCCATTCCTTCAGAGGCGGAGTTGAATACCGCCGCCAGACTTCACTTCAGTCGGTTAACGGATCTTTGGCGTTTGGAAGAGCGTTCGGCGGCAGCGGATCTGTTAGTGAATATCCATCGATTTTTGGCGGCATAGTGTCGGGCGTGGGCGACCGCCGCACCGGTATGCTCGGACAGCATCCTCTTACTCTTGCCGGCGATAATTGGAAAAATCAGCTTCTGAGACCCACCGCCAGCCGTGACTGCCATGCGACTCAGTGTCCCGGTGACACCAATGCGCAAGGCACGACGGCTCCTTTTACGAGCGCCTATCAAATGATGACGTATTTTTCGGGATCGATAGCGTCTGTAACCCAATACTTCTTCCAGGTTCCCGAAGCCAGCCGTCCCTATGGGGCGAGATGGAACGAAATGATGAACGGTGAAACGACTTACGACAACACCATCATCAATCAGGAACTCAGTTTCTTTTTTAAGGACGACTGGAGAGTAAACAGCAGCCTGACGCTGAACCTCGGCGTCCGGTGGGATTACTACGGTGTTCCTAGCGCGAAGGACGGAAGAACCCTTTCGATGGCAGGCGGCAGTAACAGCATTTGGGGACTTGCAACACCTCTTGATGATCCAATGCGGTTTTTAATCGACAAAGATCTGCCTGCCCAGTATCAAATGCTTCCGTACGGCACTATCATCGGCGGCGCGGAGCGTGATCTTCCCATGAACACCCGATATGAATATATCGGAAAGGGATCGCCCAATCCCGACAGGATGGCGTGGAACAAGGATATGAACAATTTTGCGCCGCATATCGGCTTTGCCTGGCAGTTGCCGTGGTTTGGCAGAGGGCAGACGACGTTGCGCGGCGGTTGGTCGATCAGTTATAACTCAATGGGTTCACTGGATGACCTTAACGGTCTGGTCGCGAACGTTAGCGCGGCTCAGCCATTTCTTCACACCTCGTTTCCCGGCGAAGTAAGGGAAGCAGGTCAAACACGGGACAACTTTGGATCTTCCTTGCACTATATGGATCTCCAAAGCCTTTCCTACAACGATCCAAACTTTGCTTTGCCAATGCGGGTAAGGGCTGGACGCGAACCGCTTAGACCGTTGACAAACGGATATTTCAGCGGTACCGCGGAAGCGATTGATGAGAATATACAAAGTTCGAAGACGAACAGTGTAAACTTTTCAATTACTCGCAATCTCACCCGCTTCCTGACGCTTGATGTTCGTTACATCGGGACGTTGAGCCGAAACGGGATCGGCACCATCAATATCAACAATAACGATTTCATCAAGAACGGTATTTGGGAAGAGTTGGAGAAAATCCGCAACTCAAGAACGTACCAAAGTGATTTAATCAACAGTCTCCTTCCCCCTGGACGTTTAAACACGACTATGCGTGACCAACAGGGCGTGGGTGCGGATGGCACCGGATTGGTTCCTCTCAGGACGTTAAGCGGTTCTGATCAATTACGCCATACAAGCGGCTCGGCAAGCCTTCTTATGGAGCGCAATTACTCCAGCATTGCCAGCACTTTAGCGACCGGCAACGGGGCTTATACCGCCAATCCGGCTTTGGGCGAAAGCGCAATGCAATTCCGGTACGGCTGTCTGCCTGAATTACGCCGTGATCCCAATAACATCACGGCAGCAAGTGTCAGCAACCTCGCCGCAACCGGCTCGGGCATTGTCACTCCCGAAAATCCGTGCGAATTTCACACTCCGTTGAATTTCTATCGCAACAACACTCAACACGGCACCGCCAACATACGTACCAATACCGGTACCAAGTCGAACTACCATTCGATGCAGACGCAGATAACCATGCGCCCGACGCATGGATTAAACTTCCAGGCAACCTGGACGTGGGCAAAAACCATGAGCTACAGCTCCTGGACCAACTATCTCACCACCGATCGCGTATGGTCGTCCGGCGGTCATTCTCACACGTTGAACATCTTCGGAAACTATACGTTACCTTTTGGTCCCCGCGGATATCTGTTCCGTGATTCCTCATCTGCCGTCAGAAAGGCTGTAGAAGGCTGGCAGATAGGCTGGATAGCATCCAGACGCATGGGATCAAAGCTGTCCCTGAGCGGCACAAGCACGCAGTGGGGCAATAGCTGGGCAATAGCGGTTCGTCCCGACCTGTTGGAAGATTTGGAAAAAAATCAGGGTAAAAAACAGGAAATCTGGACGGACGACGGCAGGTTTACCGGTGGCAGATACTTTGACGAGTACATGTACACCAAGGTAGAGGATCCGGGACTTTGCAACCTTGAAACCATGGGCGAGGTATTTTACAACGCCGCATGCTTCAATACAACGACAGGCCAATTGCGCGGCTCTAGCCGCGCGCTTGCGCTTGCGGATCCCCAAAGAGCCGTACAGATGGGTACTCCTACCGATCCCGTAACACAAGCGCCCTGGGCGTTGTTGTATGATCGGGATACCCTGGGCGCGGATGGAATCATGTACAAAGCCGGGACACCGGTGATTCTGCTTCGCAACGCCACAGGCCGCATGGAAGGCCAGACATATCATCCGCTTGAGACCGGAAATTACAAAGGCAGCAGGATTGCCGGTCCTTCCGGTGAATGGTCTCTTGATATGAACCTGCAAAAATCGGTCGAATTCCTGGAAGGCAAGAACCTGGAATTCCGAGTGGATGCGGCGAACATACTTAACAGACCGTCATTGACAAGTACCGCGCCGGGAAGCCAGCGTTACATGTACGGCGGTCGCGTCGTCAGTGCCGCTGCCGTATCCGGTATTTCGATGACCTCCACAGGACCTTTAGTCGGCAGTTATGCAGGCAAAGTGGGTCACCGGACGTTCCAGGCAAGACTCCGCCTCAGCTTCTAGTCTTGAAATAGGCTAAGCGCGAGGCGCAAGCGGCGGCGCGTTTTACGTCCGGCAGAGAAAGCCGGAACGTGAAACGCGCCGTTCGTTTTTGTGTTCATGTTTATTTCCTGGGCACGCGGGCAACAAGTACGACGCCCGCATTGTTAAGATAAAAGCGGGCCCTGGGAGCGCGGGCGTCCCGCCCGCATTGTTAAGATAAAAGCGGGCGAAGTCCGCGTTCCAACGTCCCGCAGGGACGTAATATCTATAACCGCCGGTGTAAACCGGCGGAGGCTACAGTCCGCGTTCCAACGTCCCGCAGGGACATAACGTCTATAACCGCCGGTGTAAACCGGCGGAAGCAGTAACCCAAACTCCCGCCCCCGAAGGGGGCGAACAAACTCACGCGGGCAGTATGCCCGCGTACCCAGGGGTTTTGCAAATTCCGCTATATCTTTACAAAATTCTGGAGTAAAATCAGCTTTGGTGTTTAAGTTAAATAGTATTTCGGAGGGGTTTATGAAAAACAGTTTTTTATCGATTGTTATTTGCATTCTCGCCATTCAGGTCTCCTGGTTGCGCGCCAACGATCCATCCCCTGAACAACTGGCCGCCGAGCATTTAAAATCCATCGCCAGCGCGGAAGTGTTGTCTCAGATAAAGTCCATAAGTTTTGTCGGAACTACGGAAATAAATTTTATTCTGGGAATGTCAGGGAACCTCAGCGGGACGGCGGCGTTTTTGTCGCAAGGTCCGCAAACGGCAATGATCATGAAGTTTCAGGATATAAACTATCCTGAAGAGTATTATGCTTACGACGGCAGGACGGTGACTGTGGCGAGCATAAAACCGGGATTTAAAGCTCCACTCGCCGAGTTTATCTACCGTTACGATAAAATAATGAAAAACGGAATACTCGGCGGGGTTTATTCCAACGCCTGGCCCCTTCTGAACGTCAAAGGCAATAGAGCAACCATGAATTTGCGGAAAACAAAAGTTGATGGAAAAGAGTTGTTCGAAATGGAATATCGTCCGAGGGATAATCACGGCGATATGAAAATCCGTTTGTTTTTTGACCCGGAAACATACCGGCATGTACGAACCGAATATAAAGTTCAGACGAAGGAAGACGTAACGGTGGGACCGGGGCTTGAATTTGATGACGAAATCGGCATGATGGGCGGTAGAGGACAAGGCAGTATGGCGGGTATGGCGATTGGCGCCGTCCGGGGTGAGTCTTATTACACTTTAACGGAGAAATTCGGGGATTTTAAGAAAGTCGGAGAAGTGACATTGCCGCATAGTTACGAGCTGGACTATATGATTGACGGGTCCAACCAGTCAGGATTTATCGCAAACTGGAAAATAAACGTACTTGAGGCAGGATTTAACGTGCCCAGCATTGACCAGAATTTATTCAAGGCAAACAGGTGAGCCGCCTTACGGCAGCTGTGGCTAGTGGCTAGTGGCTAGTGGCTAGTGGTTAGTGAGCCGACTCACGGCGTATGGGCGCGATTTATCGCGCCCATAATAATAATTTCCCCCCCATATTACGTCCCTACAGGACGCGGGGTTTTGTTATGCGTTTTCTACCCATATTACGCCCCGACGGGGCGCACTTCGCATTTGATGTGCAATGAATCCGCAGGCTCAAGGCGTCCTGAAAGGACGCAATGTCTATAACCTCCGGCGTAAGCCGGAGGAAAGGCACACCAGCAATGAGTAAGCCCCGATAGGGGTGTTACGAAAGATTAAACCCGGATATGTTAGATAAAAACCAAATACCCCAGCTTCGTAATCCGGGATTATTTAAGGGATGGAAACGGCGTTATATCGTATTGCTGGCGCTTTTGACCATATTCAACATTATCCAGGCTTACTCACTGGTCAGGCGGGTAAACAACGGATCAACGGACTTCACGGTGTTCTACAATACCGGAGTGTTGCTTCGCGAAGGAGCGGGACCGGATATATACGCTGGAAAGGATCAATCCACAGAATGGCTGAGGACAATTCCCCCTTTTGGACAATGGCTGTTACACCCGCTTACGGCGTTGTCGGCGCGTGGCGCCGCAGCGGTCTGGTCCGCGCTCAACCTGGCGATGTTGGGGCTGGGACTCGTTTGGCTGTCGCGGGCGTTTGAGCGGCTGGATGCAAAGCGGCGTTTAATGAGCAGGGTGACGCCGATCATTTGCCTTGTCATGCTGGCCCTTGCTCCGGGAAGTATCCAGGTGGGGCAGTATAGCGTTTTATTCGTGGCGTGCTGGATACTTTACTTGAGACTGCGCTGCAGTCGGTATTCTAAATTCGCCGAGGCTGCTCTTGCAATCCCGGCGGCGGTGAAACTTTATCCCGCCTTAATGCTTGCTCCTACGATTTTACGGCGGAAATGGTTGAGGTGCGCCAGTTTTGCCGGTTGTATCGTCGTTGCGACCGTTCTGCCGACGTTGACATACGGGAAACGAACTTTCGAGCTCACGCAATCTTTCTGGAACAACGCCATTGTTTCTTCATCGGGCCGTATCGCGGAATCCCAACAGGCGCAAAGCGTGAACGATCAGGGAATTGATTCTATCGCTTTGCGTTATCTTACCGATGGACAGCCTATTCAACGGCAGTTTCCAATGTTGCCTCACGCCGCTTTGCGGACCGATACGGTTCTAAAGCTGGTCAACATCACGCGTCTGGCGATATTATTAATCTCCGCGGTTGTGGGAATGCGCTATCTCCGCCGCCGCCGCCGCCGCCGTCCACTGTGGGATACGGTCGTTTTGATGTCCTTGTTCTGTGCCGCGTTGTACCTGATCCTGCCCGGAGCAAAATCTCGTTATGCCATATACGAATTATTCGCGTTCATACCGCTTGTTTGCCGCGCTTTTGTCTGCGGGAGAATGGGAAAGAAGACGCAGGAAAGGATATGGCTTACAACTGCGGCGGTTTTGTTATTGCTTGTAGCGACGTTTCTGCCGGCAACCCCGCGGGCTTTTGGATTGGGATTTAGCGGGATCGCCGGGCTATGGACGATTAATGTTGTATTGATTTACCAATGGTCCCGCCGTAATCCATACAGCCCTTCGTTAATACGGTACGAATAAGAAAAACCGGTACATTTACGGTGACGCTATTCCATTCCCGCCACGAACAATTGTGATTTATTTGTTTCGTGAAAATCCATGCTTACGGCATTGGGCCGTATTGTCAAAGAGTTGAGGGAACTGAGGGCGCCCGCATCGTTGCGAGCGCCCCGTGGTTTGATTTATGTTATGTCCGGTTGCATCCGGAAACAATCCGCTAGCTTGCAGACTAGAAGCTGAGGCGGAGTCTTGCCTGGAAAGTCCGGTGGCCTGCCTTGGTACCCAGATAGCCAAAGTTTGCGGTAGTGTTTATCGCAAGGCTCGGATTGGTGAGCGACTGCTCGCGTCCGCCGAAGGCAGGCGATGTCGAGGCGGTCGGAGTCGCGTGATTCAGTATGTTCTTGGCGTCGACTCGAATCTCAAACCGTTTGCCTTCCATGAATTCAATCGATTTTGACATGGCCAGGTCAAAAGAGAAACGCCCCAGACCGGTAACGCGACCGTTCTTGTAATTGCCCTTTTCGCCGTCGATCCCCTGATGGGCGTTGCGGAATACGATAATCGGATCGCCTGCCTGCGCTCCGTATTTTGCTGCTTCCGACGCGTCCATATACTTGGCGACGCCGTCGGCCTCGCGCGGATCGGCCAGCGCCAGCGCGCGGGGAGATGCCAATCCCGGTCCGCCGAAAAACGCACACTGAGACGAATAAATCCCAGCGTCAATCTTGGTGGGATCGCAAATGTAGGGATCCTGCACTTTCGTGTATTTTGCCCCGAAATAGCGTCCATCGATGGAACCGTCGTCGTTCCAGTTCACGACCGCCTTTCCGCTCTTTTCATCCCACAGGTCGGGACGCACAAGAACGGGCCAGTTGTTGCCCCACAGCGTTGTCGCGCCTGTTACGCTTATCGGCGCGCCGCTGGACATGACGGTGATCCAGCTCAACTGCCAGCCTTCGATCGCTTTTTTGAAAGCGCCCGAAGCGTCGCGTAATAAGAAACCGTTCGCGCCGAAAGGCAGTTCCCAGCTCCCAAAGGTGTTCAGTACGTGAGAACGATGCGAGCCGGCTAAGAGGTAGTCCCTTCCGTCGAAAGGATCCTGGGTGTAATCCGTCCATCCGGTGTTGCTCAGGGTGCGGCTCCAGGTGTAGGTAGACTGGAAATTAAGGCCGCGAGTCGGACGTAACGTCACCTGCGCTTGCATTGAATGGTAGTTCGTTTTGGGCGCGTTGTAATGCAGGGTGGGCGTCCCGAATTGCGGGTTGGTGTACAGGTAGTTCCACGGCGTGTTTCTTGCACAACCGCCGCTGATCGAGTTGTTGCCGATGTCGAAATCGGAAACGTTTTGATTCACGCGATCTTGCGGCAGGCATCCGTAACGGGTAAGCCTGCTGTTCTCCGTGCTGGCGCCCGGAGTCTGGGTTATGGTTCCCATGGTTGTCGTCAGCCCGGGGATTGTGGCTGTGCCTATTACGATGGTGTTGTAGTTGCCAAACGCAAGATTGGCTCTGTAGGGATTCGCGGTCACATTAGCCCTCAGCGCGTCGGAGGCCGTGGTTCCCGCCTCCTGACCACGGTAAAGCATTCCGTCCGGTAAAAGGCTGTTGAGCAGACGGCTCTGGTAGCCGGTAATACCGCGAACTTTTTCCAACTCCTCGTATAGACCGGTCTGGATAAAGTTCGACTGGTTGAGCTGGATATTAGTGAACTGGTTGCGCGACAGCGTGCCGATATATCTGACATCGACCGTCAGAGAGCGCCCTATGTTGCGTGTCAGCGACAGGTTGAGACTGTGCAGATACGGGCTCCTGATATTTTCGTGCATTATAGGGCCGTAGCCTCTTGGGGCGCCTATGTCCGGGGTTGCCAACGGGTAAGGCTGGATGCTCGGCGGAAGTAAAAAGCCGTTGTTGGGCAGAATGCCGCGGCCGGCGGTGAGGTCCGTAAGGTCCATATAGG
>Ga0099364_10010194_pt1 | contig 12951 bp, 9 predicted proteins | sample TergutTh196P3_FD_73070 | JGI IMG/M metagenome (GOLD analysis project Ga0099364, IMG submission 73070) | Microcerotermes parvus P3 segment gut microbial communities from Pointe-Noire, Republic of the Congo - Th196 P3 | ecosystem: Host-associated > Arthropoda: Insects > Digestive system > Gut ...
CTGACCCTGTTTGTTAGCCGTTTCAGGATACGGCAAAAGGAACTGGCTTTGCGAATGGTGTGCGGCGCTTCGGGGTTTTCGTTGTTAGCGCTGCTTTCAACCGAATTTATTCTCACGCTGTTGTTTGCCGTTTTGCTGGGTTGTATGCTGACGCAATTATTACACAGGGTATTCCTGATGTTGTCGGATATTCAAATGAATTTGTCTGACATTTATCTAGAATCGCTTATGTACATTGGAGGCGTCATATTAATTTCGTTATTAGTGTTTTGGCTAATGTTATTCATATTTCGGCGCAGAAACCTTAATTTGTCCATTCGCCGAACTAATCAAAACATATCCCGTAAAATTTCTGTGGTTATCCAATTAATTATTAGCGTGGGCTTCGCTTTTTGTACCATCATTATTGTAAAACAAATGCGCTTTCTGCATCATTCCGGCGAGTTGGGATTTTCTTTTAAAAATAGGGGATCGGTTATGGTATATGGAGAAAATACCGACGTTTTTGCCGATAAGTTGAAACAGATTCCTGAAATAACGGAAGTTGTTCATGCAAGGGGACTATCGGCTTTACTGCCTCAAAGTGGTCGTTCCAGTCGGGATATTGGTTCGTGGGACGACAAAAATGCCGAAGATGAAAATATAAGTTTGGAACAAATGTTTGTCTCGCCCGAATTTATTTCTTTTTATGATTTCCGTTTGGTATCCGGCAAAATGCTAACCGACGCAGATCCGGAGTCAATGGTTTTACTTAACGAAAGCGCTGTTAAGGCATTCGGATGGCATGATCCTGTTGGCAAGCAGTTTGATGGCAGATATACCGTTAAGGGCGTGATAAAACATGTGTACAATTTTGCGCCAACTGTAGAATCCAAACCTGTATTGTATTTAAAACCTTCGCCGGACAGGGAGTCAATAATAAGAGGATTCCCCGATGGCACACGAATGTATGGTAGACTTGTTCTGTTTAAATACCATGAAAGCATGTGGAAATCCGTCATTGAAAAAATCGAACAGATGAAAGATGATTTTTTCATAGAAAACATGTATAATACCGAAGAAGAGTACAATAAATACTTGAAATCTGAAAATGCCTTGATTAAGTTATTGTCATTCGCATCGGCAATTTGCGTACTGATTTGTGTGTTCGGTTTTGTTTCACTTGTTTCGCTCACTTGCGAGGAACGCAGAAAAGAGATTGCCATTCGCAAAATCAACGGCGCAACGGCAGGCGATATTCTTGCCATGTTTGCGAAGGAATATTTTCTGCTGTTAGTCATCGGCGCGGTTATCGCTTTTACAACAGGATATTTCATCATGCAACGCTGGTTGGAACACTACGCAATACGAACAAACATGCCGGCATGGATATATTTAGCGATAATTTGCGTATTGGCATTGGTGATTGTATTATGTGTTGGGTGGCAAGTGTACAGGTCGAGTATAGAAAATCCGGCGGAGGTGGTGAAAATTGAAAATTGAAAATTGAAAATTGAAAATTGAGAATTGAGAATGTTCAAACACAATCTAAAAATCGCATTCCGCAACATGCGGAAATACAAGAACCAGACATTTATTAGCATTATAGGCTTCGCCGCCGTAAATTTCCCCCTTTTTATAGATGAGCGACGTCATGTCGACTGAAAGGAGACATCTGTTTGAGGTACGTCGTAACACACTGTAGAGACGTGGCGTGCCACGTCTAAAAAAATGAAAATAAGGAGCGGCGAGCCGCGTCTCTACCACTGGAGATTCCGCGTCAAGCGCGGAATGACGTTTTCTTTCTTGCTGGATGCGACCCTGATTTTCAATGATTTTTTGGAATTTACGGTGGCGGCGGTAGGGGCGACCTTTGCGGTCGTCCTAAATTAGGCAGGCACACCGTCCTAAATTGGGCGACCGCAAGGGATCGCCCCTACAAAATGCGACGTACATCGTTTGTTGTTATTTCATTTTTACTAATTGCCTTATTCGGGTAGAGACGCGGCGCGCCGCGTCTCTACAGTGTACCCCGACGCGCGCCAAACAGATGTCTCCCTTCGGTCGACATGACAGCGGCACGTAGCAGGGAGGGGGGAACCCCAACGGGCTCGGCGCAGCCAAATCTGTTTGAGGTACGTCATTGTAAGCAAATCACACCAATTTACACGAAATCTCAATAATGAACAATTTCGTGTTAATTCGTGTCAATTCGTGGACAAAAGAAACTACCTGTTTATCCCGTACAGTTCCAAAACTCTCGGCAAAATTTCGGTATTTTCATATATTCCTGTAAATTTTTCAGCGCCGGGTCCAAAGGCGTAAATAGGCACCGGAACTCCCGTGTGTCCTGTGCTGGAAAAATTCAGGCTTAGTCTGCCTGTTTCAAAGTTGCCGCGAGTGATGGTCATACCGCCGGTTTCATGGTCGGCAACAACGATAACCAATGTGTTACCGTCGCGTTCGGCAAAATCGAAGGCAATTTTTATGGCGCGGTCAAAATCAAGCATCTCGCTGATCACCTCTTCCTGATGATTGTCATGAGCAGCCCAGTCGATTTGCGAACCTTCCACCATCAGGAAAAACCCTTTTTTGTTTTGGTTCAGAATGTTGATAGCCGTTGTTACTCCTTCGACGAGTATTTCGCCGCGCGCGGGATAGCGCGCCGGAGACACATCTGCCAGCAGGGCGAGCAGGTTGCCTTCCTGTACGCCCTTCAGTTCGTCAACAGTGTAAGCCACGCGAAAATTTTTGGCTTTCATTGAATCGGTGAGGTTCTTGGCGTCTGCGCGGTCTTCAAAGAATTTGCGTCCACCGCCGATGGCTACATTAATTTTAGAGCGGGCAAGGTCTAAAGCGATATTTTCATTTTCGCTTCGTCCGTCAACGTGCGCCACAAAGGCTGCGGGGGTAGCATGGGTCAGTTCGCAGGTGACTACCATACCGGTCGACAGCCCATTGTCGGCTGCGTATTCGAGCAGTGTCTTGATGCGGGTGCCGTCGGGAAGTTGTCCCAATACGCCGTTGTTGGTTTTCTCGCCGCTGGCAATGGCTGTGCCGGCTGCAGCCGAATCCGTCGTATAATTGTTGGCGGCGGAGGTTTTGATAATCCCAACGGCATGGCTGCGCTCGAGGTTAAGGCTGCCCTTGTTGGCTGTGTAGGCTGCATAGGGATGATAAAGTCCCATACCGTCGCCAATCATCAGAATAACGTTGCGAACGGGCGGCTGTGTAGCCTGACCGGCGCATCCGGTAAAAAGAAACAGAACTACCGGAAAAAATAGAAAAAATGTGATCTTCTTCATGGTATTGAAAATTTTATTGATAATTAAGAATGACAAAAGTAATCATATTTTTTTCAAAAAAATCAATTTTCAAAAAAAATCAATATTTTTGCGTCGTAGAATACCATACCCAATACCATGAAAAATTTTTTATCGTTCGCTGTTTTTGTTGTTTGCGCCGTTTTTTCACTTACAGCGCAAACTACCTCCTTTCGGTCTGATTTTTCCAAAGGATCGATTGGAACGTTACCGGAAGGGTGGTCGTTGACTGCTTTCCAGAAGGAACATGTTCCCACATTTGCGCTCGAAGAAGACGAAAAAGGTCGTTATCTGTCGCTCAAAGGCGGGGGCGATCCCCAAGCGAATACTTACATCTCCACCAAAGTTCGCTTAGCGCCCGGAACCTATCAATACCAAGCGCTTTTTTCCATTTCAGACGATGTGAATCCGCAACGCAACCTTCTTTTCCAATACAATCGCGGCGGTATTCACCAGTTTTACCGTTTGGACAACGGTATGGTTGAAGGGCGCGAAACATTTGTCGTATCGGGCAATCAGGCAAGAGAAGCCGATTTGCGCGTATATTACCGTTTCAATGCCGGCGGCGAAGTGAAAATCCGCTCAATCGCCATCACTCCCGTTGAGCCCGTTCCACCACGATGGGCGAGATTCGCATGTACGCAGGATACGGTTAGTTATCAGAAAATGGCGGCTGTAGCCGAGCAGGCTGCGCAGGAGCAAGCCGATTTGCTTTTGTTTCCCGAAGGCGTTTCACAAATGGGGCGATATAAAACCGACAGCGATTCGTTGATGAGCCTGATGTCGCAATTAGCAGCGAAACACCGCATGTATATTGCCGCGTCTATCTATGTGGTAGACAAATCCGATGGTAAGGAATACAACAGAGGCGTACTTTACGACCGCAGCGGAAAATTGGCGGGCGTTTATGATAAGATTCACCCGTACAGCCCCGAAACAAACTTGCAGGGCATCACTCCCGGCACGAAAACCGATATTTGGGAAACCGATTTTGGGAAAATTGGCATGGTGATATGCGCCGACAGTTGGTTTACCGACGTGACGCAACTTTTTGCCCTGAAAGGAGCCGAACTGATACTTTTTCCGGTAGCCGGTTACTTTCGCAGCCTTATTCATGCGCGTTGCGCCGATAATCAAGTAGGGTTTGTTATATCTGTTGTGGATAAACGTTTTGGATATGGTATCTTCGATACGGCGGGACGCGATATTCAACATCCCGACAAAGACCCGACCGTATTTGCAAATCCCTCCGCACAATCATTCAAAGATATTCGCACCTTTGAAGTAAATGGCGTTGGTTTGTTGGTGGGAAGTCTGGATATGAACTGTAAAATTTCGCCTCACGACTGGGGAGGAAACATGGTTGACGCTCCCGGCGGCAAAAGAAACCGCGACGACCAACTGATCTATCTCGATGACATGATCAAAAAAGAGAAAGAACGTTGGTGGGTAGAATAAAATAATGTAGATTTTTTTAACACTTTAATATTTAATAATTTAAAACCAATCATCCAATGAAAAAAGTAATTTTAATTATCTCTTTATGTGCCGGCGTGGCATTCATTTATGCGCAACAGCCTCAACCACAGGGGCAGCAGCAGGGACAGCAACAGCAAGTTCAGCAACCGCGTCCTCCGCAGTGGAATCCGGCAAGTACGGAATGGTATTATCCTGATCCGCCTAAAGTGCAACCGGGGAAAGTTGCCGGTCAACCGCCGTCGGATGCTATCATCCTCTTTGACGGAAAAGATTTAGACAAATGGGAATCAGCAAGACCGCCCGCAGAAAGAGGGAGAGCCAATCCCGCTCCATGGAAAATCGTTAACGGAGAAGTGCATATAGCGCTGGGTACCGGCGATATCAGAACTAAAGAATATTTTGGCGATTGCCAGTTGCACATTGAATTTAAATCGCCCCCTCCGGCAGACAAAAATGGTCAGGCTCGCGGCAACAGCGGTATATTCCTGCCGGGTGGCTACGAACTTCAAGTGCTTGACGGCGACAACAACCCAACCTATGTGAACGGCATGGTAGGCAGCATTTACAAACAAAGCGCGCCGATAGTAAATGCCTACACAAAAAATGGCGAATGGCAAGTTTATGACGTCTATTGGAAAGCGCCCGTATTTAACGGTGAAGGCGAATTGTTGTCGCCCGCCATGATTACCGTTGTCCTCAACGGAATTGTGGTACAAAACCATTACAGTTTGAAGGGACACACGCCCTATACCGGTTTACCCAGATATACGCCGCACGGTCGTATGCCTTTGGTGTTGCAGGATCATGGCGATGGCGAAGTAGCCTACAGAAACATATGGATCAGACATCTGTAAAACATTAATATTATGAAGGCGCTTGTTTTAGAAGAGTACAACAAATTAATCTACAGGGATTTTGATCAGCCTCAGCCTGCTCCGGGCGAGGCGCTCATCCATGTGAAAGCCTGCGGTATTTGCGGCAGCGACGTGCATGGTATGGACGGCAGTACCGGTCGCCGGCAACCGCCCATCATTATGGGGCATGAGGCATCCGGCGTAATCGTTGACACCGGCGAGGGCGTTACCCGCTGGAAAACAGGCGACCGCGTTACCTTCGATTCTACCGTATATCCTCTGAACGATTGGTACACGCTCAAAGGACGTTACAACCTGAGCGAAGGAAGAGAAGTGGTTGGCGTGTCGCCAAAAGAATACAAACGACACGGCGCCTTTGCAGAATATTTGGCAATTCCGCAACATATTCTGCACAAAATACCGGATAACGTGAGTTTTGAACAAGCCGCCACAGTAGAACCCGTTGCAGTTGCCGCTCATGCTGTCCGCATTTCAGGCGTCAAAGCGGGTGAGAGCGCCGTAGTGACAGGTACCGGCATGATTGGCGCTTTTATCGTCAGTTTGCTGAAAACAGCAGGCGCCAACCCTGTGATTGCAGTGGATATAGACGACGAAAAACTCAAAATGGCTGCAAAATTTGGCGCCGATCTCACCGTCAATTCTAAAAACCAATCTGTTGCCGAAGCCGTTCGGATGCGCACAAAAATGCGCGGCGCCGATTTTGGATTTGAAGCCGTTGGAATTTCATCTACCGTAGGCGCCCTCATCGATTCGCTTCGCAGGGGCGCTACGGCTGTTTTGGTCGGAAACCTGAGCCCCGTAATCGACTTTCCCCTGCAAAAGGTAGTCACTTCTGAAATAAAAATATTAGGTAGTTGCGCCATATGCGGCGAATACGAAATGGCGCTCGACATGATTTCTAGCGGAGCGATACGGGTCGACGACATGATTTCGGCTGTTGCGCCATTGAGCGAAGGTGCAGAATGGTTCCGAAAACTTTACCAAAAAGAAGGCAATTTGAATAAGGTCATCCTTGTTCCTTAACCGTAGAAAATCATCAAACAAAAATGAAAACATACCAACTCGCCATCATCGGATGCGGCAAGGTCGCCCATCTTCATGCCAAAGCCATTGGCAATCTTCCCAACGCAACGCTCGCCGCCGTGTGGAGCCGAACGCGGGAATCCGCCGAAAAATTTGCCGCCATCTATGGCGTAAAGCCTTACAGCGATATTGGCGCAATGATTCGTGAAAACGGTATCGACCTTGTCATCGTGTGCAATCCTCATCCTTTTCACAGGGCGGTTGCTGTGGAGGCGGCGCGCGCGGGCGCTCATGTGCTGGTTGAAAAACCGCTGGCTTCATCTCTCGAAGATTGCGACGCCACCATCGCCGAATGTCAACTGGCGGGAGTTCGCCTCGGCGTGATCAGCCAACGACGCTGGTACGCGCCGGTGCAAAGGATACGCAAAGCCATAGACGACGGCAAAATAGGAACGCCCGCGCTGGGAACCGTCAATATGCTTGGCTGGCGCGACAAAAAATATTACGATTCCGACCCATGGCGCGGAACATGGGATATGGAAGGCGGCGGCGTACTGGTCAATCAGGCGCCCCATCAATTGGATATACTGCTCTGGTTTATGGGCGAAATTGATGAAGTATACGGCTTGTGGCGTAACCTGAATCATCCGTATATCGAAGTGGAAGACACAGCGTTGGCAATCGTGAAGTTCAAAAACGGAGGGATAGGCAATATCATCGTAAGCAATGCACAAAAACCCGGCATATACGGCAAGGTGCAGATACATGGCAGCAACGGCGCTTCGGTGGGCGTGCAGACCGATGGCGGCGCGATGTTCATCGCCGGAATGTCGTCGGTGCTTGAGCCGCCCGTGAACGATTTGTGGACGGTGCCGGGAGAAGAACAGATGCTCGCGGATTGGGTGCGCGAAGACAGTGAACTGTTCGAACAAATCGACCCCACAGTATATTACATGGAACGGCAAATTGAAGATTTTCTGCAGGCGCTGAACGAAAACCGCCCGCCTTTGGTCGATGGATACGCCGGTCGTCGAACAGTAGAACTGTTCACAGCCATTTACAGATCAACGCGCGAACATGCGCCGGTGAAATTTCCAATTTTTTAGAAAAATTTTCCGTATCTTTTGTTGAATGAAAAAAAGATAGTACATTTGCGCCCGATATTATTTAGCGGCGATCTATATGCGTCGTAATTATTCATTTATTATCAGATTTTATTGTGGACGTAAGCAAGTTTATCTACGATTATTTGATGGAATACAACTTACCGGTTGTTGTTCCTGACTTGGGATGTTTTACCATCGTCAGTTTACCATCTGAAATTCAGGATGGAACGGTTATCCCGCCTCACAAAACTGTAAAACTCGACAGTGAAAACACCTACGATGATGGCGTCCTGAAGGGTTATATTGCACGAAAGGCGAACATTACCGTTGAGCAGGCAGGCGTTTGGCTACGCAACTTTTATAACCATAATTTCCTTAAAAAGTTGCCCATATTAAAAACCATCGTTTTTGAAGAGTTTGGCGCTTTTTCGTTGAACGAATTTAATGATATTGTCTTCACGCCTGACGAAAATTTCTTTAAGGAAAATTACGGGCTTGACTATGCTTATTTCTCAGGAAATGAGCAAACTGTAGAAGATAATTTGGCGCAAAAACAGGAACCAATAGTTGCTCCGGAGACGCCGCCTATCTACACGCCGGAAACGCCGCCAGTCTTTATGCCGGAAACACCGCCTATATTTACGCCGGAAACGCCGCCAATCTTCACGCAGGAAACGCCGCCAGTCTTCACGCCCGAACCGGAACCAACATTTGTTCCCGAACCGGAACCGATGCATATGCAGCCGGAGCAGCCGCAAGCACAACCGGAAGACGGATTATTCGACATGAACGACACGTCGCGTTTTCGCGAGAACCCAACGCGCAAAAAACGTCCGACGTTGTTTGACAAAAAGGAAGAACCCGTAAAACCGTCAGCCAAGCACAAACCGCCTCCTGTTACAAAACAAACTAAACAAACGAAACCAACAAAACTGAAAACGAAAACCGGCAGTTCCAACTTGTGGGTATTGTGGATATTGATTGCCGCCGCAGGATTGGGCGTTGGCGGATATTATGTATATCCGATACTGTATCCGATTCTCTTTTCTCCCAATACTACCGTCATTTCTCTGATAGACTTTGACGATGAAATAGAACCCGAGCCTGCCGACGATGCGGACGAAGATCTGCTTAACGCCGAACTGGCACAAACTCTGGATGATGCCACCGATATAAAGGTTGCCCTGAATCCCGAAGCAAACCAGCAAACAGAGGATGTACCAACATCGCAACCGCAAACTCAAACAGAATCAACGCCGACGCCATCAACGCCGGCAAGAACGGAACCAACCCCGACAAGAACGGAACCAACCCCGGCAAGAACCGAACCAACTCCGGCAAGAACCGAACCAGCGCCTGCCAGAACGGAAACGTCGCCGCCGGCAAATGTTACCCCGTCGGCGTCAAATCCGGGACAAGGCAGATACGTGTTAATTGCGGGCAGTTTTGAAACGCGCACGGCAGCCGAAAATTTCTGTAAAAGGTTGCAAGCGGAGGGAATTGCTTATGAAATAATAACGGCTACGGTCAATGGCGCACAGTGGAACAGAGTGTCGGTAGGAGGTTATGATACCTTGTCTGAAGCAACACGGCAAGCCAATCAAATGAAAACAAGACCTTTATGTAAAGATGTCTGGGTTGTAAGGAGGTAAAAACTTGTAGATGACAAATTTTGGAGGGAAGTTAATCGCGCAATTCAAAGAGTCGTTAGATGCACGCTCATTAGAAACGCTCGACACGGCAATCCGGAAAATAATTGCTACCAAAAAACGCGGCGGCAAAATTATGGTCGTCACCGGTAGCGGTCCCAATATTCATGAAGGAGTTAGTACACTGATTGCCGAAATGATCCATAAAGGAATAGTTGACTTTGTTTCAACCAGTTCGGCGGTGGTTTCGCACGAAATGAGCGGCTCGCTGGACAAGGTTAAACGTGTGAGCGCGCAGGCATTAGGATTGGATATGGATTATATGCCTAAAGGCGGATTGTTTGAGTTTACCGTCATGCAGGAGCAGGAACTCGAAGCGCTGGAACGCGAAATGGTAGTAGACAGGGAATTAATACGAAAAGCCGACGCGCTTCCCGTACACAGTTCCATCATCAAGACGGCAGGAAATATAGCCTACCCGATGGGATTGAGAGGCGAATTTTTAGCAAACGAAATCCTTAAACTGGCGCAACTGTACGGGATGAGCTTTGAAGAAGCGGCAGGATACGGATGCGATCCGATGACCATGCTCGGCGCCGGAGCTGCAAAGAACGTGCCGGTATTGGTCACCGTTCCGCAACTGATTGGAGGAGGCAGAACAGGAATGGCAATTGGCGAAAGCATACCTCTGTCGCGAAGATCCATGCTCATCGCAAAAATGGTGGAACAAAGCGATCTGATCATCGAATCGGCAGTAGCCCTCTCGCAGGAAATTCACGACAGCCCCTTTGAATGTTACACCGGACATGGTATTTGGGCGTGGTGGCAAGGAGAACACACGCACAGCCTGAAAGAAAAAACGCTCATACGTTTCGATTTGGATGAAAACCTCCGCAAAGCAACTGATATGGAACGTTCCGACCATACAATACAGGAAGCCATTGACAAGGGGCTACCCAAAACAAAAATAGCCAAAATACCGTTCCGTATGGAAATGTCGGCTTTCGCCCGACACGAAGGCAGCATGCCCGTTATCGGCGACATCGGAAAAATATGGCCCGTTGTGGCTTACGAAACAGCGCAACAACTGAACATCCAATTAGATTTCCTCTGCGCTTCGCAGGATACGCCCGAAGGACAAGCCATGCGCCAATGGATTGTGGATAACGTAAAACCGCTTGACCGAAAAAAAATGATAGACGGGCTTACAATGGCGTACCCCAAACAGATGTCAATTTCCTAATTTTCAATGGTTTTTTAGTTCATTATTACCTTATTCGACAGCGGATGAGGGTAGAGACGTAACACCCTATTTTAAATAGGTATATCCATACAAGCCTGAACGGTAATTGGAGAGGAACTCTTTTCCTTCTTCGGCGGTGATCATTCCGGCTTTCACCGAACCTGTTACCCATATTTCCATAGTGCGGACAAGTTTTTTGGGACTGTATTGCACATACTCCAGCACTTCTGCAACGGTTTCGCCGTCAATGATCTTTTCTATTTCGTATCCGTCGTCGGTAACGGACACGTGTACTGCATTGGTATCGCCGAAAAGGTTGTGCAGATCGCCCAATATTTCCTGATAGGCGCCCACGAGGAATACGCCTATATAGTAGGGTTCCCGTCCTTTATGCGTGTGTATGGGCAGGTGATAGGCAAAATTGCGCGTGGAAATGAAATTGTCGATCTTCCCGTCGGAATCGCAGGTAATATCCTGTAGGGTGGCATGGCGTTCGGGTTTTTCGTCAAGGCGGTGAATGGGCATGATGGGAAACACCTGGTCGATAGCCCATGAATCGGGCAACGACTGAAAAAGAGAGAAGTTACAAAAATATTTATCGGACAGCGCTTTGGATAGTTGGCGAAGTTCATCCGGCGCGTGTTTCAATTCGTTTGCCATATGATGCGTTTCGCGCGCTACCGACCAGAACAGTCGTTCGATCTGCGCCCTGGTTTTCAGATCAATCAATCCCAGACTGAAAAGGTCGAGCGCTTCTTCGCGGATTTGTTGCGCATCGTGCCACGATTCCAGCATCTTTGGCTGATTCAGGTTGTCCCAGATGGAATACAAATCCCGTACCAACTCATGGTCGTCCGGCGAAACGACGTCATCCTCGTTCCATGATGGCAACGTGGTGGTTTCGAGCACTTCAAACACCAGTATGGAATGATGAGCCGTCAGCGAACGCCCCGATTCGGTGATGATATTAGGATGCGGGATATTGTTCTTGTTGCTCGCGTCAACAATGGTTGAAATAGAATCGTTGACATATTCCTGTATGCTGTAGTTGATGCTGCTGCCGCTGCTGGCAGAGCGCGTTCCGTCGTAGTCAACGCCCAAGCCGCCGCCAATATCCACAAAGTCAATTTCGTATCCCAGTGCGCGCAATTGCACGTAAAATTGCGACGCTTCGCGCAAAGCGTTTTTAATGCGCCGTATCTTGGTCACCTGACTGCCGATATGAAAATGCAATAGCCGCAAACTGGCTTTCATGTTTTTCTTTTCGAGCAGATCCAATGCTTCCAGCAACTCGCTCGAATTTAAACCGAATTTGCTGCCGTCGCCCCCGGATTCTTCCCATTTGCCGCTGCCCATACTCGCCAATTTGACGCGGATACCCACGTTGGGAATCACTTTCAGGCGTTTGGCAATACTGACCACGAGTTTCAACTCATTCAATTTTTCAATCACCAGAAAAATGCGCTTGCCCATTTTTTGCGCCAACAGGGCAAGTTCGATGTAATCTTCGTCTTTGTAGCCATTGCAGATGATCATCGAATCGCTGTTGGTATTGGTGGCAAGCACCGCATGAAGTTCCGGTTTGGAACCGGCTTCAAGCCCGATGTTGAATTTTTTGCCGTGACTCACGATCTCTTCCACCACCGGTCGCATCTGATTGACTTTGATAGGGTAGATGATAAAATTTTGCCCCTGATAGCCATATTCTTCGGCGGCAATTTTAAAACTGTTGAAAATTTTCTCGATACGGTTGTTCAGTATATCCGGAAAGCGCAACAACACGGGCGTTGTCACGTCGCGCACCTGCAACTCGTCGAGTACCTCCTTCAAATCTACGTAGGCGCCGTCCTTTTTCGGGGCAACCGCCACATTACCTTTTTCATTGACAGAGAAATAATTCAATCCCCATCCTCTGATGTTATAAAGTTCTACCGAATCTTCGGTTCTCCATTTTCTCATTTCCGCCGCTAAATTTGATTTTTAATGATGATGACAAAATGGCGCGAAAATACAAAAAAATACTTAGCGAGCGGTTTATTCATAAAAAAAGGGTGCATTTAACTTCGTTGAGGGCTGCGCCGTTCAAATTGCCGCGCAAGTAAAAACCTAATTTTCCGCTCATTAATTAGGTAATTAGGTTTTAGAGGGGCGGGGCATTTTCGTGCTACTGATGTAGTTTTGTTGTTAAAATTAGGTAAAAATGAGGTTTTTATACCTTCTGACCTTTAGCTCGGCGAAGCCAACCTTTAGGTCGACGAAGTCAACCGCAATTCG
>Ga0099364_10010195_pt1 | contig 12949 bp, 7 predicted proteins | sample TergutTh196P3_FD_73070 | JGI IMG/M metagenome (GOLD analysis project Ga0099364, IMG submission 73070) | Microcerotermes parvus P3 segment gut microbial communities from Pointe-Noire, Republic of the Congo - Th196 P3 | ecosystem: Host-associated > Arthropoda: Insects > Digestive system > Gut ...
TATGCCTATAATAATCCTCAGCATGTATAATATTTAATACACTTTCGTCAAAAAAATTGGGGTTTTTTTTTTTTTTTTTATAAAAAAAAATTAAAAAAAAAAAAAAAAAAAAAAAAAAAAAAATTAAAATTAAAAATTTTTTTTTTTCCCCCCCCCCCCCCCGTTGTCCGGAGGAACAAAAAAATGAAAGTGCAAAAGTCAGAATATGTAAACATGACGGTACTTTCACTCGCAGTAATTCTTGTAACGGGCTTCCTGTTTACAGCCTGTCCGCTGGAACCGAAATTACCGGTTTATGAACATGAAGGCACACCCGGTCTTGCCTTTGAGTTAATTTCCGGAGGCGTCAATAACGACACCTACCGCGTAAGAAGCGGCACAGTAACAAGCGGAGCTGTTATTATTCCGGCAACTGTTAACGGTAAAGCCGTGACAGAAGTCGGCCATATTGCTGATGACTGGTCGAAAGGAGAAGGAGCGTTTCAGGGAACAAATATTACATCCATAATAATACCCGATAGCGTGAATGCCATGGGTAGATCCGCATTTGAAAATTGCTATGATCTTGCCAGTGTAACGCTCTCCATAAATATTAAGTCGTTAGAAATATGGACATTCTTCGCCTGCAGAAGCCTTACCAGTATAACTATTCCTGAAGGCGTTACTTCTATCGGCGATAGTGTGTTCAATGGTTGCAACAGTCTTGCCAATATTGAGCTCCCTTCAACTTTGGTTTCTATTGGTAATAATGCATTTACCAATTGCAGTAGTCTTATCAGCATAGAAATTCCCGCAACTGTTACTTCTATCGGCAGTTTTGTATTTAGCAATTGTAGTAGTCTTATCAGCATAGAGATCCCTGCAAGTGTTACTACAATTGGTTCCGGTATATTTGCCAATTGTAGAAACCTTGAGGATATAACGGTAGCGGCAAACAATCCAAATTTTTCCAGCCGGGAAGGAGTGCTGTACAACAAAGCAGAAACACAATTGATTGCGTTTCCTTCAGCAAGAGGAAATGTAACAATCCCCGCAAGTGTTACTTCTATTGGTGTTAGCGCGTTTTCAAATTCAACCGTTACATCTATAACGATCCCTGAAGGCGTCACTTCTATCGATGGTAGTGCATTCAGTGGGTGTACCACTCTTATCAGCATAGAAATCCCCGCAAGCGTTACTACTATCGGTTCCGGTGTATTCAATAATTGTGTGAATCTTATAGATTTAACAGTAGCAGAGAGCAATCCAAATTATTCCAGCCATGACGGAGTGCTGTACAACAAAGCAAAAACAACATTGGTTGCTTTTCCATCTGCAAGAGGAATTGTAACAATCCCTGAAAGCGTCACTTCCATAAGCGACTATGCTTTTTCCAATACTATCATCACATCAGTAACAATTCATGAAAACGTTACTACTATCGGTAATTATGCGTTCGCTTGGTGCAATAATCTTCCAAGCATAGAAATCCCTGCAAGCGTTACTTCTATTGGCTGGTACGCGTTTAGCGGATGGAATACACCAAGGACAATTATCATCAGAGGTTTTGCCACACAGACCGGGGCTGATACAGCGTGGGGTGTAGAATGGCGTAATAATTGTACGGCGAACATCACCTATTCAGGTACATCCGATCCTGACATAAACCTGGGTCTTCTTGCTTTTGAACTAATCACCGGGGGTGTAAACAATAACACATATCGTGTCAGAAGAGGCCAGGTAACACGCGGTGTAGTTAATATACCTGCCGTACACAACGGTTTGCCTGTAACAGAAATTGGCAGCGCGAATGATAATTGGGAAAATGGGGCATTTCGAAGTACAAGCATTACATCTGTATCAATTCCCTCGAGCGTTAATTCTATCGGTGGAAATGCTTTTTATAATTGTAACAGTCTAACCAGTATAACGGTACCCTCAAGCGTTACCTCTATTGGTAATAATGCATTTATTTATTGTTACTATCTTGTAAGTATAGAAATACCTGCAAGTGTAACTTCTATCGGCTTGGGTGCAATAAACAGTTGTAGCCGTCTTGTAAATGTAACAGTAGCGCCGAGTAATCCAAACTATTCAAGTCAAAATGGAATCCTTTACAATAAAACAGGAACAGAGTTGATCTCTTTTCCGTCAGCAAGTGGAAGTTTTACAATTCCCTCAACTGTTACTTCCATCGGTGAAGGCGCTTTTCTTAATGCAAGTATTACATCCGTAACGATTCCGACTGGTGTTACCACTATCGGTAATAGCGCATTCAACGGATGCTCAAGTCTTACAAGCGTGACAATTCCTGCAAGTGTTACTTCTATTGGCAATAGTGCATTCTACAGATGCTCAAGTCTCACCGGCGTAACAATCCCTGAAAGTGTCACAACTATCGGTGATAGTGCATTCAGCGGTTGTAGCAATATTACCAGTATAAGAATCCCGGTAAGCGTTACTTCTATTAGTTGGGGTGCATTCAATCAGTGGACTGCGTCACAGACAATTGAAATTGTTAGTTTTGCCAATCAAGCTGCGGCAGATGCTGCATGGGGCGTTAACTGGCGAAATAATTGTAATGCGAATATCTCATATACAGGTGTAGATACACCACCGGACATTGAAACAGATGAATTCGTGTTCCAGCTAATCACCTATGGCGCCAACAACGGAACGTATCGTGTCAGAAAAGGCACGTTAATAAGCGGACCTGTGACTATACCTGCCACCTATAACGGAATACCTGTAACAGAAATTGGCGGTGCAAATGATAATTGGGATAATGGAGCATTTGCAAAAACAGATATTACATCAATCATAATCCCCAACAGTGTAAATACTATTGGTAATAATGCATTTGAAAATTGCAATAATCTTAGTAGTATTGTAATTCCTATGGGCGTTATTTCTATTGGCAGAGAAACTTTCAGAGGTTGCTATAATCTTAACAGTATAACAATCGCAGAAAGCGTAAAGTCGATAGGAACATGGGCATTTGCGTATTGCGAAAGCCTTACAAGCATAACAATTCCTGCAAGCGTAACTTCAATTGGCATTACTATATTCAATGGTTGTTATAATCTTGTTAATATTAATGTATCGGTGGATAATCCAAATTATTCCAGTCAGAATGGAATACTATATAACAAAGCAAAAACAGAATTGGTTGCTTTCCCATCAGCAAGCGGAAATATCACAATTCCTGCAGGGGTTACTTCTATTGGTGAGGGAGCCTTTTTTGGCTGTAGAGACATTACATCTATATCAATACCAGAAGGTGTAATTTCTATTGGTGGGCAAACGTTTGTTGGATGTTATAATCTTACTAGTATAGAAATCCCATCTAGTGTAACTTCAATAAGTTATGGAGCATTTCGTGGTTGTAGAAATCTTGTAAACATAAATGTTGCAATGAATAACCTAAATTACTTTAGCCAAGATGGAATATTATACAACAAAGATAAAACCGAATTGATTGCTTTTCCGTCTGCAAGCGACGCTATTATGATCTCAGCAGGTGTTACTTCTATTACAAGAGACGCGTTTGCTGGTTGTAATAACCTTACTTCTTTGACAGTTCCCGAAGGAGTAACTTTTATAGGCAGTGGAGCGTTCTTTGAATGTAATAATCTTACCAGTATAACGATCCCTTCTAGTGTTACCACTATCGACCAAAATGCGTTTAGTTGGTGCCAAAATCTTACCTTCATAGAAATTCCAGCAAATGTTATTTCTATTGGTTGGGGTGCATTCAATGGATGGACAGACTCACAAACAATCACCATTCAAGGTCATGCAACCCAGGCTGCAGCAGACGCGGCATGGGGCGTAGGTTGGCGCAATAACACCAACGCCGCAATAGAGTACTCAGGGCAGTAGAGCCAACGGCAGAAACGGGGTGTCAGTCAACCCAAGCCTGACACCCGTTTTGTCCTTTCATCCAAAAAAATACACATATCTTAATACAGTGTAAAACGGCGCAATATGCCGATAATTGTAGTAGTATGGTAAATCTCTTATTTTTCCTTAAATTTAAGTCTCAATTGCGCCGGACGAGACCCGACCTTGTCCGGCAGCTTGAAGAATCGCTTTCCCGCGCTATCGTCGGCGCAGGCGGGAAAATCACAGGCGACCGGTTTATAATCTCCGCAGTTTTTAATGAAAATTCAATAGGTTTCTGGCTTGATATCTATATCTTGGTAGAAAGTATTAAAAAGAGAATAGATACATCAAATGAATTTTACGGATATTCGCTTGTTATAACAAGCATGAGCCCGGAAAATCCCGAATTACTCTGCCGGTTTCTTGCAAATTATAATGGAGTTTTTGTTAACAACAATGTCGCAAAAAACATGATTCCATATTTATTTCTTGAGAATCCTACCGTGTGGCAAAAAGGAAATGGAAAACAAAAATATGGAAGCGCCGGCTTTTATAGAATAAAGGAACTAAAAAATTTTATAGCATCTGCAAGAAATGTTATGCAATTACAGAATAATGTTACTGAAAGCTTTGAGCAGGAAGAAAATAAAAATACTTTGGTTTTAGGCCCTGCATGGCTGCCGATGCGCAGCGGATTGTACAATTACTGTAACAGCCTGATAAAAGATTTTCCTCCATTAACAATATGTTTTGAATGTACAGGACTTGGCTCTATTATAGATATTTGGTCGCCCGGAATTCGTTTGCTTTCGGACTGCCGGCAAAATGAGGAAATAAATAACCTTTGGGAATTTCTTTTCCATGAACGTATACGGGATGAAGTATCTGAATATACTGCCGGCTGTGTAAAAAAATATTTATTTTTAATTTTTGATTATTACTGTAATTCTGCGTATAAAAAGAACAAGACCCCTGTTATTCTGCTTGAAAATATACATCTGGCGGAAAATAATATGATGGAATTACTCCTGAATATATTAACAGATTTTGAAAAGGATAGTAAAAAAATATTAATTCTTGGAACCGCAGCAGATGATATTTCAGATGATATGTTAGTGCGATGGAAAACTGTTTTTAATACAGTTAATTATATAGAAAATGTCAAATATACAAATATAATTCCAAGACTCTCAATTGAATTCTGGGAAATTGTTTATATAATCTCGCTTTTTAGCCGTTATTTTCCTCCTGAATATTTCCTAAACCTTTTGAAAGATGAAGGAAAAAATACTGTTATGATCATACGAGCTTTTTCCATACTGTTTGCAATGGGAATAATTTCCTCTGTACGCGAGCCCCGCCTTATGAATATACATTACAAGGAGTATGCCGAAAAAATACTTGATGATAAAACCACAAATATAAAAGCCATTGTCTGCAGAAGACTGTTAGACTGGATTGTTAAACGAAATATTAATCCCTGCTTCCGTTTATTGCTTGATATTGGAAACCTTGGCGGCGTTAAGCATATTGATGACATGCTGCTCCTGCAGACAATATCATCTGATATATTTAATGAAACAACTTTTTCCATAGAAACGGCAATAAACTCCGGGCAGTTTCAGAAACTTATAACCGCAAGAGCTTCAATTATAAAATATATATATAAAACTTCAAAAGCATTGAATTCCGGTCTGGAAAGTGAAGTTGATAAAACATTCGCAGAAACTCAGGAAAATATAGTTAATTCATCTAATAAAGCATTCCCTGTTCTTTATGCACAAGTGCTTGTGAATCTTTCTATTTTTTATCTTGGCCGGCATGAAGAAAAAGAAGCGGCGGAAAAAGCAAAAGAAGCAATTTTACTTGGACAATATAGTAATTCTTTTTGCCTCCCGCAGGCGTATCGTCTTTTTTCTCTTGTATGTTTTTCAAAACAGCATGTGAATGAAACTATTGAGTACTTGGGCTTTGCGCATGCAAATGCAGAAAGAAACGGCAACTATCATGAACTTGCAATTTCAGGTTATTATACAGCAGCGGTACTGTTTTTATATGGTGATATATATAATGCTTCCCGTCTTGTAAAAAAATCAATAGAGCAATCCCTTGCGGCAGGACGTACAGATTGGGCAGATCGCTGCCGGTTTCTTGAAGGCAGGCTGGAATTTGAACTTGGTCATTATGATGAAGCATTGAATATTTTTGAAAAACTCCGGAATGTTCCCTATGGAAGCAATACAGAAGAAAAAGACAGTCTTTTTGCCGCATGGATTTATCGTTCAAAAATATACAAAGGGGAACCGGCGCTTGAAAAACCACAGGATGCAAATCAAGATGCAGATATTTTTGAAATAGAGGCTGCATATATTTCGGGTGATTATGAAAAAGCAGTTAAACTATCATCTGTATGCTCAAATTCTCTATGTAAAAGAAATATCTTTTTTACAGAAAGGGCAGATTGGTACAGTGGTTTTGCTCAATGTGAATATTTATTTTTTACTCAGGATGAAATACAAAAAAGAATGATAAATCTGTTCAATTCCCTTTCTTTAAGCCGGCTGGAAGGTCAATACGATGAAGCGCTTTTTATTATTCAGGAGCTTCTGCGCGATGAAAAATTATGCGAAATCGATCCTTTGGATTCTTTTTATTTTTTCGCAAAATACCTCATACTGGAACAAGCCGATGCAAACGTTGTGGATCTGAGTACAGCGGTAAGCATGGCTTTTAAGCGCCTCCAGCGCCGTGCCGGAAGAATTGATGACATCGAAACCCGCCGCTTGTACCTTAACAACCCGCACTGGAATCGTATATTAAGCAAAATAGCTAAGGATTTTAAATTGATATAAATCCTCTATTGACAATTTTTCCTGAAAATGCTAAAAATTAGATACTTGGCGGCGTAGCTCAGTTGGTAGAGCGTACGGCTCATATCCGTTTGGTCATAGGTTCGAGTCCCATCGCCGCTAATTCCGGCTGCCCGGTTGGGCAGCTTTTTTTTAACGTAGCAGTGCTTGTAAAGGATGTTAATATGAAGATACGAAACTTTAAAGCGGTTATTTTTGATCTCGACGGTGTTTTAATTTCCACAGACAATTATCATTTTCTTGCATGGAAAAGCATTGCAGATGAACTTGGTATTCACTTTGATGAAGAAGTCAACAATGCATTGCGGGGTGTTTCCAGAATGGAAAGCCTTGATATCATCCTTAAAAATGGAAATGTCGTTCTTAATGAAAAAGAAAAACATGCACTTGCGGAAAAAAAGAACTCACTTTACCGGGATTATCTTCAGGTATTGGATCCCGCTTCCGTTGATGTTGGCATTCGCCCTGTATTAGAACAACTAAAATCAATGGGCATAAAGATTGCAGTCGGCTCCTCGAGCAAAAATGCAGGGTTCATTCTTGAAAAGACAGGTCTTGCTCCCTTGTTTGATGCTGTAGTGGACGGCAATGATATTACAAAGACCAAGCCCGATCCGGAAGTTTTCTTAAAAGCGGCTTCAGCTCTTGGAGTTACTGCAAACGAAGCCCTGGTGGTCGAAGATGCATTTGCCGGAATTGAGGCCGCTTGTGCAGGCGGTTTCCAATGCGCCGCAATAGGCGATGCATGCAACTCTCCTCTTGCGAGTATCAAGCTTGATACGCTTGCAGGTTTATTTAACTTTCAATAGCGCCGTTTTTCGGAGAGGGGGGATTTGGCTTCCAGCCGCAAACATCCTGTTATTCTCGGAGAGGGGGGATTTGGCTTCCAGTCGCAAACATCCTGTTTGCTCCTTACAGCCCGCCTTCGCCCCCTGACGGCGCCATCCATGGCGCCTTTTCCTCCCTTCCGGTCGGCGGGGGCTACGGTTCAAATCCCCATTTTTCTGGTTTTATAAATTTCTCTTAATAAATAATTACTGTGTTTTTTTATTCTCGGAGAGGGGGGATTTGAACCCCCGATTCCTAGCTCCCAAAGCTAGTGGATTAGCCGCTATCCTACCCTCCGTGATAGTTTTATTTTAGCGGTTTCTTTTTTTTTAATCAAGATGCATATTACTGCGTGTTGATTTCCGGTAGGTATTTCCAGTAGCGGCTTGGCATTAGCTGGCGCTGTAGGTTTGGGTTGTTTCGGTCTTCGTTGTTAATTGTCTTGTGGTAGTGCTGCCAAAGATCCACCCATTCATCTTTATCTGATGTTTCGCTGTAGTTGCTGGAAGTATTGCTGTAAGTGCCGCTGTTTGTGGTAAATGCTGCTTCTTGGACAAGTTTAAACTTTTCGCCGTAGGGGCGGCGCAAAAATAAGCCGCGTTTTTCGTCGATTATTGTCCATGTTGTGTCTCCAAAACGTTCTGTGAAATATTCGGCTAGGCATGGAAGTATAAAATGATCCGGCGCGCATCTTGCGATGTATTCGCTCCCTACGGGGAAAAACCGTAGTAAACCTGTCATTCTGTGAACTTCAAAGTAAACCTTTCCTGCAGCTTTTAATACGACAAGTGTGTTTGCATCTCCGCGATCGGCTGCCGCAAGTTCTGCAGCATGACGCTTTTCTTCAAGTGTACCTGTGTTTGCCGCATTAAGAACCTTCCTGCCAAAAGTAATTATCTCCGCTTCAATTGGCAATTCACTCATCCATGCATGGAGAATAATATCAAATGTATTTATTGATAGCTCATACAAGGTCTTTGCGGTTCCTTCTAGTACTGATGCATCAAATTCAAGGGAAAAATAATTCGATATAAAGTTTAAATCATTCTTTTCTATCTGTTGAAGGTAGTTGTTAGAAAAAAGATTTTCTGTAGAAGGAATGGAAGAAAAAAGTTCGTCAGATTCAAACAATTCCTGTTTATAACTGCAGGATGCGTCTTCCAATTTATTTATCATCTCTAAAAAACCGCTTCTCATAAAACCCCCTTTGTACAAACCCTAAAATTCAAACAGCGGAAGCTGAAGCCCAGCGCCGTCGGTGTCCGAAAGAAGCCGGCGTATACGCAGAGGATCGTCCGGTTGTTCGATAAACTTGCCGCCTGCCGTCATAAAATAACGCGCGCGTTTTACAACTGCACCCATCTTGAATAGATTTTCAATTGTTAAGGTTCGAAGCCGGCGTGATTCAATTATCCGCCGTGCGGTTTTTGCGCCGATGCCGGGAATACGCAGAAGGGTTTCATAATCGGCGTGGTTTATTTCGATTGGGAAGAAGTCGAGGTTTTTTAACGCCCATGATGTTTTTGGATCGATGTGCGCGTCAAGGTACGGTTCATCTTCGCTTAAAATTTCTCCAGCTGAAAAATGGTAAAAGCGAAGCAGCCAGTCCGCCTGATAAAGACGGTGTTCTCTTACAAGAGGCGGACCTGCGCTTTCGGGAAGGCGCGGGTCGTAGCGGGTTTCCCGCCGCACAAAACTGCCCGGGTGGATAAATGCAGAATAATAAACGCGCCTGAGTGAAAATTTATTGTAGAGCGAACTTGAAAGATTGACGATCTGTCTGTCATCCTCGTTTGTAGCCCCAACTATTAACTGAGTGCTTTGCCCGGCAGGAGCGAACCAGGGGGACTTAGTCCGCCCCTGCGGCAAAAACTTTACTTTTGTTCTTGTTTCTTCATATTCATCACTTGCGCATGAAAAATCATTCATTGCGCCTAAAATATCTTCCTTTGATTTCTCCGGCGCAAGGCAGCGCAGGCTTTTTTCTGTGGGAAGTTCTATATTGCAGCTTAACCTGTCCGCCCACTTTCCCGCCTCACGAATCATTTTTTCGCCTGTACCGGGAATTATTTTTAGGTGGATATAACCGCCAAAGCCGTTTACTGTACGCAGGGTCTTTGCGGTGTCTGTTAACTTTTTCATTACGATATCAGGGTCAGCAAAAATCCCTGATGATAAAAAAAGTCCTTCGATATAGTTGCGTTTATAAAACTCGCAGGTTAAATCGGCAAGTTCTTTTACGGTAAAACTTGAGCGCGGGATGTCGGCGGAAGCGCGGTTTACACAATAGGCGCAGTCGTACTTGCATACATTAGAGTACAGTACCTTTAGCAAACTTACACACCGTCCGTCCTGAGTCCAGCTATGGCAGACACCCATCGGCATAGTTGCGCCCAGTTTTGCCTTTTTTCCGTTATGGCTGCTGAACCCGCTGCTTCCGGAAGTGGCGCAGGATGCATCGTATTTAGCAGCACCTGAAAGTATAGATATTTTTTCCTGTAAATCTCCCATACATATTAACTATACAATTGTTTAGACTTTTGTCAAGGAGAAAAGTGGATAGTGGATAGCGGTTAGTGAAGTCCATTCCCTCACACAGAGGAAGAAGCCTCACCCTCTTTTACCTTTTAGCTTTTCACGGTTCCCTTTCCACTACCCATTACAAAGTTCCAGCATAAAGCTTGTTACTTTGCCAAAGTTTTCCGGCGTTAAGCGGAAATGGCTGTCGGCGGGAGTGTTCAGGTTTTGCCATGTAAAAGGCAGGAATCTTTTTTCCGGCGATTTTTTTATTTCACCTGAAATTAACAATTTTGAAAAATCCGGGTTTCGCCTAAGATGTTCTTCATATTGAACGGCTTCCGCAGAGGGAAGTATTGTTATGGTTTGAGCGGCAAAACCTGCGCGGAGAAAACCAATGTCATCGCAAAAAGGAGTCGGGGCCAAAAGCATTTTTTCAAAACGCAGTGAGTTAGCCGCAGCAAGAGCAAAACCTCTTAACTGACCGATTAAGTTTTTTAAAGAGATAATGTTTGGTTTGGTTGTGTTTCCCAAAAGTGAATCTGTAGTGGTAGAAAAAATAAAAGTATCCCCGGTTCCGCACGCATCAAAATTAAAAATCTTGGCTTTTTCCAGCCCCCATGTTTTTAACTTTTTTGCAAGCATATAAGAACCCTGAACTTCAAAACTTTCGCCTTCTTTTAATTCCTCTTTATCCGTAAAAACAATCATCCAGTTATCTATACCGCGCTTTATAAGAGTCAGAGCCGTATCCAATAATTGATAAACCGCAATGCTGTTGTCGTTTGCACCCGGGCTTCCTTCCACGCGGTCATAATGCGCGGTAAGCATAATGGGACTTAACCCTGCAAAAGGAAATATGCCCTTTCGCAGTGACTTTTGACTTGGCGGAAAAATAAAAATGTGCTTGTTTGTGTCTATGCTGATAACTGTGGAATTAAGCCCCAGTTTTTCTATGGTCTGCATCAATATTTTATACCGGTCTACCTTGCCGGCTATAAAAAACATAAATCGGTCATAAGGAGCGTATTTTAGCCAATCGCCATTTTGATTTTCTTTCATGCCTAAATTTTTACCGCTTTAAAAGAATATGATGGAGAACACAATTCCTGCTGAGCCTCAATAATCTTAAGCTCTACAGGCTGGCCTCTTGTATTATTATAACAGGTTTTATAGCATTTTTCAAGAATACCGTATACAGATGAAGTGCATAAATTCAGGGTTTTTTCCGGGTTTTTTGTTTCAAGATACCGTGATAGGAAAATTGATGTTGTCAGGTCTCCCGTACCGGCAACATTGTCTCCCAGCGGAAGCTGCGCCGTTGTAATTTTGTAAATCTGTGTTTCCGGTTTTTCCCTGCTCTTGTCATAAAACGAAGAAAGCATGGCGATTTTGTCTTTTTCTTCTATGTAACTGGTTACCAGCACTATCGAAGGGCCCATTTCATGAAGCATTTTTATCGCCTTGATTGCCACCTCTATAGAGTCGATATTTATGCCCGTCAAGGCTTCAAGCTCAAACTGATTTGGGCAGACAATATCGGCATGGGGTATAAGCTCATTTTTAAATATTGCCGGAATATCGGGCTTTACATAAAACCCGCGCCCTATGTCCCCCATAACAGGGTCGCAGCAGTAAAGCGCAGCCGGATTTTCCCTTTTTACCTTTTTTACGGCATCAATAACAGCCATCCCCACCGAAGCATCACCGAGGTAGCCGGAAAGCACCGCAGAGCAGCGGCCAAGAACGCCTCTCTCTTCCAGCCCTTTGACAAGATCCTGAACCAAATCCGCCCCAAGAACTTTTCCGCGCCATGCGCCGTATCCTGTGTGATTGGAAAATTCAACCGTGTTTATCGCCCAGACCTCATGCCCAAGCCGCTGCAAAGGGAAAACAGCCGCGCTGTTCCCTGCATATCCATAAACCACATGCGATTGTATCGATAAAACCGCCATTATACATCCTTTTCTTTTTTAATAGCTCTTTAGCAATCTTGAAAACCATAAAGACAGCCGCCTTAGAAAACTTCCCTTGTCCTGCCCGTACTTTTTGGAAAAGTCCCCTGCAGCTTTTGACAGGGAATAAGTCCCGTATTTTTTCTTTAAAAAATCCCAGTGTTTGATAATCCAGACATAAAGATCGGCTTCAGTTCTACCCGGAAAGTTTGCAAGAAGCCACTGTTCTCTTATTATCCTTATAACAGGATTATACACATTGTTATACCATGAAACAAGGGCCTTATCAAAAGGGATTTCTTCTTCCATATCTTCATTAAGATAATATTTATGAACAAGTATATGATTGTAAATTACATCATAACGGCCCGGAGCGCTGAAATTTAAATCCTGATAATTTGTTAATTTTCCAAAGTCCGTTTTTTCGTAGAAAATGTTTTTCTCGTATGCGACAAGAGCTTCACGAAGTTCGTCCGTTGTCATTGTGGGTTTTATATTGATCTCTGTTGAAAGACTTGTAACAACAGCATCAATAAACTCTACGTTCTGGGTTTTTGCCACAGAAACACGGTGATTGCCGTCGCGGACAAAGTAAGCGCCGCCTATCTCATAAAGCTGAATGGGCGGAAGGATAATATCTTTTAAATGGGCTTCGTCAACTTTTTGCCAACGATACCTTAGGTGTTCTCTTTTTGGCAGAAAAAATTTATTAAAATCATGGTACCGCCCTTCACTGCCGACTACCATTTTTATTGGCACTGTCTGATTTCCTCTGTAGACTTCGTTCTTTGGTTTTAATATATCCTTTACATCGTTAAAGGAAAGAAGCCTATCGCGGTCTGTATTTAAAAAATTCTGAATTTGCGAAAGAACAGCCTTCCCCCTTGCCCGCGAAAAATCGGAGGAAGCCTGCTG
>Ga0099364_10010196_pt1 | contig 12949 bp, 10 predicted proteins | sample TergutTh196P3_FD_73070 | JGI IMG/M metagenome (GOLD analysis project Ga0099364, IMG submission 73070) | Microcerotermes parvus P3 segment gut microbial communities from Pointe-Noire, Republic of the Congo - Th196 P3 | ecosystem: Host-associated > Arthropoda: Insects > Digestive system > Gut ...
TGCCCGGCGTGATATTTAATTGTTTATCCACCTTGAAATTTGAGCCTCCTCTCACAAATCAGGCTCGGATTTTTTCCGAGCCTGAGAGTCTTTTCGCGGGGTTGGGTTTTGCTTGGATTCGCGGATTGTTTTTATTACGGACTCCTTTTCGCCCGCTCGTCCCTTCGTTTTTTCGGGAATGAGGGAACGGTCGGTGAAAACGGCGAGGTACGCGCCGACCTCCGCGCCGAGTTTTTTCATGTCCGCGTCGGTAGGAATGTAGGCATACCACTTGGATCTGCCTCCATATGTGGCAATATGAGGCATGACTCCATTGGGAAACTTGGGTGTGACTTTTTTTCCCCATGTATCCTCGAAGCGGAACAGCAGCGAATCAACCACTCCCTCGGAGCGGTTGATAACCGTGGCTTTTACAGCCTCGTAGTGATCCATTGTGCCTTGCGTGACAAACTCCAGTTTTACTCGGTTGTCCCCGCCGAGATCGCCGTAACAGGCGCGCCCCGCGAATGTCGGGTTGATGATGCCGTCGCAAGCCTGTGTCAGCCTGCGGAGTTCCTGTTCAAAATAATTCATGATGCCCTCCTTATAGCTCCGGTTCGTTCTTTTTACGACTGGGCGTGTCTTTCGGCGGGCTGGGGCGTTCCCGCCGCTGTGCCGTGTGCTGCCTGATACGATCCATAACCGATGGCTTTTCGTCAGTCCCGGCGACCGGGCGCGGCGGTGCTTCCGGCGCGACAGGCAGGGAGCCGGGTTCATCCGTCGCAAGCTCGTAGCCGCCTTTTAGCAGCGTCCACTCCTGCGCCGCAAAGACATCCTCGACAGTACGGGTGTGAGCAACCGTCGCGGCGCTCCAGCGATCAGAAATAAGCTCCAGTGGATTCTCAAAATTGAGCAGAAAATCGACCTCGGAGTCCTTGTAGGGGTGTTCCTTTGAAAAGTATCCATAGGCTTCCATTACCGGAAGAATCTCTGCCGCCGAGTAAAAAATGTTTTCTTTTGAAGAATCCAGCATATCTCGTTTAAACACGCTGTAATTATCCGCAAGCCTGTCACGGAGCCGCTTTTCCCGCTCGGCAAATAGAGCGGCGGCTGAATCAGGTACAAGCGCGTAACCCTGCCGATGCGCGTCTCTTTTGTCAAGAACGCTGTTCAGCGAAAAGCTAAGATCGCTGATGTCTTCGGTACGCCCGCGCCATACATCCGCTATCACTTGGAGAGGAGCCTCGAATTGCAATAAATATTCAATTTCCGCCGCGCTGAACTCGTAATGCTCGGTTACATAACAGAAAGCGTCATTAACCGCCGCAATCTCTCCGGCCTTGCCAATTAACTCCTGCTTGCCGAACGCATCAAGCGACCCGTGATAATCCGCGAGGTTTTCAACAAAACGCTCATTGAGCGTCTGTCGGGCTTTCGTGAGCATGCTGTCGTTGGCATCCTGTTCAGGCGCAACGGCCTGCGCCTCAACCCTTAACTCAGCCAACCCCATGCCAATAGCGCCGTTCAGCCGCTCATATGTCTGTCGAACGGACTCCCACCGCTCGGCGAGCCATGACATCATGGTTTGAACGCCGGTCACTTTACCCTCGCTGTCCAGCCCCGCCGCGATGAGCATTTCGCTGGCGTACCACGCAAGGCCGCGCAAACCGGCTTCCTTTGCTTCGGGCGCAATGCCAATGACTTCGTCAGGATAATTTCTGGCGTTTTCCAGTTGATTTTCAAACTCGTTTGAAAAATCAACCACAGGCATCCGTTCTTCGAGAGCCGCAAAGCCGGTGATGTCTTCCACTGTTTTCTGTGCTTGTATGACGCTGTCCAGCCAATCGCTGCCGCCCTCGTTGCGGTAATGATGTGCCGTGGTCTCTGCGGCGAATACAATCAAGCCGTTAATGGCCGAAACCGCAAGCTCGGTATTGCTTTCGCCGTGCGGCCTCAGTTCGCTGTTTATATTTGAAAAGATAAGCGGCGGTTCATCCGATGTGAATTGCGACAGCGCATCGGCGGGCAACTCTATGCCAAGATGCTCGGACAACCCCTCCCGCGTGTAAATGAGAAATTCCGTGCCGGGTTGCCACAGATGGACGTTAAGCTCCCCGCCTTCCACTTTTATATCCCGGCGCTTGAAGCTCTCGCCCCAGCCATCCGAGTATTGTTCCGTTATATAATCTCCGAGCGTTTCAAGCTCCTCCGGCGCGAGGGGTTCCGTAATGTCAACCACCGCCGCCGCCCACAACCTTCTGTCGTGGATTTCCACATCAACAAAGAGCGAAAGCGCCTTGTCATTGACGGAATCGGTTTCACCGTAATACGCCATCAAGCCGCGCTCTTCTTCCTTCGGCTTTCGTTCTTCGTGAATAGCGGCGCGGATTTCTTTCAGATAACCTGCCGCGGCAACCTGACCTAAATCCGCAGGGGAACCGGAGCCGCCGGAATGACTGCCTGCGTCTTCCCAAAAATCACAGAACACAGGGCTGTAGAGTTTAATTTTCAAATGATTCACTCCTTCCGAAAAAGAGCCGAAGCATTAATGCTCCGGCCCTGATGATTTATCCCGCGCGGTTTTATCCTTGCGGGGTTCCTTCGGCGTTTGCGCCGCCGCCCGTATCTGCGCCAGCACGGACGGTCTATCAGCATCGGCAAGCGTTCTCGCGCTTTCCTTCGACGCGGGGTTTTCCGCGTCCATGACCTTTGCGAAATGCCCGTGAGAGCCTTTGTCCTCAAGGATATCGCCGATGATATCGTGCAGTCCGCCAAGTTCATGCGAGTTCGGCCAACTTTCCGCGACCAGCGACAGCGGATCTTGGAATCGGAGCAGATACTCCACTTCGCCGGTCTTATAATCGTAGGCGCTTTTCAAGCATTCCCGCACTGCGTACCGGGCGGCGATATCCTGCGCCATATCGAAAATAGCTGTCTTGCTGTTTTCGGTAATCATGCCGTCGCGGTAAAAGGCCATATTCATGTCAAGCCGCTCGAAAAGCTCCTGCTTCAAAGCGTCCGTGCCGGGCGCGGCGGGTTCGTCAGGCGTGTCGGACGTCAGCGGATGCCTGCCGTTTGTAAGCGCCTCCTGTTCGTGGAATATGTTCCACATGATGTCGGAGTGTTCCTCGTCCCGGTTCGCGTCAAATGCTTCCGTGACAACAAGCAGCGGGTTTTGGAACTTTAGAAGGTAATCCAGTTCCGAGAAATGAAAATTGTGCCGCTCGGTGATGTAGTAATGCGCCTCGGACATCGTGGCGATCTCCGCCGAGTAATCGGTAATCTCGTCCTTGTCGCGCAGACTGTCGATGTATTCGGTGTAGTTGGCGTTTACCCGGTCGGTCAGCATTGACATGGCCGTCGAAGTATCGACACAGTCAATGTCCTCGTCAAAAATGCCGGGTTCAAACAACGCCGCCTGCGCGGGAGTCAACGATGATTCAACTTGCGATAATTCGGAGTAGTCATGCCCCATAAGCATTGCAAACTCCGCTTGCGTGACGATAAAGAACTCGCCTCCGTCCTTCCACAGACTGATATCAACCTCGCCGCCCTCTACTTTTACAGGGTTATTTGCGAAAGTATTGTTCAAAAAATCCGAATACTCTTCGGATATGAAGTCCTTTAGTTTTATTAGCTCTCCTTTCGTCAGCGGTTCGCTCACCTGAAGCGTGGCTGCAGCCCATAGCTTGCCGCCATGAACCTCGGCGTCTACGAATAGCGATTGAACTTTTTCGTCAAGGGAGCCGCCGTCTTCGTAATGCTTCATCAGGCCGCGTCCCGTTTCCTCCGGCATACTTCCGCTGAGGATGTATGTACGGATTTTAGGGAAACAATCCATTATTCCCTGTTCGCTTAACTCGTCAGGGGCTTCACGGCCTAAATCCATGTCAGACCAATAGGTGTGGAATATAGGGCTGTAAAATTTCATTTCCGTGAGCGGCTGTTCCACAGTATCGGTAACAGCCGCATCCTGCGTCGGAGCGGGCGGTTCAAGCACCAGCCGCGCCATAAACTCCCGCTCGGTATCAATAAAGAACCCGTCGTCGGAAGTCCACGGACGGATGTATAGCTCCTCTCCGTTGCCTATGTTTATCTCCCGTTGCTCGAAGCCTTCGCCCCAGCCGTCCGAAAGCTGACCCGACCACCAGTCCTTCAGCGTTTCCGCTTCCTCCGGCGTGAGCGGTTGGGTGAGCTTAATCTCCGCGACGCAAGCCATCATGTTCCCGTAGTTTTCTATTGACGGAAAGAGTGACTCCACCTTGCCGCCGAGCGTCCCGCTGAGATATTCCGCCATGCCGCGCGTTTGATCCATGCGGCCACGGTCGCGCAGGACGGCAAGTTCGATGTCGTCCATGTATTCGCCCGCGTCAACAGGCGATATCTGATACCGCTCATCGTAAAGGTCGTATGTGCCGTATTCGCCGCTTGCCTCTTCCTCGCGGGGGTTATGAATGTAAAATTCAAGCGGGCTGTACAGTTTTTCCGTTGTCATTGAATGATCACTCCTCCCCAATGCATTAAACTTGATTTCCTGCTCATCGTAAGCCTCGCGGGTATTTCCGATGGTTGCTTCGCCTGTCATGTCTGAAATGAGCATATCTCTCAGCATATAAACGATGGCGTTACAGTTGTCCGCGCAGAGGGGAACTTGAATCGCTCTTCCGTTGATGGTGATTTCCACATTGGTTCCGCCGCCGTCATCGTAGCGATCCCATGCGTTGCCCCATTCCGCGCTAAGGCTCTCCGCCATATCGGATACGCCTTGTTTTGTAAAATCGTACATTGCCGCCTCCTATGGATTCGCCGTCTTATTAAATGGGAGCCGGAGCGTCACAGCCCCGGCTCCGCTCTTCCGCAAACCGTAGCTTAATGCTCCGGCCCGGTCTTCTTGGCCGCTTTTTCCTTCGGCTCCTTCCCGGCAACAGGCGCGGCTTTCGCGGCAGCCGCCGCGTCGCGCAGTTTCTGCACCGTGGACTCCCTCTGAACCACCATGTCGTCAAGCGCTGCGCCGAACTTGGCAAGCACCACGCTCTGCAAAGCCTCCCTGCCTTCTTTCGTGACAGGGTGGAAGATGTCGCGGTATTTTTTATCTGCGTCTCTCGTCTGCGGCATGGCGACAAACAGCCCGTTACTGCCATTGACGATGCTGATGCCGTGTACGCCGAACATCCCGTCGATGGTGACGCTGGCGTAGCCTTTGGTGTTGCCTTTAGGCTCCGGTATAGGGTACGCGCGAACCTCAAGGCTCATCGTCCCCGTGATTTCCCCGGTTTCTTTGTTTACTTTATTGAGTGTCAAGTCTGACATTGTAATATCCTCCTCGGTTTGTTATATTTAATGAAGAAACGCAAATCTCAATGTGCCGAAAACACTGATTTCGCAAGGCTTCCCGTCTTGAAAAGCGCGAAGCAGAGCAGCACGGTGTAGCCCACCGTACCCCATATCGCGGCGTGGACGTTGCCCGCCATCGGTATGTTTTGCACCAAGACCGCGTAAATGGCCACACAGACCATGATGAGAAAACCCTGAAACGCAAGCGCGAACAGAGCCTTCAGGTAGTTGTTGCCGATTTGACCCCATTCACGGTTCGCCATCGTAGCGAAGGGGATCGGCGCGACCGATACGGTGAGGTAAATCTCAATCATACGGCCGAAGATGATGACGAAGATGACGATGGTCAGGATGGTAAGGCACAGGCCGACGATAAACGACTGCAGCCAAAGCCCTATCAGTTCCCAAACGCCCATCGCCTGAAGCATCGCCTCCAAGTTGGCGAGCGCGGCGTCGGCTCCTACGTCCAAAGTGCCGGTGATGACGCCCGCGCTGCTGTTGACCACGTTCTGCGCCAGCGCGAACACGCCCATGACGATGTCAAAGGTGTGCGTCAGGATATATACCGCGCAAAACGTCTTGAAAATCCATTTATAGATGTTGAAAACATCGAATTCGTGCATATTGTTCTTCTCAATGATAAGCTGGATAAGCTCATAACACAGCACGAACGTGAGTATCATGCCGGCAATCGGGATGACGGCAGTCTCGGACAGGGTTCTGACCATAGAATAGACGCCGGGGTTCCAACCGGCCGGCGTCTGTCCTACGTTTACGGCGATATTGCCTACCTCCGCGTTTATGGTGTCGTACAAGTTGGCGAAGTTCGCCATGATCGCGTCAATCAGACCCTGCTTGATCCAGTCGAATAACCCGCCAAGCAGCCAGTCCATAAGCTACCTCCGCGGATTAACCGAACAGGTTTGACAGTTGCGGAATAAGCAAAATCCCGATTAATGCCACGCCGCCACCCGCCATCAACTGCTTCATTCCTTGCGATTTAGCACCGGGGTTATCATTGCCGTAGCCCTCCAAAAGGTTGATAACTCCCCACACCGCGAGCCCCGCGCCAAGCGCGATAACCAACGTTTGCAATACTCCGATTGCCTCTGCGAAAAAATCCATGTAAAAAGTAACCGGCTGAATTGAAACGAAAATCAAAAATGGCTTGATTTTCAAACATTTATGGTTTATAATGTCGCAGTACAAAAAAGGATATAAGGAGGCAACCCATGACCTACCATAAGAAGTCCATTGACGACATCGACGTCAGGGACAAACGCGTGCTGGTGCGTTGCGACTTCAACGTGCCGCAAAACGAAAACGGTGAAATCACCGCCGACAAACGCATTGTCGAATCCCTGCCCACCCTGCGGGCCTTGCTCAAAAACAATGCCAAGGTCATTCTCTGCTCCCACCTGGGCCGCCCCAAGGGCGAGTTCAAAATGAAGTATTCGCTGACGCCGGTCGCCCAACGGCTGGGCCAGCTGCTGGGCATTTCGGTGGAGATGGCCGCCGATGTCGTTGGCCCCGATGCCAAGGCCAAGGCCGCCGCGTTGCAGGGCGGGCAGGTGCTGCTGCTCGAAAACGTGCGTTTCCACGCCGAGGAAGAGAAAAACGAGCCCGGTTTCGCCAAGAGCTTGGCCGCGCTGGCCGAGATATATGTCAACGACGCCTTTGGCACCGCCCACCGCGCACACGCTTCCACCGCCGGTGTGGCCGCCTACCTGCCCGCCGTTTGCGGCTACCTCATTCAAAAGGAAATCAACATCATCGGCGGCGCGCTGTCGGCGCCCAAGCGTCCCTTGACCGCCATCCTCGGCGGCGCCAAGGTCAGCGACAAAATCGGCGTCATCAACGCACTGCTCGACATTTGCGACACCATCATCATCGGCGGCGGCATGGCCTATACCTTCGACAAGGCCACCGGCGGCCAAATCGGCGCCAGCCTCTGCGAAGAAGACAAGCCCGACTACGCCAGGGAAATGATGCAAAAAGCCAAAGACAAAGGCGTTGCCATGCTCCTGCCCGAAGACACGCTGGCCGCCGACCGCTTTGCCGCCGACGCCGTTCCCGAAGTATATCCGGGCGCAGAAATCCCCGAAGGGCGGCTGGGACTCGACATCGGGCCGAAAGCCGTTGAGGCTTTCACCGCCGAAGTTGCCAAGGCCGGCACCGTTATCTGGAACGGGCCGATGGGCGTCTTTGAATTCGACGCCTACGCCGGCGGCACCCGCGCCATTGCCCGCGCGCTCTCGGAAAGCAACTGCATCTCGATCGTGGGCGGGGGCGACAGCGCCGCCGCCGTGGAACAACTGGGATACGCCGACCAAATCACCCACATTTCAACCGGCGGCGGCGCCGCGCTGGAATTCATGGAGGGCCTTGTCCTGCCGGGCATTGCCTGTCTGTTGGATAAATAAGGAACAAAGGAGAAGGAAAGATGAACCGACGTTACCGTAAAACCATCATTGCCGGAAACTGGAAGATGAACAAGACCCCCGCCGAGACACGCGCCATGATCGATGAGCTCAAGCCGCTGGTCAGCAAAGCCAAATGGTGCGACGTGGTGCTGTGCGTACCGTTTGTAGACATTGCCGTCGCCGTCAAGGCGCTCAAGGATTCCCGCGTCACCTTGGGCGCGCAGAACCTGCACCAGGAAAAGGCCGGGGCCTACACCGGCGAAATCAGCGGCGATATGCTCAAAGAGGCCGGTGTGCGCTATGTCATCATCGGCCACAGCGAGCGCCGCGAATACTTCGGCGAGAGCGACTGCCTGGTCAACACCAAGACCAAAGCCGCGCTCGAAGCCGGATTGCGCCCCATTGTTTGCGTGGGCGAGAGCCTCCAACAGCGCGAAATGGGCGTTACCCTCGACCTCATTTCCTATCAGGTGCGCTCGGCCTTGTCCGGCATCCCCGATGCGCTGATGCGCCGGGTGGTGTTTGCCTACGAACCCATTTGGGCCATCGGCACCGGCAAAACGGCCACCGCGGAGCAGGCCGGCGAAGTGGGCACCCACATCCGCGCCGTCATCCGCAAACAGTTCGGCGCGCGCATTTCGCGCTCGGTCTCGATCCTCTACGGCGGCTCAATGAACCCCGCCAACGCCGCGGAACTGCTGGCCCAGCCCGACGTAGACGGCGGCTTAATCGGCGGCGCGTCGCTGAAGGCCCAAGACCTCGCGGTCATCGTCAACGCCGCCAACCAGTGAGTATGGGCAGTGTGAAAAAACCGCTCACGCTCGTCATTATGGACGGATACGGCATTTTGCCGCCTTCGCCCTCCAACGCCGTGACCTGCGCCAACACCCCGCAGCTCGACGCGCTGTTTGCCAAGCACCCGCACACGCAGTTGTCGGCCTCCGGCTTCGACGTGGGCCTCCCCAAGGGCCAGATGGGCAACAGCGAGGTCGGACATACCAACATCGGAGCCGGGCGGGTGGTCTTCCAGGACCTGCCGCGCATCAGCAAATCCATTGAAGACGGGGATTTCTTTGAAAACCCGGCCTTTGCCCAAGCCATTGAAAACGCCAAAGGTTCGGCCCTGCACCTCATGGGTCTGCTCTCGGACGGCGGGGTACACAGCCACAACACCCATCTGTGGGCCTTGCTTCAGCTCTGCAAACGCAAGGGCCTGCAACGGGTGTATGTCCACTGCTTCCTCGACGGGCGCGACGTGCCGCCCCGTTCGGGCGCCGGCTATGTCGCCGAGTGTGTTGAAAAATGCCGCGAAATCGGGTGCGGCTCGGTTGCGACCGTTATGGGGCGCTACTACGCCATGGACCGCGACAAGCAGTGGGGCCGCTTGGAAAAAGCCTACGCCGCCATGGTTTACGGCGAAGGCGTGGTCAATCCCGACGCCGCCGATTGCGTCAAACAGTCGTACCAAAACGACGTGAGCGACGAGTTTGTCCTGCCGGTGGTTTGCAACCCCGAAGGCCGCGTGCGTCCCGGCGACTCGGTGATCTTCTTCAATTTCCGCCCCGACCGGGCGCGGGAGATTGTCCACGCGCTGGTCAACCCGGCTTTCAACGGCTTTGAGCGCCGCGTTGCCGCATTGAATCTCACCTTCGTTTGCATGACCGAATACGAGGCCGAAATGCCCGGTGTTGCCGTGGCCTACCGGCCCAAAGAACTGAACCACATCATGGGCCAGGTCGTCAGCCGGCACAATTTAACGCAATTGCGTATTGCCGAAACCACCAAATACGCCCATGTGACCTTCTTCTTCAACGGCGGCGAGGAAAAAGTGTTCCCCGGCGAGGACAGGAAGCTCATCAACACACCCGATGTGGCCACCTTCGACCTCAAGCCGGAAATGAGTGCCTACCAAGTTTGCGACGCCGTGGTAGAACGTATTTCCAAGGGAATCTACGATCTAATCGTCCTCAATTTCGCCAACTGCGACATGGTAGGCCATACCGGCGATTTCAAAGCCGCGGTCAAGGCGGTGGAAACGGTAGACGCCTGCGTGGGGCGGGTGGCCCAAGCCGTGCTGGATATGGGCGGCATCTGCCTCATCACCGCCGACCACGGCAACGCCGAAAAAATGCTCGACGACGACGGCGTTACCCCCTTTACCGCCCACACCGTCAGCCCCGTTCCCTTCCTGGTGGTCGGCCGCGACCTGTCGTTGCGCTCCGGCGGCAAATTGGGCGACATCGCCCCCACCATGCTGGCCCTGCTCGGCATTGAACAACCCGCCGACATGACAGGCGAAAGCCTGATTCTGTGAAGCATACCAAAAAATAAACATAAAGGAGCAAAAACATGAAAAGATTGCTGGAGATCGTAGACATCATCGGGCGGGAGATCCTCGATTCCCGCGGCAACCCCACCGTGGAGGTGGAAATTTACGCCAACGACGGCGAGCGGGACTACATTGGCCGCGCGGCCGTGCCATCGGGCGCCTCCACCGGCATTTTTGAAGCCTGTGAACTGCGCGACGGCGACAAGGGCCGCTATCTGGGCAAGGGCGTGAGCAAAGCCGTTGAATTTGTCAACACCGAGATCTGCGACGCGCTGGTCGGCTTCAACGCGCTGGACCAGGTTGAAATCGACAACACCCTGATCGCCCTCGACGGCACACCCAACAAGAGCCGCATCGGCGCCAACGCCATTCTGGGCGTGAGCATGGCCGCCGCCCACGTCTCGGCCAACGCGCTGGGCCTGCCGCTCTATCAATACATCGGCGGCGCCAACGCCAAGACCCTGCCGGTGCCGATGATGAACATCCTCAACGGCGGCGCGCACGCTTCCAACAGTGTCGACATTCAGGAATTCATGGTCATGCCGGTGGGCGCCGGCTCTTGGGCCGAAGCCCTGCGCTGGGGCGCGGAGGTGTTCCACAGCCTGAAAAAAGTACTTCACGACCAGGGCCATACCACCGCCGTGGGCGACGAGGGCGGTTTCGCCCCCAACCTGAAAAAGGACGAAGACGCCCTGAAGGTGATTATGGAAGCCATTGAAAAGGCCGGATACAAGCCCGGCGAGGACTTCAAGATCGCCATCGACGCCGCCGTGAGCGAATGGTTTGACCCCGAAAGCGGTACCTACAAGCTCCCCAAGGCCAAAAAGACCATGACCCGCCAGCAGATGGTGAAGATGTGGAAGGATTTCGCCGCCAAATACCCCATCGTCAGCCTGGAAGACGGCATGGGCGAGGACGACTGGGAAGGCTGGAAGATGCTGACCGACGCGCTGGGCGGCAAGATTCAACTGGTGGGCGACGACCTGTTTGTGACCAACGTGGAACGCCTGTCCAAAGGCATCGATATGGGCGTGGGCAACTCCATTTTGATCAAGGTCAACCAGATCGGCACCCTGACCGAAACGCTCGACTCCATTCAAATGGCCAACCGTGCCGGTTATACCGCCGTGGTCAGCCACCGTTCGGGCGAAACCGAGGATGTGACCATCGCCGACATCGCGGTGGCCGTCAACGCGGGGCAGATCAAAACCGGCGCCCCCTCCCGCACCGACCGGGTGGCCAAGTACAACCAGCTCATCCGCATTGAAGAGGAATTGGGCGACGCGGCCAAGTACCCCGGTGCCGGCGCTTTCTTCAACCTGAAGTAATCGCAGAATTTTGCAGGGGGCGCAGTCCTCTGCGCCCCGGAGGTTGTTGGGATTTGCGGGACGCCGGGGACAGCGCCCCCTACGTCCCGGACGGTTGTTGGGACAATTGGAGGTACGAATGTGAAAAAAAGATTGTTATCCATGCTATTGCTGTTTGTATTGGTTCTGTCCTCCGCTTGCGGCGGGCAAACCAATGAGCCGGACGCGCCCGATGAACCGAACGGGCCAACAGTGCCGGAACCTACCTGGGAGACGGTGGTACCCGACGAGGAGGCAGAAGGAAACTTTATGATTGCCACATTCGAGCGGCCGGTGGATGAAGTCAACACCGACCGCGGCGTGCATCAATTGATCTATTACACCCGTATGCGCGGCGAAACCACCAAGACCAACGAATACGGCGTTGAGGCCGTGGTGGTGGACGGGCGGGTGGTTTCGGTGGGCCACAACGATTCCCCCATCCCGGAGCTGGGCTTTGTTGTATCGGGCAACGACAGCCACGCCCAGTTCATTCTTTGGGAAATGCTTCCGGGCGCGCTGGTCTCCTTCGACCGCGAGACCTATACGCTGACCGTGAGCATGGACAAACAGGCATACCTCAGCGGCGCGTTGCATATGTTGCGCGAATGCAAGGATATGCTTACGCGTTACCGCCGGGATCATCCCAACCCCGAAGCGGCCGATGCCTTGGTGGCCAACATGGAAGCGTTCGTTGCCCAAATCCGCGGCGGCGCCGACGGCGCGGCCATTCAGGAAAGTTATCAGCAGATACTAAATATGTACGAAGATGTGTATCTGGCCTGTATGCCGTCGCCGGAGGGCGAGATACGGGCCGTTTGGCACAACCTGTGGGGCAAGCAGACCAAGAACCAGATACGCAACGACATGGAACGGTTTGCCAGTGCCGGCTTCAACGTGGTCTTTCTCGATGTGTTTGCCATTGGCTACCTCATTTTTCGGTCCGAACACGCGCCCCTCATGCCCCAAGCCGATGTGGACTTCGACGTATTGCAGGAATACATTGATGTGGGCAAAGAGCTGGGCATTGAAATCCACGCCTGCACCAACAACTTCCTCATCGGCGTTTACGGCCACGAAGGCGCCAGCCAAAGCGGCGCCTACCTAGCCGATTGGCATCCCGATTTCATTACCCATTACAAGGACGGCACCTACCGCTCCGAAATAGAGGAAGGCGGCATCATGCTCAATCCCGCCCACCCCGGCGCGCGTCAGCTGTTGCTCGACATCTATGCCGAGCTGGTGGACAATTACGACATCGGCGGCATCAACCTCGATTTCATTCGCTATTTCCCGTACAACAGCGTAGACGACTGCATGGGGTTTGACGATTACAGCAAGGCCAAGGTTTTGGAGGAGCTGGGCATCGACATCATGGAAATCACCAGCATTCATTCGGACGAATGGCTCCAATTCAGGGACTGGCGCGCTGAGCAGGTGTCGAGCTTTGTGGCCCTGGTGCGGGAAATGTTCGACCGAAAGAACCGGGAGCGGGAAAAGCCGGTGCTTCTCTCGGCCTGCGTGGTGGGGCGATACCA
>Ga0099364_10010197_pt1 | contig 12948 bp, 10 predicted proteins | sample TergutTh196P3_FD_73070 | JGI IMG/M metagenome (GOLD analysis project Ga0099364, IMG submission 73070) | Microcerotermes parvus P3 segment gut microbial communities from Pointe-Noire, Republic of the Congo - Th196 P3 | ecosystem: Host-associated > Arthropoda: Insects > Digestive system > Gut ...
TGGATTATTTCCAGCGGGTCAGCCGTTATTTGATGGATAATCCGGTTGAACTTATAGCGTTCGTGCCGGCGGCGTATTTCGAGTATGCTTACATTGTATAATTGTCGGAGATTGATTTCGCGCAGTTGTTTTCCAAAAAACAGAGAATTAGTTTTTACCCGTACACGGTATAGATTTCGCACAAGATGATATTCGTTTACCAGCGATTTGGGTGTTTTTCCTTTTTCCTGGTCGTGATGCGGCATTTCTTTTTTCGATAAAAACCATTTGCTGAAGGGCCAAAGCAAGAGTATTCCCAGCGCCACACACACCAAACCGACAGGCAGGAAAGAAAACATTTTAAGCCCGTCGTATCCTGCTTTGATAAGCGTTTCGTTTATCACAAGGTTGGGCGGCGTGCCTATCAGCGTGAGCATTCCTCCGATGCTGCTTGCGAAAGCCAATGGCATCAAAAGGCGGCTCGAATTGATTTTTGCCGTCATTGCCAAGCTTACTACTACCGGAAGCATTAAAGCTACCGTACCGGTATTGCTCACAAAAGCGCCTATCACAGAGGTGGTTAACACAACAAGCACGAATAGTTTAAACTGACTTCCGCCGGCAAGAGCCAGCAATTTGTTGCTGACTGTTTGTGTCAGTCCTGTTTCGAATATTGCGCCGCTCACCACAAATAAACCTATCATCATAATGACGATAGAACTCGAAAATCCGGCAAGCGCTTCTTCGGGAGTAAGGATATTAAATAAGGAGAGCGACAGCAAAGAACATAACGCCACAATATCGGAGCGCAGTTTATTACTTACAAAAAGAATTACCGTTATCAGAAGGATTATAAGAGTTGTGGTTGCTGCGGTCGTCATTTTGTATTGTTTTTCTTCGGAACTTTTTTAGTTGATGTATTCTGAATTTTCTCAATCTGGATTTCCAATTTTTTAATTTCCTTTTCTTGATTTTGAATAGTTTGCAACAAGGCATTAAGCTCTTCGTTTTCAATCGAATCGGGGTATTGTGCCGCCACACGTTGCAAGAAATCGGACAGGATATTCATATAATTCATAAATGCATCGAATGGTGTGTCGAAAGGACTTGCATGCGGGATTTTTCCGTCCGAAAAATGCTTTGTACACATATAATAAAAATGGTCGCTGCTTTGCAGGTTTATCCAGTCGTATTTCAATGCCGTATCCGTACACAAGTGCACGCGCTCGCTTACTTTGTAGAGTTTATCCAACGCCTCCGCTTGCAGGTCGTTGCCTTTCCACGCGCTTAAATCTTTCTCTTCGTCAGCCCACGAAAGAGGGTAAGGGATATTTGCCGCCGCTATCGGTTTGAGGGCGCTTGCGGCTAAACTCGGCGTTGAGAACGATATTTTATGTATTGAGGCAAAAGAGGGCAACGCTTTTAAAAACTCGAAAATGCCGCTGTCGGCACGGTGCATTTCGCCAAAGGCTTCGTATCCCATAAATAGATTTACCAAAGGCTCGTCGGCGGGTATGTCGGCTATCCATTGCATGTACTTTTCGGCGGTCAGCGGGTGTTGCGCCCAACTCCAATCGGAAAAACGGAAGGAAATATCGTCGCTCAATTTGAAGTTGCGCATCATTATTTTGAGTTTCGGGTTGGCTGCGCAACTGTACAGCAAATTGGGACTTTTCCAGCCTAAAACGTGCTTTGCGCCTTCGGTAAGTACAAGTTTGTAGCCCATGCGTGCGATTAACTCGCCGATTTCGTTGGAGAGTATCAATTCGGTATTGCGGAATGCGGTTGGGGTTTGGTCGAACAGCGATTTTATTTTGTCGGTGTGCGCTTTTACTTGTCGTACGAACTCGTCTTCGTCGTAAATCGAAGCCAAAGAATGTGCGTAGGTTTCGGCTAAAAATTCTACATGACCGGTGCGAGCCAATGCTTTGAAACTGTCAATCACTTCGGGTGCAAAGCGTTCCAAGAGGTCAATCGTTACACCCGAAATCGAAAATGCAACTTTAAATTGCCCTTTCGAAGCAGTAATCATTTCGAGTAATAATTTGTTTGCCGGCAAATAACATACGTCCGCTTTGTGGCGAATAATGGCTTCGTTGGCATAATCGTCGTAGTAATAATGGTCGCTGCCAATGTCAAAAAAACGATAGCGTTTCAGTTGCAAAGGCTGATGAATTTGAAAGTAGAGGCAAATTGTCTTCATATCTTTTGAGTTATAAGTTTTAAGTTATAAGTTGTAAGTTTTAAGTTTTAAGTTTGGGGTTGGGGTTTCTTATTTTTGAGATGAAACTAATCAGCATTGCTTTTATTTCGCCTATTTGAGTTTTTAATAAATCATATTGTTCTTGTGATATGTAACCTAAATCTTTTGCTAATAAAGTTTGATAATCTATTTCGTTGGAAGAACCAAGAGAAATATTAAAAAAATGAGCCAGTTCCATGTTTGAATTTCTCCCGCAACCTTCCGCTATATTTGTTGGAATAGAAGATGTTGACCGCCTCATTTGGTCTGATAAGGCATAAGTTTCTATTTGGGGAAAACCAAGAGTTGTTTTATAGATATTCAATGTAAATGCATGGGCTTTTTCCCAAACTTTTAACGTTTTATAATTCTGCATGCATAGTTCTACTTAAAACTTACTACTTAAAACTTATTACTTATTACTTATTACTTATTACTCAAAACTTTATCGTAAATCTCCCGTATCTTATACCCCGCATATTCCCATTTTATATTATCCACTTCTTCTTTTCCCTTTTCGCGGAGGGTTTTGTAGATGGAAGGATATTTTACGATGGCATAAATCGCGTCAGCCATTGCATCAATATCCCAATAATCTGTTTTTATGGCATTTGTAAGTATTTCGGCGCAGCCCGATTGTTTCGACACGATGCTTGGAGTGCCTACCTGCATTGCTTCCAAGGGTGAAATGCCGAAAGGTTCGGAGACTGAAGGCATGATATACACATCGCTTTGCGCAAGCATGTTGTGTACCTGCTCGCCTTTAAGAAATCCGGTGAAATGGAAACGGTCGGTAATGCCTCGCTGCGCCGCCAAATGTATCATTTGGTCCATCATATCGCCGTTGCCTGCCATAACAAAACGCACGTTTTTGGTTTTTTGCAACACTTTTACGGCGGCTTCCAAAAAATATTCGGGCCCTTTTTGCATGGTCAAACGCCCCAAAAAGGTAACTACTTTATCCTTGCGCGGACGTTTTACAAATTTTTCGACATCGGGCAACGGCTCTACGGCGTTGTGTACGGTCGATACCTTGTCTGGATGCTGATGGTACTTTTCAATCACAATTTGCCGGGTGAGATTGCTCACCGTAATAATATGATTTGCCGCGTCCATGCCGCGCTTTTCGATGCCATATACAACCGGATTTACTTTTCCGCGACTGCGGTCGAAATCGGTAGCGTGAACGTGAACGACCAAAGGCTTGCCGGTAATTTGTTTGGCAAATGCGCCTGCGGGATAGGTTAGCCAGTCGTTGGAATGGATAATGTCGAAATCGAGTGTTTTGGCAACCACGCCGGCTACGGCTTCGTAATTGTAAATTTCTTCGGTCAGGTTTTCGGGGTATCGTCCCGAAAATTCGATACAGCCCAAATCGTTTGTGCCGATGCGGGTGAAGTCGAATGCGATATGGTTGCGGAAACGATAAAATTCTTCCGGGCTCATCGTATTACCCAAACGATGCGAAACATGTTCTCTGTTCACATCGCGCCACACGACAGGAATATGGCAGGCGCTGTAGATTTTCATAAAACTTTGGTCTTCGTCGCCATGAGGTTTAGGCATTACGAAAGATAATTCCAAGTCGTTTTGCAGGCTCAAACCTTTTGTCATGCCGTAACTTGCAGTACCTAACCCTCCTATTATTTGCGGTGGAAATTCCCACCCGAACATTAATACTTTCACGGAAATTTATTTATTACTTATTTCAAAATATCAGTATCTTTCAATCGTTTTTCAATCTCTTCGATGCTTGGTAATGCCGATTTAAAATGTTTGGGCAAAAGTTTGGAAAGTTTGTATTCGGAAACGCCAATGGGTTGGTTTATAATTTCTAACGAATATTGTACTTCCACGTTGTCTTTTGTTTTGCAAATAATCATTCCTATTGTAGGACTGTCGGTATCTTTTTTCTTTTGATGATTGATTGCCGAAATATACAAACCGAGTTTTCCGATATGTTCGGCTTCAAATTTACCGGCTTTGAGTTCTATCACAACAAAACAGCGCAAGTCCAAGTGATAAAAAAGCAAGTCGATAAACCGCTCTGTTTCACCGATTTTTACAGGAACTTGCCTGCCGATATAAGCAAAACTCTGTCCAAGTTCCAGTAAAAAATTTGTGATATTTGTCGTTAGCGCATCTTCCAGTTCCTTTTCCTTGAAATTTTCTGTAAGCGTGAGAAAGTCAAAATTATACGGGTCTTTGATGATTTCGCTTGCCAATTGCTGAAAAATTATAGTATCTTTATTATCAGCAGTTTGCAATTCCGCAGCAAGTTGCTGCGGAATTTCGTCCACAACTTGTGGACGAATTGAATTATCCTCTGTGTAAAACTGATAAAATCGTTTCATATAAAGCAAATTCCTTTCAGAAAATCCTTTCATATCAGGAAATTCAAGCGCTAAATCTTTGCTCAACTGCTCAAAGAAACGGCTTCCCCAAGCCGCTTCCATTTGGCGCACTACAATATCCTGTCCCAAATCCCAATAAAGATGCAGCAATTCGGTATTTACCCTTACGGCTGCCTTGATTTGACTTTGGCGTATCCGTTGTTTCAAGTCAATGAGCCATTGTTTGTATGCGGTTGCTGTTTTGTTCATAGTTTTCTGTTTTACAATTATTTTTTGTAACCATTAGTATGAGTTTTTTTCATTGTGTGTTGAATTTTAATGTTTTTTGCAAAGGTATAAAATTTTATACAGTTCTTACCCAGTTCATCAATTTTAATTATTGTCTGCAAAGGATTTTCCACGCCATATAAAAGTTTATTTTCGTTATATTGCAGAAAATCAGCACATTACATTATTCGCGCTTCATCGTTTTGATTTTTACTGACTTACCATTATTTTTTCCATTTTCCCATTATCATATAAAATAATGTTTTTATCCGCAAATAATTTATACTACACAAAGTAAAACATTTTTTGCGGCAAACAAAAGAAAATAAAAGAAAGTTTGTATCTTTGCCACATACACATGAAATAGCCATGTGCAATAATACACACCAAGCGAAATGAACAAAACCTCATGAATATTAACTCCCACCGGTCGTTGACCTTCAATTCCATGCGACCTTTTAAAAACAATTTTGTACACATGAAAAAATTAGCAATTCATCTTTTTGTGCTGTTTTGTGCAATGTCGTTATTTGCACAGGATAACGTTATCGACGAAGTGATTTGGATAGTAGGCGACGAAACCGTTTTAAAATCAGATGTGGAAAATGCAGTGATGCAAGCCGAATACAATGGTATTGAAATCGAAAATCCGTATTGCGTTATTCCCGAACAAATCGCTATTCAACACCTGTTTGTACATCAGGCAAAGCTTGATAGTCTTACGGCAAATGAAGCAACGGTCGTTTCGTATGTCGAACGGGAATTAAACGATTACGTTTCGCAAATCGGTTCTCGCGAAAAATTGGAAGAATATTTCGGAAAACCATTTTCGCAAATCCGCGAAGATCGAATGGAGGTAGTGCGCGACCAAATGTTAGTACAGCAGGTTCAACAAAAAATTGCAGGCGAGCAAAAAGTTACGCCTGCCGAAGTACGCAAATTTTACAGCTCGCTGCCGGAAGACGAAATTCCTGTTATCCCCACAAAAATAAAAGTGCAGCTCATTACCATTGAGCCGAAAGCCACGCAAAAAGAATTAGATGAGATAAAAGAAAAATTGCGCGGTTTTAAAGAACGAATCGAAAAGGGCGATGCCGAATTTTCGATGTTGGCGCGGCTATATTCCGAAGATATGGGCTCGGCGAAAAATGGCGGCGAACTTGGTTTTATGGCGCGAGCACAATTAGTTCCCGAGTTTTCGGAAGTCGCATTCGGTTTGATAGATAAGCAAAAAGTATCGCGCATCGTAGAATCCGAATTTGGCTATCACATCATTCAACTTATCGAAAGGCGCGGCGAGCGTGTGAATGTGCGGCATATTTTGTTGAAACCGCGCATCTCGTTTGCCGAAAGAAATGCCGCTTTGACCCGGATTGACAGTTTGGCAAATGCTCTGCGCGAAGGAAAAACCACATTCGAACAAGCCGCCCTGTTTCATTCGCAAGATAAAAACACACGTGCAAACGGCGGGGTAATGGTAAATCAAAATGACGGAACTTCGAAATTCGAAATCCAACAATTGCCTCCCGAAGTAGCAAAAGCGGTAAATAATCTGAATGTAAACGAAATTTCAAAACCTTTTACAATGCGAAACAGTTCGGACAAGGAAGTGTATGCCATCGCAAAACTTCGTTCCCTTATGAAAGAGCATCAAGCCAATCCTACCGACGATTATCAGGAATTGAAAGACCATTTGTTGGAAAAGAAAAACGACGAAGCCATTCATGCATGGATTGCAAAAAAGCAAACAGAAACCTATATTCGCATTGACGAACGCTATCGCGATTGCGAATTCAGATATCCAAACTGGATAAAAAAATAAAAAAAAACTCACCCAGTCCCCTCTCCACAAGAGAGGAGAAAGCGATGCTCAACGGCTTGTGTCATATTGAGCGAAGTCGAGACATCGCATTGGAATAAAATATTTTAAACTCTTTGAATGACGACACATAGTTTCCATACAAAAAAAATACTATTCGGAATATTATTTTTGATTGTCTCGTTGGGGAGTTTTGCCCAAGGAAATCCATTGTATTTGGAACATGCCGAATTGCTTTCGTTTGATAAAAATTCGATGGATTGTCAGATTTTTAGCGGAAACGTGCAATTTCGTCAAGATAAAATGGCTTTGTTTTGCGACACAGCATATTTTTACGACACAGAAAATTTAATGCGTGCCTTTGGAAATGTGCGTATTAAACAAGGCGATTTGACTATTCACAGCAAACGCATGGTGTATGACGGAAATACGGGAATTGCCCGCATGCGCCGGAATGTTCGTTTGATAAACGGCGATTTAACCCTCGAAACCGATAGTTTGGATTTCGACCGCGACAACGATAGAGGCATCTACAAACACGGCGGAACACTTATTGATGCACAAAATACGCTTACTTCCGTTTGCGGAGAATTTAAAATGCAGGAAAACGACAATCTGTTTTGGGACAATGTCGTATTGGTAAACGAAGAAATAACGCTTCACACCGATACCTTGCGCTACGATACCAATCTGAAAACAATGTATTTTATAGCGCCTACCCACATTGATTATAAAGACGATACAAAAATTTACACCGAAGATGGTTTTTACAACACCGAAACCGAAACGACCAAATTGTTCAAAAACTCGCGGGTAAAAAAAACAGACGGCAAACAACTGCGTGGCGACACCATTTTCTACAATAAAAGCGCCGGCTTCGGCGAAGTTTTCCACCGGGCAGAACTGTTGGATACCGTACAACAAACCATTTTGCGGGCGCATTATGTGTATTACAACGAAAATACGGAAGAAAGTTTAGCACGCGATTCGGCTTTGTTGATGGATTACTCGTCGGCAGATACGCTTTTTCTCCATGCCAAACTGATGCTCACCCTTCCCGACAGTTGTTTTACAATCGGAAAAGCCATTGGAAATGTGCGTTTTTATCACGAAGATGTGCAAGGTCGTTGCGATTCGCTGATATACACATCGCGTGATTCCATTGCTTCGATGTATTCCAATCCCATTTTGTGGTCGGACAACAATCAAATTTCGGGCGATTTTATACAAATCTATACGAAAGATAACAAATTTGACTGGATGCATATTCAACAATCGGCATTTGCGATAGAACAAATAGACACAACCTGCTATAATCAACTTATTGGGAAAGAATTGAAGGCATTCACAGAAGAAGGACAACTGAAACGGATAGAAGTAACGGGAAATGCGCAAACGATTTATTTCCCCAAAGACGACGAAGACGGTTCGCTCGTAGGTATGAACAAGGCAGAAAGCAGCAAAATAACCATTTATTTGAAAAACCGCAAAATGGATTGGATTTTGATGACGCCCGCCTCAAAAGGCGTTATTTATCCGATGGAAAACCTAACCGCCGCGCAAATGTATTTTCCGGGTTTCATTTGGCAGGAAGAAGTGCGCCCGAAAGACAAAATGGACGTGTTTGTTGAAAAATCGCCTGCCGAGCCGGCGGTCAAAAAACCTGAAAGGCGCAGGAAGAAGTAAAAACTTACTTCGTATAATGGGCTTAATTTGCATTATACCGTCATTTTATTACATTATATTAGAAATTATACCGTCATTTTATTACATTGTATTGGAAATTATACCGTCATTTTATTACAAAATTAAAAAATGTATTATCTTTGCAACATAATTTTTTACGAATATGATACAAAGAAATGCGTTAACAAAACTTCGTGAGTGGAAAACGGATAAACGCCGTAAACCACTGGTATTGAGAGGTGCAAGGCAAGTTGGAAAAACTACTTTGGTAGAAGAATTTGCCAAAGAATATGATATTTTTCTTTCGTTAAATCTTGAAAACAGTAATGCTCGTCAGTTATTTGAAGATTACGACGATATAGGCAGACTTATTAAGGCAATTTTCTTTTTTAAAGGTATTCCGTTTCGCGAAGCAAATACTCTGCTTTTTATTGATGAAATACAACATTCTAAAAAAGCGGTTGCTATTTTACGTTATTTCTACGAAGAGGCGAATCATATTCATGTAGTGGTTGCCGGCTCGTTACTCGAAACAGTGATGGATGTTCGCAAAATAGCTTTTCCTGTTGGACGTGTTCAATATATGGCAATTCGTCCGTGTTCATTTTTGGAATTTTTAGACGGTATCAGCGAAAATTTTGACGCCGAATTGGTAAAAAACAGGCAAGTAGAATCGGTTATTCACAATCGCATAATGGCGCACTTTCACGATTTTATATTGGTTGGCGGAATGCCGGCTGCTGTGAGTGTTTATGCCGAAAATCGAGATATTTTGGCGGTTGAAGATGTTTACGAATCGTTGCTTGTAGCCTATCAAGACGATGTGGAAAAATACACTGAAAGCGCCGCATTGGTAAAAATTATCAGAGATATTTTGGAGGTTGGTTGGAGTAGCGCAGGCGAAATAATTTCTTTTGAGAAATTCGGCGGATTGTCGGTCAAATCAAGAGAAATGAGTTTGGCGTTTCAAACCATACAAAAGGCGATGCTGTTGGAATTGGTTTTTCCTACTTCAAGCACACAAATACCTTTAATACAAAATCACAGGTTGCGTCCAAAACTGATTTGGCTTGATACCGGACTGGTTAATTATGCATCGGATATTCAAAAAGAGGTTTTTTCTGCAAAAGATATTCAAGATATATGGAGGGGAAGAATAGCCGAACAAATTGTAGCACAGGAACTTTTGATACTCAATGACAGCGTGCTGGCTAAACGGATATTTTGGCGACGAGACAAGCAAGGTTCTGAGGCGGAAGTTGATTTTGTGTACTCCTACAATAGTTTGGCAATACCGATAGAGGTAAAATCAGGACATAATTCAAAATTGAAATCGCTGCATTTGTTTATGGACGAAGCGCCTCATAACATTGCTGTGCGAGTGTGGTCGCAACCATTTTCCGTAGATGAGATTACAACACAAAAAGGCAAAAAATTCAGGTTAATTAATTTGCCATTTTATTATGTGGGTGTACTCGAAGAAGTATTGAGAGACTTGCCTTTGATTTAAAAAAAAACAGCGTAACGATGCAGAGCATTTTACATTTGGGATTTTTTGAACGCTACGAAACAGCTATATCCAAATAATACTCTCCCGTAAGTTTTTTAAAATTTTCGGAATACTGATGCCTGTTTTTTTCAATAATCAAAAAATCTTCGACAAGTTCTTTTTCTATCAGCGAAAACTCCAACAATATTCGCTTTGTATCGCCTTCTGGAAGTGGTTTTACCTTTGTACGGCGCGTGCAAAATAATCCGTTTGAGGCTGCTTTTTCTGTAAAAAAAACTGCTTCATCGACAGGCAAAATTACGCATATTCGCCCATTTTCGGACAATAGCCGTAAACTGTGTTGCAGCAAATCGTTGAGGGATAAACTGTCGGTGTGCCGCGCTAAATTTCGATTGTTTAAGGGCGTTTTCAGCGAATTGCTGAAATAAGGCGGATTGCTCACAATCAAATCGAATTTCGTGTTTGATACAAATTCTTGCAATGCACAATTTTTGACCGATATTCGATTGTGCCAAATAGAATTAGCCGCATTTTCGAAGGCTTGCTCAGCCGCATTTTTCTCTATTTCGATTGCTGTGATAAAGGCGTTGCTACGTTGGGCAAGCATCAAGGCAATAAGTCCGGTTCCTGTTCCTATGTCCAAAATGTGTGCGGCGCTTTCGCAATTTGTCCACGCGCCAAGCAACACGCCGTCAGTGCCGACTTTCATGGCGCAACGGTCTTGAAATACGGCAAATTGTTTGAAGTGAAAATACGGATTTGGCATTATCTAATAAACTCCCGCAACTTAATACGAGTAAATGCCTGTTTTGTATTAAGCGTAAAATTGGCGTCCATAATCCAACTGTAATATCCGGGGTCTTTTTTTAGCACATCAACTACCAATTGTCCTTTGTATTTCCCGAAGTTAATGACTTCCTGATTTGTTTCGTTGTAGATAATACGACCTGCAAAATCCACATTTTTGTTGTACGCCGAAAATTCGGATAAAAAACTCACATCGTTTTTCAGCTCCGGATAACGGTCTAACTGTGATTGCAACACCTCGTAAGTGGCTTTGGTATCTGCTTCTGCCGAATGGGCATCGTTTAAATCCTTGTCGCAATAGAATTTGTAGGCTGCCAACAAGGTGCGTTGCTCCATTTTATGGAAAATATTTTGTACGTCAATCAATTTTCGCCTTGAAAAATCTATATCTATTCCTGCCCGAAGCAATTCTTCGGCAAATAAAGGTATGTCGAAACGGTTGGAATTGTAGCCGGCAATATCGGCGCCCTCGAAATCGCGTGCAATTATTTTTGCCACATCTTTGAAAGAGGGTTTGCCGGCAACATCGGCATCTGTAATTCCGTGAACTTCGGTGGCTTGCGGCGGAATAGGTCGCATGGGATTTATCAACATGGTTTTCGTTTCTTCAATGCCATTCGGATACACTTTCAGATACGAAATTTCTACTATCCTGTCGTTTACAACGTCAATGCCTGTCGTTTCCAAATCGAAAAAGATAAGCGGATTTTTGAGGTTAAGTTGCATGTTGCGGCGGCGTTAATCGTTAAGCAGCATCGGCATCAGCAACATAAGAATATCCTCGTTTTTTTCGTTTTCAAAAGGAAGTATCAATCCTGCACGCGAAGGATCTGCCAATTCGAAAATTACGTCTGTCGAATCCAAATTATTCAATATTTCGACCAGAAAACTTGATTTGAAACCGATACTCATTGCTTCGTTGCTGTATTGACAGGGAATTTTTTCTTCTGCCGAAACCGAAAAATCAATATCCTGTGCCGAAATCGTGAGTTCGTTGTCGGTTAATTGGAGTTTAATCAGGTTGCTTGCTTGATTGGAAAATAACGAAACGCGCCTCAGTGTGTTTGCCAAAACAACACGGTCGGCAATCATTTTGTTTTGATTATTTTGAGGAATTACTCCGTTGTACTTCGGAAATTTTCCTTCAACCAACCGGCATATCATTGTGTAATTCGACAATGTGAAAGTGGCATTTTTTTCGTCGAATTGAATGGCAACTTCGCCGCTTTCTTTGGGCAAAATATTTTTCAACAATGTTGCCGGTTTTTTAGGCAAAATAAAAGACGCTTCGCTTAAACCTTTTGTAGTGGTGGTTTTGTAACGAACCAACTTATGCGCATCGGTGGCAACGAGGGTTAAATCGTCGGTCGTGATGTCGAAATAAATACCGTTCATTACCGGACGAAGTTCATCGTCGGCTGTGGCAAAAATCGTTTTGGAAATGCCTGTCGATAAAACTGATGTGTCTATGTTCAGATTTGTAGCATCGGCGCTCATTTCTTGGAAACGCGGATATTCATCGGCGCTGTGTCCAATAAAATTGTACTGTCCTGTAGCCGATTTGATAACCATTGCCAAATTTGCGATATTAATTTCGAAGGTAAGCGGTTGTTCCGAAAATTCGCGCAAAGCATCTAACAGGATTTTCGACGAAATTGCAATCGCGCCATCGCCGCCAGTGCTTTCTACTTCGAGCGAAGTGATAAGCGTGGTTTCGAGGTCGGATGCGGTAACTGTTAACTTGTTTTTTTCGAGTGAAAATAAAAAATTGTCGAGAATAGACAATGTGTTTTTGCTGTTGATTACGCGGCTAATTGCCTGCAAATGACTAAATAAATTAGTGCTGGAGACGATAAATTTCATATTAAATTTGCATTAGTTTTTCAAAAAATAAATTTGAGCAAAAGTATAAAAAATTTCTCGTTTGGCGTCTTTTTTTATTAACAATTTATTGACAAGATATAACGAATCGGGATTTGCCGGAAAGTGTTTTAATTACTATTTTTACATTTTTCCCCAATCTTGCCAGCTCATAAATTTACCATTGCTTGTTTCGAACGATTTTTCGCCGCCATAAACTGCCATTATATTTTCTTTAGGTGTAGTAAGTAATTTTTGCCATGAATTGAGGTTTTTAAAATAATTTGTATTCATTGTACTGCTTGATTTTATTTCTATTGCCGTCAATGTTTCGCCTTTTTCAATCAGTAAATCTATTTCCATTCCGTTGTTTTCGCGCCAAAAATAAATTGCAGGCTCTTTGGCTTCTGCGTAACGGTTCTTA
>Ga0099364_10010198_pt1 | contig 12947 bp, 11 predicted proteins | sample TergutTh196P3_FD_73070 | JGI IMG/M metagenome (GOLD analysis project Ga0099364, IMG submission 73070) | Microcerotermes parvus P3 segment gut microbial communities from Pointe-Noire, Republic of the Congo - Th196 P3 | ecosystem: Host-associated > Arthropoda: Insects > Digestive system > Gut ...
CAGACAATGCCATCATACGGCAATTTGCAAAAGCAATCGCTAAATCTAACCACCTCATGGCAGAGGATATTTTTCGTGAAGCGGGATATATGCTTCCACAAAGTGCGGAGGCACGCGAATTGCTCGAAGCAATGCGTGAAAATCCGGACAAGGATTTTCCAAAAGATGCAGTAGAATTATTACTTAATCAACTGCAAAAGTCATTTTAACATTTTCAAATTACGATTGCTTACCAATGACCTCATTTGTGTAATTGCCACATTGTTTAGTTGCACTAATCGTTTACCTTGTGAAAGTTTTTGACGAATAAGTAAGGCGTTAATACTTTCCATATTTGACAGTACTACTAATTGTTCTAGAGTGGCATAGTCACGGATATTTCCTTTACTGTCAGGATTTTCATCACGCCATTGAGCTGCAGTTTTACCAAACAACGCTACATTTAGCAAATCGGCTTCATTGGCATAAATGGATGCAGCTTGCTCTTTGGTTATTATTTTCGGAATAATTTCATCTTTAATAGCATCAGTATGAATACGATAATTGATTTTAGATAATGTACGTTGTAAATTCCATTCCAACGATTTACTGCTTAGTTCATCTTCTTTCAAGCGTTGAAATTCTTTTATCAAAAACAACCTAAAAACCGAACTGATAGCTGAACCAAACTCAAACGCTATGTCCTTATGAGCATAAGTTCCTCCATATCGTCCTTGCTTGACATAAATTCCTATGGCATTGGTTTTTTCAATCCATTCGCTTGTACTGAGAACAAAACTTGGCAAGCCGGCTTGCATTTTAAAGTGGTCAAATTCGACCACTTTAAAATTGGGATTGTATAGCTGTTCCCAAGTGCCAAGAAATTCGAGTGTTGTTCGTGTGCGAATCCAATTTTTGATAATATCAGCAGCACGAGCCTCACTTTCTTTGGCGTTTGCCATATCGGTCAAAGAAATATAATCTTCATTTCTTGCCGAAATAATGCTTATTTCTGTACCTTGAACGATTATTTTTGTCATATTTTTAACCTTATGTGCAAACAGTCTAACTCAACTTATAGTTCTCTCACACAACAGATAACTTATAGAAAGTTCCTTTACCTATTTGAATGGAGTCATCGGTTTGAAGATTTGTAATATTATTTAGATCACTTATTTTCTCTCCATTCAAAGATACTGCACTCTGCTTAACTAATCGTCTAATATCACTTTTAGACTTGCCTGTGGCATTTGCCAATGCAGTTACCAGTGCATATCCCCAATCCTCACTTGTTGCTATTTCAATTATAGGAGCATCAGATGCAAATTCGCCTTTTTGATAAACAGAAACAAAACGATCTTCTGCTTCGCGAGCGGCTTCTTCTCCACAATATAAAAGCGTAATCTCATAAGCTAATTTCATTTTTACATCACGCGGATTAGTATCGTTATCTAAACTCAACTGTATCTGCTGAATCTCTTCAGGGTGCAAATCGGTACACAAATTGAAATATTTTATAATAAGGTTGTCGGGAATAGACATTACCTTTTCGTAAATAACTGCTGCCGGCTCATATATCCCTACATAATTATTTAGGCTTTTGCCCATTTTTTCAACACCGTCAGTACCCTCCAGCAATGGCATAAACAGCGTAAGTTGACTTTCACAACCATATGCTTGCATAATGCGTCTTCCCATATTGATATTGAACATCTGGTCTGTTCCACCTATTTCAATATCGGCTTTAATGGCAACCGAGTCGTATGCTTGCAATAATGGATATAAAAACTCGTGAAGTCCTATCGGGGTGTGGTTCTTAAACCTTGTTGTAAAATCATCCCGCTCTAAAATTCTTGCAACCGTAGTTTTTCCGCAAAGAATTAAAACATCCTCAAAAGTCATCTTGCCCAACCAGTCGCTGTTAAAATGAGTTTCGGTTTTGTTAGGGTCGATAATCTTAAATATTTGGTCTTGATACGTTTTAGCGTTTTGTCTGACTTCTTCTAAAGTTAATTGGTTTCGTGTTTTTGATTTGCCGGATGGGTCTCCCACCATTCCGGTAAAGTCTCCAAATATAATAACCGCTACATGCCCCAACTCTTGAAATTGTCGAATTTTACGCAACACAACGGCGTGACCTATATGCAAATCTGGTGATGATGGGTCTAAACCCAACTTAACACGCAAAGCACGCTTCTCATTTTTGGCTTTGAGCAATCGGTCATATATTTCAGATTCATCTGTATGACCGGCAGAACCTTTTAATACTATTTTTAAATCGTCTTCTGCACTTTTTTCTATTTCAGTAAGCCCTGCAATTTTGTATGATGTTTTCTTTGAGGAAACAAATCCAACTCTAACATCACACCCAAAATGAGTTTTAAGAAGAAAAGCTAATTCATCTCTTGCTTTAATAATATCATCAGTTCTGTCTTCAAAACCATCAACAAGAATCAATAGATTACTTGCATTGCCGGTTGTTGATCTTCCGGCTTCAGTTTGACGCCACAACCAGTTTCGAGTGCGAACAGAATTTCCGGTAACATAAACCGGTTCACTTTGTCCAACTTTATCATCAAAGATATCATCATCGTTAGAGAACCTAACTTCCATATCGCCCAAGAAGCTGTCTATATTATGCATCCCAATAGGAAACCCATGCTTTACCGAGATAGCATTGCCCAAATCGATTACAGGAGATGTACTCTCAATTGAATCACCTGATTGCACCCTGCGTAATAGTGCCTCTACAGAGCTATGATGCTTGTTAGAATTAACGCCAAGTTCATTCATCGCCAAGCGATACTGTTCGATTTTTGGCATAGTTTTAATATCAACATTTTTCAGTTGCTCAAATGCATCTTTAAAAGTTGATTTGCTATAATTATATAAACCGTCCAAGTCTTTCGGTTGTGTAAATCCGCAAGCAACAACAACTCCTACACAATAGTCGTTAACCTTTTGAAAAACTTGTTCATCTACTTTAAAAAACATAATGGCATCCCCTCAACTCCCGATTTTCCCATATTGTTGACGTTCAGAAAAATAAAAAACTATAATATTGCCGTCTTTAAGATAAGGATAAAATAGTTCATATGTTCCATGTCTTGCACTAAATCTAACTTCGTTATAATCCTCAAAAAAAACTTTATTCAAATAGTCTCTTTCAACTTTTGTTGTTTGTTGAATAAAATCTACTTTCTGAACCGGACCCGGATTTGCAATATTTATATGATGGCCTCTGCCAAAACCAAGAAATACTCGTGAATTATCTATATTGTCCACTACTATGACCGTTACATGAGGAAAATAAGTATCTGTTCTTGAATAAATTCTAAGGATTTCACTCGCTTCAATTATCCATTTTGTTTTAAAATTGTAATTAAGAAGTTTATCCAATTTTTCTGTATCGCTTTCAACAATTGATTTTGCCGATGCAATGAGCATTTGCTTTTTCTTTTGAGAAGTTAAATAGTCACCTCCAACTAAAAGCCCAAATATAATTGGAAAACTTAACACCAAAATTAGCCATAATTTTTTAGATGTTTTTTGGGAAGAGCCAACACTATCCTGATTGTGCTTTTCTGCTATTCTTGTTAAATTAAACATCACATTAATAATTAAAGAACCGGCCATTAAAGCTAAAATTCCAAGTATACTTAAATAAAAAGTTTCGGTCATATTTTCTCTAAACACTTTCAGTCCGAAAACTGTAATGCTTATAAATACAAATACCCAATATATCAATAAAATTATTGATATCATCCCCACTACATTACTTAATTTTACTAATGATTTATTGTTCATAGATTACTCCTTTATTATATTATTAATTTATAAAAACTATCTGCCATAATATCCTACCGGCATAAGATATAAGGGTTCCTCATTTTATACCTCACTTTGATATAGTTTTCTATTATTGCAAAAGTGTGTTAATCTTATTTTTCCACTCATCTTCAAATACTACCTGAAATTCAAAATTACGCTCTGGAAATTCCTCAAAGAGTTCTTTCCAAGCCTTTTTAGCTCCCAATTCGTTACAAAGTGCAAAAACATCTTGTTTGTATTTTGTATCTTCATTTTTTAGGTAAATACCTTTTGTTTCCAAAACATAAACAGTTTCATAATCTTCACTCTCATCTTGTTTATCAGCAAATACAAAATCAGGATAGATTTTGCTTCTTTTCCAACCTTGTATATGATAATCTTGACGGCTCATGTTGCGATACCACCAGAGCAAATTCTCCTGTTCATCAAGATATATTGCCACAGCTTTTTCTAAATCATTGATACTTTCTTCGGGAACATAATCGAAAAGTGATTTTTGAATTGGAGTATTATCATTACGTACTAACTGTTTATTGCTTCTTACTTTTATTCTTGATGGTAATGTAAAACCGCCTTTATCGGCAATAAGAAAGAAACACAATTTTTTTTGTTTCACTTTTTGTCGAAAGATTTGTTCTGACAAACGATTACGTTCTTTGTTCAAAACTTTTTTCAATTCTTCTATGATAAAAATTAAATTGGTTGCAACAGTTTTACGATCATACTTACTTAAAAACAATTTCAATGTCTTTTCGCTTATTTGAAAACCATGCCATGGATTAGGAATTATCCCGGTTATTTGTCTTGTTAAGAAAGATTCGTCAATTTCCAAACTGCTTGTTTTCTCAACCCTTCCTGTTTCTTTGAGCAATTCTCTTTCTTCGGCACTTAATCCTAAAATAATTTCTTGTTCTTTGTTTTTATTATCTTGTAATATAAGATTTTCAAGTTCATCAATGTTGATGCTGTTCCAATTAATATCTTTTAAAATATCCATTTCAAAATTTAAATCACGCCAATTATCTTTTTCTTGAATAACAAATTTTGGTAAATATATTTTACCTTCAAATTTTTTAAATCCGCTTCTATAAGTCAATTCGTGTTCTCTATAATTACCTGTTTCAACTCCGTTCTCATCATTTACAATGCATCCTGCAATATCTCCCAGTCCCTCGTTTTCCAATCCCCTTTTTATATCTCTTACCAATAGAGATGCATTTTGACGAAAAGTATATACATAACATTCATCTAATTCTTTAATTTTTGTTTTTACTGCAAAAGGCTGTCTTAAAATACGCCCTACTAATTGGGTAATACCTGTTTTAGAACTTGGATTGGTTAAAATGACAAGAATATAAGCAAATGAACAATCCCATCCTTCCTGTAAAGCCTGTTTTGTAATAATGTAGCGTATCTCACAATCTTTTCCCAAAAGATTAATTCCCTCAATATCGTCCTTTTCACTCGACTTAATGGCAATATGATTAACCGGAACATTGCATTTTTTTATCAAATATTCCTTAGCATCTTCGGCATGAATATATTCAGTTTCCCGTTGATCACGCCCTGTACGTTCTACTTGTATCAAACAAATTGGACGAATATATTTTCCTGTATTACTTTCATATTCTGTAGCTTTTTGTTCTAACTGATTTCGTTTCTCGTAACTTGCTAATAAGGCATTTTGCCAATCTAAACTTGTTTTGTTAGTTAAGTGAATATCCAACTTTATCATTTCTTCTTCGTGTAATTCTCTACCTGTAATTTTTACCAATTCATTACTACCTTGTGGAGGAGTTGCCGAAAGTTCCAAAATAAAAGAAGGATTAAAATTGCGTACAGTGTTTCTTGATTGTTCGCCATAAGCACGATGCCCTTCATCAATAACTACTAAGGGGCGTAACACTTTTAGGGTATTGCCAAGCGATGTTTTAATTTGTGTTCCAAATATTTCGTTTTCTGATGAGAAACAATCTAAATTTGAAATAATTTCTTTTAGTTTCTTGTGTCCTTCAAAATCATCTTCACGGGGGAAAAAATCGGTGAATCCGCCTTGATCGCGAAATACCTTGAGAGTTTCTTTGTTTTGACGGTTTGCAGAGGGAAGCATCAACATCAATATAACTAAATTTTCTTCAACATCTAATCGATTAAACATTTCTGTTTTTTCTTTAATCAGTATTTTGCCTCCACTTGATATATCTAATACTTGACGATATGGGTGTTCCCTGTTTTTAAGTGCTAAAATTGTTTGACGATATATTTGCGTTGTCGGCACAATCCACAAAACTAATCCGTTTTGTTTTTTCAAATATAATTTTTGTATATGGTCAACAGCATGGCAAGCCAATAGTGTTTTGCCTCCTCCTGTCGGTACTTTCAGGTAAATATCGGGCAATGGTTCATCAAGTCCGTTTGTTTTAGAATAATAAGTTCTGGCATTTACTTTACTCCACGCATCTTTTGGATAATCTATGTGTTTTACCAAATGTGGCTCAATTTCAAAAATTTTTTCAAACCCTTTTTTTGTATCATTAAGTGCATTCAAATAAATTTTCAACGCATCGATTACTTTTTCTTGATATTGTTTTAGTTTCATCTCTGTATTCTGTATATTTCATAAGGTAATTGTTGAAAATCTATTCTGAAATTCTGACATGTTTCGTCATCTATATATTTGCAAGGTGCAAATACCAAACGTTGTTTTCTTTTAAATTTCGACATTGATTGACAAATTTCTAATGTAAGTGCATTACGTTTTAACCATTCAACATCTGGTTTGTATAATAAATATACTTCGTAATTGCGACTTTCGCCAATAAATCCTGTTTTTTCGTTAATTGTTTTTTCGTTAAACTCTTCGCCGGTAGCGGTATAGAATACATAACGAGCAAATTCTGTATAGGTTGGAAGATTTTTCCCACGCAACAAACTTTCCATTTCGATAGGCTCGCCTAATTGAAAATAACTGAATGTACCACCTGTTCCATTTTTTAGGTTTTCGTTTTTATCAGTTTTTACGCCTTTGATAACACGACGTACACGCTCGGCAGTAATGGTATTGGCATAATCTTCTTGCTCTACCAAAATAAATTTGCGGTTTCCGCCGTCTTCTTTGTTGAGTTCTAAAACAGCGTGAGCAGTTGTGCCTGAGCCGGCGAAAGAATCGAGGATGATGTCATTTTCATTGGTAACTAACTGAATCACTTTTTTTATAAGATAAACAGGTTTAGGAAATTGAAACATTGAGTTGGACATTTCAATTTCTCTCAAATCAATTGTTCCCTGTTCGGTTCTTACTTCACTTTCGTCCCAAATTGATTTTGCCTTTGAAGTTGATTTCCTTGATTTTTCATACACATTCCAACCGCTATTTCCATTTTTTGATTTTGCTACAATATTCGTTGTATCAAAATTTTCGGAAATATTTTTTTTTGCAAGTTCTTTGCCCCATCGCCAACAACCTTCTTCACCCTTGCTATTCAATGGATACGTCTCAATGGAGTAGTCCTTGCTTTTTGTTAATGAAACAAAGCAATGTTCCTCCTCACTTTTAGATAAAGGATTGATATATATCGGATAAAAAAGGTTTGGGCGATTACTGCTATTGAATTTGGGATTTCTGTTTCTTAATTCCCGTAATTCGTACTTGCCTTTTTTGTCTTCATACTTGAAGTTTGAAATATCTTTTCTCAATTCATTCAAATTTCCCTCTTCTGACTTGTAATAACATAACAAATATTCGTGTGTTATCGCTATGGGCAAATAATCTCTACCACCTTTGTTAACTTGAACTGCAATGCATGCAACAAAATTCTCTTCGCCAAAAATTTCATCCAATAAAACTTTTAAATTTTGAACCTCATTATCATCACAAGAAATAAAAATAGCTCCGTCCTCACTCAATAATTCTCGCAACAATTTCAATCGAGGCATAATCATACACAGCCATTTATCATGACGTGTCATATCTTCTTTGTCTACCACTTGCCCCAGCCATTCTTTAATCATTGGACTGTTTACATTGTCATTATACACCCAATTTTCGTTACCGGTGTTGTATGGCGGGTCAATGTAAATGCATTTTATTTTTCCTGCATAATTAGGCAATAGGGCTTTCAATGCTTTTAGGTTGTCGCCTTGTATAATTAGATTATCGTGCAACGAAACTTTATCGGTAAGGCTCAATTTACTTTTGGGTATTAATTGATGATACTTCACCGCTAAATGGTGGTTTTGTACAAATGTTTTTCCTTTAAAATTTAGTGTTGGCATATTGTTCTCGCTTATGGCAAACTTTTGTTAAGTACCACGTTATGTCTTGTATAAATTTTGTCAATTAGTTTTTCACAATAATTTTTATCTATTTTAAACTTTTTCCATTAACTTATTGAAATATAGCTAAACCCCTCGAATTCGAAAGGTTTAAATTATAGAGCCACCAACCTAATCAAAACAATCTCACTCTTCGACCCAATCCTAACAGGAGCCAAAATTGTTCCAACTCCTTGGGAAGCATAAATACTCATGTCTTTGTATTTATATAAACCTTTATTGTACGAAAAGATTGCCTTTGCAATTAAGGTAAATGGGAATACTTGTCCTGCATGGGTATGCCCTGTAAGAAGCAAGTCAACTTGTTTAGCGTTCAAGTATTCTACCCCATCAGGTCTATGATGTAAAACAATAGTCGGACGATTTACATTTATGGAAAGTTCATCCATAACACTTTTTATAGTATCACCGCCCGGTTTAGTGTGCATATCAAAGGCATATTCATCACGAAGCATATTGTTAAGCCCGATAATTTGTAATTCTCCAAAATATGATATTTCATTTTGAAGAACAATAGCTCCGGCATTTTCCATGCATGAAACAACCTCTTCAACTCCTACATACTCCTCATGATTGCCATAAACAAAAAAATGTGGAACTGCAAGTTTATCAAAAGAATCGAGAACATCAGAATCTTCACCAATATGTGCCCTATTGTCAAAAAAATCTCCGGTATTGAATAGCACATCGGGATCAAGTTCTTTTATTTTGTTTACAATTTTTTCAAGGCGAGACTTGCCCCAAAAGTTTCCTAAATGTACATCGGTAATATGAACTGCTGTTACCTCTTTTGTTAATCCTTTAATTGGTATAGTAACTTCATTTACCTTTATAACAAAAGCATTTATAATGCCATATCCTATAAACAAAACAGTCAATATCAACGATGCAAGCCCACGCACAAGAGACGGCATTTTAAAAAGCAGGTTTATTAAATTTATGATAAGGATAGATAAAAATAGATAAAGTATTATTATCATCCAAAATGCACCCAATATGAAAATGATTTTCCCAATAGGATTTTGAGTGACAAAGAATACTTGGCTTGTGATAAAGAATAAAACAGTTACACAGCTAAACCCCAACAAGTATTGCTTAAAGGAAATAACCGGAAAGAATAAAGCAAACCTATTCGAGATATAGTAAACTGCTCCGCCCATGAGAGTCAACATTAAAACAAGAAACGCTATCATTACTAAGTAAACCACTACACTTACCCCATCTGCGAAAATCAAAAAAAAGTCTGCATTATCTGCGTGCTAAAAACTACTCAGGCATCATTATCAAGTAAACAATATATCCCAAATAAATGGCAACAAAAATAGCCGATTCCCAACGGTCTAAAGTTTTTTTCTTGCCGGTAAACATTGCCAATAACAAAAACAAAGTACCGCCTAATAGCAGATAAATATCCCTATTAAATACAGGCGAGTACTCTAATGGACGCCACAATGAGCAAGCTCCCAATACCATAAATATGTTGAAAATATTAGAGCCAATAATATTTCCAATGGCAATATCACTGCTTTTTTTATAGATGGCAGTAACTGATGTCACCAATTCTGGCAATGAAGTTCCAATAGCTACAATGGTGAGACCTATAACTTTTTCGCTTATGTTTAAAGCCCGTGCCAAATTAACTGCCGAGTCAACAACTACTTTTCCGCCTAGAACAAGACATGTTAATCCAAGAACAATAAACAACCATGACTTCCATAAAGAAAATATAACTTTGTCAGTTTCATCATTATTGGCTTCACCTGCTTTCATGCTTTTAAAAACATAGTAAACAAATAACACAAAAAATATAAGCAGAATAAAGCCCTCCATACGACCTAGCATATTTTTGTTGCCCAATATAAAGCCATAATTAGCCAATAAGAAAAGAAGAACCGCAGCAAATAGAGAAATTGGAATTTCAATGCGGATGGTATTTTTTTGAACCACCAATGGGGCGACAAGCCCTGTAACTCCAAGAATAAAAAACAGGTTAACATTATTACTGCCAATAACATTTCCAAAAGCAATTTCGGGATGTAAACCAACAGATGCCACAAAGCTCACCACCAACTCGGGTGCAGATGTTCCAAAAGCCACAATAGTAAGCCCAATTGCCAGTTCTGATATCTTGTAACGACGTGCCAAACTCGAAGCACCGTCAACCAACCAGTCACCGCCTTTTAGCAATAATATTAATCCTACAATTATTAATAAAAAATCTATAAGCAAAGAATCTATCAACATAATTACCATTGTTAATTGGTATGCTTTTTTGTCATGTACTAATTCTTGTCGTCAAGCTTCTCATATTTATATCTATACTTATTCAATGTAGCTATAACCTCTACATTTATTATTTTAGTTGCATTGCATAATATATCCAATGGATGTTTATGTTGATTCTTTACTCTATCGTTTATAACTTCTCTCAATGAATCCATATTATTTCTTTTATCAGAATAAAGAATCAATTTATCTATTCTACGCACCGCTCCTTTGTCAAATAGAAACTTATGAGCTTGATAATCATCGATGATAGCCTTAACAGCTTCTACAGCCAGTATAAAAGCATCAAAACTTTTTTCAAATTTATAGTCTCTAAACTTATTAGACTCTTCTATTTTCTTATCAAACTCTTTGGCATAAACATTAAACCTTTTTTTAAATTTAGCTAATTGAGACAATCGCTCTTCACGTTCTAATCTTCTGTTCCTTAAAATTTCTAATAAATCCATGATTTGTTCTCCTTGTTAAAAAATTAATTTATGCACGCAAATTATGCAAATTTTATTTATTCATATTACGCCTTACCATTTGTGCAAATCTACAAAAATATGTGTCATCTGCGTGCTAATATTTGGAACTTAATTGTTTCTATATAGTTATACGAATGAGAATTGAAAAATGTAAAAAATTTTTGAAAAAAATTCAAAAAACTAAAAAAAAGTTAAAAAAAGTAGTTAAAATTCAATTTTTTTACACATAAGATGCTTAAAATTAGGATTATACAACTCATTTTGTTTATCTATATAGTTAACGAATGAGAATTTTTTAATTTCTCCCTATACATCACTCCTCTTCTATGTTGAACCCAATCGTTTTAGTTTTCTTGGGTTGCTCTATAAGATTGTTTAAAGCATCTACAATTTCTCTTATTGTCTCGTCATATTCTGAAAATTTGTAGTCATTATTTTCAATGTGAAGCATTAAGAGCTTGTGTAACTCTTCTATTCGTATATCGTTAGATGTTTGCTTCAAAGCATATTTTCTTAATTTATCAAAAACCCTTATTATCTGTATGCTCATATTGATTGCATTTGCTGAATTAAGTACATTTGACAGCATTAGTACACCATGTTCGGTGAAGACATAGGGAAGGTATCGCACTTTTGAGATATTTTTATTTGCGGTCGCAATTTGCGACCGCAAAATATCCCATTCATCCTGTGTCAACTGAAACATAAAATCAGACGGAAAACGCTCAATGTTACGTTTTGTTGCTTCATTTAGCCTTTTGACTTCGACTCCGTAAAGTTCAGCTAAATCACGGTCAAGCATGACTTTCTTTCCACGGATTTCGTAAATCATTTTTTGGATAGGTATTGATGGGCCTTTCATGCGCCTGTTTTACCACAAAAACAAAAAGAGAACAAGATCAATTCACATTGTTGCGAGGTTCAGGTAGTAATTCAGGTAACAGTGAACAGTGAACAGTCGCGGTGTTTGGGGGCTGGGTGGTTTTTCATCGGGTGCTTTGCAGAGAACAGGGAGGAGGGAATTAGCTGTCGAACCGGTGCTTTGTGTCCGCGAACCTAAGGTTCGACGTGCCTCCGTGAGATGAAACTCCGAATAAAGCCTCTCACAGAGCGCATGGCGGCACGGTGAATTCGGCTGTTGTTTTTTGTTTTTTTGTATGATATTCTCATGAGATGATTGAAGAAAGAATCGTGAAAATAGCTATTTCTGAAATGAATAATTGTTTCAGGAAAAGCGATGAGTATTTTTCAAAAACCCGTGATGTATTTACAGCACGGCTGCAATCATTTGTTTTGGAGACAGAAAAGTATCTGGAAGCAGCAGTTATTGGGGAAATAGGCAATAATACATTTGACCATAATTTTGGGTTTAATACAAATTATCCATGGGGTGTTTATTGCAATACAACATATGAAGAGAAATATGTCGTCATTGCAGATTATGGAAGAGGAGTAAAACAATCATTATTGCCAGTGTTGCCCTCAATTGCTTCTGATAAAGAGGCGGTAGAAATAGCCTTCATAAAAAGAATTTCCGGAAGATCTCCGGAACAAAGGGGTAATGGATTAAAGTTTGTTTCTGAAACAATACGGCAAAATAATTGGCACCTGTATTTTCAATCAGGTACGGGATCTTGTTCGATAGACAGAAATGGAATTGTGTTTTTTGAAAAGACAGATTCACTGATTGGATGTTTGGCTATTATTGGTTTTAATGGAGATAAATAATCATGGTCATAAATATAAACAATTTTGGTGATATTCTTATGTCTCGCCCGGCTGGAAGGGAAGCTTTTTTGATGGCAAAAGCCTATGTCTTCAATGAACTAAAAGAAGAAGATGACATAATTCTTGATTTCGATGGGATAAAGGTATTGACCCCGTCATGGGCTGATGAATTTATTTGTGGGATAAAATTAGTCTATTCAAATAATGTACAATACTTGAACACATAAAACCCTTCAGTAAAGGCTTCGTTAAAAACTAATTTGGAAGACGAATGGCGCAGTTAACGCCTATGGTGGCTGCCACCGAATTGCCGGCGCA
>Ga0099364_10010199_pt1 | contig 12947 bp, 11 predicted proteins | sample TergutTh196P3_FD_73070 | JGI IMG/M metagenome (GOLD analysis project Ga0099364, IMG submission 73070) | Microcerotermes parvus P3 segment gut microbial communities from Pointe-Noire, Republic of the Congo - Th196 P3 | ecosystem: Host-associated > Arthropoda: Insects > Digestive system > Gut ...
TCGGCTAATACTCAAAAAGTATTGCCGGGCAAACATGAAAATACTTTTCGCCAAAGCATGATTACCAAAGATGTTATGAAACTGTTTACTGATGAGGGCAGCAATGAGTTGAAACAAGCTGATTATGTTTTAGTTGACTTTCTTGAGGAAATCAGTGACATAGTAGAAAAAGACGGCTGTTACTTTACAAACTCGGAAGCACATAACGAAATCGGACTTTTTCCCGACACTCACAACGCAATTCCAATCACCGAGCCTAAGCGAAGAGAGCTTTGGCAAGCGGGGTGCCTTGCGTTTATTGCTCACCTGAAAAAGAATACGCTTGCAGAGAGAACTGTGTTACTACGGATGAAATTATGCACAAAACATGGAACTCGTCCTGATTCGACAAGTTATTTCCAAAGTCCCGACACGCTTAACGGCATCAACGCCGAACTCAATGAATATTACGACTTCTTTGAAGCTAATTTTCCGGGAATAAAAAGCATCATAATTGAAGAAGATGAGCTTTCGTTCACCTATGAATATACTAAATACGGTTGTTTACCGCAATATTATAACGGCATGAAATACAAGCAGATAGCAAATCAGATTTTAGCGATGCTAACAGACAACACACATTAAATTTTAGGAGTGAGTATTAGTATGTACTCTTTGACTGAATTAAGCAACGCAATAGATATTACGCTAATCGGTGAAGAACGGTTTATGTATGACTTCCGCTATGTGTTCGACGACTTGAATGTTAAGCGACTTCTGACAGACATCGAAGAAGCGAAGCTTCTTGAGAGGACGGAAAGTACACTTCTGATTATCTGCGCCAGAGATTCAACAGTAATGAGAGCAGAGCTCGTTGAAGCCGATTATACCTATGGTGTAAATTTGCTTCTGGCGGACGATGTTATTGATATGCTTTTGCAACCAAAATCCGGAAAAATTGCTGTGTGGGGTGCGGGTGAAGAAGGCGAAAAGTTTATCAAGAGCCATATTTCTGAAGTTAAGTTAGTAATAGATACCTGCACACCTTTGAGGGAAATACACGGAATAAATGTAGTACGTCCAATCGAGGTTGATTTGCACAATTACTTTATCATAGTAGCAACATCAAAGTATTGGTCTGAAATAAAAGCGGAGCTGCAAACACTTGGATTAAAAGAAGATTTGGATTTTACGAATTATAAAGGCTATGTAAATCCGGCAAAAATGATGAAAGACTGTATTTACAGCCCCCCCACTGCAAATTTGAATTGTCGGTATCCTTTCGAGTTCTGTCAAATCATACCGGATGGTTATGTGCTACTGTGCTGTCTCGGTTTGGATGTTTGTGTTGGGGGACTCAAGGAGAAGTCATTTCAAAACGTTTGGCATTCAAGGCTTGCCAAAATACTGAGATTATCAATTATTAATAAAACATTCTGTTTTTGCAAAGAAGAGCCTTGTCCAATAATTAAGACAAAACAATGCTATGATTACGATTCTTTGTTCGCCCCCGGTGATTATGCAATAGAAACGCCAAAGTGGCCAAATATAGCTAATGTAAGCATTGACCACACCTGTAATTTAGCATGTGATCATTGCCGTAAGGAGATTCTTGTTGCTAAAAATACTGAAAGAGAGCAGATTAACATAATCGCAGATAAACTTCATGATGTTATACCTAATGTTAAGCATTTAGTCCTTGCAGGCAATGGTGAAATTTTTTTTAGTGAAACCTATCAAAGAATGTGGAAAGGTGCAATGGTTGAAAGACGGAATAGTGTAAGTATTCTGACCAACGGACTTCTTTTCTCTCCTGATATTTGGAATCAGTTAAAAAGAAGATATAAGAAAATTGGGTTTGGTGTTTCAATTGATGCCGCTACAGAAAAAACGTATAAGCTGATTCGCAGAGGCGGTAATTTCAAATTGCTTATAAAGAACATGGATTTTTTGGGTAGCCTTAGACGAAGCGGCGATATTTGGTATCTTCATATGAACTTTGTCGTCCGACAGGATAATGTGAATGAACTAAGAGATTTCATACTGTGGGCGAAGAGAATAGGTGCCGATCGTGTAAGGGTATCGAAGGTTGAAAACTGGATATACGACAATGATAGATTCTATGAAGAGATATCGGTTTTCAATGAGGATAATACCATTAAACGAGAATTTAGTATGGCGTTTTCTGATAGCATTTCAGACCCAATTGTTGAAATGGTTAATATTAAGCTGGCATAGATTTAGAGGTTTTTTATTGTATGAAAAGTGTTATTGGACATATACGGCTAGCGCTAAGAGGGCGGCGCATATGGTTCCGTGTTAGAAAACAGTACTCCGTGGGAGATGCGACTTGTTTGTTCTTAATGCCACATGATGACAGTGAGTTGAACCTGTGTGCACTTCGTTACCTAAACCCATATTTAGTAAAAAAACACTTCAACCACGCTATACTGCTAACCGGTAATAAAGAGGTAAAGGAAACCCTTGAATTTATGCACAAAGAAGATGCCAAAAAGGTAACATTAAAGATTGATATTGTCATAATGCCTTACGATGATATCTTGGCTGTGTGTAAGCTTTACCAACTCGCGCAATTTTTTGAAGATGTAAAGGTCATATCTTTAGATGAGCCTTATGGAAGCAGAGGGTTCATAGATAAGAAGGGGTATAAAGTGGACGACTTAGTTTCACATATGTTATTTGGATGGTAGGGTTGATTTTATGCGGAACATCAAAGAAACAAATGATAATATTCGAATGGTTCGAAAGAGTATTAAAAAATACTGCATTGCCGGTCATTTTGACGACAAGGAAATTATACTATTTGGAGTTACAGCTATTGCCCCGCATGTTATTAGTTGCTTGGCGGAGCATGGGGTTAGGGCGACGGCTTTTATCGACAATGCTCCCGAGAAAGTGGGTAAAGCTTTTCATGGAATTCCGGTTTTGGCCCCGTCTGATTTCCTTTTCCCGCAAAAGGTTAACGTTGCAATTCTTTTATGTTCAAAGACTTTCAGCAGAGAGCAATCAAGGCAACTCAGTATTATGGGATACAAAAGTAATACGGATTATTTTGCAATTAACAACTACATCTTACCTTTACATCGTCGTAACGTTCCATTGCTTTTGAAAATGGCTATAGAAACAATGAAATCAGTCAAGGGGTTATTGCTGTATAGGCGTATAATGAAGCCGTTTGGCAGTAATTGCAAAATGCTACTGTGCCCGTACCCCGGAACCGGAGATATCTACTTAACAGGCATGTATCTTAATGAATATCTTAAAAAAAATAATATCGAAGAATATGTGCTTGTCATTAGCAACGGTGGTGCTAAAAGAATTCTTTCACTGTTTTCAATTGTTGATTTGATTGAAGTCAAGGATCGGCAGATAGATAGTTTATTAGTTGCCTATACGTTTTTTTGCAAAGGCGTAATAAAGTTAAAGCCGCTTCAATTTTGGGGATGGAAATGGAGAGTCAAAATGCGAATTGATGCACTTCATGATAAAGCCTGTCCTTTTTCTTTTGCCGATGACTTTAAGTATGATGTGTTTGAGCTGGATGAAAGCTCACGCGGAATAGTGCCGAAATTCGATGAAGATTCATATGAGGTTGATAGTTTTTTTATTAAGCACAACCTCATAAAAGGGAAAACCGTTATTTTATCACCTTATGCGGGCCATAATCTTCTCGCAATACCAATGCCTGTATGGGAAATCATCGCAATGGAACTAACTGCCAGAGGGTACAGCGTTTGTACAAACAGTGCCGGTGAAGATGAACCCCCTATATCAGGAACACAAGCGGTCTTTTTCAACTTTAGTAATGCAGTCCCCATAGTGAATGCTGCCGGGTATTTTATAGGCATAAGAAGTGGACTTTGCGATATTATCAGTAGTTCTTCCTGCAAGATGATTATCATATATCTATCAGCATCAAATGTGATTCCTATGCACTATTTTAGTTTGAAACGCATGGGGCTAAATGAAAACGCGATTGAATTCGAGTACGATGGTTTGAATGATTACGAGTTTGCTGATTCAATCATCAAGGTAGCTTGCGAGTAATGAGAGGAAGCAGTATGTATAACTATAGCAAACGCACTATTTATTCTAAGGCAGAAGATATTTCTTTCCGGAAATTCATTGACTGTGCAGGCAAAAAGGCTGTTGTATTATTCGGAGTCGGTCGTTATCTGCCTATAGCAAAGAAGCTGTTATCCGGTCATGGAATAAACCCTGCCTATGCAGTCGATAATAACTTTTGGAAAAACGGAAAATGCGTTGATGGAATCGAGATACGTTCTCTTGACAGCCTGATTAGTCAAGCATTAAACGAGAATATATGTGTATTAATATGCGCTGACGATTTGTTTAGTATTGAGCATCAGCTAAGGCAGTTCGGCATCAAGCACATATTCGCACTACCGCTTTTTATTGACGAACTGTACAAAAAAGACCTATACATCAACGCGGAGATTCCGGTAGGTGAAGCGATGGCAAGGAATGCCAACGAGATTAACATTATGCTTGCAAATAAATGTAATCTCCGCTGCTCGATGTGCAGACATGCGCAGAATTCATCGGGTGAGGTTATGTCTATGGAGCGATACCTATTTATTCTGGAGCAATGCCGGGATTTAAGGATTATGGGCAGCAAACTAGGCAATGTCCGATTGGATGGCAACAGGGAAGCCCTGCTTCATCCTGAGTTCAATAATATATTGCGCGAAACTAAAAGTAAAGGTTATAAGACACGTTTGGTTACAAATGGTGTTTTGCTCTCTGACAAATCATCGACGGCATTAACGGAGTATTGTAGTGTTGTTGACATTAGCGTAACAGGCATAACTCCGGAAACATACAGCCATTTTCAAGGTTCAAACAGTCCTGATGTTACTAAGCAGTTTAATAAGGTTGTGAAAAACGTTGCTGAGTTAGTAAAAAGCAAAAACTGTGCCAATAGCGAATGTAAAATCAATGTGTCGTTCATTTACTCAAAGCATTCTGCTCATGAAGCAAAAGATGCCGTTTTCTTTTGGAAAAGTGTCGGGGTCGATATGTTTTACTTAAACCCTGATACCGGTGAAATAGCTTCAAAACTGGAAAATGCGAATGAGTCAGAGGTCGAATACCACGGATATCCGCATGGGGCAGGTATGTGCGTGAGGCGGCTGACGGTTGCATCTAACGGTGATGTCTACCCATGCTGCCTTCCCTGTGGGGAGTACATACCAATCGGGAATTGCTTTGATACTCCTCTAAGTGAGTTATTGTGTTCACCGGAGTATTTTCGGCTAATCAATGGTCTGGCGAGCTTAGACAGAAAACGGATACCGCCCGGATGCCGTACATGCGGTGTTATTGCCGATATAAAATCCACGGTTGTGTGATAATACTTTACAGTTATCAAGAACAACCCTGCAAGCTATAAGCATAATCTGAAATCAGTAGGTGCGTTAATGCAAAACAAGACAGAGGCTCACGTTAGCCACAATAAGTATACTAATAATATCAAACTTACTTATAAAGCCCAAGTCGTTCTTAAGGCTATGAATCTTAATTCCCTTGATTATATTTTACTCTTACCTCATGACGACAAGAGATTTAACGCTTCGGTACGCTCTGCATTTACTTTGAAAATCGGTTCACGGCGCGGAGCGGTTGTCGAAGGCAGGTCGGCTCTTGAAATAATCGCTCTCTACTCACTATACAACTTCACCAACAAAATAATCATCGGCTCGCTTGATTTGCCGCATGGTCGCAAACTCCGCAATCTGATAGAAAGCGGTATTGCAACCGAATACGAACTCATCAACGATGTTATACTGGGGGCACTGAATGAAAAAATGCAATGAAAGTAACTCACAACGCATATTAGATAAGTATCTTAAATCACGGCCATTTGGTAATCGTGCGATACTTCTGTTCGGGCATTGCAATGCAACAGAAGAAATTACGGACTCTCTGCTTGAGCGCGGTGTCACACCTGCAGCAATTCTCGACAACAATGTGTCAAAGCAAGGACTTTCATGCCGCGAAGTACCCATCACCCCACCGAAGGAGATAGAAAAATACACGGCAGAAAACAGCATTGTTTTTATTACCTCAAGGCATTATGCAGATATGAAGGCGCAACTTCAGAAATTTGATTATAAAGGCGAAATCGTCCAAGTTGTACAGTATAACTCTTTTGCTGAATATTCTTTATCCAACGAAACTGTAGCGCGTAAAAAAGAGCGTATGCAACACGGGGCTGTTACACTAACAAAAATACGCTCAGTTAGCCCGACACATCACCTTGTCGTCTGCCCAAACAATGCTCTCGGCGATGTATATTGGGCAATGGCGTTCTTGCCTACCTATTGTGATAAGCACGAAATTTCTGATGTTACGGTTATTGTGGTCGGTGACAGCTGCCGCCAAGTTGCAACGATGTTTGGAATAGAAAAAATCATAACGCTCAGCGAAACGGAAATGGATGAGTTTGTGCAGGCGATAATTTTCACACGCGAAGGAAATTGCATTATAGCACATCATGACAAACCCTATACTGATAACATAATAAAGTATCTGGACAGTCATTTTCTTTCGTTTATAGACTATTATCGCTGCGCAGTATATGGACTTAGCAAAGACACACAACCTTCTGCTCCTAATCATCTCACAGCCTTTGAAAATAAAAAGCGCATATCGAAGGGTAAATCAATCATCCTGTCACCACATGGAAAGAGCGTGGTGGAATTATCAAATCTTTTCTGGGAAACGCTTGCTGTTGAATATGCAGAACAAGGATATGCGGTATATACAAGTACAATAGATGACGAGTCGCCTGTCAGCGGAACGGAGTCGCTTTTTATACCAATTTCGCAGATGATACACGCCGTCGAGTATGCCGGAGCTTTTATCGGAATTCGCAACGGACTTTGCGATGTGCTTTACACGGCAAATTGCCGTAAAAACGTCGTATTCCCCGATTGCTATTACAGTACGACACCGCACAAGATCGAGGATTTTTTCGACTTGCCGGGCTGGGGCAAAATTCCGTCGGTCGAGAATACATCACAACGCAGCAGTTAAAAGAAGACCCTAACAGCTTAATCTTTGATACATTTTCATCCTGTCGAGCAACAATCATATTATCTGCGCTTTATCCATTTATTAAAGGAGCTACCCATGACCACCCAAAATCTCACCCACTTAGACACTCTCGAAGCTGAGGCAATATATATACTTCGCGAGGTTGCTTCTGAATGTGAACGGCCTGTGATGCTGTATTCTATAGGGAAAGACAGCTCGGTTATGCTTAGGCTTGCGTTGAAAGCATTTTATCCGGAAAAGCCGCCATTTCCGTTTTTGCACATCGACACGACATGGAAGTTTCGCGACATGATTTCCTTTCGTGACCGCATAGCCCGTGAAAACGATATAGATATGCTTGTATACACAAATACAGAAGCGGTAAAACAAGGGGTTAATCCATTTGATCACGGAGCTGCATACACGGATATAATGAAAACACATGCCCTTAGAGATGCGCTCGACAAGTATAAGTTTACAGCAGCGTTTGGCGGTGCGCGTCGGGACGAGGAAAAATCGCGCGCTAAGGAGCGGGTTTTCTCGTTTCGGAATGTTACGCACGCTTGGGACCCGAAAAACCAACGCCCTGAGATGTGGAAGCTTTATAACACAAGGCTCAAAGATGGAGAAAGTCTTCGCGTGTTCCCACTTTCTAACTGGACGGAAAGGGATATTTGGCAGTATATATGCCGCGAGAAAATAGAAATTGTTCCTTTGTATTTTGCTAAAGAGCGCCCGATAGTATACAGAGATAATAATATAATAATGGTGGACGATGACAGGATGCGTTTGCTCGATGGTGAAACGTCTGTAATGAAAAAGGTGCGTTTTAGAACCTTGGGATGTTATCCGCTAACCGGTGGGTATGAGTCAGATGCCGACACGTTGGAAGCAATCGTAGAAGAAACTTTTTCCGCTGTCACATCTGAGAGAACAAGCAGAATCATCGACCATGAGGCGGTCGGCAGCATGGAAAAACGAAAACGAGAAGGGTATTTTTAAAAGTAAGAGTAAAGCTTGCAGTGACTCCTACGGAGTCGGAGAAAATTTCAAACAGCGTTGATCTTTTCGGCTCAGAAGACCATATACGCAAGCGTTCGTGAACACGACACGACGTAGCGCATCGGAAAGGATTGTAATAAGTATGAGTAATTTATTAAAGTTTATAACTTGTGGTTCTGTGGACGATGGGAAGTCTACGCTTATCGGACATATGTTATATAATGCAAAACTACTTTTTACCGATCAGGAGAAGTCGCTGGAGCTTGACAGCCGTTTGGGCAACCGAGATGGTAAGCTGGACTATTCGCTTTTGTTGGATGGGTTAATGGCGGAGCGCGAGCAAGGCATTACTATAGATGTAGCTTATCGTTTTTTCGCTACGGAGAAACGCTCGTTTATTGTTGCAGACTGCCCCGGACATGAGCAGTACACTCGGAATATGGCGGTTGGCGCAGCTTTTGCCGACTTAGCTGTTATTTTGGTTGATGCTACAAAGGGGGTTCTGATGCAAACCCGTAGACACACGAGGATATGCTCTCTAATGGGGATTAGGCATTTTGTGCTTGCTGTCAATAAGATTGACCTTGTGTCATACGACAAAAGAGTTTTTCACGAGATTTGCGATACTTTCAATAATCTGATTAGTGAGATGTACGCGGACAGTGTCTATGCGCTTCCGGTATGCGCTACTGACGGTGATAATATTACTATGTTGTCCAAACACACGCTCTGGCATAAGGGGCTGCCATTACTGCCTTACCTTGAACAGATTGATGCTTACGCAATACGTACGGAGAGTGGCAAATTTATCATGCCTGTACAACGCGTTTGCCGTCCGAATCACACTTTTCGTGGTTTTCAAGGGCAAATTGAACGTGGACTTATTTCTGTCGGTGACGAAATCACTATACTCCCCGGAAGAGAGAAGGCTCTGGTCAAATCAATTTATATCGCAGATAAAGTCACGAATACTGCGTTCGTCGGGCAGCCCTTAACTATTCAAATAGACAGAGACGTCGATGTTTCTCGTGGTAACGTATTGACGACAATCGATTCTGAAGCGGAGGTTAGCGGTGCGCTAACTGCGGCTGTATTGTGGTTGGAAAGTGATGAACTAATTCCGGGTAGGCATTTTTGGTTAAAATGCGGCACGGCAACACTCCCCGCAGTAGTTATGGCAATCAAGTATAAAATCGATGTCAGCAGCGGAAAACACATTGTGGCGGACACACTGCATACAAACGAGTTGGCAGTATGTGATATCTCCTTGAGCGAGAATATGGTGTTTGATTCTTTTGAAAACAACAAAGCTCTTGGTAGTTTTATTTTGATAAACCGCATGAACAATATGACCTCCGCCTGCGGGACAATTTTACACTCCCTCCGTCGCTCATCGAACGTCATTTGGAAAGACACCGATGTAAGTCCCGATATGCGTGCGGGAGCAAAAGGGCAAAAAGTTCTCACGTTATGGTTTACCGGATTATCCGGTTCGGGAAAGACTGTTCTGGCAAATGCTCTTGAGAAAAGATTGTTTGCTATGGGTAAGCACACTATGCTATTGGATGGAGATAATCTTCGTCATGGTCTTAATAAGAATTTGGGCTTTGAGGAGCATGACCGCGTTGAAAACATTCGCAGAACAGCAGAGGTCGCAAAGCTGCTAAACGATGCAGGTATAGTTGTTTTCACATCCCTTATATCCCCATACGAGAGTGACCGCATAAATGCACGCGACATTATCGGCGAGCCGTTTAGACTTGTATATGTAAGAACTCCTTTAGAGGTGTGTGAAGGCAGGGATGCTAAGGGGTTATATGCAAAGGCTCGGCGTGGTCAAATACCCAATTTTACAGGGGTTACAGCTGTATACGAAGCTCCGAAATGCCCGAATCTTATTGTTGATACGAGTGACAGTACAGTAGATGACATTGTAGAAATACTTATAAATACATTTTTTGGAGGACAGCAATGAAAAGGATAATAGCATTACTATTCACTATTTCATTATTCTGCGCTTTGTTAGTAAGTTGCAAGAACAAAGAGCCGGAGATTACGGAGGTTCGCATTGCGTATTTCCCGAACATAACTCACGCACAGGCTCTCGTTATGAAAAGCGAAGGGTTGTTTGAGGAAAAGCTGAGTAGTGATTTAGATGTAAAATGGATTCCGTTTAATGCAGGGCCCTCTGAAATCGAAGCTCTTTTCGCAGGAGAAATAGACATAGGTTATATTGGTCCTGTCCCCGCAATAAACGGTTTTGTACAATCAAATGGGGATTTACATATAATAGCAGGAGCTACCAACGGCGGCTCCGTGCTTGTCGCAAGAGCAGATGTTGAAGTTAATACCGTCGCTGACTTAGACGGAAAAGTGATTGCCGTGCCGCAGTTTGGTAATACGCAGCATTTGAATCTGCTCGGCTTATTAACTGCATACAATTTGAAACCCAAAGCCAACGGGGGTACGGTTGAAGTTGTGCAAGCTTCAAATGCTGATATTGCAAATCTAATGGAGCGGAGAAACATAGATGCAGCGTTTGTCCCGGAACCGTGGGGAAGTATACTTGAAATAAATTACGGAGCAAAATTAGTGCTTGATTATGACGAGGTAGACGTTAACGGTATTCCTTCCACAGCACTTGTAATTGTCAGAAAAGACTTTTCAGATAGCTATCCCGACATAGTTAAAAAATTCATAGAAACGCATAAGGAAGTAACTCTATACATAGAGAATAACGATGTGACGGCAATAATTAACACACAAATATACGAGGTTACAGGTAATGAGATTGCACCCGAAATACTTGAAAGTGCATTCGCCCGATTAGTTATCACCTACGAGATACCAAAAGCCTCAATTATGGATTTTGCTGCAATCAGTCAGCAGGAGCAATTTATTTTCAGATTGCCCGATGATAATATATTCAACGACAAGTATATTGATTAGGAGAAGAAATGAGCTTAAAAATCAACCAAGTATCTAAAAGCTTTTTATCGAAAAAAACAGTTTTAGAGAACATCACCCTCGAAATAAAAGATGGTGAATTTGTCTGTGTGACCGGCCCGTCAGGTTGTGGGAAAACTACACTTCTTAACATAATCTCAGGTCTTGAAAAGCCATCCTGTGGAGAAGTGCTGCTTGACGATAATATAATAGTCGGAGCGGGTTCTGACAGAGTTGTAATGTTTCAAGAGTCAGCTCTTTTTCCATGGCTGACGGTCATCGGAAATATAAAGTTCGGCTTAAAAATTGCCGGTAAATCCAAGCAAGAGCAAGAAGCAACTGCCCTTCGCTACTTAGAATTAGTGCGATTGACACAGTTCAAGGATTATCGTATTCACGAGCTCTCGGGAGGAATGAAACAACGGGTGGCATTAGCAAGAGCATTGGCGTTAGACTCTAAAATTCTGCTCATGGACGAGCCTTTCGCCTCTCTTGATAAACAAACCAAAAATAAACTTCGTGACGATATACAGGAAATATGGATGCAGGCAGGGAAGACTGTGATATTCATAACCCACAGTATAGAGGAGGCTGTTTTTTTCGCAGACAGAGTAATAATGCTAAGTGCGAATCCCGGTAAAATTGTAAGCGAATTTGAAATTGACCTTCCTCGCCCGCGCCATATAGACGATTTCGCATTTATCGCACTTCGCTCCAAATTGTTGTCCAAAATCAGAAATGAGGTAGAAAAAAGTGTTGAACAAGAATACGACTATCATTAAACGAGTTCTCGAGCAGGTGTTTTTCTATACATTGATAATTCTCGTATGGCAGGGGATTTATTACCTTGGTGTGTCGGTGTTTGGATTTTGGAAGTCATATGCTTTTCCGAGCCCTCTTGGTGTTTGGAGTTCTTTAGTGCGGTTAATAAACCAAAACGCACTTTTTTTTGCAATTTATTATAGCTTGAGAAGAGCTTTCATTGGGTATTTTATTGCTGTTCTTATCGGTATAATTCCGGGTCTGCTAATGGCAAAGTTCAAGCCTGTAATGCGAACATTCGGTCCGCTAATACTTGGCGTTCAGACCCTGCCGAGTATATGTTGGGTACCTTTTGCGATTTTGTGGTTTGGATTAAATGAAAATGCAATTATTTTTGTAATTATAATGGGGTCTGCTCTTAGTATCGCTATTTCCGTTGATGGGGCAATTCGTGGTGTAAATCCTATTTACATAAAGGCTGCAAAAACAATGGGTGCTAAAGGTTTGAAGCTGTACTTAAAAGTGATTCTCCCCGCAAGCCTCCCTGCACTCATTTCGGGATTGAAGCAGGGATGGTCGTTTGCTTGGCGTTCGCTTATGGCGGGTGAAGTAATGAGTGCATCAATCGGCTTAGGGCAGGCGTTAACAATGGGGCGTGACTTAGCGGATATTAACAGGGTAATGTTAATTATAGTTATTATTGTAATTATCGGTGTAATTATAGAAAAGCTGATTTTCACGACGATTGAAATTAAAGTTGCTAAGAGATTAGGATTTACATAGCACCCCAACAACCCCACCCCCCCTACTCAGGCGTGGCCGTCGTAAAATCCTGTGGTTTTCTTCCTGTCGGGGGCGGCTCTGCCATCTCCGCCGTACATATTGTTGAGCGGGTCTTCAACGCCCGCCATAAGTTCAATCATTGTCTGCGAATATTCGACGTGTGCTTCTATGAGCTTGCGGTTTTCCTTGTTTATCTCCGTATGCTCATTTATCAGCGGGGTAAGCTCCTCTTGGAGCTTTCTGATAGTTTCTCGCTCATCGGGTTCGGCGAGCTCTGCAATCTTTGTGACCGTAATTTCATCTTTGGGAATACCCATCTCCGCTACAATAGCCTGAATCAAGTTCAGCCGCTTTTTCTCAATGTTTCCGAGCTTGTTCAGTTCCTTAAATTCGAG
>Ga0099364_10010200_pt1 | contig 12946 bp, 12 predicted proteins | sample TergutTh196P3_FD_73070 | JGI IMG/M metagenome (GOLD analysis project Ga0099364, IMG submission 73070) | Microcerotermes parvus P3 segment gut microbial communities from Pointe-Noire, Republic of the Congo - Th196 P3 | ecosystem: Host-associated > Arthropoda: Insects > Digestive system > Gut ...
GGGATGTATGTATGGGAAACAGTTACCCTTGGAGGGCTGTTTTTATCGGTGCATGATGGTGGACGTTTTAGACCACCCTTTAATGCTGGCGCTGCTGGTGATGTAACTCGAAACTTAGTTGGAGAGTTCGGAGCTATTGGCACTACCGGTGCAGGTGGGTATCGTGCAATACACAGCCCAAGTGGGGCATTTCATAGGTCAAGGACTGCGCAGGGGTCCGGTTTTGGCAACGCATCGGCTAATCAAAATGACTTCTTTCAATTTTCAGCAGATCGGGTCGTACCAACAGCATCGCAAGTCTCTCCAATCACTGCTTCCTGTGTTATCTGGCGGCGTATCAGTTAATTCTACGCCAAATGACACAGCTTGCTGTTCTCGGTGAGTTATTTGAGGCAGTGGGCATTACTCTATCAAGAGAATACATTAATATCCCTTCCTGAGTGGCATTAGCTGATGAGCCGTTTAAAAATCCGGAGTTAAGGTTTTGACTATAAAAAACTCCATTTGTTGCACTGACCCTAATATTTCGGCTGCTATTGTCAATAATTCGAAAACTTCCAGTTGCGTTCCTTGTTGCGTCTCCCATAGCGCCACTATTAAACGGTCATTTAGAGTTTGCGGTTATGCGCTCTTTAATTCTTCTTCAAGCTTGTTTCTTTCCGGCCTGATTTTCTCTATTTCTGCTTGGTATTCTTTTAACAGTTTGGCAGCTTTGTCTGCTTCGATGTTAAGCTCTTTTTCCCGTAGAGGCCGAGCTTGCTTGCCTTCGATTTCTCTGATTCTTTCGTCTAACTCATTAAACCTTTCTTCTTTTTTAGCTCGGTCTTTCTTTTTGGTATCAATAACCCATTTGTTTTTTTGCTTATCGAATACTTGATACATTTCGTTTTCAAGTGGCACTTCTTTTGTCAAGTTTTCGCCAGGTTCTTCGTCTAATTTATCAATAACCTGCTGTTGTCTGGTTTCTTTGTCGTAGTAACTTCCTCGATGGTCTTTCTGGATTCCTTTTTCGATTCTGATGTGTTCTGGTATAACTCGATTATTTTCATCCAGCCATGATAATGGTATTCCGCTTGTGCCGTTCCAGTCATTGGGAGCTTCTTCCCAACCTTCACCAGCATGGTATGATTCGTCTGCACTTTCCATGAAACCTATAATTTTATCAGCGCCTTTTTTGATCCAAGTTTTCATGTTTTCCCTCCGCTTAACGATTATCATAACATTTTTTTTTGGCAAGTACAAGCGGACGTTTTAGTTGACCCTTTAATAGTGGCGCATCGGGGGATACTGCAAGAGATGTATCTGGCTTTTTTGGCGGCGCACGATTATTACAATTCTCAAGCGGCACAACTAATGGCGTATTTAGGAGAAGGGACAATATGCCATCTATGCCAGATGCGCCGTCTAGCGGCAGCAATCGTAATGATCAAGGGTTTGATTTTTTATTATCTCGTGTAGTACCAACCGCATCCCAAAACAGCCCAGTTACCGCAAGCTGTGTTATTTGGAGACGTATCAGCTAATTCTACGCCAAATGACACAGGAAGCTGTTCTCGGTGAGACTTGGGAGGCTGTGGGAACAACGAAAGATGCATCTAATACAATCACACCTTGGGAACTTCCCGAACTGCTGACACCAGCTCCAGAAGTACTGTCGGCTCTTAAAGCTCCACCTATAATACTAGCGCCATGAAATCTGGAGGCGCTCCACCTTCCAGTAATGTTTCTGATTACATCACCAGCAGCGCCAGAATTAAAGGGTGGTCTAAAACGTCCGCCATCATGCACCGATAGAAACAGCCCGCCAAGGGTTATAGTTTCCCATACATACATACCAGAATACTTCCCACCATGTATCTGACGACCCGTTTCCCAGTCATCTTCCAGTAAATCATTGCCACATTCCAGACGGCTGTCAGAGATATATCCGGCAGGTCTTGTATATCTTTTCGTACCTTGTGTTGCCACTGAATTATCTGTGTTCAGGTGCCAGATAGACGCACCGTGCTGGGCGTAATCTGTTGCAAAACTACTCGGCGGCGGCGTTAAAGCAAGTCCGTACATTACCGTGCGCATAGACCAGTCTATCCATAACCCTGGCAGCCCTCGCCTTGCAGGAGATTGTTCGTCTGGCATCTGTGTGATTAAAGAGCCAACAGGATATTTCGGATAAAGCGGCGTGTCGGAATTAATATCAACAATATGCTTGTCAAAAAATATCCCTCTTACAGCATCATAGGTTACTGTGGCAATACATCGTTTTTCTTCAAAGTAGAATCCACCCTTTGCCAAGTCAAGTTCCGGTATGGTATCTAAGTAAGTTAGATTGCAGGTATTGTCTGATCTTGGTGTTGCATATATATACAGTTTTCCCGATACCGGGTCTACACCGAAATTAATCGGTTCATCTTGCAAGGTATGGTAAAATGATCGGTTTACTTCAAACCTGCTCCCGGCAGCAAGTTCCGGTTCGTCCGTGTTATGAGTATTGGTCAGCCTGGCTAACAATAAACCTCCGGTGGTTTCTGTAAGTTTTTTAAGCAATTGCTGCCATTCTTCAGTTGCTGGCGATTCGTCTCTTGGTTCTGCTATTTTCTGTATCATTTATTGCTCCTTATAGATTATATTCATCCGGCAATATGCCTACTCGTTCTAACTGCATAATATCCACCGATACGGTTCCGGCATCAAAGTTAGGGTTCATGGTAATTATTTTTCCTCTAATAATTGGCTGTATCATTCTTCGTTCAGATAACATTCTTAATTCAATAATCCCGGTATCGAAAGTACGCAGTTTAAACCATTTATACCCAAAGAGTGTAATACCTCTTATTATTGGATAATTGTTTTTGTATATTTGCATGATTACATTGGCTTTTAACAGTGCGTCTTCACTATTTGCCATTCTGGAACTGTTTTTATACTCTTTGTCAAACTTGTGCGTTTCAAGCATATTTATTCGCTGGGTTTTATCTACGACATGATGCCCTGCTTCATCTTCCTCACCATAAGCATATTCTACACTGGAATAAGTAGCATAATTTTTACCAGACATTTCTATTTTAAGCTGTGTCGGATTAATGATTTCATGCCAGTTTATCCTAAAACTTTCTGTTCTGTTTGGATTGTCAAGTCGAGCAGTAAACAAACCATCCTGCACATCTAACTGCCAGCCAAGCAAGGACACGTTTTGTATCGCTTCAACCCAGGCAAATAGTTCTTTTTCCTTGCCCATATATAAGCCGATTTCTGGCAGTATACCAAGTTCGCTTCTTATTTCATCAATGTTCATTTCTTCTTCAATATTTATTTCGCCATAGTGTTTCATAAGGTCAAACAGTATGTCGTCTACTTTGCTTTGCGGATTAAACCGGGCTGTTAAGCGTACTTCATTAATGCCGCCCATAGTACGCTCTGCCCATACCTGGTTAGATTGATCACACGCCCATATAACCGGAATAGAGACGGTTCCTTCTTCTTCCCATTTTTCCAGTATCATTTCTTCGCTTACATCACTGTAATAAGTATGCTCATACGGGCCAAGGAATATTGGCATATAAATTGGATCATACGCACCCTGATATCCGATCTCCCGGTATTCTGCTTCACTTCTTGGCAGCCGTACCCATTTTTTACCGATGTGCGCTTCAAGGATAAAATCATCATCCATTAAGTTACTGGTAATCGTTCTGGAAAACTTAAAATGCCGCCACAGTGAAGAAAAGTACTGCTCTGTATTTAAGCAAACGCCTGGCACCCGGAAACAATAGCCATATGCATCGGGAGATATTTTTTCTTCATTCCCAAAAAACGGATAGACTTCTCCGGGTATATACTGCTCACGATCGCCTGGTGGATTAGTGGATTGCATCACAATATCCGGTACTTTTCGGGATAGCGAAGCTCTTTTATCTTTTACGGAAAATGAAGCTTCTGATGCAGAGATAGTGTAGTTTTCAATCGTAAACTGAAACACATCAAGAAACTGTTTTAGGACACCTCTTTCTATTTCTGCCAAGACGATATTAAGGTTATAACCAAAGACTTTAAACAGATTATCAAAATGACGGTCATTATTTGAAAACGTCACATTCCCAGAGTTAAAGGACATTAACTTATATTCCAGCACGTCCGTTTTTTTATTTATTGACGGCGTTTTTTGCAGGGCAGGAATGGTATAGCTATTTTTATACTTAATAACCTGATTGCTGAAAAACAGCAATACGCCGGACTTTAACGAATAAAACCGTTGTGGTGGATTATGGTTTTCGTAATGTATATATAACACATCGCCATTATCTACTATCTCTTTGTACCAGGTGCATTTCTCGCCATGACAATGTTCGAAGGTATAGACCTGTTTGTAAGTAACAAAGTCAATTATGACCGAATCAATAAATACACTACTGCTGGGATAATACGGATCGGTTTCTGCCATAAACGGCAAGGATTGATAATAATTCGATAGCCACAGCTTCATCTTCCAAACAGGGCTTATGTGTATGTTTTGGATAAGGTTTAATTCCTTAGCGCCCTGTATTTCTGCAATCAAAGCCATGTTCATTATTTGGCCTCGTTATATTCAAGTGGCAACCCATAATAAAAGCCATTTTCTATCCGTTTTTCGCGGTCTATGTTTTTTGCCAGCGTACAGTGTAATGGCGGAAAAGATTTATGAGCTTCCGGGTAAAAGTCAACAATATGCGGTACAACGGTCTGTACGGATTGATAATACTGTTCAAGTCTTGCAAAATCAGCTTCAGTCATTCTGGTATAATTTAACGATACAGATCGCAATACAACACCTTCTAATCCATACAAAAAGCCAAAGTCAGACCGGCTTGACTTTGCGGTAAACTGATCCTTAAACGTAGGCTGTGCATCAAACCGCGGCGCTTCGTATCGAGTCCCGACATAGATATAATTAACCGACACTTCACCCTGATCTTCATGTAAGGTTATGGCCATTTTGTCACAAGCGATTAACGGACAATGGAAGATATTTATTTTTTCTTTGTTTCCAACACTGAAACTGTGTATCAAATCGTCATCACGGAACAAATCTATATCAGCCGAAGTAAAACGTCCGCTAATTATAAATGAGTCCATTTCTACCGGTTCCTGTTCCCAAGTACATTCTATTACTGGTTCTGGAATGTCGAAGTCACAGGGCAGTGAAAAAAACACGCTTTTAAGATTATTAATATCCTGTCCATGCAATATGCTGTCAGAATAGAGTAATGCACTATTAATCTTATTATCATAATATATGTTCATACAAGCGCCCTATCACCTACAATTTGATACTCACCATTATTGATTAACCTTACCACTTCTTCTGCTACAATCCGGGAGTCCATATGCAGAGGAATTGTAATCACAATATTCTGTCCAGGAGTACTTTTGCCATCTAATATATCGGTCATTCTTTCCTGCTGCTTTTGAGTTACCAATCGTTCGCCTGAGTTTGCTCGTACTAAATTGCTGTCACCGGAAAAGCTATTGCCGGCAACAATACCGCCATGCGCGAAGGTCTGCATCTTTGGCTTTGCGGCCTTAGCTGCTACGACTTGGGCTGCTCCGGTAGTAGTAGCCAATGCCCACATTGGTATGCCCCACGGCGGAGGGTTCGCAGCAACAGCAGCGCCTAAACCCATCGCAGCATTTAAGGCTGCCTGGATAATAGCTTGCTGATACGTAGCCATAGCCGCTTCGTATTCTAACTCTGCTTTCTTTTGATTTTTTGCCTTTTCCCGTTCTTCATCTTCTTTCTTTTTCTTTTCCTCAGCGGCCTTTTGCTCGGCAGCAAACTTATCGTCAATTTGCTTCTGCTTCAGCTTGTTTTTTGTTTCAAGCATTAACCGTTCATTGCCGGTCTGTTTGGCTCGTTCAAGGTCAAGGGCAATCTGTTCTTCGGTAACACCAGAGATAAGCCCAGCTTCATACAATGCAGCTTGATGGCGCTTTTCTATATCTTCCATTAGGTCGGCATATTCTTGGTCTTTTATTTTTCTGGTTTCTTCGTAGTCTTTCTCAAGTTTGGCAATGAGTTCTTCGCTGTCCCGGACCCTGATTGCCGCTATAGCGCCATAAACAGCGCCTACTGCTTGTACTGCTTGCGCAGAGTATTTGGATAGTTCCTGTAGACCAGCTTGCCAATTCTTAAAAGGATTTTCTCGCATCTTTTGGGTTTTGGCAAGCAACTCTTCCATTTCTTTTTGTTGGTCTTTTGAGGCACCCTTATATTCATCTGTGCCTCTCAGATATTCTAATTCTCTTTCTCTTTCTCGTGCCATTAACTGCCGAGTGGACATACCCAGCATTTCTAAATCATCTTTCATTTTTTCTATATGATCATCAGCAAGCGCTTCCCTATACGCCTTTACCTCTTCTGTTGCATCATTAAAGAGCGCATTCATTCTCCCCATAGTTATCACATTGCGTTCAGTAATCCCAAATTCCGCTTGAAGGTTAGACGCTCGCCTTGCTGCATTTTCTATTATTCGTATTCTGTCTCTATTAAACTGTTCTTCATCTTGTATTAGCCCCCTCTCCCTTGCATTTCTCAGTTCCGCCAATTCTCTTGTTTTATCATTTTCAATCTTTGTTAAATCTGCATACAGATCATTCACCGTTCTCCTTGCACTGGCAGCAGACGCACCTCCTGCTCTATTCATGTTTCCTGTGGCAGTCTGTATGCTACCATTTAGGCGGGATAGCAATGCCTCTTGTGCTTGCGCAGATCCTTCCTGTGTAACTCTAAGCGTCTGCGTTAATCCTATAACTGTGGCAACAGCATTAGCCTCAGCCTGATACGCCTGCGCTCTACGCCTGCTTGCTTCATTTACAGTAATAGTTCCTGCTTCAACCAATGCTTGTATTTCCGCAAGGGCAAGTATTCTGGCTTGCTCAGCTTCTTCCAGCTTCTTTTCGTACTCTATTAATTTTTCTATCTCAGCTTGCTCCGCCTTATATGCTTTTTCTGCCTCTGCAGCTTGTGCAGCATGCCTACCCATTCTACGTTCTAATTTCTGATTTTCCTCTTCCAGAGCTTCCAGGTTTTTAACCAAAGCCTGATAATGCGCATCATTTACTTCGTCTATAACTCTGCCGGATTCTGCATATACCTGGATATAATTTTCTAGCGCGTGCTTTGCTTTTACCAGTTCTGCTTCAATCTCTTCTTTATTAAGATTTAGCCTCATGTTTACTACGAGCGCTTTCTGTTTATTAATCTCTGCTTGAGTAGCGCCTTCTGTCATTAATTTTGTAAGCCGTGCCTCGGCGTTTTTTATTGCTTCAAGGGCAGGGCCCGGATCAAAGTCCATTGCCCTCTTTAATTCAAGTTGTGCCTGTAATCGTTCATTCTTCGCTTCAAGGAACCCGTGTCGTATCCGCTGGAAGAACCCATGCGTACCGGCAAGAAGCTCTCCCTGCAATTGTTTGTTTTCTTCTTTCAGGTTTGCTATAGCAGAACCCATATCAACGGAATCTATTGCAGCAGCCAGCCCACCATATGTTTGTTCTAGAGTTTTAAGTATTACATTTTGGGCTTCATAGACATTACCAGCTTCCCTTGCTTCATTAATTAAATCCTTTTCTACCTGTGTAAGGATAATCCCTTGTCTGGATAGCATACTAATGGCGTTCTCTGGTTCTTCAAGCGCTCTTCCAAGCAACCGAGCTGTGCTTTCAAGATTTCCGCCTATAGCTGCGGTTAAATCAATAACCGCTTTTTGCGCTCTTTCAAACACCTCACCAGTTATGCTGCCAAACTTGAGTAAGACAGCTTGCATCGCCATTATCTCATTCTTGGCTTTTCCTGTTTCAATGCTTAACTGCCGCGCCATATCGGTCATTTGTCGGGTAGATGTCCAGGAAGCAGCGCCTGTTTGATTGATTAATACTTCAAGCTTTTTTACTTCTTCTCTGTACTTTATGTTTGCTTCAACCGATTCCTGGTAAACCTTTTTTATTGCCTTTCCTACGACTAAAAGTGCGCCCACTAAAGGAGCTGCCGCAAATGCTACCTTCATGGCTTTTGCCATTCCAGCGAATTTGTTTATTCCATTATCAGCAAAGCCTTTTATTTTATTTCCAAGTCTTGAAAATATACCGCCTGTCTCATTGGAGGCTGCCTCTGCTTTCTTTGGGATAGTTCTTAACATTGCATCGATCTGTTTTATATCTTTACCAAAAGCATCGAGCTTTGCTCTAAGTTCTGCGTAAATGATAGTATTTTCTGTTTCAGCCATGCTTTCTCCCAAGCTTGCCGCCAATCCACCTAAACTTTCCGCCAGATACCGCTTTATTTTCTTCTACAAATTCTTCCAGAACAGCGAAGGCATGAGCATCAATTTCTAACTTATTGTAATCAGTGAACACGCCGGGTATATAATCAGTCGGAGATTTATTATGCGCTCTAGCCAGGCTTGCAGCCCTTAAAAACATTTTTTTGTCTATTTTCTTTATATCAGATATATCATTACCCATTGCCCAACTGGTCAGAAAAGACATTGTATCATCCGGCAAAATGTAGCCAACAATTAAATTAATAGTGTCTATTTGCGCTTGCAAGGTTTTTTTTTGCGTCTCTGTCATGGATTCTTTATGTTCTTCAAAGCGCTTTTCCAGTTCTTCAAGCTCTTTCCGTTTTTCTGATATAACAAAATCGCCCCTTCCAACAAGACTTGCTATTTCATCATACTTAGGCTGGTTCAAAACAAGCTTGCAAAGACTCTCTTTATAATTTTGTATTTGTATTAGCTCATCTACCGAATATGTCTCTGGTTTATTGTCTCCAGTGATATTGGTTATGTCTCCGCAAGTCTGTAATTGTGTAGCATTTGGGCATCGCAATTCACACCAGACATCAGTACCATTAAAAGGGACTGCAATCCAATGTAATAACCCACCTCGAATATATTCAATTGGATTATATCCAATAGGCAGGACACTTCCAGTAGATGTAACAGTGCGGGAAGCTAATTCATCAGCGACAATTTGTTTTATGCTGCTTCGTAACTTGTTCCGCACTGTTCTCCACCTTAAACTTCTTTTACCTTAAGAGCATCAAACTCTTCTGTGGTAAGCGTTCCTTCTTGCCATGCCGGCAGTGTAACAGTTTCATTACCAACAGTTTCCGTATATTCGGTCGAAACGAGATTGTATCCATATTGCGAGAAAGACTTCGCTTCTATTGGCACTTCGGCCTCCGTGCCAATCATGTTCCTTAGCAATATACATTCATACCCAGCCCTGTTCCCTTTAGTGTTTGAGGATCTGTCTCGATAAAGAGCAGAAAATATCTCTCCATAAAAGCTCGGATGCTCCGATTCTTTGCTTAGAGGAGGGTTATAGGTATTGGCTTCCCTGTCATACTTTCCGCCCTGTATCATTTCAAGCAGGTCGTAATCTTTATTCGAGAACACGACAACCGGAGAAATACCTTGTATCATGGCACCAATCACCATGCGGGTAATTGTACCATCAGCACTTTCAGAGTCAATTTCCTCTTTGTCTTTGATGTCTTTTGCAAGACCAATAGAAACTGTTTCGCTGTCAAATTTGGAAATCATCACCAGTCCGAGGCCGCCATGTTTTACACATTGCCCGAAGTCAAGAGCTGCAGCAAGCGGTCCAATCACTTGAACAACCTTTCCACCTGCCTGACTGCCTTTTAGCCTTCCGGTAAGGCTGTCTGCTGAGAACGTAATCCCGGTGAAGTCTGCATCTTCCAAGGCTTCAACAGCTTCTGCGACCGTGACCTTTGTTTTGTCAACCGCCAAGGCAAAGTCAACCGATTTTGTTTCCGCTGGGTTTGCATCAATTTTTATTGTCACATCGCCTCTGCTAGATGCATTAAGCGCTTTGGTTAAGTCAACAGTGCCAGAAAATCCAACAAACCTTTGTGCAGTTGCTATGGTTCCGTCCGGGTTATGCCTCTGAAACCGGATTCCTTCTGTCGCGAACCTGACCTTTTGATTAATCATAGTTTCCTCCAAATTTTTACGGAACCGTAGTCCCAATTTTTACACCACAAGTGGTATATAGTAATCCCTGGACATCGCCAGAGTATTATCACCTTCATCAATGTACGGGCCCATCCAAGCACCGGTACTTCTAATAGTCTCTTTTTCTCCATCCACTTCCAAAGGCTCTTTTAACAGGTTTGGAAGCTCATATAAAATATATTCCTCAAGCAAGTCCCGGGTGCCAACTTTATTGTGAACAAATATCTGGTATAGCTTTCGGTCACCACCTGACATGGGCTTTATCACTACATACGGTATTCCAGGACGCTTCAAATCATCGCCGAACAGAACAACATTTTTTATACTGCCAGTTTTTAGGCGTTTTTTAAGCTCCTCATTCCAGGTAATCACCGCTTACCTCCAAGACACTTCTGCAGGGCGCTCATAAACTCTGGCCGTAAAGCTTCTATTGTCGGTTTTAGAATTGCATACCTCCCGTCATTGGCTGTTTCCAAATGCTTCCCATATTCAACCCTATGAACAAGCTGTATACCGACAGAGTTATTGTCTCTAAAAGGTATCCCTTTTAATTTTTTACGGGCATCTCCTGTTTGATCCTTCCACGGCCTATTTGCTTTTGCCCATTGTTCTGCTTTGACTGCATACTGTTTGCAGACAGAGTTGTATATCCTGTCTATTATCTTGTCCGTAAAGTTATTCATTCCGAAACCTCAGTAAGCGGTGCTTGCGTACAAGTGTCGCCTCCATCAAACTGCGGTCTGGTCACCACGCCAACAGAATACTTTTTTCCTCGCCATTCCAGGACATCATACTCCTGCAAATTTGCTCCATGTATTGCTAAGACATACGGGCTTGTATCAATGGTTAAACCTCCTTCCCACTGTTTTCCCGGCCATACAGTGTTAGCTTCATGCGATACTCGGCAAATAATGCCATGTGAATGTGTTTCGCCAGAACGTGTTACTGTTCCTATATCACTGTCGGCAGCAATGAGCAATTCAATGCCGCGGCGCATCTGTTCAAGTCTACTCATATTCAGTTACGCCTCCTACGGGTTTCTTTTTAGTGTTCAACATTAGACCGCTATCCATACCGGCTTCCGCTGCTTCTTCCATTAACAGCTTGTCTCGCAATCCCTCATAATACGCCATGACTTCTGCAAGAGACGGAAAGCTCATAGACTGACCGCCTGTGTTACCGGCAGAAAGATAATAAGCCGGATCGATTCGTGCAATGAGATTATCAATAAGCTTAATGGCAGCTCTAATCCTGCTATGTTCACTAAGCAACTGTTCAATGTAATTGTCAGAAAACTTTAACTTGTAAGGCTGCCAGTCTATACCATTGTGATACTGGTACATTCCATCTTCCAGAGTATACGCAGTATCTTTTAATGGGTTATCCGGCAGTTTATCAACAACGATAAAATCACTGGTTACCGGGTCTCCGATACTGCGGCGTACATTGATAATCTCATCAAGCATTGTTTATCCTTAGTTAAAGGCGGGAATTGCTCCCCGCCCTCTACTTAAACAAAGTCTGGCAGTGTTATCTCAACCAGCGCCCCATAGTCTTTGCCGCCTTCACTCTTGGGCAGTACAAAGTCACTATACACACCGCGGATACGATGCCATGCCCTCTTTTCAGAAGCCAAGCTCAACACATCACCATCGCCAATGTCCATAGTTTCGTTACGCTTGACAATGCGATAACCACCAAAAGAATCAATCTTAATGAATACATAAACCTTACCCTGCGGAACGCCGGGATAACTCAAGGTTTCATTTCCGTATTTCATTTCATGATTCAGACCGCACCCATACGGGATAATCCCATCAATAGGTAAGGCCGCGGCTATCTGCTGTATACCGCCAACACCTGCAAGCGCACCATTTACGATAGGCTGGATGTCGATGGTGTCCATCGGGTTCACCAACAGATACACTTCATGACGAAGTAGTCCATTCTTTTTGTTTATGGGTTCGCAATACAAGTTCAATGCCTTGCGTATACCTTTCTTGAGTGTGTTGTATAACTGCAAGTCATAAGTAGCACCAACTACATCAGCCGGTTGTCTATGGCTGGCTCCATATGTCGCTCCGAATATCGGGCCAAAAGCGTCCTTATTCTTTTCATCAGACAATATCCGGGCTGCACTTTCAATAACCAATTCAGTTTTGTGAAATGGATTAAAGACAAGCTGCCTGAAAGAAGTTTTATCACCAAACCCTCTTACCTTGAGGTGTACAGGATAGTCTAAAGGCAAAGCGTGTTGAATGAGCGGTACAGTATCACCAGACCCAGTCATGTCTTCTTCTTTGCCAATATATGGTGTTAAGTCTCTAAGGTTTACCGTCTCCGGCGCATCCTCATCAAATAACTCCTTGAACAATACCGGAGTATAGTCGGCATATTCATCCTGCCGTCTCACAAGGTCTATGGTATACAGTCCTGCAAGCTTTTGAATGGTTGCCGCATCAAAGCCGGTAGCAGCGTTATACATCTGCTGCGCCTTCCATTCAAGCATCTTGCGATCCCTGAGCAAGGTTTCACGCCCTGCACTGTTCAACCATTTTTCGCCTACAACCTTGACAGTTTCGGAATGGGCAACATTCGCAATTTTGTCGTTAAGGTTCTGAGAAGATGTACCCTTGTAAACACGCACATTTCTCACTTTGCCCACAAGGGATTTCCTCATGGCTTCTGCATTAAGTATTTTCATCTGCATTCTCCTTAGCCAATTACGGCAATGTCAAAGGTATCACCACCAACGGCCACAACGGTACCGAGCAGTTTATTCCCTGCTGCAGTGGCAGACAATATTCCGACAGGAGTGATATACACATCTGTTCCAATCGCTGCTGCAGAAAGCGCAGATAATGGAGCCTGAAACACCGCAGCCATCTTGCCGATGTCAACGCTGCCGGAAGCTCCAGCTTCTGTATTGTAAT
>Ga0099364_10010201_pt1 | contig 12946 bp, 9 predicted proteins | sample TergutTh196P3_FD_73070 | JGI IMG/M metagenome (GOLD analysis project Ga0099364, IMG submission 73070) | Microcerotermes parvus P3 segment gut microbial communities from Pointe-Noire, Republic of the Congo - Th196 P3 | ecosystem: Host-associated > Arthropoda: Insects > Digestive system > Gut ...
TTGGCGTTTCTGATAAGGTTTTTGGGGGTAATTCTGCGCTGTAACCCCGCCATTTTAATGGGGGAAAAGTCGTACCCTGCTTGCCTAATCAGCCCTGCTTCCATTCCGTCGGGCGTGCCGATAAAGAGCACCGCGCTTTCGTTTGCGGGGTAGACCTGCTTGATTTTGTCGGCGATTGCAAGCCCGGGGTTGACGTGCCCGGCCGAACCGCCGGCGGCGATGATTACTCTCATAATGTCCCTCGTGTTTCTAAGACTATAACATCAAACTTTCAATAAATTCCAACATATCTGTATAAATTTCAATCGGTGCGACGTAGATTACTTTATGGCTACCTGTTACGGGGTTTTCTTCGTCGTCGGGATTCGACAAGCTCGGCCCAATCATCAACTGCCCGTTATACTCGCCGAAGAACCATACTTGATATATCTCGTCGTTCGCAGTCTCGGTTATGCGAAATTCGGACGGCAACATCCACGGCCAATCAGTCGCGACTTCCCACTCGTCAACCCGCATAAGTTGCCACAGCACCGCAAGTTCGTCGCTGTCAAGGCTGATGGGAATATCTTCATCTATATCGCCTTCCATGCCGCTGCCAAGATAAATCTTGTCAATCCTGCTGTAGACGGGGATATAGCTCCACTGCTCGATGTCAATTTCCTCGGGCGGCTCGTAAGCCTCCGCGGTGTGGACTTCCTCGGTTGCAATCGGCTCATCGACTTCGTCAACTACAGGCTCGTCAATTTGCGGCTCGACTACGGGCGGGTTCTCGTCAATCGGTGACGTATCGGGCGCGGACGTACCGCATGCCGTGAGTAGCATTGCCGCCATGACAAGGATTGATGTGGTTTTTTTCATTTTATACCTCCAGTGATTTTGCGGACACGATGTATCGTGTCCCTACATTATTTTATCGCCGACTTCCGCGAGATATTCAGAATAATCCCGATTTCCGCCAACTGCATCATCAACGCCGTGCCGCCATAGCTGAAAAAGGGCAGGGAAATGCCGGTATTCGGGACGGTGTTCGTGGCGACCCCGATGTTCAGCAACGCCTGTATGCCCATGTGCGAGGTCATGCCCGCCGCCAACAGCATACCAAAGCGGTCTCGCGCCTTTGACGCTATATAAAAACCCCGTGCAATAAACAAAATAAACAGCAACACAACCAACGCCGCCCCCACAAATCCCAATTCCTCACAGACAATCGAGAAAATAAAGTCGTTGTGTGACTCGGGCAAATAGGCGTACTTCTGCCGCGAATTGCCCAGCCCCAAGCCGAAAATCCCGCCCGAACCTATCGTAATCAGCGACTGATATGTCTGGAAAGTCGCGCCCTGTATGTCCGATTCGGGGTCTTTCCAACTCTCGAACCGCGCCTCAAAGTAGTTAATTCCGAGCGCATTCATCGCCATAAGCGCAAGCCCCGCGAAGACCGCAAAAATTAACAACAACAGCAATATATGCTTGAGTTTGCACTCGGCAACCAACATCATGATAATCCCGATTGAGAAGACGATAATTGTCCCCGACAAGTGCGGCTGAATTATCATCAACCCGCACGCCACCCCCATGAAGAAGACAAACGGCAGAAAGCCGTATTTGAATTCTTTAATGCGGTTAAAGCGGGTGTGGCCGAGGTAGGCGAAGATGACGATGATTACGAACTTCAAAATCTCCGACGGCTGAATCGTGAAAAGCCCGAAGTCAATCCACCGTGTCGCGCCGCTGAACGTCCGCCCTGCAATCGCGGTGAACAGCATGAGCGAGAGTGTAATCATCGAGCCGAGGGTCAACAGGCCCTTGTTCAAAAATATTCTGTAGGGGAAATACGACAAAATAATCAGCGCAAGCAGCCCGCCGCCGATGTACATGACCTGCCGCATGACGTAGTAATAGCTGTCGCTGTGTACCCGTTGGGCGTATGCGTAGCTCGCCGAGAACATCATTACGACCCCGAACGCCAGCAGTACTATTACTATGGTGAAAAACGGCATGTCAAATTTTGGCAGGCGTTCGTAGACCCTGCGAGTATTGGCTTTTTTCGCCGGGTTCACAGTCCCTGTCTGCGCTTGCGCTTGCGGGTTCACAGCGGCAGGGTTACGTGACACAGCAACGCCTCCCCCCGCACCCGCATTAAAGCGGCTGTAGTCGGGGGTTGCGCGGCGCGGAACAGCGGTTGTGGTTGCCCTTGCTCGATGCTCCGCCACCGTGCGTAATTCCGCCATCTTCTCCAAATTCGCTTGCCTTGCGGGAGAGACGGGCGGGGCTTCGCGCGGTGCACTAAATTCACTTTTACCTCTATTACCCTGCATTATTACACCTTTACAAACTATTTACTAAAAGAATTGCAACTGCGCCCGCAATTGCCGCCAAGACCGAAAACAAGAACACGATTTTAATTTCGCGCCAACCACTAAGCTCAAAGCTGTGATGAATCGGCGTCATCTTGAACAGCCGCTTGCCGTTCGTCGCCTTGAAATAGGTCATCTGTATCAGCACCGTCAAGGCCTCCCAAATGTAGACCGCCGCCGCAATCACCATCAGCACTTCAACCCTTGCGCCAATCCCGAGCGCGCAGACAATCCCGCCAAGGAACATCGAGCCTGTGTCCCCCATGAAAATCTTTGCAGGGTGGAAATTCCAAATCAAAAACCCCACGCAACTCCCCGCGACTGCCACTCCGAGAACCGACAATTCCAACAAGCCCACCATCGAGCAAATCACCGCAAACGCCGCACAGTATATCACGGAAACACTGCTGCAAAGCCCGTCCAAGCCGTCCGTTAAGTTTACTGCATTAACTAAATACAGAATCCCGAGGCCCATAATGACGTAATAAAAATACCACAAGTCCAGCTGCCCCAAAAACGGTATGGCAATTGAGGTCGAGGTGTCGCCCGCCATGACCTGCGCCGTGAAATACGCCGAGATTACCATGAGTTGAAAGATGATTTTCTGGTTGGCGGTAAGGCCTTCGTTGCGCCGTTTGCGTACCTTTATATAGTCGTCCAAAAACCCCACAAATGCAAACAAGAACGCCATTATGAAGCCGGAAATCCCCTTGAAAAAGTTCAGCTCCCCTGCACCCTGAAAGCTTATCAGGTCGTATTTCCACAGCATAAACAGCCCAATTCCAAAAGCAATTGCAGAGCCGATTATGAACATGATACCACCCATGGTGGGTGTGCCTTGCTTGCCCTTGTGCCAAGCAGGGCCTATGTCGAGGATTGTCTGGCCGTATTTCAAGCGGTGGAGCGCCGGGATTAGCAAAAACCCCAACAACCCCGTAACAATCAGCCCCGTCGCCGCAACAGCAATAGCAGTTATAAGTTCCATGCTCACTCCATTAATTCCGCAACGATTTCTTTCTCATCAAACGGCAGACCCTCGTCGCCGATAACCTGCACAGTCTCGTGTCCCTTGCCGCAAAGTGCGATTACATCGCCCTTTTTGGCACTTTTGACTGCCGCTTCTATGGCTTGTTTCCTGTCGGTGTAACTCTCATACGGCTTGGTTTTGATTCCTTTTGCAACTTGATTAATTATGTCTTGCTGATTCTCGAACCGCGGATTGTCCGAGGTGATAATCAGCATATCGGCGTACTTTTCGGCGGCCTCACCCATTGCGGGGCGTTTCTCGGCGTCCCGCTCGCCCGCCGCCCCGAAGACGCAAATTAGGCGGTTGCCGCGCGGTGTGTAACCTCGCACACTTGACAAAAATTTCAGCAAAGCGTCCTCGGTGTGGGCGTAATCGCGGATAATCGTGAAGTCACCACTGTAGATAATTTCACTGCGGCCTTTTACACCTTTGAAGCCCGAAAGTGCGGCTACGGCTTGTTCTATTCCGATTCCCACATTGAGCAACTCGCAAGCGGACACTGCCGCAATGGCATTCGCGGCGTTGTAGACCCCCGGCATTGCCAAAGCTAACGGGAAGGATTTCTCGGCCTTTTCCGAGGACAACAGGAACGAAGTCCCCGAGCTTTTGGATTTTATATTAAGGGCGTAATTATCGGCGTAGTCCTTGATTGAATAGGTCAGCACAGGCTTTGTCAGCGCGCCTTGAACGTACTTTGCAAGCCGTTCGCCGTACTTGTCGTCCACAGAAACTACCGCGCTTTTCGCCATGTCAAAGAGCGACTGCTTCGCCGCGTAATACCGCTCCATTGAGCCGTGATAGTCCAAATGCTCCGAGGTTAGATTGGTGAACACCGCAGTCTCGAACATCTCGCCGTCTGCAAATCTATGCTGTGCCAATGCCTGTGACGAGGCCTCTATAACGCAATACTTCGCCCCATTGTCAGCGGCCTCACGCAAAAGTCTGTAGAGATTCAACTGCCGCGGAACAGTCAACTCGGCATCGTAAACCTCGCCGTCAAGCCTTGCACAGTCATAGCCGACCGTGCCGATTGAAGCGGTTCTAAAGCCGCAACTCTCCAAGATATGCTTAATCATGGCTATAACAGTGCTTTTGCCGTTCGTGCCTGTCGCGCCGATAAGTTTCAAGTCTTTAGTGGGGTAATCGTAAAACGCCGAAGCCGCCTTTGCAAGGAATTTGCGGGTATTGGGGACAATTATCTGCCTGTCAAGGCCCAAATCCCGCTCGACAACCACAGCCGCCGCACCCTTTTGCAACATCTCCGCCGCAACCCCGTGACCATCAAACCTATCGCCCTTTATGCAGACAAAGACATCGCCACTCTCAAATTCCCGCGAATCATCACAAACCCCGGAAACATCAATATCCCTCAATTCGTCAATACTAATAAGTCTCACAAAAATACCCCTTCGCAACTATCATCGTTTATGCGGGCGAACCCAGTTCGCCCCTACGCTGAAATCCCCCAAAACAAATCCGTAAGGCGAAAACCTAAATTCCCGCACCAATTATTCCTTATTCCTTGTTCCATATTAATTACCAAACCCCGCACCCCAAACCAATTATTCCTTATTCCTTGTTCCATATTAATTAGCCGGCGTGTCCGTCAATCACCATAAACTCCACCTCGACAACCGTTCCGAGTGGTACTACTCTACCCGCCTCAACCGACTGCGAAATCGACTGCGCCATGTTATTGTTAATCGCGCCGCCCGTGAGTTTTATGTTCAGACCTGCGTTTGTGATAAGGCGATTGGCTTCCGCCGCGCTTAGTCCCGTGACGTTGGGGACGATGGCTGTTACCGCCTCCTGCTCCGACATGTAGACCACGACCTCGCCGCCCCGCGGTATCGGCGAATTTGCGGGCGGAACCGTGTAGATTACCCGCGTACCCTCGTCCTCGCCGACGAATCGGTGGTTCAAGCCCCGCTCGTTCAGCTCGGTTACAACTTGGTGCCGCGACAACCCCGTCAACACAGGCACAATCGTGTCTTGCTGTGCCAATTCTTCCTCGCTCAATTGAGTAGGATATATTTCGAGGTAAGGCAGTGTCTCTTTGAAGACCGCCGAGACCACCGGCGCGGCGACCGCACTACCATAGTACAGCCCGCCCCTCGGGTCGTCAACCATAACTAACATAATAATTTCGGGGTCGTTCGCGGGGGTGAACGCGCCGAACGAGCCGACAAAGTGATTGCCTTCCGGAAAATCGTCGATTTTCTCCGACGTCCCGCTCTTGCCGCCGATTCTGTAGCCCGCAATGTATGCGTTGTTGCCGCCATTTACAGTAACGACGTCCTCCAAAATCTGCCGCACTAATGCAGAAGTGTCCTCGCTGATTACCTGCCTGCGAATATTCGGCTGATTGCTTTTGATAATATTGCCGTCCTTGTCGATAATTTTATCGACGACATATGGCGTCACGAGATGCCCGCCGTTGACCGACGCGGCGTAGGCCGTTATCATTTGCAGCGGCGTGATTTTATTTGTCTGACCGAACGAGGAACTCGCAAGCTCAACCGGCCCCATGCTCTCCCGTTTCAAGTAGAGCGAATTTGCCTCGCCCGGCAGGTCTATGCCTGTTTTGTTGGTGAACCCGAACGCCTCAAAGTAATCGCAGAATTTATTAGTGCCGAGCCTGCGCCCGATTTCGATGAACGCGGGGTTGCAGGACTTAGTTATCGCAATCGTCAAGTTATCGACCGAGCCGTGCCCCGCGATGTTCCAACAGTGGAAATTCGTGTCGGCAATCGTGGAGACACCGCCGCAGAAAAACCCCGTGCTTTCGCTGATTAGATGCTCCTCAAGGGCATTCGCCATTGTGATAACCTTGAAGACCGAGCCGGGGAAATACAGCTCGCTGATTGCCTTATTTTTCCACTGGGTCTCGCGCAAAACGCTGTGCATTTCTACCATGTCGCGGTCGATTTTCTCGACTTGCTCGGGTGTCAAATCGGCTTCGGTGCCGGTGTGGAATCCGTTTATAATCAGCGTATCATTAACCTTGCGGATTCGCTCTTGTTCTAATTTTTCGTAATCAAAATCGGACAAGACCGACGGGTCATTGAGGTCGAAGCTCGGATAGGTCGCCATCGCGAGAATCGCGCCGGTATTGGCGTTCATGACGATGCCGGTCGCCCTGTTGTCGGGCAGATGTTGCGAGTGTGCAATTTCCAAATTCTTCTCTAAATAATGCTGTAGTACCTCATCAATAGTCAGGTACAGACTATTGCCGTTCTGGGCCTCGTGCCGCATTTCGTAGTCGAAGGGCATGATACGATTGTTCGCGTCCATCGCCATTACGAAAAGCCCGTTCGTGCCTTGCAGGTATTCATCGTAATAGGCTTCAACGCCGTAAATGCCCATGTTATCGTAGTTAGTAAAGCCTATGACATTCGCCGCCAAGCTACCGTTCGGGTACAATCTTTTTGTATCTTCAACCGCGTAAACCGAATAAACCCCGATTCCGTACTTCAGCTTGAATTCGTTCAAGGCGTCTACTTGGGGCTTTTCCACTTGCTTTTTTATAATCTCAAAGTTGTACTCGGATTCGCGGCAGAGTTTCATCAAATCGTCATAGTCCAACTCGAAAATGTCTGCCAACATGCGGCAGATTTCCGACGCCTCGTCATACACAGTGTCCGACACCGGGAGTATCGCAGGTACGCCGTCCTCGAGGTTTTGGTAATACTCGCGCATGGCCGCGCTGTGGCGTTGTGTCTGAAAGACTTCGTGATTATCTTGAATGGTTTTCGGCGCGATTACAATCGTCCAAACGGTTTTACTCTGCGCCAAAATTTTGCCGTTCGCATCATAAATAGTCCCACGGTTTGCGGGAATGGTGAAACTCCGCAATTGCTGTGCATTCGCCTTTGAGCGGTAATACTCGGCGTTGACAATCGCGGTGTTAAAAAGATTATAGGTAATCAGCGACATGAACAGGAGGATTAACGCGAAGACTGCATAAAGCTTGACTTTCATGGCGCGTGACGGCGCGGCGTTCTTGATTGACCTGCCCCCGGGTGCAGAATTTGCAGAATTATTTTTATTACCCATATTACTCTACCTCCCGGATATCCTGTTTGTCCATTATATTTTAGCCGAGTCCTAAATATTCCAGCCTAACCGAAAACCAATCCGCCATACGCGTGAAAGGATTCTCGTCGATTTCGGCGACTTCGGTGGTGCTTCCGGTGTCTAAGGTGATGTGATTGCCTTGCGTAATGGTGATTTTCTGCATACCCATCGCCAGTGCAAACTCCTCCACCCGCGCCAAGGTCGCGATGTTGTCAAGCTCGGCACTCAGGCGCATGTTCTCGCGCTCTGCCGCCGCCAATTCGGTAGTCGCCGCGCTGATTGACACTGACAATTCCGACAACGTCACCTTGCTCGAAAGAATGTATATAGGAAACGACACAACGATTACAGCCACTAAAATAACTGCAAAAAAATTACCCTTTTTGGCGACCGCCAAATTGCCTTCTTTAACTTCCATAATCGGTTTCTCCTGTTTCGGCTTCTCACGCACATCGAACAAATCAAAGTCGTAAGCTGTACTGGTTCTGTTTGGTGTAAGCATTTTTCCGTTTCTCCTTTCACGGACGCGCAATGCGCGCCCCTACAGTGGTGGATGTCCAATTGCAACATCATCTGTTTTGCGGATGACCGAGGGCGGTCATCCCTACAATTGGTGGACAAAGTGCGGCGCGCTTAGCGCGCCGCCAGTCGCCTTACATTTTTTCAATTACTCTTAGCTTTGCGCTCCGGCTGCGGTTGTTATCCGCAATCTCGTCTTCTTTCGCTATTATCGGTTTTTTTGTAATCAGTTTTGCTTTCGGGGTATTTCCGCAGACACATATCGGAAAGTCCGGCGGGCATGTACACCCTGTCGCCAAGTCTCGGAAGTAATTTTTCACAATTCTGTCTTCCAACGAATGAAAGGTAATCACGACTAACCTACCTTTTGGTGCAAGCAAGTCAAAAGCTTCGGGGAGTGCAAAAGACAACCCTTCGAGTTCGCCGTTGACCTCAATTCGGATTGCTTGAAAGGTCTTTCGGCAAGGGTTTTTCTCTCTGCGTATTTTCAACGGGACGTTAGTTTTTATAACTTCTGCCAACTCGCCTGTCGTGCGAATGGGCTTGTCCGTGCGTGCTTTAATTATGCCTTTGGTGATACCGCGGGCGAATTTTTCCTCGCCGTATTTGAACAGGATTCGCACTAAATCATCTTCGGAGTAGCCGTTGACAACGTCGTACGCGCTTAGTCCTTCGCCGCTCATACGCATGTCAAGCGGTGCGTCAAGGTGGAACGAGAAGCCCCTTTCGGCGGTGTCTAACTGGTGCGAGGAAACGCCTAAGTCCATTAATATGCCGTTCACAGCCGTTATGCCGAGGCGGGCGGCGTGAAATTTTATGTTAGTATAATTATCGTTTACAAAATCTACCGGAAAATCCGCGAGTTTTATTTTTGCGGCGTTAATTGCCGCGCTGTCACGGTCTACGCAGAGGAGTCGAGCGTGCCGGAAGTCAAGGCGCCCTGCAACCAGCGCGCTCATACTGGCTCCTCCCGTGGTGAAGTCTATATAAATCCCGTTCGCCCTAACGTCGAGCGCGTCAACTGCTTCGTGAAGCAGCACGGGAGTGTGACCGTAATTTTCCATAGTTATAAATCCGTATCGACAACAAGCGGTGCAAGTTTTTCGATGTTACTGAGGCTGTTAACTTTTTCGGAAGCGGCTTTATTCCAAATCTCGACGATTTTACCCACACCGACAAAGACAGCCGTTTCTTCAATATTTGCGTATTCTAAAAGTTCAAACGCCTCGTCCTTAAAATTTAGTCGCCCCGTCTTGTCTATTTTTATTTTATAAGCATTTGCCGACAAAAACCTGACAATTTTTAGAGCTTCGGCTTTTGTCTTACCATCTTCGAGCAATTTAACGCTGATGTTGTCAAAATCTTCTTCGCTGTAAACTCTCAAGCATCTATTGTTCATACTCACGGCGACGATAACTCTTTCGTCAAAATTCTTACGAAAATCTGCCGGGAAAATCATTCTGTTGCCGCCTTCTACTACTACAGTATATCTTCCTTGCATAGGTCATCACCGCCTTTTTGTGTCCCATTTCACTCCATTTCATTCCATTTCGTCCCAAATCAAAGATTGTAATACTAATTATAAGAAAAAAATTCCGCAATTGCAATAGACAACCTATACAAAATATCACGAGGCAATTTGTGCAATAGACACAAAAAAGTAGAACCCCATAAGAGGTTCTACCTATTGTAGATATTTTTTTGAAATATACCCTACATGTAGTTATTGTGCAATTTCAACAAACTTTCCGGAAAACATTCCAACGATTACCAACACTTACTCGCTCACTGCGAATTAATATTCACCCAATTTGCCGCCATAAGCGGGGTGAGAATTATATTCGAGTTGACCTTTTGCGGTGTCATGACTACGCCGGGGTCGTCCTCTCTGCCGGAAATGTCGTGGGTGATTTGCTCGCGGTAGGTTATGGTGCAGGTGAGATACTCGGGCGGGATAGCGTCAAGCGCGGCAATCTCCTCAAGCCACATAAACGGCGACTTCCCGTGAATAGTAACGTCGTCAATGACCCAGCTGTCGCAGAGAATCGCGTCGTCGGCGCAGAGGTACAGCGAGAAATAGAAGCTCTTTTCATGCTCATCGTGCATGAGTTTTGCCTCGAAATCCTTCACCGCAAAGCCGTTCAAGCCATCAGTGCTGAATCGGCAAAAAGAACAATTCCCCCCGTAACCGAACAGCTTGAAGTTGACATCTTTCGCGTACAAACTCTTAGCGGCGACCGGGATTTTCCCGCTCTTTTCCGCCACCGCAATCTCCTTTGCGACCCCGCGCAAATGAGCGAACTCGTCCTTGCTGATAGTCGGCAACGGCTTGAGGTAGAATGCGAGTTGGTCGGGTATGACGATTTTCGCGGTCTTCGCGCCCATGTACCGCCGCCGCAAAATATTTTTCACCTCGCCCGTGACGATATGCTCGATTAAATCCGCGACTTCTTCCTTGGTATTATCGGCGCGCATTACGATGAACTTCTTGACTTCGCCGCGTTTTGCAATCTCGCCGCGGTAATTTATTATGTCGATAACTTTATCATTCGCGCCGAGCAACGCAATCTTGTCAACCTGCATATCGCAGACTTTGATATTCGCGACAATTTCAGCCGTCTGCTGTTCCGGAATTTTGTCGGTCGCTAAAATTCCCGCGATTTTGTCGGCTTCAAAGCTGTAGCGGCTGTTGCCGTATGCGAAGTCGAATTTCTTACCGATGAGTACGCCCGCTTTGATTAAAATATTTATGTCGCCGATAATTTCAAGCAGTACAGAATTGGGCATGTCGGCGGGAATCGCAAACTCTGTTTCGTAGACTATAAAGCAATACTCGCCGCTTTGCCCGCGTTGCAGTACCACCGAACCGCCCTGTTCCTTGACTGCGCGCAGGAAATCCGCAACGCTCTGCTTGGCTTTGAAGACGTTCAGCACCAGCGCAATCATGTCGGTGTAATCTTGGTAGGTTTTGAAAAGTTTTTTGCGGGCGGCAAGGCAGGCGATGCAGTCGCTAATGCTCTCGATTTTCATGCCCTTAGTCTTGACCGGGATTTCGTCTTCCGCGAACAGCACGTAAAACACGCCGTCCTTCAACGAAACGCGGTACTTATCGCCGTAGACGTCATCAAGCGCGGTCAAAAGGCTTAACAGGCTGGTCTCGCTTATAAGGCGGTCGCCGCCGAGTGCCTTTTCGACAATCCGCACGGTCAGGCTCATGAAGCCGTCAAACAAGCCATAATCCGTACCGGCGGGGTTGTTGTCGGAGCTCATCGCCATTATGCCGCCGTCCCTGTGGAATTCGTAGACGTAGACGGTCTCGCTCACGCCCTCCTGCTCGCCCTCCCAGTTGTAGCCCGCATAGAGGATTCTGCCGTCCAAATCCGCCAATTTTTCGTTCATGTTGCGGAGTTTTTCTTCTATCAACTCTGCGTATGCCGAGCCGTCGTGGTGCTGCTCTTTCGGCACACCTTTGACACTGCTGAAAAACGCAGTCTTCTGCAAGTCAACGTATTGCAGGGGCGGCTCCTCCCGCGAATAGCGCAGTGAGACCCCGCGCAGAAATTCCCGCTTGATTTCCTCGTCAAGGTTGCCCGTGAGTATAAAATTCTTGATAAATTCAAAGGCGTAAGACTCGGGGCGCAGGTGATAGAGGCCGCTCGCGTCCTGATTCGGCTGGATTTCAAGCACGAAAAACCGCTTGTAATCCTCGATAATTTTCATGACACTAAGCTCAACATGTGTCGCCACTTCCGATTCTTTTTCGGGGCGAATCCCGGTTCTGAACGAGGTGATATTCCTATTAGGCACGCTGATAAAGAACGCCGACAGCTTTTGATTGACGAAACTGCTATCCTCGTTTTGCAACAGCCCGGTCAGCTCATAAGTTGAAAAATAATTGTAACCCTCCGACAGTAGCCGCACTAAATCAGTCCGCTTTGAGGCGGCGACTGCGAATGGGATTAGGTAGACAAAGCCGTCGTCTTCGTAGCGGATAAAGTCCGCGACGCTCTTGCCGCCCTGTGTGAACCTTATAACATTGACATCGACCGCCTTGTTGTGGTGGTTGTAGATTTTGTAGAAGTCGATTAGCTTGCCGTTGTTCATCACGACAATATTGAACGTCCGCTTGTCGTTAATCAAATCGGGCGAGACCCGCGGCCGCAATACTTTCTTGCGGTTGAAGGCAAAGCAAAGCTCGACAAGGTTGATGTAATCGCCTTTCATGCGGGTTATCGACATGAAGTTTTCCTTGATACGCCTGTGCTGTTCGGGGTCTACCTTGATGACCATTTCGGTGCCTTTGAAAATCGGGCGACGTAGATTTATGTCGGTGATTTTCAACATACCGTCGTTGTTGGCGATACAGAAACTAAAGTTATTCGAGCGCATAGTCAGCCACTCGACGTTCATGAACACGCTCTTTGCGCCCACACCGAAACGGCCCTCACGCAATTCGCTCCCGCCCGTGTTGCGCCCAAAGCTGAGGTAGAACATGAACTGCTCCAAAATAAACCCGACTTCATTGTAGGAAATCGAAATAGTATGATTGTCTTTGAAGTTGACGGCGATTTTGATGTCTTCTTCCTCATACTCACAGTCGAAAGCGTTCTGCAACAGCTCCCGAATCACGCTCTCCTGCGGGTAATCCTTGACGTTCAAAAGCGTGTTGAACGCGGTTCTCCCGCTGAATATCTCGTTGAAATACTCAATGAACTCGATATGCGCGGCTTCACCCGTCATGAGCAGTGCGTCAAGCTCGGTGAGAATCCGATTCATTTTCTCTCGGTCGCCGCTTGCGTGCCCCTCATAAAAGTCGCCGACAAGCTCGGTAACGGTTCTTTTTGTTAATTCGGCCACTTATATCACTCTCCTTTATTGTCTTTGTTTACGGGCGGGTTGGCTTTTGGGGTAGGTGTACTTTCTGCAACAGGCGGTTTTGGCGGATTAGCTTGCCGTGGTGCGAACGCCG
>Ga0099364_10010202_pt1 | contig 12946 bp, 9 predicted proteins | sample TergutTh196P3_FD_73070 | JGI IMG/M metagenome (GOLD analysis project Ga0099364, IMG submission 73070) | Microcerotermes parvus P3 segment gut microbial communities from Pointe-Noire, Republic of the Congo - Th196 P3 | ecosystem: Host-associated > Arthropoda: Insects > Digestive system > Gut ...
CTTGTTATTGCTTGATATTAGGAATAAAAAAAACACCTACTCCAACCGATACAAAGGCTTCCCACTATACCCCTCATAAATCATATTCCCCTCGATTCTAAAGAGCGGTATTCCGGTATATTCTGTAAAGCGGTATGCCGGTATACTCCTTATAAACCATATTGCCCTCAATTCTGTATAGCGGTATGCCGGTATACTCCTTATAAACCATATTGCCCTCAATTCTGTATAGCGGTACGCCGCTATACCCTTGATAGACCATAGTTTTACCGCGCAATATAATGAACTGTTCAAGTTCGGTTATTTTGGCGTTGATATACGGCAAATCATTTTCCGTAATGCTCGCAATAAGGTTTTGCAGATGCTGAAGATTTTGATTGCCGTAGGTTGTTGCGTAATTATCAACTACCTGCACGGGTACTCCGTCTTCACACAATAGCCACATTTTGCGCTTGAACTCTGTCGATTTCTCAATCAGAGCCTCCCTAAACTGCAAAAGAAAACCTTGCAAATTTTTAAGACCGGATAGTTGGATTTCTATCTCACGCATTGTTTTATCCCATCCTTCTTGCCACCTCCAAAGACTGTTCGGTATGAGCTATATTAGCGTTGATAAACGGCAAATCAACATTTTCTATTCGCTCAATAAGGTTGTGTAAACTCAAATGGTTTGGATTATAGTAACTTACCAAATAATTATCCAAAACCTGTACCGGTAAACCGACCTCGCGCAGGCTTTCAACCTTTGCTTTGTACATCATCGTTCTCTCCTTTAAGTCGTCACTGAATTGATGGAGAAAACTTCTTAACTCATTAAGAGCTGCTAATTGGACTGCATAGTCTTGCATATCAATATATTTTAAAAGTGAATTATTTTATTTTTTTTATTATATTAATTTGATTATCAAGTTTTTAATCCATGAAGGTATTAATTCCACATCTTGCAAAATTTCTTCTTTAGGTACTTGTTGTAAAATATGTTTTAATTTGTTCAAATGTTCTCGTGTTACTCTATCTTTTGTGATTTCTTTTAATGCGAAGACGATTAATATTACTAATTCGTTTTTGAAAGCAAGATTTTTAGGCGCCGTATGTTTAAATAAAATTCCTTTTCCATTTCCGACTTTAATTCTACGCGGTGAACCATCTGTAAAATAAACAGCAATTGCCGGTACTTGTGTGGAAAACCCCAAACGATTGAGTGCATAAATCCCTGTAGGAACAATTCTCGCCTTGTCTTTTTTTGCAATAGCTTTTGCGATAGTATCTATAGACGGATATAATATACCCAAACCCAACTCTTTATCTATTTTAGGGTACAAATAAATTCCCTCTGCAAGACGCAAAATCAATCCACTCTTACATAAACGTGATAAAGCGTGACGAATCGCAAAGCTCGTACCAAAAGATGAAAAGTTGTTAGAGAAAATTATTTTACCCCGACCATTTTTCTTTATAGTAATTTCTATTCGTTTATGTGTTGAAATTAAGTTATTTATCCGTTCTTGTTTGGCACAGTTTTGCGATAAATGTGTGCCAAAAGGAAGAGAATCTCACACACAATCGAACTTGTTTTTGTTGATCATTGATTTCCATTAAAATTAAAATTCTTTTTCGTTATACCTTACGCAAATTCATATTCTACTGTTTCTTCATTTAGTTACGTTTTCAGCTTGTTCGGGAACGTAAAAATCAAAATCCAAATCCGGTATTTCTTTTCCCTCTTTGGCACATATCCTTTTTTCCTGTTCGTATGCCTCGTAAAAATCAAGGACAGCTTCTTTTGGTGTGGCGCCAAAACCAGCCAAACCAAAATCAAAATCATAGTAATCCATATAGGCGCTATATCTATTGTCGCTGCCACGTTCTAAAATTACTCTTACTTTGTACATATTCGTTTGCCCTTAATTTTTAATCATTATAACAAATGCAACAAATTACTAATCCTTCGCCCAGCCGCATGAATTACATTTTTGAGCGTAATTTGCGCAATACTGAGATACGGTCTGAAATATGATTTGCCTTTTTTATGTATAACGTTGCTATATCGCTCATAATTACATATTTAAAACATTATTTAACTCACTCTTTATAGATTTTAACGCACTTCTTCTTTTGAAAAATCTAACAATGCCAACGATAGGAGTAGCAAAAATTAAGAAAGGAAGAGATGCAATGTAAATAGCAGTAAAAAGAATTACAATTAAAGGACGTAAACAACCAAGGCTGTCTGAGATATCAATGTCAAATGGTTTTGAATATGTGATACCAATAGAACTAAATCCGATTCCAAAAAAAGCGCCTACAAAACTATGTAAGGATAAAAGCAGTATTAAATTTTCTAGTTCACTTACGTTATAGTTCTGAACCATTCTAACTCCCAATAAAACTCCTATAATAAAACCGACAACAAAACCGATAATCATATTACGGTTCTGTTTTTTTAATTTCCTCAGTTCGTCATTTAGTAAGCGGTTTTGTTCTTCAATACGTTGTTTTTCAAGTTGACGTTCTTTTTTGTGGCGTTCCTTTTCCTCTTTTATGCGTTGTTTCTCGTTCAAATGTTCGTTTCGTAACTTTTGCAGTCTATTGTTGGCGTTTTCCAACTTTGTTTTGTAACTGTTTATTGTGCCAAATGTTATGTCTTTACTACAATCCTCAGTCAGATTTTCAATCTCTTGAACTTGTGCATTTGTAAAAAAATGCTTAGAATTGCTAATATTCGTTTTTATCTGACCTATGAGTAAATATACTTCTTTGATTTTATCAATTTCCTTTGTATCACAATTCCCATTATCAATAATTTTACAAATATCATCCGAAATATTTTTGAATTGATTGATTATTTTAATGTTTTCAACAATATAATTACGAAAATTTACGATAGGCTTAAAGCTATCTGCCTTTTTTTGCGCAAAGTTTTGCAATTCAGAAACGTTGGCTCCAATCTTATTTACTTTTTCTATATACAAATCCACTATATCACTCATAATCCAATATTTAAAAGTTCATAAATAAAATCTACATCTGCATTTTTTTCGGCAGTATTAAACTGCGAATAAACCCTTATCAAATCAGGATTGTAGGTTGTAAACTCTTCCGGCGCCTGCAATAATGCCGTTCCTTTTTCAGAGATTTTTGTGCCGGTTTGTTCGGTAATGATGCCCATTGCTTTGCCGCTGTCTAACGCTATCCTGTTTTCAAACTGATTCAGTACGCTCATGTCTAAAATTTCCGTTACGCCCTGATATGTTAGCGAGTACAGCAATACGTGTATTCCATACTCTGCGCCTTCTTTAATTATTCTGACAAGTTTTTTTGTAACCGGCGATGGGTTGTATCCATCTTTTTTCAATGGGCGGCAATTCTGCATGTACGCAATCGAGAGCATAATGCGTCCGCCAACATTTTCTCCTTCCTCCTCCTTGTCTATGCGATGCTGCAATTCTGCATCAATTTCATCGACTATCGATATTATTTTTTCTTTTTTCTGTTTGAAAACTGGAAGTTGATTTGGGAAAAATTTATTTGCAAAATTGAAACATTTATTGTATTTTTCGTCATTTATATTAAAACAATCAATGATGTAAAATTTGCTTTGCTCGCTGCTTTGCCTTATAAGTTGGTAATTAATTAACCCAATAATAGAAACTGCTGACTTAACATCATTACCAACCAAAATGACATTTGAACCACCCTGCTTTCGAATACAGATATATGCGTGTTTATCGCGAATAAACGCAGGCTCGCCTATATAAACATTGCAAAAATTGTCGTTTACATTAAACGAATTGCTTAAAATATTGTTTTTCAGGGCAATATTCTTTTCAATTCGTCCGTTAAAGTCGCCATCTGAAATAAACCTGTCTGGTTTTGCATTGGGGTAACGTTCTGCAAATGTTTTGTTTAAAGCGTCAATGTACGGGTAAATGTCTTGTATATAGCCTACCTGAAAATTGATATTTTGCGCTTTTTCGCCGTTTTGATTGTTTATTATTGCATTGCCAATCTTTGTGAGTTGCAAAGCCCCATCGTTTCCCAGAATACGCTGCGATTCAAAATCGGATAATAATCTGAATGACAGCCGCCACGTCACATTTTTTGTCGGCACATCAACGCGCCCAAGTCCCTGACTGCACAATAGAACGCTGATACCAAAAGCTCGTCCTTCGGTAAAAATTTTGTTTAAGCTGTCGCGTATTGTGCGGGCTATTTTGTCTTCATTTTCAAAAAGCACCTGAAACTCGTCTATAATGGTAATAATTCGCGCCATTGGCTCGCCTGTTTCCTTTCTGTACGTATGAATATTTTCAATCTGTTTCGAATATTTTGCGCTTGCTTCCTTAAAAAGGTCTGCTCTGCGATACATTTCATCAATGAGCGTTGTCATAGCGCTTACGCCAAATTCGCGGTCATTTGATACCGACAGTATTTTTGTATGCGGCAAATCCCGATAAGCGTTAAATCCCGTACCGTTCTTACAGTCAATCAGATAATAGTTCAACTCAAAAGGCGAATATTCCATTGCGCCCCATAATATAATGTTATGCAACAAAATTGTTTTTCCTGTTCCCGGAAGTCCGCCTATCAACCCGAAATAATCGTTGGTCTTTTTTCCAAAGTCAAGATATTGAATTTTCTTCGGATTGACGTAGCCAATAGGAATTTTCAGGTTGTCAATGGTATCGCCCTGCCACAATCTATTTTCACTTAACATTGCGTCGTATTGCGTGTCAAACGAAACAATCGTCTTGGCAACCGTTTTCTTGTTTATCAACTCTTTAACATGCTCAACATTAGACGGTAACGACTTGTCGAGCGTGATATTGAATTTGTCGTTGAATTGTCCTGTAAAAATCGAACTGTCAATTTTACATTCATTTTTCGAGTTTTGATAAATACGTGTCGCGCTTTGCGAAAATCGGCTAATATCAACGCCATAAGGCGGTTTTTCATTTTGGTCAATACTGAAAAACAAATACACCCCCGCCTTTGCCGCATTTCCGTTATTGATTAAGCGGTAAAGGTTATCGGCTGTTTCTTTCGTAAATCCCGCTGGAAAATTGGTAATAAAAACAAAATGATAAGGTTTTTGCATTTCGCCTGCGGTTTTGTTGTAATCTTTCAGCGAGTTGGATGTCGCCTTATGTTCTCTATTAAACTCGCTCACAATTTGCTCTAAATCGGAAAACAATTTGTTTCTGTCCTGTTCATTGACGGTAATACGGTAATAATCAAGATTTTTCTTGTCAATTTTATTTATCCGAGCGAAGTCGCTCCCCAAATTGTTATCCACAAAGTAGAATTTTGCAAGATTCAAGGGCATTGAAAGCATGAACCGAAAGGCAATCAATTCAAACAATGTATGCACATCGCTTTTGTCGTTCTCATTCAAGATAAATGAAACCGCACTGTCCGAAAACGGCAACAGCATTGGTATTTCCGGCATTTTTCTTTTAAAGAACGGCGAAAACATTGGCCTCCCCGGCATTTTGCTTTTAAATATTATTTTTTCGCTGAACGACAAAGAATTTGAATTTGGTCTCGTCATTTGATACAAAGAGAAAGTAAAATCAGTGTTAACAGGTTCCAAAACGCCAATTCGTACAAATTTCGGCAATATTTGGGTTTCACCTGCCCCTTCTAACGGCTCGTTCTCAAAATCAAGAATAGCATACTGCGAAAAACCTCCACTTGCGGCTAATCCCGTTATCTCGGCTTTTTCTTGCGCAATATCGCCAAGCATCTGATTTTCTTTTTCTTGCCATTCTAAATGCAGATTTTTTTCTGCTTGCTCTAAATGTTTTTTAATATTTTCCATACATCAAATCTCATTTTCTCAATTCTAATCAGTCCAATCCGCGTATCCTTCCCGCACTATCATGCCTTCGGCTCGGTCAGTCACAGTCGCCTGTCTGCCCTGTAAAATCAACCCAAAGAGCGATGTGCATTTTTTCTGCATCGAAAATCAACGAAAAAAAATTTGCACTTTTCGCTGAAGTCAGCGCCATTGGTGCGCTACACTAAATCCTGCTCTGACGGCTTCGCAGGTCTTGCCCAGTTTTTGTGTGAGGTCGCTGCTCCTCATTTGTACTGACATTTACACTAAATTTATTCATTAAAAAAACTCTGCAAAGTTAATTCTTTTTTTTTTGAAAACAAAATTTTTTCTTGAGCGAGATGTACCAAGTTACCGTTCTGCTAGAAATTGAATTTGTCCTATTCTAAGGTCTGCGCCAACTGATTCTGTAATTTCTAACCTGTAAAACTTGTATTTATTTTGATTTTCGGCGGGTATTGCGAAAGGTCGGACATATCCAATCCAGTCGAAAATTTCGCCGTTTCTTTTATCTATTTCTACCCAATCTTTTCCGTTGTTTGAAGCCCAAACAGTCCACGCCGTCGGGTATCTGTCGCCTCTGCCTGTAGCGGGGTTGTCAGGGGTATTGGATGAGGTAATTGTATACATTTCAAGCATGGGAGCAGATGGGTCAAAATACACTATATTTGCTGTCTTTGCCGAGAAGTGAGCGCTTGTTGAGTTCCTTGCCTGACCTGTTGAGCTATTATCGCGGGTGTTGCCGTTCATCATGTCGAACAAAGACCGCGCACAGTTGCTAATGGCAGCTCCGTTACCATCGGCGCCGTCGCCAGTTGGCGGGGGCGTCAAGTCGATATTCGTTGCCGCTATTGTTGGATTTTTCGCCTTTTCTATTAGTTCGGTAATGAGTGTTTCCAGATTGTCGCCAACTATTATTGGCATGTTCGGAAATGTGAGGTTGTCGAGGAATTTTATTTCGTCGCCGGTGGTAATAGACGGAGGCCCTTCGGCAAACAGATTTTTGTTCGGTGTTGGTCCCATAACGTAGTCAATTACCAAGTCTATGCCACCGTATATCATTTCTTTAGACAGGTAAGGTTTTGTCCAATTTTCTCCGTTGATTTTAATACTTTGTATGTATACATTTTCATGGCTATTGTTCGGGGCGTTTATTTCGATAGTTCTACCTCTGTCGTCGGTAATTTTTATATTACGGAATGCCGGCGAGCCTATGACTAATGTGCCGCTTCCTAAGTCGAGGTTGTATAAGCCTAAGGAAGCCCATACGAACCACGACGATTTAGCTCCGTTGTCTTCTTCGCCTTGATAGCCGTAGCCTATTGCTCCACCTGCAAATATGCGTTGTAATGCTGCGCGCGTCCATCGTTGTGTCATCCAAGGTCTGTCGCTGTGCAGATAAATCCACGGCATGTGATAAGCCACTTGGTTAGACCCTTGAAATTCGCCCATTTTAACTTCTCGTTTTGAGCCAACTTCGTGTATATGTCCGCCATATCCATAAGCTCCTGAGCCTGTTTTAAATTCGTATCTTTCGTCTCTTGAAAAGAATCCTTCGTCTAATGCTATGCCGAGCGCCTGTTGCGGCGTTTCAACTTTCACTTTGGCTCCAGTTGTGTTGCGTGTAGACGGCTCTATCACCTCAAGCCCTATCATAGCTTTTCCAAAGAGTTTAGCCATGCCTCGTCCGTCTTGCGGAACAAGGAATCTGTTTGACCAAGCGTTGTCTTCCGGAGTATGTCCTCCCCAGTTTAGAGGGTCGAGCGCACGAAATGTACCGTCTCTGTTTTTTTGTTTCATCCATCCGGAAGTAAACTCTATTACTCCGCCGCGTGTGTTTGACGTCAATCCTGTTTGCGATGTGTCAAACACGTTTATATAGTATTTCGCTCTGTTTTCATAGTAAATAGCTTCTTCTAAAAATCTGTTTTTCCAGTATTCCAACGAGTGCGTACCGCCTAAATCGTCAAGTGATAAATTACCATTTTCTATTTCGTCAGCCATTTTTCTGAGCATGTGTACCTGCGCTGCATCGTTGAGCGCTCCTTCGAGTGTCCAAGTAACGTCTCTTTGTCCGCCTCCTCCGGCAGGAGCCGATGTTCCCCACGGGTGAAAACCTCTGAAGTTGCCTTCGTGGTTGCCAGTTCGTCCGCCGTATTCGGGTCTTACGCTGTATACAGAAGCGTTCTTAGTCCAAGCCATGTATCCATTCATCACATGTTTCAAATCTGCCCCGAATGATGCATACATATCGGCAATAACAGCATCCGAGCTTGTTCCGGTCATCATATTATTGCCGCCGGGGTTTATCCATCGCGGTACTGAGTGTCCTACTAAATTTCCGTTAATAATCGGCGTTGCAGCCATGTTTCTTGTAACGCCTTCAGCGTTGGTAGAAACGCCTTTACCGTCTTGGTCAATGGCGTGTTGTATTATTCCATCGGTCAACTCCCCTACCCTATCCGGTTGAATGAAGCCAAGCAGTGGCCATTTGCTTTTGTATGTGTCCCACCAACCCTCGTTGTAGATAAACACTCCGTCCATTATAACCGGCTCGGCAGTGGTTCCTCTGTATGGAGAGGGATATTGATAGCCCGTTGCGCCAAGTCCCGTGTATTCGTGCAAAGTGGTTGGATAAAGCATTGAGCGCGCAAATTTTGAGTAAAAATCGCTCAGTTGCCACCAACTTGCTGTCGGGTCGGTAATTTGTACCATTGCAAGCGTTTCGTTCCATGATTTTAGCGCTTCGGCTTTAACTTCGTCAAACCATTTTCCTTGTTTAGGCGTCCAGTCGCGTGTCCAACCGCGCGCGTCAATTTTATTTTTACGTCTGTCCAACATATCCATAGCAAAATTTCTTTGCGCCTGATGTTGACTTATCCAAGAGGTTGTAACTCTCAATAATATAATCGTTTCGCCGTTTGGTCCATTTCCAATTTCGGGAAAACTTGCCATTGAAAGCACTCTGTTTGCGTCGGGAACAAAGACATTAGTTGGCGCAACGCTAAATTCGCCATACATGTGTTTGCGACGTAGCGAATTGTTGCCGTTGGTACTTGCATTGTCGTCGTCGCTGCCCTGTGAGAATGCAGTGAATGTTTGCCCCCCTGCCGTCATGTCCATTTTGCCGTTATTCACATTTATAGGCTGGTCGAACAGTATATTTCTTGCTGCCGCGCCTTTCGGGAATGTAAATCTCATAACAGCACCGTGAAACGTTGGAGTAATTTCCGCTGTCACGCCGGGCGCCCTGTTGGTAACTTCAATAGGCGCACCCTCTTGGTTAAATTCGAGTTGGTCATAAGTAACCCCGTAGTAAAAATTATGAAACGCAAACTCATTTGCATTGCTAAATCTTGCTCCGCTGTTTGTTACAGCATTAGTTACCTGTGTGTTAATCTCTTCTTGAGTTCCCGATGGCGTTAATACCGAGTTTGCCTGTATCAGATAACTTACTCGTTCTCCCATGTGTCTGCTTGCAAGGTGACTTGTCATAAAACCCTGCAATTGTCTGTCAGCGTACAAATATCTGTTTCCGCCTCTACGCTGTGTGGATGGCGCCCAGTATTGTGGTGAGAACGGGAACGCTACCGATGGCGTTATAACGCCGTTAGTATTACCTCCTACGCTTGTTCCCTGACGTATATCTACAAAGTAAGCAAGTGGCACATTGCTGTAGTCGAGATTATAGGGGCATCTAAAAATACGAACGTCGTCAAACCAGCCGCCAATCTTGTGTCCCTGCGTGGGATTACTCATTTCGTAAGCTATGATTATGTCGGTTATTGTTTTGCCTGCCGCAGCGCTTATAGCAGCTTCAACGTAGTTCCATTGCCACGTAAGGAACGTCATATTTTCCCCAAAATCATCGGGTCTTAATCTGCTGCCGTATTGGTCTCTTACGTCTAACTCGGTCAATAGGGTTCCGTCAGAAAATTTCAAATCAATTGTAAAATGTGCGCTATGATGAGAAAAATCATAGTCTTGGTTGGCAATTTCCGAATGTCTGCTTTCTGGTGAAAACATGTAGCTGAGCTTGGTGTATGGCGTCACTACTATACCTTTGCCTTCGGGGAAAGTATATACAACTGTTCTATTTTTTGCGGTCGTAGAGGCATCGCCTATATTGCCTCCTACCCTCAATGTGTTGGCGCCTGCCATCGTTGGGCGGCGCGCACTCCAATGGGTAGTTCGCGAAGGCAATATTTCTGCAATCAGACCGTCACCGTTGCCGGCAATGTTTTCGGTCAGAATATTTACGCCAATTGGCACGCTCGATTCGGAACTCAAATCAAACTCTGCGAAAGTCCAACGGAAATCATCAAATTCATCGGTTGGTCTAACCGCGTTGATTCCAAAACCTTCATCAATTTTGCTACCTGTGCACGATGTTAAATAAATCGTCGCAAACGCTGCAAAACCCACAATTCCCATTATTATGGGAGATTTTATTTTATACTTTTTCATCATAGATATTTTTTTGCAAAGGTATATAAAAATTTTAATTTTTCAAAACGCAATCACATATTTAATATTTTATCAAATCTTTCGTTCAGGTTTTTTAATTCGTCAATTGTTCTGCTGCTGCCCTGTTCGGTTGTGAGCCATACGTTTTTGTAATATTTACGCGCCGAATCCATTACTTTAGCCCAATTAACGTCGCCTTCAGTGAGCGATGCGTTGAACCCTGCTCTAAGTCCTATTGAGTTAGCGTTTTGTTTGCTAAATTCTTTAATATGAATACGTCCTGTGCGGGCGCCCATAATTCTAATCCATTGTTCGGGCCACCCGTAAATCAGTATGTTGCCGCAGTCAAAATAGAATTTTACGTAGGGACTGTCGAATTGGTCTATGTACTTATTTGCTTCGATGGGGCTCATAAGGAAGTTGTTCCACACGTTTTCAACGCATATCATCACTTTTAACCTTTCTGCTACCGGAATCAGTTTTTTTATTCCGTCTACAGAACGTTCCCAACATTCATCGTAGTTGACATTTTCGTTAACTACTCCCGGCACTAAAAGTATAGCGTCTGTACCGTATGCGTGTGCATCTTCAAGCGCTACAATAATTTCTTCCACAGCTTCTTGTCTGACCGCTGCGTCGGGGTCTGATAATTGTTTGCGCCAGTGTGTTGAGCAGCACACGTCAGAAATCTCTAATCCGGTAGTTTTTACGGCGTCTAACACTTCTTGCCTATTCATGTGACTGTCGGGCTCAATGCCTTGAAATCCGGCTTCTTTTATTGCACGGCATTTATCTAACACCGTGCCTTCAACCCCTACTGTTCCCCACATAATAGATTTTTTAAAATTATTTGTGTTTTGCGGGATGTTCATTATGTTCATTGCATTTTCTGCAAATAAGTTGTTTTGGGTTAGAGGCAGTGACAATGCGCCTGTAGCTAACATTGTGTTTTTAATGAAATTACGTCTTTGCATGATAATTTATTTTTTTGTTTATGTTTTTTAAAAAGTTTGTCAACAGTATATTTTTGTTATCCTCTTGCGGCAACTCCGGGAAGTTTAATTTCTTCTACAATTTCGGGCACCGGTCCAAATTCAATTTTTTCAGGTCCTAATTTTTGATTTGAAGTCAGCATCTGTTCGTATGTTATGAATTTTCCGGTATATGCAGCTTCTCTTCCCATTATTCCCATAATTGTGGACAGTGTTTGCGCTTCGACGTCGTTTATCGTTTTTCCTGTTCTTATGGCGCTAACAAGAAGTATATGCTCCTGTATCAAACCATTGTGCAAATTATTCCATTCTGTTGTTCGTTCGTCTGCGGGAGGTCTTTGATACAAGTACAGGTCTGTATTGTCCAAGCTTCGAATCCAGTTTCTGCAATCTGTATATCCTTTTGTGCCATATACCAATACTTCATTTTTGTTGTCGCATCCTGCAATTTGTCGTGATGTACAGTGTGCGCGAAAACTACCTTCATACTCATATTCAACGCTAAAAAAGTCATATACGTCTCCGGTAAGTCGCCTTGCCCGTCCTCCGGTAGCTAATGCTCTTGTTGGCGGCACATCGCCTATGAACATCTGCATCAGGTCTACCTCGTGAATAAACTGTTCGCAAATCAAATCGCCGCTAATCCAAGCGAAGTTTACCCAGTTTCGCATCATGTATTCCATGTCGCACCATCCACTCTCACGGTTTCTGTGCCAAAGGTTTCCACCATGTCTAATAACGTGCGCCGACACTGGTTTACCTATTGCGCCGTCGGCAACGAGTTTGCATAGTTCAATGCAGTTTTTTTCTGAGCGACGGATTGTTCCGCTAATAACCGACAGGTTGTGTTGTGCGGCTTGCCTGCCCGAAATTAACATCTGCCTCGCTCCTACCGAGTCTACTGCAACCGGTTTTTCTATAAAACAGTGTTTGCCGGCATTGATTGCATACTCAAAGTGCAGTGGTCTGAATACAGGCGGGGTGCACAACAAAACAACGTCGACGTCTGAATCGATGACTTTTTTGTAGGCGTCTAAACCGGAGAAACAACTTTCTTCGGGGATATTCTGCCCGCGCTCTCTCAATCTTGCTGCTGAATTATCTACTCTTTCTTTGAATACGTCGCCTATGGCGGTAATCTGCAGGTCGTCGCCCGCGCTGATAAAGTCGAACGCAGCGCCGGCGCCTCTATCGCCGCAACCTACAAGTCCCGCCTTGAGAGGTTTACCGTCAACGGCTTTACTTCTAAGTTCAGGGGCGACATAGTCCCTAAATTTTTCATTTTTTGACGACGACTGCGAGCAACCGCCAACAAATGCAGGGATGCCAATCGTTCCCAACGCTCCCAATGCTGAGGTCTTGAAAAAAGACCTGCGTCCAGATTTAATTTTTTCCATCATAGCTTTTTTTTATAAAAACATACGTGCATATTTTTTGCAAAAGTACAATAATTTTTTGAAAAAAAAAAAAAAATCACACAATATTTTTAAAATACTGGCGTTTATGCTAATAAATATAATAAAGTATGTCAAATAAGATTAATAAATATTGCTTAATACTGTTTTCAACAGTTGGTTTAGGGAGTTTGATAACATGCTGCACCTACTACCCACGTCTGACAGGTATTCCCTTGATTAGAGAGAAAGGC
>Ga0099364_10010203_pt1 | contig 12946 bp, 11 predicted proteins | sample TergutTh196P3_FD_73070 | JGI IMG/M metagenome (GOLD analysis project Ga0099364, IMG submission 73070) | Microcerotermes parvus P3 segment gut microbial communities from Pointe-Noire, Republic of the Congo - Th196 P3 | ecosystem: Host-associated > Arthropoda: Insects > Digestive system > Gut ...
AAGGTAAATATAACGCCAAGGCATTTGATGTCAATAGAGCAGGGCAAAAAGAAGCCCAGCTTTGATTTGCTGTACAGCTTGATACACGAACTGTTCATTCCCGCCGACCAGATATTCCATCCGGAAAATCCGCTCCCAAAGGCGGCAAGACAGGCGGCGTCACACGGAATACGTTGACGGTTTGACAGACACAGCAACAGTATTCCCACATGAGGACAATGCCGATCTTGTTCACAGGATGGACAGCTACAAGCAGCTATACGCCGCCATTGATAAGCTGTCCGGCATCCAGCGGCGCAGGGTGAACCTGTACTACTTCTGCGGGTTCACCTACCGCCAGATCGCGGAACTGGATGGCGTAGGTTTTGCATGTGTTGCCCGTTCAATATACCGGGCGCACAACAAGCTAAGGCTTATGCTATCAGAGTAGTTCCATAGCCACAACCGGGCGGTTTCGCGCGTATGCGCGGGGCCGCTCTTTATATTACTTCCATCGGCTACGCTTCATCTGTGCCTAATTATACGTCAGTAGTCACGTATTTACAAGGCTGATGTAGTGTATTTTACGCAACTTTTGATGTGTATGCTTGACATTAGATGGAGGTACGATATGGATATTCTGACTCAAATCAAGAAACTGCGGGATGAGCGCGGATGGAGCAATTACAGGCTTGCAAAAGAAGCGGGCATTTCGGAAAACTCGCTAAACAACCTGTTCAGGCGAAACAACCTGCCTACGATCCCAACTTTAGAAGCCATTTGCAGGGGCTTTGGAATTACCCTGTCGCAATTCTTCGCAAAGGGCGGCGAACCTGTTGAGTTAAGCGATAACCAAAGGGAAATGCTTACGACATGGGATGCATTGACTGAGGAGCAAAAAGCAACACTGCTGGAATTTCTAAAAAAGATATAAAATAGAAAATTAAGTAAAACGCAAAGTGCCCGGCTTCACTTTTTTGTAGCCGGGCGTTTTTTTTTATGTTTTTTTCAAAACAAGGGGTACAAAACGCCCTTTCCAGTCCTGAGTAATGAAGCAGGATTTGGATAAATAGCAACAATCGCTTTATTCCGAGCTATTCTCTTGCCGAGAAAGCGCGTTCTGCTCACTTAACAGTGAAAGGGGCGCGTTTTTGATTAGTTACATACCAGCCCTGCGGCCACGATGCCGCTCCCCGCCTTCCCCGTTCGATTTTGAACCAATTTCAAAAATCGAACGGAGGAAAGGCGCATGAACGAACACAAACAATTTTTTATCCGCGTGGGCGGCCAGCTTGTGGCAGTCGCGGAAGAGGTCTACCGTGAATATTACAGAATGAGCCGACGCGAGCGCTACTTGGAAGAACGCGACGCCGCGCACGGGAAAGCCCTATACAGCGACATGGACACAGAAGAAATGACCGGAGAGGGCATGATTCCCGGTCCGGACGCCAAAAGCGTCGAGCAAACCGCCATTGACGGGATAATGACCGATAATCTGCGGCAATGCCTTGCATTGCTGTCCGAGGACGAGCGCAAGCTGATTGAAATGCTGTACTTCGCCAACAACGGCGTCGGCATTACGCAACGCGAAGCTGCCTTGGCGTTGGGAATATCACAGCCTGCGGTCAAGAAGCGGCACGACAAAATTATCAGCAAATTGCGGGCGCTGATAATTTCATAAAAAAAGCTGGTTATCAGACCCCCTCACTTTTCGGCTTAGTAGTGAGGGGGTTCTTTTCTGCCCACCTCACCGCTCCTTGAAAAACACCGGGGCAGCCGCCCCGGTCATATCGGAACACCGGGTACGACAACCGCCGCGCCGCGCGCCACCACCGCATGGAACCCCGACCGGGGAACCATGACGAGAGCGCCCCTTCGCCGCCCCCGCTATACGCGCTGACGGGCAGGCCGGGCAAATAAACGGCATGACGGTGATAATGGTACTCCCCCAAGAGAACTGGGGCCGTTTAGCGCGGAGGCGCGATTCGGGGAAGCGCCGCTCAGGTTGGGATAGACCTTTGGGGGCTTCCGTGTGTGACGCAAAAGTCACAGCCCGTTGTTTCCCCCGGCGTCCGGGTAATGAGGCAAATAGGGCGCAGGCCAAAAGCAACACGAAGCAATCAATACTTATTTACCGTCAAGATTCTCAAAAACAAAACTCAAATACGTTCTCGACGGTTCTGACACTGCGGCTGGGGCTGTTGCTATTGCATCAGCCGCAGCACAGAGCCGCCGAGTATTGCGAAAGGACGTTTACCATGACATCAAAAATCCAACGTGAAATATCCCGGAACGTGCCGCGTGATATTCCAATAAGAATTACAGAAAGCACAATACCCTTGCTGACCGCCTACGAATGCGTACTGATGGAGCGCGACACCGGCAGAAGCTACATCTACACAGCGGTCAACCTCAAAAGCGGCAGGCGCGAGGTCATAAGCCGCCGCACGACGCCGCTGACAACTTCCGGCGTGGAACCGATGGTAGAGAAAATGCGCCTGTCAAGCGTGGCGGGCGCGGGCAGATTTGAAGCGGACAGGCCGTTCGGCGATAAAGCCCCGCTTGAAAGCTGCCGGGAAATGCTGAACGCGGTTTTTAATGAAGCGTTGCCCCAACACGGCTTCAACGTCCGCAAGGAGCAAATATCCCTCGCCAACCATATCCTCGACGCGATCAACCATCGCTTGGTGGCGCTTGAAGAAGCAGAGGTAGGAACCGGCAAGACGCTTGCGTACCTCGTGCCGGCGATCATCGCCAAGCGGGGCAGGTTGAACGGCTACTGGAACATGACCTTCTACACCGGATCGCCTTATGTGGAGATGGCGCACATGCCGATTGTGATCGCCACATCGAGCATCGCCCTCCAGCGGGCGTTGGTGACGGATTATATCCCCGAACTGTCCGACATCCTGATGGACTGCGAAATCATAAAGACGCCGCTGACGGTGGTACTCCGAAAAGGGCGCGAACATTATACATGCGAACACAAGCTGCGGACGCATTACCCGTTTGAGCGGAACCCCGAAATCAGGAAAATCCTCGGCAGCCTGCTTGAACCGTTCGCCCCCATCGACATGGCGGAGGTTGACGGGCTGACCCCGTATGTGAAGCGGAAAATATCCGTACCCGACCGATGCGACAGGAATTGCCCCTACCGCGAAACTTGTGCCTACCTTGAATTTAGGGAGCAGGCAAGTTCGGGCGAGATAGACATCCAAGTCTGCAACCACAATTACCTTCTCGCCGACGCCCTGCGCCGCCGCGACGGGAAAACACCGCTCATACCCAACTATCAGATGATAGTCATTGACGAGGCGCACAAGTTCTTGCAGGCGGCGCGCTCCATGTACGGCGTAGAACTGTCCTGTATGTCGCTCCTTGACATAGAGGACATGGCGAACCTGATCAGCTTCAAAAGCGAGGCTTCGCAAAATCTCATACGGCGATCGGCTGATAAACTGGCAAACGAGAGCGTGAGGCTGTTCCGCAACTTGGAAGAAGCAGCCGCAAAGGACGCGCCGGACGACGGCGACGAACGTGACCGCTTTACCGCCGCCATAGATGAAAACGCAAGGCGCAGCCTACGATATATCCGCGACATATCCGAAAGGCTTTTGGAAATGGTAGCGGACGAACCGATTGCCGGGAAAGGCGCGGGTAGGAAAGCGCAATTATTGTGGGAACTGGAGCAGGTACGGAATCAGTCCGCAACGCTTACCCATCATGACGAAAATATCTGCTGGATCGAGTTCAACGGGCGCGACACCCGCCTGTGCGCCATTCCGAAAAACCTTGACGAGCGGCTGCACGACGATCTCTGGTGCAAAGGCGTACCGACAATCCTCACTTCGGGGACGCTCTCGGCAAACGGCGACTTCTCCAGAATCAAGCGGTCGCTCGGCATAGATCGCGTCAATATAAACCGCCTTACCGAAGTGAGCAAGCCCTCGCCGTTCAACTACCGGGAAAACGGGCTTATCTATCTCAGCCCCAATATGCCGTTCCCCGACCAGAACGACGGCAACTACATTCTCGCCGCCGCCAACGAAATCGAACAGCTAATATACGCCTCCCACGGACATGCCGCCGTATTGTTCACAAGCTACAAGGCGATGGACTTGGTATGGGAACACATTGTGGAACGCGACGTGCCGTTCCCCATGTTCCGCTTGGACAAAGGCGGCGTCCGCGAAATCGAACGCTTCAAGCAGAGTGGCAACGGCGTGTTGTTCGCAGCGGGCGCGTTATGGGAGGGCATCGACATTCCCGGCGACGCGCTCTCCATGCTCATCATCGTCAAGCTGCCATTTCAAGTGCCTGACCCCATCGGCGAATACGAGCGCACCTTATATAGCGATATGGGCGAATACAAGGAACTCGTCATCAAGCCGGAAATGCAGATCAGATTGAAGCAAGGTTCCGGGCGCGGACACAGGACGGAAACGGACACTTGCGTAATCGCCCTGATCGACATCCGCGCTTATTTTGGAAATTCGTACAACGACTGCGCCCTCGACGCCATGACGGACAGCCCCGTGACTTCCGACATGGATGAGGTTAGGGAATTTTTCCAAGTGAATAAGGACGCAGCGTATTTCGGATAGATAACCGCACACCCGCTTTGTCCCAACTTGGGACAAGGCGGATGTGCCTAAGCGGACAACAATAATTATGGAGGAAACAGACAATGAATGCGAATAAAACAACCAATCAGAACATACAGCATATCGCGCTAACGGATATGGAGCCTGAAAGCGGTTATCAGCGCGCGACCAACCCCGCGCAAGTGGACAACATTGTAAAGAAGTTTGACGAGACGAAACTTGGGACGCTCACCGTTTCCGCACGGGGCGGCAAATATCACATCATTGACGGAGCGCACCGCGCCAAAGCTCTGAGAATACTCGGATACTCCCATGCGCCCTGTGTTGTGCTTAACGGCCTGACATTCGAGCAGGAAGCCGAATACTTTAGAAGCCAGAACGAGGACAAGCGCCTAATAAAGCCGCTGGAGTTTTTCAAGGCGGGGCTTGTATCGGGCGACGCGGACTGCGTAGAGATTTACAGGATAATCAGGACAAACGGCTTTAACATTGGCAGCGGGAGCAAAGATTTCCATAGGATTTCCGCGATCCAAGCCTTGTTCACGATTACCGGTGAATATGGATTTGAGACGCTTGACGACACACTTTTCCTGATTGCCAGCACATGGAACGGCGTGACGAAAGCCTCTCAGTCCGAAAGCCTTCTTGGTGTAGCTGAATTTGTCAACCGTTACGGTATGGCGGATTTTGCAGACCGCATGAAAGAGAAGTTTTCCGCGATTTTCTACGACTACACCGAAGCCGCGCGTACAAGGGCGTCGTCCTCATCTGTGACTGCCCGGAAAAAGTTCTGCCGCGTTTTGGTGGAGCATTACAACAAAGGGCTTGCCGCCAACAGCAGGAAACGACTGAAATGGGAGGTTTAGACATGATGGCCGCGATAGAAAACATCGTTATAAAGGAACGCATCCGAAAGGAAGTAGCGAAGATTCCCGAACTCGCGGCGGACATCGAAAAAAACGGCTTGCTCCACCCCATCACCGTTATGGGGCTTGACGACGGGAACTACTGCCTTCTCGCCGGGTTGCGGCGCATAAAGGCATTTCAGGCTTTGGGGTTTACGGAGATTGAGGTCAAGGTAGTCGCCCCCTCAGACGCGGAAGCTGCTCTGCTTATCGAGTTCAGCGAAAATGAACAGCGCGAGGAATTTACTTACTCAGAGAAAATGGATTACGCGAGAATTGTTGAGGAAATTGAACGTGAAAAGGCGAAAGAACGTATGTCACTTGGAGGCAAAGGCGGCATTAAGCAAGGTACGCCCCAAGGGGCGTACCTTAAAAAAGGGGAAACAAGGGAAATCGTTGCTGATAAAATCGGGATGGGCAGAACGACTTATGACCGAGCTAAATACATCGCCGACAACGCGCCATCGGAAGTTATCGACCAACTCGATAAAGGTGAACGTACCATCCGAAAAGCGTATGACGAACTCAAGGCAAAAGAAAAATCCACAATCCCCAAATCCGACAAACTCCCGGCAGAAAACGCAGCGGAAGTAAAAGACGCACCCAACTCCCGCCCCGAACCTTCTGATATGCAACTTCCATCAGATTCGCCCGAAGCGGAAAAAGACCCGTTTTTCCAAAAACTCAAAGCGGAAGAAGCGGAACTTATCCGCAAAAGCAGAGAATTTGACGCTTTGCCGCCGGAGGGCAAAATCGCCGATTTGCAGCGTCAGCTAAGGGAAATGCGCGCCCGCGCCGTTATCGCGGAATCCGACCTTGAAACACTCAAACTGAACTACGGCATATCCGTCGATCATAAAGATTCGATTATCGAAAGCCTTAAACGTCAGGTTGCCGAACTAAGCGATGCGCTGACTGTTGCAAACGAGAGGATCGAGGAATTGGAGGAAGGCAATTAACGGGAACAACGGCGCGTTCCTATCCTAATACTGTATTGAAGCAGTCCCGCCTTGTCCCAACTTGGGACAAGGCGGGTGTGCATATTGCGAACACGGAGGTATGACTTATGCGCGAAGCAATAAATGCCGCGAGCCTTATTGACATCGCTTCGGTCGATGTGGACAAAAACCTGCCGCAGTGTGAGCGCGAAGCAGATTTCAAAAGGCAGATTATAGATATTGAGAATTACACATGCGAGGGCTTTACTATCCATGCGATATATTCAGGCAATGGCGACAAGATCGAGGATTGCCTGATGGGAATGAAGGCTTAACCAATAAAACACTTCAAAAATCAAACGACAAACTCGACTTTCCCAATGGGCTGCCGTAAAATACGATTGGAAAAGGATTTACCGGCAAACCCGCACCCTTTGATTTTCGGGAAAGTTTCGGAAATTAAAGGAGGCATTATTTATGCAGGAAACTATTTATCGGGCGGTCAAGTACATACGCCTATCAAGCGCCGACGACAATAAGCAGGGCGAGAGCGACAGCGTTGTGAACCAGCGCAAGCTGATTGACGACTATCTGAGCAGCCGCCCCGAAATAGAAGTTGTCGGTGAGTTCGTGGACGACGGGGTATCGGGCATCGTTTTTGATCGCCCGGCCTTCAACGCCATGATGAGGCTTATACAGGACGGCGAAGCCAACTGCGTCATATCTAAGGATTTGTCCCGGCTTGGCCGCGACAGGATTGAAACCGGGCGCTATCTGAGGCGGGTATTCCCGGCTTTCGGCGTCCGGTTCATTGCCATTACCGACAACATCGACACGTTGAATGACAGCGCGGACGGCCTGTTCGTGTCGGTAAAATCTATCTTCAACGACGAATACTGCCGCGACATATCCAACAAGACGCGGTCGGTGCTGGACAGGAAACGCGCCAACGGCGACTACATCGGCGCTTGCCCCGTGTACGGTTACAAGAAAGACGAAAACAACCGGAACAGGCTCGTTATTGACGACTATCCGGCAGGCATTGTCCGCGACATATTCCGCATGAAGATTGACGGATACAGCGCGGCGCGTATAGCCGAAATACTGAACGGGCGCGGTGTGCTTTCCCCTATGGAGTACAAAAAGGACAGGGGCTTGCCGCACCCCAAAGGCGGCTACGCCGATATACGGGGCGCAAAATGGTCTGCCACGACCGTTATCCGCATACTGAATGACGAAACATATACGGGTACGCTGATTCAGGGCAAGACCGGTACGCCGAACTACAAAATCAAGGATGTACTCCGGAAACCGGAAAGCGAGTGGCAGCGGGTCGAGGACACGCACGAGCCTATCATATTGAGGCACAATTTTGACCTCGTAAAAAAGATCATGCGGCTCGATACCCGCACTTCCCCGAATGGCGACAAGGTGTACCTGTTCTCCGGCATACTTGTCTGCGGAAACTGCGGCAACCGCATGACGAGAAAATCCGTGCCGTACAAGGATAGCAAGTACCACTATTATTATTGCCCGACGGGTAAGAAGAACGGCTGCCTCAGCCCGGTCATGCTAAAGGAAAGCGACCTGATTGCCTGTATCACCGGGAATGTAAAGGCGCACATCACCAACATAGCTTCACTTGAAACGCTGATAGCGGGGCTTGATTCCACGCGGATGGCAAACGAGCTTGCGGACAGGCTAAGGGAGCAGATAGCGGAAAACAACCGGCGCTTGGAAAAAATCCGCGAGTACAGAGCCGGCCTGTACGAAAACATGATGAACGGCAATCTGAACAAAGACGAGCATAAGGCTCTCAAAAGCAAATATGCCGATGACATGGAGTTTCTTGCCGACGCCAACGCGAGGCTCCAATCGGAAATCGAGGCGGTTCTATCGTGCAAGCATGAAAGGATGGCTTGGACGGAGCATTTCACGAAGTTTGAAAACATTGAAGCCATCGACCGCAGAATGGTGATACACCTTATCCACAGCATCGTCGTCCTCGGAAAAAAGGAATTGGAGATTACGTTTAATTACCAAATCGAGTACGAGAACGCATCCTCGTTCGTTCGGAAGGAGGCGGCGTAGATGGCAAGGAAAAGCAGAAAACACATTGAAACCGCTGCGTATACTGAATCCGCCGCGCCGCAGGCTGCAATGAAAGAAGCGTTTCGCGTAGGCGCGTATGTGCGCCTGTCCGTTCTGGACAGGAAGCAAAAAGGCGACTCCATTGAATCGCAGCAGGCTATCATTCGGGCGTTCATTGACGAGCGGGACGGTTTTGAACTCCGGGAAATCTATATCGACAACGGGCTGAGCGGCCAATCTTTCGAGCGTCCCGCGTTCCTGCGCATGAAAGACGATATGGAAAACGGCAGGATAAATTGCTGCATTACGAAAGATTTGTCAAGGCTCGGCAGAAACGCGATTGACACAGGGTTCTATATCGAAAATTTCTTCCCCAAGCATGGCATACGGTATATCGCCATTACGGACGGCTACGATTCAGCGGACGGTCAAAGCGGCGGCATCATGGTCAGCCTGAAAAACATGGTGAACGAGGCAATCGCCCTTGAAGCGGGACGAAAGCTCCGCGCCCATCATCAGATGCTCACCCGCGAGGGCGGCTTTTCCGGCGCGCACCCGCCTTATGGCTATCTGAAAGCGCCGGATGATGTTCACCGGCTTGTACCAGATGAATACGCGGGCGCGATTGTGCAGCGGATATTTGAAATGTATCTGGCGGGTACGGGCGTAACCGCTATCGTGGAATGGCTGAACACGGACGGCATACTCACGCCAAAGCAATACTTTCACACAAAAGGGGTAGGCACGGGGAAAATTGCGGCTGATAATCTCCGTTGGGGAGTCAATATTATTAAAGCCATGCTTGCCAACAGGGTCTACTGCGGCGATATTGTGCGCGGCAAGAACAAATCATACAGCCGCGTTTTGGAGAAAGTGCCAAAAAGCGATTGGGTCATCACGGAAGATAAGCACGAAGCCCTTATCAGCCGCGAAATGTTCGACAGGGTACAGGAAATGCGAAAAAACAACGATAACTCGCAGAATGCCCGATATGATACTCCGACAAGCGCAAACATATTCAAGGGCAAAATCGTATGCGGGCATTGCGGACGCAGTTTGGATCGGACGCGGCCTTATGAACACATCTATAAGTTCAGGTGTCCTACTCGGTACTCTTATTCCAAAGCGGATTGCGTTCCGTTTCTGATCAAGGAAACCGAACTGAAAGAAAAGCTGCTTGATATGCTCCGTTTCTTTGACATCGAGATAGCGCAAACGCAAACCGGCGAAAGCAATGAGCGCGGTAAACAGGAACTCTTGGAGGTTCAAGAGGAAAAGCGCAAAAATCAGCGGCTCCTTGACGGGCTGTATGAAAGCCTTATCGCCAAAGACATTACCGACGCCGAGTACAAGGAAATAAAGGCGACATACTCAGCGAGGGTCGTAGCACTTACCGAACGTGAGAAAGCCCTGCGCGAAGCCGAACACGAGCATTACAAGCAAGAAACAATGCTCTCGAAAGCATCTGCAAGCCTGAACGCCGCGCGGACGGGCTACGAGCTTACTGCCGAGATTGCGGACGGCATAATCGAAAGAATCCGCGTCTTTGAGGACAGGAGCCTGCGGGTGAAATTCACCTTTTTGGACGATGAAATACCAAGCAGGGAGGTTGATATATATGAGTGAGTACGTTATTGCCAAGTATATGCGCCTTTCCATCGACGACGCGGTTTCCGAGAGTTTGAGCATACCTAACCAGAGCGCCTTGCTCGACAGCCGCATTGAATCGCTCGGCATACCGGATAGCAAAATTCTTGAATTTGTGGACAACGGCTACACAGGGACAAACCTCGAAAGACCCGCGCTACAGGAAATGCTCAATCTTGTGCATAATGGCGGGGTAAACTGCATACTCGTCAAGGATTTTTCGCGGTTCGCGCGGAACGAAATCGAGAGCAGCTACTATATCGAGCAGGTCTTTCCGATATACCGCATACGTTTCATCGCGGTAAGCGACGGGTTCGATTCCAGCGATTACCGCGACGGGACGGGAGGCATTGAGGTTGCGTTCAAGTTCCTGATGCACGAGCATTACAGCCATGACTTGTCGCAGAAAATAAAGAGCGCGCGGCGCATCAAGATGAAGAACGGCGAGAATATCGTCGCAAACGCCATTTACGGATACCGCAAGAACATGGAAACCGGTAAATGGGAACCTGACCCGGAAGCGTCGGATGTAGTGAAGCTAATATTCCAAAAGGCTCTTGAAAGCATACCGTCCTCGCAAATCCGGGATTGCCTCAGCGCCGCCAAATACCCAACCCCGCGTGAATACTTCAACTTGAAACGCGGGAAGGATATAACGCCGGGATTCGCATGGTCAACAAGCACGATTAACGCTATGCTCGAAAATGAGCAGTACACAGGGACGTATGTTTCGGGGAAACATGAGAAAAAGGTCATCGGGTCAAAAAGCCATGTTCAAGTGGACAAATCCAAATGGATTGTGATACCCGACAGCCACCCGCCGATTGTCAGCAAGGAGGATTTTGCCGCCGTTCAGGGCTTGTTAGGTAGGATAAAGGGCGGGATAACGTCAAAGCCCATTGGCGCGCTTCTTGACAGCGAAATCAACGGCTACCGTTCACGGATGGCGGCAGGAGAAACCGTCACATCGACGCCGCCTTACGGCTATGCAAGAAACGGCGGACAATGGGAGCTGATGGAGTCCACGGCAAGCCGCGTCCGTGAAATCTTTGACATGGCTATGCAAGGGCTTTCCTGCGAAGAAATCGCTCAAAAGTTGCGTGAAGCGAGATACCCTACGCCGCGCGAACACATGGAGCTTACATGGAACCGCGACATATCGCCGGAGTGCCGCTGGACGGAAAGCATTGTCCGTAGGCTGCTGAAAAATATTCAATATACCGGGGCTTATGTTTCCGGCAGGGATCGGCAGGACTATGAAACGGGCAAGCGGTATAAAATGAGGGAGTGCGACTGGATTGTGATTCCCGGCAAGCATCCGGCGATTATATCAACGGATGTTTACGGGGAGGTTCAGGAGATTCTTGAACGTAGCAGGAAAAGGCGCACAGTAAATCCGAGTGCTTCACATTTCAGCGGCGCAATCCTCAAATGCGGCTGCTGCGGGTATGGATTGCGGCACAGCGGGCAGGCAAACCCGCCGCGCTATCACTGCGTACACACGCTCTCGCTCCCTGATGCCGAATGCCATAAGATGAAGGTCAACGCCAACGAACTTGAAAACGCACTGCTGACGATTATACGAAAGCAAGCGGAAGTAGTAATCGGCTCCGATGATTTGTCGGGGTATCGCAAGATGGGCGCGGACGAGCGGCAGATCGCCGAGTGTGAAAGCCGAATCAAAGGGCTTACCGAGCAGAGGCAAGATTGCTATGAGCGTTTTATCAGCGGCGAAACCGACCGCGAGACATTCATGGCGGCAAAAAGCGAGTACACCGAGCAAATCGAAAGCATTAACACCCAAGCCGCATTATTGCGCCAAATCGTGCGTGACAAGGAAGCAAAAAGCAGGGTTGCGGCTATCGCAAAGGACGCAATGGGTGAATCGGCAACGCTGAAAGACATCGTGGGTGCGCTTGTCGAAAAGGTATTAGTGTTCCCCGGCAACCATTTGGAGATTTATTGGAAGTTTGCGGACTTCACGGAAAATAATGATACGGAGGAAATAAGATATGCAAACCATTAACGATAACCATAAGGCGGTTGTATGCTGCCGTTTCGCAATCGACCTACCGCCAACGCCCGCCATAGCTAAGAAAACCGCCCTATACTGCCGCGCCGCGAGTCAGGACGATTTTGCGATACTGATGCAAATAGAGCGTTTATACCATTACGCGATTGAACACGGACACGAAAACATCTGCTGCTACGCTGACAATGGGGAAAGCGGCACTTCGCTCGACCGCCCGGCTATGAATATGTTGATTGAAGATATTAGAGCGGGCGAGGTTCAGACGGTAATTGCTGTAAACGCAGACCGCATTGCCCGTGGGTTTGTTCCGTTTATGGAATGGATGGGGTTTCTTGAGAAAGAGCAAGTTGAGTGCGTATACTTGAATATGCCGGATTGGGACAACTGCGCTGAGTTCTCATTCTGGTGCGATTTCTTGGCACGTATTGAACCTTCTTTGCATGAGGTACAATCGGCAACATCATCCTTCGCGTAGGCAATCCGAAAGACGGAACGTAATAAAACAGGCAGTCAGGATATAACTGGCTGCCTGCTTTTCGTCTGTCAAAAAAATAATTCGCCTTTTTTTTAGTTTGTTCTTGACATTAGCGTCCCGGTATAAACCCATCCGCAGATAGTCGCGTCCCATCCTGTCCATTGTTTTGACAAGAATGGCGTTTACCTCGTCACGCTCCGCCATTTCGATGAGCGTTTGCCAGCCCGGACGCGCCCATTGAGTGCCCGTGTAGCCGTCGTCCGTCAGATGCAGGA
>Ga0099364_10010204_pt1 | contig 12945 bp, 10 predicted proteins | sample TergutTh196P3_FD_73070 | JGI IMG/M metagenome (GOLD analysis project Ga0099364, IMG submission 73070) | Microcerotermes parvus P3 segment gut microbial communities from Pointe-Noire, Republic of the Congo - Th196 P3 | ecosystem: Host-associated > Arthropoda: Insects > Digestive system > Gut ...
TGCCATGATCGGCATCCAGGTCGACTCCACCGGTCACGCCATCGAGCTGCCGGTCAAGCACGGCTACAAACAGGGCGTCACACCGCTGGAAGCCTTCGTTGTAACGCGTGGCTCGCGTTTCGGTGAAGTTTCCAAATCGCTGAAAACGGCCGACTCGGGTTATCTGACCCGCCGTTTGGTCGATGTGGCGCAAGACGTCTTTACAATTGACGACGAAAATGCTGTTGAAGACCCGGGCTTCACGATCTACCGCAAGGAAAGTGAAGAAACCATGATCTTCTTTGCCGATCGTATCGCCGGTCGCTACGCCGCCGAAAACGTGGCGAACTATATCAAGAAGGACGAGCTGATCACCTTGGACATCGCCGACGCCATCCAAAACGACGAATCGGTCGAGAGCGTCAAGATCCTGTCAGCCCTGACTACGCCGGAATTGAACGGTATCCCACGCAAATCCTACGGCGTTGACATGGCCAGTGGCTTCCTCGTCGCCGAGGCCGAACCGATCGGCGTCATCGCGGCCCAATCTGTCGGTGAGCCAGGCACGCAGTTGACTTTGGACACCAAGCACGCCTCGGGTATCGGCACTGGCACTTCGGAAGGTCTAAACCGTGTTGATGAGCTATTTGAAGCCCGTGCGCCAAAGGGTGAAGCTATTCTGTCGGAAATCGACGGCACAGTCTCAATCCGCGAAACCGATGACAATTATATTGTCGAGGTCACGCCGGCTGCCGGTCAAGCTGAAAAAATCTCGATTCAGGAAGGTCAAGAAGTTAAAGTCAAAAACGGCGCTACTGTTAAAGAAGGCGACGTTCTAATCGCAGGCAAAGAAGCCTCGGTCGTCGCACCATTTGACGGCACTGTTACAGTGGCCAAGAACTCCTTGAAAATCACCGACGCCAAAAACACGCCGAGCAAATACGAGTTCCCGTCCTACCGCCAATTGGTCGTGGAAAACGGCGACCACGTCGCGGCCGGCGATCGCATCACAACCGGTTCGATCAACCTGCATCAGCTAATGTCGTTGAGGGGAATCGAGGCGACGCAACGCTACATCATCAACGACGTTTTGAGAATCTACGCCGCGCAGGGCCAAAACATCTCACCGAAACATTTGGAGATCATCGTGCGCCAAATGTTCAGCCGCGTCCAGATCGACGAGCCCGGCGACAGCCCGTTCGTGGCTGGCGACATTGTGTCGAAAGCTCTGGTCATTGATACGAATAAGCAGCTCGAAGACGCCGGCAAACAGCCAGCCGAATTCGAACAGCTGCTGCTGGGCATAACTAAAGTCTCGATCTACAGCGATTCGTTCCTGTCGGCCGCCTCGTTCCAGGACACTACGCGCGTGTTGATTTCTGCCGCTACATCCGGCCGCGTCGACCACCTGTACGGCCTAAAAGAAAACGTCATCATAGGCCGCAAGATTCCGGTTGGTACGGGCGTTCTTTCCGAACAAGATTTCGTCGAAGAGCAGTACGACCCAATGGATACTGCGAATCAGATGGAATTGGCAGCCTAAGAATATAAGGATTGTCATCCTGAATTTATTTCAGGATCTTCCTTATCCTTGATCGAAGACCAGTTCAAAATCACACGAACACGCCGCCAAAACCGTGGCGTAAGCCCAGCAAGATTCTTCTCAGGAAATTTGAAAACTCGCTTTGCTCAGACAGTTCAAATTTCTTGAGTAAGAATCTCACTAACCTTACCCAGTTTTGTCAGAGTGTTCGCTTAGATGTTGGAAGTGGTTTTTCTTGTTTTTGCATAAATAAAGAAATTACCGTTTCGGCGAACTAAACCCAATCGCCGCAATAATTATCGTAAAGACCGCCGCCACGCCAATCAGCAGCTCCAACTCCAACTGATCGCGCATGCTGGCCAAAATCGCTATTCCAATCCACATGATGGCGATGATGCCGGCCGTGTACGGATAGCGGATCTGCAGCAAAATTTCCTTCAAACTGGTTTGCGGATTCATATGGCGCCTCCTTCTTTAATTTGGCGGTACAGCGTTGGGTCGCGGTCAGCGATGCCGGCCACCCAATCGCCGAACAACTGCAGCGCTTTCTCATCGCTAAGGGTTTCGTGTTTACTGCCCGATTTTGCAATTCCATTCTGCTCGACGTAATCCAGCAGATTCTGAAAAGCCCGCTGAATAATATCCGTGCTGACAGATTGCGGCAGGCCGGCGCGTTCGACAACCAGTCGCGCCGTACTCATGTACATGTGGCTGGCGCGCAGCATCGCCAGATTATTATTGTCGAGCTTGACGTTAAAGCGATTTCCTTTGTTAAAGACCTGATTCAGCAGCCGCGTCATCTGTAAATTGTTCATGTAGCTGAGCGTTTGCTCATCCTTGCTATGGACTTCGAAAATCTGTTTGGCGGCTTCACCGATGAAGTCCGACACTGTTTTGCCGGTCATGTTCGACGTAGAAACCGAAATTGCCTGCGCTAATAAATTGTCGTAAAAAGCTAAGCAAGACACGACGAATTCAGCTGGCTGGAACTTGCCCAGATAAAGATTGTTGTACTCGCGAATGAAGTTGACAAAAGAATGCCGCGATGTCGGCGCATTGGCCGCGATACCAAAGTCGATGAAAGCGATCTTGTCGCCCGGCAGCAATTTGATATTGCCCGGATGCGGATCACCGAAAATGTAGTCGCCAGCCACAGTCGAAATCAGCAGTTCTTGACCCAAAGTTTCCAACTGCTTGCCGACGTTGCTGCCGGTCTTTTCATAAACATAGGACAGGATGTCGGCGCCGCTCTGCTGGGCGCGCATGGCGTCGGCCAGGCTGATCCCGCCGACCAAATCCTGCACCAGCACGCTGTCGGTCGTGAATTCCGCGTAAGTTTTCGGGATGAAAATCTGCTCGGTTCGGCCGGTGAAGTACTGGCGAAACCACTCGGCGTTTCTGGCTTCGCGGTGGTAATCCGTTTCTAGCTCAGTAACGCGGCGAAATTCCGAAAAAGCTTGGCCGTAGTCGATCGAGCCGCGCGGTGCCATCAGTGAGACTGCTCGCGCGATTCGGCCCAGATTTTTCATGTCTTGTTTCAAATAGCGTGCCACGCTCGGCCGCAGAACTTTGATAATTACCAGCTGGCCATTCGTCAACTGCGCGCGATAAACCTGGGCAAAAGAACCGCTGGCCATCGGTTCGCGATCGACCGCTGCAAAATGGGCTTTGTAATCCTTATCAATCGATCGCAGGATCTCGAAGATATCGATCGGCTCCAATTCGACGTCCTCGAAGACCGACGATTCGCTGGGGGTCGCCCAGCCGCTGAGGAAATCGGTGTTGGTCGCCAGCACCTGCAAAAACTTGACATAAACGCCGCCCATTTGTTTGAAATTAGCGAACAATTCGCGTTTGAAATCGTTAGCGTCGCCACGCGAAAAGTGAGCTTTGGCCAAGCGGCCGATCAAATTGAATGATTCAGTTTGCCGACTCATGCGCGCCTCCCGAAACCGATAATGAACAGCGCAAGAGTCATAAACAGCGCCACGCAACCGAGGAAAGTTCCGTCCAGCGACGTGCCGGCGGCCAACATCAGGATTCCGATCCACACGGCGACGATCGCGATAAAGACGAAGCCATATTTCATATCCTTATTATAACATAAGTGAAACGGATTATAAAAAAGGTATATTTTTCCACTTGTCTGACTCGCTTTGGCTTGGTATACTTAAACGTGTTATGAGCTTAACGAAGCAAGACCTCCAGGATATTGTGGCCGCGATGAAGACGGTGGTTACTGAAGCTGTTGAAGCCTCTGAGAAACGAATGGTTACTCGGATAGACGAAATGGATAAACGAGTAGCCGACAATACCGAGCTTGTCAATGATCTTGCCAATCATATCGACGAAAGATTTGAGCGGGTAGACGAGCGATTCAAGAAGTTGGACAAGAAATACGACATCATGATGAACACCCTCGACGGTCTGGCTGGCGACTACGCTGATCTTCATGATGAAGAAACGATCGGCGCCGCGCTGACCAAACAAGCCAACGATAAGTTGGACAATCACGAGAAGCGCATCGTTCGATTGGAGCGGGCCAAAGCCTCTACATAGATTTGTTCAGAGAACGGGTTCTTTCATTTGCATTTTGCATCAAAATTTGCTAAAATATCCAACGAGTTTCAAAGTTTTTCCCTTGTGCTGAGGTGAAAAGCTGTTTAGCGGTGTTACCAGCCGCATAAAACTTTACTTACGAATAATAAGAGGAGAATAATGCCAACTATCAACCAGCTGGTTCGCAAACCGCGAAAACGCGCCGCGAAAAAATCCAAATCGCCGGCGCTACTGACGATTCAGAACACTCTGAAAACGCGAACTTACAGCCAGGACGCACCGCTGAAACGCGGCGTCTGCATCAAAGTCACCACCAAAACCCCGAAAAAACCGAACTCGGCAATGCGCAAAGTCGCCCGTGTTCGCCTGACCAACGGCCAGGAAGTCTGGGCCTACATCGGTGGCGAAAAACACAATCTGCAGGAACACGCCGTCGTGTTGGTCCGCGGTGGCCGCGTACCGGACTTGCCGGGTGTGCGTTATCACATCGTGCGCGGTGCTTTGGACCTACAGGGCGTCGAAAAGCGCAAACAGGGCCGCAGCAAATACGGCACCAAGAAAGGAGATAAGTAATGCCACGTAAAGTTACCAAATCTCTCCAGCGCCGCATCAATCCGGATCGCAAATACAACAGCGTCATCGTGCAGCGTCTGATCAACAAATCGATGCTGAACGGCAAAAAGCTGGCCTCTGAAAAGATGGTTTACAGCGCGCTGGAATCCGCCGCCAAAAAACTGAATAGTGAAAACCCGCTGGAAGTTTTCGAAACGGCCATGAAAAACATCAGCCCGAACTACGAAGTGAAAAGCCGCCGCGTCGGTGGTGCCAACTACCAAATCCCGTTCCCGATCCAGGGACACCGACAGGAACACTTCGCGTTTATGTGGCTGGTTAGTTCGGCTCGCGACCGCAAGGGTATGCCTTACGAACAGCGTTTGTCGGCCGAAATCGTCGACGCTTACAATCAAACCGGTGCAGCGTTCAAGAAGAAAGAAGACACGCACCGTATGGCCGAGGCCAACCGGGCATTTGCGCACTTTGCACGCGTATAATAAAAACTAGATTATTGTCCTCGGACTTGATCCGAGGACTTTTCTGTTATACAATCGGTTCATCTATGGAGGAAGATAATCATCTGCGCGAAAAGTGCGCTGTCATTGGCGTTTTCAATAGCGAAGGCGAAGCGGCGCGTCTTTCATTCTACGGACTATGGGCGCTGCAGCATCGCGGCCAGGAAAGCTCCGGCATCGCAGCCAGCGACGGCCGCACGATTCGACGTCACGCTGGCATGGGTCTCGTCGCCAGTGTCTACGACGCGCCAGATATCGATAACTTGACGGGCAACTTCGCTATTGGCCACAATCGCTACTCGACATCTGGCGGGATGGACGATTGCCACACGCAACCATTTCTAGATAAGAAGAAAAATTTTGCTTTGGCGCACAATGGCAACTTGCCGGACTGTACCCGATTAATCAGGTTCTTAAGGCAGCGTGGGATAGAAACTTTACCGCACAGCGACACTGGTCTGATGCAAATGGCCATCGGCGTCTACCTTGATCAAGGACTAGATCTGGCCAAGGCAATCCGCAAAGCTTGGCCGTTATTCACCGGCGTTTTTTCGGCTGTCGCACTCGACAAGAACGCTTTAGTAGCTTTCCGCGATAAGTATGGCGTACGTCCTTTGTCTATCGCCAAATTCGGCCGAAATGGCTACGTCGTCGCCAGCGAAACCTGCGCCTTTGACACTATCGGTGCTGAATTCGTCCGCGACGTCCGTCCGGGCGAAATGGTCATTATTGACAAAGAAGGTTTGCGTTCGGTCCAGATCGAACAGCCCGACGAAAAATTAGATCTCTTTGAATTCGTTTATTTTGCGCGGCCCGACAGCATCATCGCCGGTCAAACCATCGGCGAAGTCCGCAAAGAAATGGGCCGCCAAATGGCCCGCGAATTCGGTATCAAAGCCGACATCGTTGTGCCAGTGCCAGACTCCAGCATTCCGATGGCGCTGGGCTACGCCGAAGAATCAGGCATCCCGTTCGAAATGGGACTGGTCAAGAATCGCTACATACATCGCACATTTATTCGACCTACGGCGGAACTACGCGAACATGATCTGAAATTAAAGCTCAACGCCGTTCCGGCTAGCTTGAAAGGCAAGCGTGTGATATTGGTCGACGATTCAATCGTTCGTGGCACCACGATGGTCAAACTTGTCAAGTTGGTCAAGAGCGCTGGCGCCAAAGAAGTCCACTTGGCTATCAGCTCGCCGCCAGTCAAGTTCCCAGACTTCTATGGCATCAACACGCCCGACATCGATGAACTGATCGCCACCCAGATGTCGATCAAACAGATGACCAAACATTTCGGTGCCACATCGCTGAATTTCCTTAGCTTGAAAGGCACGGTCAAGGCGACTGGCTTGCCGGCTAAAAATCTTAACAAATCCTGCTTTGACGGCAAATATCCCGTGTCGCTCGGCGTTAAGGAAGAAAGCTTGAGGCCTTTGCCGTCACAAGATATCGCCATTTTTGCCTCTGGTGCCGGTTCAACTGCCGAGGCCATCATCCGCGCAGCGCGGCACAACGAAATCAACGGCCGAGTCAAATTAATCATCACCAATAATCCCGACGCGGCCGTCCTTAGCCGCGTGAGGAAGTTGAATGAAGAATTAGGCCTGGAGATCCAAACATACATTATTAACAGTAAAACTTATCCGCCGACGGGCAGAGAAAAAATCGAACGCGGCGGCCAGACGCGGGCAGAACAGACAGCGATTCTTGACGTCCTAAAGAAAGCCAAGATCGACCTGGTTCTGCTGCTTGGCTATATGCGAAAGATCGGCCCAGAGATTGTCAAAGAATATGGCTGGCGCAAATCCTACCGCAGTCCGCACCAAGCACGCATGCTTAACACGCACCCCGGATTGCTGCCCGACACGGCTGGCATGATGGGTCTCGGCGCGCAGGAATTCGTCGTTGACAGCGGTGCCAGTGTGGCCGGCCAGACGCTGCACGTCGTCAGCGATCTGTACGACGAAGGGCCAATCGTGGCGTTTCATACCCTGGCCGTGCAGGAAAACGAAACAGCCGAAGATCTATTCGCTCGCGTGCAGGTTCTGGAAAAAGCATCCCTGCCGACCGATATCAAACAGTTCATCATCGGTCGCAAGAAATTCTTAGACAGCCGAAGGGAGGCCGAGGATGACGGTAAGAGATAAGAAAGTTTTAGTTATCGGCGGCGGCGGTCGCGAGCAGGCGCTGGCGTGGAAACTTTTACAGTCGCCGCAGGTCGGGAAAGTTTTCGTCGCGCCCGGCAATGGCGGATCGCACGGCTCAATCGAAAACGTCGACATCCAGTGGACCGACGTCAAAGGCCTCTTAAATTTTGCCAAAGAAAAGCAAATCGACTTAACGGTCATCGGCCAAGAAGCTGCCTCCGAAGCTGGCGTGGTCGATGCGTTTTCAGCAGCCGGTTTGACAATCTTTGGCGTCGATCAAGCGGCCGTCCAGCTAGAATCCAGCAAAGTTTTCAGCAAAAACTTGATGAAGAAAGCCAAAGTCCCGACGGCTGCTTATCAAACTTTTTCCGATCCCGTTAAGGCCGCTGATTATGCCAAATCCCGGCCATTGCCAGTAGTGATAAAAGCCGACGGCTTAGCCGAAGGCAAAGGTGTCGTCATTGCCGAAACGTCTCAGCAAATTGATGAGGCAATCAACGAAATCATGGTCGAAAAGAAATTCGGCCAATCTGGCGCCCAAGTCGTCGTCGAAGATTTCCTGAAAGGTCAAGAAGTTTCTACCCACGCATTATGCGACGGCCGGAACTTTGTATTGTTCCCGCCCAGCCAGGATCACAAGCAGATCTACGACGGCGACAAAGGCCCCAACACCGGCGGCATGGGTGTCATAGCGCCGGTGCCGTGGGTTAGTCAAGAACAGATGCAAACAGTCGCGGAAAAAGTCATCGCGCCGACTTTAACAGAGTTAGAGAATCAGAATGTCAAATTCGTCGGCTGTCTCTACCCGGGCCTGATGATCGACAACGATGACGTCAAAGTCCTCGAATTCAACGCCCGCTTCGGCGACCCAGAGGCCGAAGTCTACATGCGCCTCTTCGACGGCGATCTGTACGAAGTCATGACAGCTTGCGCCGAGGGAAAACTCGATCCAAAACAGGTCAAATGGCGCGACGAATTCGCAGTCAGCGTCGTCATGGCCAGCGCTGGCTATCCGGGCAAATACGAAAAAGGCTTGCCAATCACGGGTTTGGACGAAGCAGCCAAAATGCCCGACGTCGTGATTTTCCACGCCGGGACCAAAGAAGCCGAAGAACGCGGCGAAAATGGCGAAATCCTGACCAACGGCGGCCGCGTCCTTAACGTCACAGCCACAGGCAAAACCCTTGACGAAGCTCTCGAAAAAGCTTATAAGGCGGTCGACAAAATCCACTTCGATGGCGCCCAATTTCGCCGCGACATCGGCCGGAGAACCAAATGAATAAGAATAAAATCAAAGCCGTCATCTTTGACATGGACGGTCTGATGTTCGACACCGACAGATTGACGATGTCATTGTGGCAAAAAATATGCGATGAACACGGGGGGGGGCAGTGCATCACAGAGGAATTCTGGGCGAGTTTGTCCGGCGGTAATTCGGATGCTTTCGAAAGAGCATTTGTCGAACGATTCGGAATCGACTTTGATTATAAGACGAAAAGAGACCAGAGACGCGAAATGGAAGAGAACCATATAGAGGCAAACGGAGTTCCAATCAAAGACGGCTTGCATCAATTACTGGATTACTTAAAGAAAAATAAAATCAAAACTGCAGTCGCCACATCAAGAATTGAAAAGATGGCACAGAACTGGTTAGAGCTGGCCGATGTGGATCAATACTTCGATGTGAAAGTATTCGGCGATTCAGTGAAGCACAGCAAGCCCGCCCCAGACATTTTCTTAAAAGCCTGCGAAGAATTATCTGTCAAACCAGAGGAGACGATCGTTTTAGAAGACGCGCCAAACGGAATCATCGCCGCACACAGGGCAGGAACAAAACCGATCATGATTGTTGATTACATCCAGCCAACAGATGAAATACGGAAAATGCTGTTTACTGAGCCGCTGGATTCCTTGGCGGAAGTGATTGAGATATTGGAAAGATAGTTAATAGTCTTATTCGCACTAAACCTTCATACATGTCATCCTGGCGTAGGTGAAATCATAAACGAGAATTTTATTCTCAGTTTATGATGAGCCGGAGGAGCGAAGCGATATTTATTTCAGGATCCAATCAAGTAAAAGAGATCAACTAATTGGATTCCGGATCAAGTCCGGAATGACACGAGCCCATTTGCCTTTATCGATATAATCTGCTAAACTTGTCCCAAGCGCTTTTTGTGTTGGGAAAAATCTCGAGAAACAGATAATCCTGAGCCAAAAATCGAACTCTAATTAACTTAAGTCCAAAGGAAAACCATGGCAACCATCCCCCTAGCAAACTTCAGAAACATCGGCATCATCGCCCACATCGATGCCGGCAAAACCACTACGACCGAAGGCATTTTGTACCGCACCGGCATGAATCACAAAATCGGCGTCGTTAAAGGCGAGGGCGACGGCGCGACGACCGACTGGATGGCGCAGGAAAAGGAGCGCGGCATTACGATCACTTCGGCCGCTGTTACGTGCTTTTGGAAGGACCACAAAATCAACATCATCGACACGCCGGGGCACATCGACTTTACGGCAGAGGTGGAAAGAAGCCTGCGCGTTTTGGACGGTGCCGTTACGATCTTTGACGGCAAAATGGGCGTCGAGGCTCAGTCCGAAACCGTCTGGCGTCAGGCTAACAAATACGGCGTGCCACGCATCTGTTTCGTCAACAAAATCAACCAGACTGGCGGCGATTTTTACAAATCTTTGGAGTCGATTCACAACCGTTTGAGCAAGAACGCCCTGCCGATTCACTTGCCAATCGGGTTCGAAAAAGACATCAACGGCGTGGTCGACCTGATCGACATGAAGGCCTACACCTACGCCAATTACGCCGACCACGAATTGGTCGTTGGCGAGATCCCGGCCGACATGGTCGAGAAAGCCCAGAACGCGCGCAGCCTGTTGGTCGAGGAAGCCGTGGCGTACGATGACGAATTGTTCGAACGCTACCTGGACAAGGGTGAAGAATCAATCACCGTCGATGAATTGAAAGGCGCGCTACGAAAAGCCGTTTTGTCCGGCGAATTCTATTTGGTGTCCGGCGGCGACGGCCGCGGCGTGATTGTTGAGAAATTACTCGACCTGATCGCCGATTACATGCCAGCGCCGACCGACGTTGACTCCATCTGGGGCACCAACCCGAAAACCGGCGATGAAGTCGAGCGAAAACCATCGGTCGACGAACCTTTGTCTGTCTTGGCCTTTAAAATTGCTACTGACCCATTCGTCGGCAAGTTGATCTTTGTCCGCGTTTACTCTGGTAAGTTAACCGCTGGCAGCTACGTTATGAACGCCACAACCGGCGATAAAGAACGCATCGGCCGCATCGTCCGCATGTTCGCCGACAAACGCGAAGACATCGGCGAAGTCGAAGCCGGTGATATCGCCGCCGTCGTCGGCCTGAAAAATGCCAAGACCGGAACTACACTCTGCGACCCGGCGCACCCGATTCAGTTAGAGGGAATCACCTTTGTCGAGCCGCCAGTCTCCATCGCCGTCGAGCCGAAAACCAAGCAAGACCAAGAAAAGATGGCGATTGCGCTGCAAAGACTCGCCGAAGAAGACCCAACCTTCCGCGTCCACACCGACGAAGAAACCGGCCAGACCATCATCAGCGGCATGGGCGAACTGCACCTCGACATCATCGTCGACCGCATGAAACGCGAATTCAACGTCGAGGCCAACACCGGCGAACCACAAGTTGCCTTCCGCGAAACCATCCGCGGCACGGCCGAAGTTCAAGGCAAATACATCAAACAGTCTGGTGGTCGTGGCCAATATGGCGATGTTTACTTGAGATTAGAGCCGAACGAATCCGGCAAAGGTTTCGAATTCTTTGACGAGATCAAAGGCGGCGTCGTTCCACAAGAATACCGCCCAGCTGTCAAGGCCGGTATCATCGAAACGCTGGACGGCGGTGTCATCGCTGGCTATCCAGTGGTCGATGTCAAAGCCACGCTGTACGACGGTTCGTACCACGAAGTTGACTCATCTGAAATGGCCTTCAAGATGGCCGGCGCCCTGGCCACCCGCGACGGCGTCAAACAGGCCCGCCCAGTCCTGCTGGAACCGGTCATGAAAATGGTCGTCGTCACCCCTGAGGATTTCATGGGCGATGTCATCGGCGACCTGAACTCGCGACGGGGAAGAATCGACGCCATGGAAGACCTGATGGGCGGCGCCAAACAGATCACGGCGTTCGTGCCTCTGGCGAATCTATTTGGTTACACGACCGATTTGCGATCGATGTCGCAGGGACGTGCCGCGTCGAGCATGGAATTGGCGCAGTATGAGGAAGTGCCACCGAATGTCGCGCAGGAGATTATTGAGAAGCGCTCGAAATAATCTTCGGTTTAGCAGAAAAATCCGTCTACAGCTTTGACGGATTTTCTTTTTATATTGGACAAAACCGCGATTTATAGATGAAGAAGTCCCTATACACTGGTCTTCTTCTTAAAGTAGTTTAATATGTACCATATAATAGTAACGATAAAAGTGGCTATGAAACATGGCGCAATGTAAAAATATAAGAAGATTCCAAAAATGAAAGCTGAAACAATGCCGGCCCCTCCAATATCTGTTGGAGTTATAAACATCAGAATTGTCATAAGCAATAATCCAGATATGACGAAACTAAGAGGTATTAGCCATTTATAACGAATTCTTAGGCTGGCCCATATAACGAAAGTCAGGGTAAGCGCATATAGCAAAAATATAAAAGTGATGGTGCTTGAGCCAAAAATTGACGTCTTCATTATGATGATTATAAGAAATATTGCGATCAATGGAAACACGGAGACCAAAATGCTCTTCAATATTTCTTTTATCCCTATGGAAGGGCTAGAACTTGTAGCTATTATCGTTTCTACTGATGGCTGAGGTGTTGGGGAGGTGTTCTCTACTTCATTTTTGAACTTGGAATTTTGCAGAGCACTGTTCTGGTCGTTTTGATCGTTTTCATCCATAGCGGTATCTTACCATAACCATTGTACTTTTGCAATTTTGCTTGCTTGAGAAATCTTACCAAACCGCGTATAATGGTTCTGGTAAAAGGAGAGAAAATGTCCAAGAAATCCACGACCACTGATGATTTTGCCTACTTGCCGGCGACGGCGTTGTACTTCGATTCGGCCTGCCAGAGCCTGCGCCCGCAGTCCGTCATCGACGCCATGCAGCAGTATTACACCGAATTCAACTCCTGCGGCGAGCGCGTCAAATACAAATGGGGCCAAGAGGTCGACGACCGCGTCGACGCCACGCGCGCCAAGATTTTGAAAATGCTGAAACTCAGTGGGAAAGAATATTTCGTTAGCTTTACGCTGAACACGACGTATGGAATTAATTTGTTGCTGGACCAGTTAAAGATCGACGGAATCAAAAAGGTTGTCACCAGCGACATCGAACACAATTCGCCGTTCCTGTCGACCATGACTTTTGCCAAGAAGCATGACATTCCGCGCGAGATTTTGGTACGAAATGACGACGGTTCAATCGATTTAGAAAAGGCCGATTTTACCGACGCGGTCGTGGTCATGAACGCCGTGTCCAACATCGACGGCCGCAAAATGTCGAACATCAAACAGGTCGCGGCCAAAATCAAAAAGCAGGGCGGCATTTTCATCGTCGACGCGGCGCAGACAATGTC
>Ga0099364_10010205_pt1 | contig 12944 bp, 12 predicted proteins | sample TergutTh196P3_FD_73070 | JGI IMG/M metagenome (GOLD analysis project Ga0099364, IMG submission 73070) | Microcerotermes parvus P3 segment gut microbial communities from Pointe-Noire, Republic of the Congo - Th196 P3 | ecosystem: Host-associated > Arthropoda: Insects > Digestive system > Gut ...
CGCCGCTCTGCTCGTCAGTGATCGGGGAGCGTTCTTCTCGCACATCTTGACGGGAGACGACCGCGACAAAAAACGGGACTTCGTGCTCAGTCTCATTGCAAAGTGGTATCCCGACCTTTGGCCCGAAATGATGAACAAGCGGCTCGAAAACCTGTACGCCGTCGGCGAAGCGCCGTTCGAAACGGAACAGGAGAAAACGGCGAGAATCGAGAAAATCGAGAAAAAAATCAAGCCGTACAAAGACGCCGGAGATGCTCGCCGGTTTTGCCTCGATTTTTCGACGCTCCGAAAAGAACTGGCGGAAGAATACATCCGTTCGTTGCCGAGTGTGCCGGGAGAACTCCGCCTTTGGTGGGAACACGCCGGAACCGGTGCGTATCCCGGTGACTGGGACCGGACAATGAAGGAACTCAAAGAGAACGGTTTCAACGCCGTGATTCCGAATATGCTCTGGGGCGGCTTGGCTCATTACGACAGCAAATTTCTTCCTCGCAGCAAACAGTTCGAGGAATACGGCGACCAAATTGAGCAGGCCGTTCGCGCCGGAAAGAAGTACGGCGTCCAGGTTCACGTTTGGAAGGTCAATTATAATTGTTCGAGAAGCCCGAAAGAGTTTACCGATGCCCTACGGCAGGAAGGACGAGCGCAGGTTCGCTACGACGGCGACGATCCGGAACGTGTCTGGCTCTGCCCGTCGCATCCGAAGAATCGGAAACTCGAATGCGACTCAATGGTCGAAGTCGCTAAAAATTACGATGTCGACGGCATTCATTTCGATTACATCCGCTATCCCGACAGTCAGCACTGTTATTGCAACGGATGCAAGGAACGTTTTGAAAAGCATGTCGGTGAAAAAATCACCGATTGGCCGAGAGCGACCCGCTCCGAACTGTGGAAGGAAAAGTTCGACGATTGGCGGCGCGATCAGATCACGGCGTTGGTTGCCGACGTCCATCGTGAAGCGAAGAAGGTGAAGCCGTCGATCAAGATTTCCGCCGCCGTGTTTCCGAGCTATCCGAGTTGCCGAAACGGTGTGCTACAGGATTGGCCGGTCTGGGTCGAAAGAGGACACCTCGATTTTCTTTGTCCGATGGACTACACGCCCAACCCTTCAACGTTCGACGCTTACATCACCAACCAGTTGCAACTTGTTGCGGGCAAAATTCCGGTTTATCCGGGCATCGGCGCCACGGCAACGGGCATCTCCATGACGCCGGATCAGGTCGCCACGCAGATTATGGTTGCCAGAAAACACGGAACGCCGGGATTCACGATCTTTAATTTAAGTCGGAGTACGATGGAGAAAATTCCTCCGGCACTGCGGCTCGGTCCGACCAAACCGTGACAACCTCGTAACGCTCAGGGCTTGATGAAGTCGTCGAGTTCTTTCCGCGTCGGCAGCGAGGGCTGCGCTCCCATTCGGGTTGCACTCAGGGCCGCGGCGTGGTTGGCAATTCGTACCGCTTCGAACAGTTCGACGCCTTGCTGGAGTTGCCACGCAAGCGCTCCCGTGAAGGCGTCACCGGCGGCGGTCGAATCGGCGGCCTGAATGGTCGGGGCCGGAACAAGTTGCGGTTTGCCGCCGCGTTCGAGAACCAATGCCCCCTTCGCGCCCAACGTAATGACGGCGGCCTTTCTCACACCCAGTTCGAGAAGCCGCTCCGCCGCTTGGATTGCAGAGGCTTCATCAACAACCTTGATGCCGCTGACCGTTTCCGCTTCGTGTTCGTTGGGTTTGAGATAGCTCACGTTTCGCAACAGTTCTTCCGGCAGTTCGGCGGCGGGAGCCGGATCAAGAAGGACCGGAACTCCGGCGTCGGCAGCGATTTTCGTTACCGTTTTCACGGCGCGGAGCGGAATTTCCAATTGGACGACGACGATACCGGCCTGTTCGACGACGCTCCGGATTCGGGAAAGATCGGCGTCGCTCCACTGGAAGTTCGCTCCGGACGCGACCGAAATCAGGTTTTCGCCCTTTTGATCGACAAGGATCAACGCAACGCCAGTTGCATAATCTTTTTCCCGTCCGATCTGCGAGGTGTCGATCCCCTCTTTTTTGTAACCGGCAACTGCCTGGTCGCCGAAGGAATCGGTCCCGACCTTGGCGATGAACGTTACGGCCCCACCGAGCCGGGCGGCGGCAACGGCTTGGTTTGCTCCCTTTCCTCCGGCGGCGAGGAGAAATTCACCGCCGGTCACCGTTTCGCCGGGACGCGGCAGCGCGGCCGTCTTGACGACCATATCCGTGTTCGAACTTCCAATGACGACAATGGGTTTCATGATGTTTATTGACGGCTAATTTCCGTTTTACGCTTTCGTCCAGATAATCAGCGCTAGTCCGATGAAGAACGCAGCGAACATAACGTTCAACAACATTTTGACGGTCACGTTTCCGCCTTTGAACTCACGCCAGACGAAGACGCCCCAAATGGCGGCGACCAGCGTCGCTCCCTGTCCAAGACCATAAGCAATCGCGGGCGATGCCACGCCGGAAGCGATGACGTTCAATGACATGCCGATCGCCCAGATGCCGCCGCCGACGATGCCCCAAAGGTGATCGAGCGCCGTTCCCTTGAAATAAGCGGCGGGCGCAACCGGCGTTCCCGTAAACGGCTTGAACATAATCGCCGTTACAAACACAAAACTACTGACAAGAATACCCAACGTGAAAACGAGATTTCCCGTGTAGGGAGTGATTTTACCCGATTCGAGTACCGCCCCCTCTTTGGCAAGGCTCGCGGCAGTCAAGGCAAGCTTATTTCCATCGACAACGACGCGTGCCAATGACTGATCGACGAGAAAATAGAACAAGGACATCAAGATGCCGCAACAAACGGCAAGGACGATTCCCTTGACGCTTCCGCCGCCGTCCTCCTGTTTCTGGTTCGGCAGCCGGCGATAAGCCGCGGCATTGAGGATAATGGCAACGGTAATCAGCGCAACGCCGGCAAAGAGAAAGACCGGATTCCCCGATTCCGCCGGTTTGGCGGCAAAGTTAATCAATACGCCGAGGACCAACGCCAACCCGATGCCGACGGGAAAGGCGACGGACATTCCGGCAATTGCAATGGCGGCAACGAGCAGGATATTGGCTGCATTGAAAACGACACCGCCGAGAAACGCCGAACCGAGCGCCATCGGATCCGCTTGACCGAGATCGGCGAGAAAACCGCGTCCCGTTTCGCCCATACTGCCGAGGGTGAACGCGAAAAATAAGGCGGTCAAGACGACGCCGAACACGTAATCCCAATAGAACAACTCGAACCGCCAGGTTTTCCCCGCCAGTTTTTGCGTGTTTCCCCACGAGCCCCAACAGAGCATCGTGATAACGCAGAACAAAACGGCAATCCAGTAATTTTCCAGAACGAACATTGGCAAACCTCCCTTGGTTTTGTGTGTATAAACTGCGCAACGCCATCAAACGGCTATTTTCTAGTCCCCTCCCCCACCGGGGGAGGGTTAGGGAGGGGGGCAAAGTGGAGCTGAATACCCCTACCCTAACCCTCTCCCAGAGGGAGAGGGGACTGGGGCCGTGCCATCCGAAAATGTCCGTTTATTGCCGGTTTGTAGTATAGACGGTACGGCGCGTCGTTGGCTCTCTTATTCCAACTCTTTGATAAAAATGTTTTTCCAGCGGATTTCGCCGCCGTGCGTTTGGAGTTGGATCGGTCCTCGTTCCGGAAGAGGTTGGCCGCGCTTGTAAAGGTTTTCAAGCACGGCATTGTCGACGACAAGCTTGTCGTTTAGCCAAATGGTCACTCTTTCGCCCTTCATAATAATACGGAACCGGTTCCATTCGCCAAAGGGCTTATCCGCAAGAACCAGGGGATTTTTGCCCGGATTGTCCTTACTGTTGTTCCAAAGACCACCGGAGCCGAAATTGGCCCCGATGTTCCATTTGCCGCCGGCCTCCGTGTAGTCCCAAATCTGGACCTGCGGTAGGCCACGGAGGTAAATACCGCTGTCGGCGAGCGGAACCGTCTTATAGTCGACCCACAACTCGAAATTGCCATAGTCCTTGCCGCTTGTTGCGTAGGCACCTTTTCCGTCATTGACTAGTTCGCCATTTTCGACGGACCAATGCGCCTTGAACGTAATGTTTTGCTCCTCGAGAGTTTTCTTGCGCTCCTCCGCAGACATTTCGGCGAGTTTATACGGATTGAGACTACATCCGTACCAACCTGTGAGGTCTTTACCGTTAAAAAGTGCTTTGAAGCCTTCCGGCGGCACATTTTCCTCCGCAGACACGGCCCCAGCACAAAGGCAGACGCTCATCGCTACGAAACCTATCGTGAAAATACGGGTGAAAATGCGAGTCATTGTCAATCTCCTGAAAAGGGAAAAAATGGAATGGTAAACACAATGGCTGCTCTTATTCGATGGTCAGACTTGCCCAGTAACCGGCTTCGCACACCCAACCGTTGGCCTTGTTTTCGAGTTCGATTTGCAAGTTCTTGCTTCCGGCAAACGGCGTCAGATCGAAGACGACCTCCGCCCAGCCGCCTTTGGTCAATTCTTCGTCGACCGTAACGACTTTCTGCACCGAACCGCTGGCACGGAACACCAATTCCCAATCGTATTTGGGATGATTGCTGACGACCGCTTTCAGGACGGTTTTCTTGCCTGCCGGAACATCCGTCACGAGTCCCAGGGAGCACGGAACCTCACGGCTCAGCGGATGCGTCATAATAACGTTCTCTTTTCCCCGGTACTTTTCGCGTATTCCGGGATTCATATCGGGACCGCAGTTCTTGACGTTCCAACCGGGAAAGATTCCTGCCACGGCGTCTTCGACTTTACGGTAGCCCTGGAAGCGAATCTTGGCTCGTTCTTCGTCTGTGTACAGACTGTCGGCAATCGGACCGGGCGCCCAACTGAGTTCCAACGGCGGCGGAACGGGAGCCTTTACGGGAATCAGGAAAACTTCGGCCCCGGAAGCGTCTTTTTCGATGCGTCCGCCTTCCCGAACAAGAATTTCCCGTGCCAGCTTTTCGCAAACGGCGAGCAACCCCGGAATATTATAGGCCGTGAAGGAAAACTTCTTTTCCAAGTCCAGTTTTTCCGTAAAACGAGGAGGAAGTTTGGAAAAACCGAGCGTCGTGAAAAGTACGCCTGCCGCATTGGACGGATTACAGTCCGAATCCTGACCACACCGGGTCGAAATGATGATCGTTTGGTCCAAATCGCCCTTTCCATAGAGCATTCCGATCAGAATGTAGGCGCCGTTGATTTTGACGTCGATTCCGCCGTTCGACGCTTTTTGGTATTCCGGGTCTTCGCGGTATTTTTTCTGGCAGAGCTTCCACGTTGCCTCCCAGTCGTCGGGATTCGCCTTGTACCAAGCAACGACGTCGCGGACCATCTCGGCGTACTGGCTGTCCGACGGAATGGCTTTCAAACCGGCGTCGATGATCTTGAGAATATCGTCTTCGAAGAACGCTTCAGCGTACATCGCTCCGACGAAGATTCCGCCGTAAACGCCGTCGCCGTAGTTCATCAGACGTCCGAATTTTTGGCCGAGCGCAATGACCGGGTTCGGCATTCCGGGAGCAATGAGACCGGAAAAGTCGGCCTCGATCTGATAATCAATGTCGTTGGGACACTTATTGAACTTCGGATGGCTCGAATCCGGCGGAGCAATTCCAGCCCGAAGATTCCGGCGTCCGGCGTCGTTGGCACACCACAAAGGGTACTCGCTGTTGGCGAAGTCGATACCCGCCTGGCGAATGGAAACGTCGAGACCGTATTCTTCGAGCGACCGCAGGAACGTCATTTCGACGTAAAGGTCGTCTTGGCCGAACGCTTCGTTAATCATTTCCGGTTTCCAGACCGGCATATCGGCTGCGGGAATAATTTTGTCCTTCCATTTGAATTCGGTCGGTGCTCCCCAGCAAACGCCGGCGATTTGACCGATCCAGCCCGCTTTCATTTTGTCCCGGTAGACGGAAACCGGCAGTTTGCGGAATTTAATCTCCTGGGCAACGCCTTCGGAGAAAAACGCCGAGGAAAATAAGGTCACGGCAACGACGAGCCAGGAAAGAGCTTGCGAAATTCTCATGTTCACTCCGACTGATGAGCAAAAGGCGGGAAAACGTCATTTTACGGCAAGATTCACGTCAAGTCAATTCAAGGAAGAAAATTCCTCTTGCCCGGTTTGGGGGGAATTGCTAGTATCCGCAAAGAACCGGAACAGGTTCCGGCTCGTAAACCCTCCCGGCCCGCATTTTCCGATTTTGCCATGATCAAAATTATGGACCTCAGTACGAGCGGTCTGGTCGCTCAGCGGATCCGCATGACGGCCATCGCAAGTAATTTGGCGAACATCACGTCGACACGCAACGAATTCGGCGAATTGAAGCCGCATGATCCGTGTTACGTGAAGTTTCAGGCCGACAACACGATCGGACCGAACGGTTCCGCAGGCGTCTTCGTTCGGGAAGTTGCCCGGGACGAGTTGCCGCCGATCCGGAAATACGTTCCGACCCATCCTGATGCCGACGAACAGGGTTTCATCAATTTGCCGCGAATCAATCTCGTTACGGAATTCACCGACGCCATTGAGGCGGGCCGTTCCTACGAAGCCAACCTCGGCGCCATGGACGTTACCAAGTCAATGATGAACCAAACACTAAGAATCATTACGTAACGGATAACTGATAACGGATAACGGATAGAGAAAACCGTTATCCGCTATCATCTATCCGTTATCCGTTATCCGTTATTATCTATCCGTTAAAAAATGGACGGTATCAGTCACTTATACGGCGGCGTCGGTCGGATCGACGCTCTTGAAGCTCGACGTGGTATGGGCACGCTCGGCGGTGTCATGTCGGATCGTCCGATGACGATTGACGAAACGAAAAAGGTGCCGTTCAAGGACCTCTTGGTCGGTTCGATTGCCGAGGTGAATATGTTGCAACAGAAAGCCGACGGAGCGGTCGAAAAGCTGATGACCGGCGGCGAAATCGGCACCGCCGAGGTACTCACTGCCGTCCAGAAGGCCGACATCGCTTTCAAAATGATGATGCAAATGAGAAACAAACTCGTCGCCGCATACCAGGAAATACAAGCAATACGAGTTTAGGTGATAACTGATAACTGATAACGGATAGAGAAAGAGGATTTCGATGAGTGAATCCGTTTTGAAAGATAAGAGTTATGCCTTCGCCATTCGTATCGTCAATTTAGCGAAGTATCTGGCAGAGAAAAAGAACGAGCATATTCTGAGAAAACAAATTGTGCGGAGTGGAACGGCAATCGGTGCTTTGGTCCGTGAGGCCAGACAGGCGGAGAGTAAAGCCGATTTTGTCCATAAACTCAGTATATCGCTGAAAGAAGCCGACGAAACACATTTTTGGCTTTCGTTACTAAAAGACACACACTACATAACCGAAGAAATGTTCGATAGTATTATTGTTGACTGTGAAGAACTCCTCAAATTGCTCACCGCATCCATAAAAACCGCAAGGTCAAAATAACGTTATCCGTTGTCCGCTATCCGTTATCCGCTATTATGGATTATCTAAAACAGCTTTACGCTCAACTTCGTGATTTGTTCCTCAGCATGACGCCGGGGAATCGGATCATTGCGTCGCTCTTGGCGGCGGTGCTCGTCGTGAGTCTGGGCTACCTCGTCGTCGGCAGTATCAAGACGGAGCCGACGCCGGAAGGGAAATACGTTTACCTCTACGATGGCAGAGAGTTCGAAGGCGACGAAAAGAGTGCGGCGGAAAACGCTCTGGCCAAAGAAGGTTTGCGCGGCCATGATTGGATCGGCAACAAACTTCGCGTTCCGAGAAAACTGAGCGCAAAATATACGGCACAGATCGCTGCCGAGAAAGTCCTGAATCCCCGCAACAATGCCCGAATAACGGCAGTGAATGGCGCCAGTCCGTGGGAAAGCGGCAAAGCGATGGACAACAAAAAGGAGCAGGCGTACGCCCGGGACATCGCCGACGCCATTGCACAGATGCCGGACATCGCAACGGCCGAAGTGTTTCCGAACTCACGGCGGGAATTCAATCGAAAATTGTTGCAAAATCAATGGATTCCTTCCGTTTCAGTGTTTGTCAAGGCCAAAACATTCAAGCCGCTCAGTGACGACGCCGTGGCCTCCATTGCGGCGATTGTCGCACCGGCCTTCGGCATCGTCGACCGCAAGGAAATCACGATCACCGACAGCAAGAACGTCAAAACGTACAACGGTCTCGGCCAGGAAATGGGCGGCAACGGCGCCTCGTATATGAAGGAGCAGACGCGATACCAGGAACTTTGGAAGGACAAGATTTACAATCTTTTTCCGACGATTCGCGGCTTGCAGGTCGAAACGAGCGTCGAACTGACGCAGAGGAGCAAAGATGAATTTTTCAAGGTCTCCCACGACGACCCGACTGAGCTTCATTCGCATGTCAAAGGGACGGACTTTGAGAAAACGGACGCGGACCGCTACGCCCGGCCCGGCCAGGTTTCGCAGATGGGACGCCCGCTGATTGATCCGACCGCCAACGTCAGCGCACAGGCAAAAACGAAGGAAGTAACCCACGAAGAAGAAAAGTCGAATGCGCTGCAAGGAATAGAAAATCGTTACGAAATGTTTCCGCTGATTCCGCAGAAGATCGTCGCCTCGCTCCGGGTTCCGCGTTCGTATATCAAGAGCCTTTGGCTGAAAAAGAACACAAAAAAAGGCGAAACGCCGCAGGAACCGACCGAAGAACAATTGGACGCCGAATCGGTACTTGTTCTCGACGTCATGAAGAAGCAGGTCGAACACTTGTTGAGTCTATACCATGACAAGAAAAGTCTCGACAGCGTCAACATTACGGATTATCACGACGATCCGGAGGAAGAGGTTATTCTGACGGCGTGGGAAAAGTTCCAGCTTTGGCTCGTCGATAATTGGCAGACGCTTGGTCTCATGGGACTCGTGCTGTCGGGACTCGGCGTTCTCTGGCTGATTACTCGTCCGGAAAAGCCGGAGCCGATTGTGATTTACGAAGCGCCGGAGGTGCCGCTCGAACTGCTCGAAGCCCGGGCAAGGGTGGAAGCGGAAGCCGCTGCCGCCGCCGCCGAAGAAGTCGATGAAGACGGTATACCGCGAACGTTGGAACCGTTCAAGTCGGTGTTGTCGTTACAGGAAGAAATCGCCGAACTGATCGAACAAAACCCGGACGCCGCCGCCGCCGTCCTTCGGCAGTGGATCGGAACCGTCGTCCTCGCGGAAAGATAGGATAATTGATAATTGATAATGGACAATGAGAAATTGGACTATTCCCAATAAAGGCGGCCTGCAAAGGCGACAGCTCATTGTCAATTGTCAATTATCAATTATCAATTGTCAATAAAAAAATGAACTGGCTTAAACAAAAACAAAAAAGACAAGAGGTATTGCCGAACGCGTTTGCGCAACACGCCTCGGAACTCGCCGGTCTGACACCGGACGAAATTCTCAAGCTGCTCCAGTCGCTCGGGCGGATTGATTCGTCGCTTACCGTCACCCGTCGCCGTGCCGATAAAAGCGGCAAAGGCTCGAAGATTGTCGGCGGCCGGAAAGGGACAATGACCGTCGACGAAGCCGTCAGCTATGAAGAAACACGGATCGAAGAGCGTAACGAAAAAGAGAAAACCGTCCGCGAACTCTTCGGATTACAGGACGCCGAATTCGAACGAGCCGAGCTTAATGCGGATATCTACCCGCAACGAATGGCCCCGGCGGACATTGTGCGGTACGTCGACGCCGCAGAGAAACAACTGGAGGAAGCCGACCGGCTGAAGGAACGGCGGAAGAAAGTCTATTCACCGCGGGAAGAAATCGTACTGAATATCGCGGCGGAGATCAAGAAGTACGAAGCTCCCCGTGTTGCCCGCAAGATTGCCGAACGGCAACGGCTGGCGGTGGAAGGGAAAACCCTTGAAGAACTGGATGCGGAGCGAAAGCTTCGGATAGAAAACGTTCACGCCGAGGCCCTGGCGGCGACGGAAGCGGTTGCGGCAGCGGAACAGGAAAAGATCAATGAAGGACTTGAAAACGCCCGAACGTTGACTCCCTTCGATAAAAATTTGCGTATGTTGACCGACGAAGCAGGCGAATTAACGTCCGAAAACCCGGACGCCGCCGCCGCCGTCGTCAGGCAGTGGATCGGAAATGCAGGAATTGATAATTGACAATTGATAATTGACAATTATTTTTGAAAATCGCCGATCCGCAATTTTGTGTTTTTTGGCGACAATGGTCGACGATCATTGTCCATTGTCCATTGTCCATTGTCAATTACAAAATGGATGGTCTTCGAAAAACGGCATTGTTTTTAAGCGGTTTGGAACCGAACACGGTCGACTTGTTACTCGGACGGCTCGATCCGGAGGCCGCGAAAGCGGTACGCCGCGAAATCATGTCGCTCGGCAGCGTTTCCGAAACGGAAAGCAGCCGCGCCGCCGTCGAATTTTTGGAAGCGAGCGGCGTTCGGCGAAAATCGACGGCGGTTGCCGAAATTCGTCCCGAAAAACCGCTGAGCGGATCTTACGGACGCCCGCTGCCGAAAACGCAACAGAAACCGATGCGGTTCCCCGCTGAGGCGTTCGAACCACGCACGCGGCGGCCGTTCGACTTCCTCGCGGATATTGATCCCGAGACCGTTGGACGCGAAATTTCGTCGGAACATCCGCAGACGATTTGTGTCGTTTTGGCCGGCATTCCCCAAAGAAAGGCCGCCGAAATTCTGCGGTTGTTGCCGTCCCCGCTGCAAAACGAGGTTGCCCGGCGAATGGCGGAGTACGATCCTGTCGACGAACTCATCGTAACGGAAATTGCCGCCGCCCTGCGTGAACGGTTCGAAAATTTTCGCAACGATTTTTCCGTTCTCGAACGGCTCGACAACGCCGATCTCTCACGGCTGTTTCATGCCGTGGACATTGAAACGGCGGTGCTCGCCCTCGTCGGTGCCAAGGCCTCGCTGATCGAACGGATCGTCCAGCGATTCACACCGACCGAAGAACACGAATTCCGCCGCCAACTCAAACGGCTTGGAACCATCGACGAGCGTGATGTTCGACAAGCCCGACAAACGATTTTGCAGACGTTGGTAGGCGTGAGGCGTGAGGAACGTCAAACTTCGCTCGACGAGAATTTCTTCACGCCCCACACCCACGCCCCCCATGCCTGAACCGCAAAATATCTATCGTCCCGTTCCGATCAACTTTGTCGATCTCGAAGAGAAGGCAAAGGCGTATCTCGACAAGGTGAAAGCCGACGCCGTGAGCATCACGACTGCGGCGCGGAACGAAGTTGCCCGGCTGCGTGAAACGACGCTCGCCGAAATCGAACGCACCCGGTCGGAAGCGAAACGGGAATCCGATGAAATCCGACGGCAACTGGATGCGCTAAATGAAAAACTCCGCGCCGAAGAGGCGGCATTCGAAAAACAAAGAGAGTTACACGAAGCCGAAATCATCAAGCATCAACAGGTCGTCAAAGAGACGACGGAAAGCGCTCGGAAAAAGGGATACGACGAAGGCTATCAACTCGGTTACGACGAGGGCAGGAAAAAAGGTTATGACGACGGCGAATTGCAAGCGAGTATGGACCATGCCGAGCAGGTCTGCCGTGAAACGAAAATTCAGCTTGGAGCGAAACTCGAAACGCTGTATCCCGCGTTGCAAACGATGGTCGGTCAACTGGAGGCCGCACGGCAGTCGTTCCTGCTTCTTTGGGAACAGAGCGCGATTCGCGTTGCGAAAAGTATCGCCGAGCGGGCCATCGGACGCCAACTGCCGGAAATGATCGACGTTCCACTGAGGCTGTTACGGGAATCCCTGGAACTCGGCGCCGGAAGCGCAACCGTCAAGGTTCGGTTGAACCCCGACGATTATGAGACGCTGCGTCCGCAGGTCGACAGTCTGATCGAAGAAATGGCCGTTGCCGCCAAAATGGAGATTGTTCCCGACGGACGTATCACCCTCGGCGGCTGTCTCCTCGAAACGTCGCTCGGAGTCATCAACAATCAGATCGGGGTGAGGCTTGACCGCATCGAAGAGGAATTGGCACTCAGCGGTTGACGGCAACCATGTAATAGCAAAAAATGTCAAACGATCCATCGATCAAAACGGTACTGCGGACGGCCGCTCGGTCCGGTTTGGCGGCCAATCAGCCGAACCGGGCTGAAAACAGTACGCTAATCTGGAACCGCCTCGTTGAGATCGAGTCTTTCGATTTTTTCCGAAAGCGGGAGACCTTGATGTGCTACGTCGATTTTCGTTACGAAGTCGAAACGGCACGGTTCTTTTCTCCATTCCTCGGCTCTTCGGTCATTGTTCCGTTTTGCGAAGACGGCGAAATCGTTCCGTTCCGGCTTCTATCGCTTGACGAACTGGAACCGGGATACAAGGGAATTCCGGAACCAAGAGCGTCACTGCGACGGGAACCTGACCGGATTATCGTTCCGGAAAATATTGAACTTGTCATTGTTCCCGGTCTGGCGTTCGACGCCTCGGGGCATCGTCTTGGACGCGGCGGCGGATTTTACGATCGATTCTTAGCGAAACTGTCGAAAGCGGCAACGGTTGTCGGATTGGCGTTTGAATGTCAAGTCTTCGAGTCGATTCCCGTTGAGCCGCACGACAGGCCGGTCGATCTTCTCGTTACCGAGGCGACTGTTCGGTATCGTCATCGTTTTTGAAGAGAAACACTTCGCCGCCGTTTCGGGTGATCGAACCTTTGAGGGATTCCAGTGACAGGTTTTCGGCGAACACATGCGACGAGCCATCGAAAAAGGCGGCGAGCGTTGACTGTCGGGAACCAGTCGGATGGATGGCACCGATCCCCTTTTCGGATTTGCCGATTCCTCGCAGAGCGTCTTCCTGTGTGATTTCCTGCGTCGGGTCCATCCAGCAGACCGGCGTTTGGCGTTCGACAACGGCCAATGTGTTCGATGTGCCGTCAGTAATCATCG
>Ga0099364_10010206_pt1 | contig 12943 bp, 11 predicted proteins | sample TergutTh196P3_FD_73070 | JGI IMG/M metagenome (GOLD analysis project Ga0099364, IMG submission 73070) | Microcerotermes parvus P3 segment gut microbial communities from Pointe-Noire, Republic of the Congo - Th196 P3 | ecosystem: Host-associated > Arthropoda: Insects > Digestive system > Gut ...
GGCACCAAATCCCGCCCCAAAAGGTTCCTGGCACCTCTGCCCTGCGAAAAAAGGTTCCTGGCACCAAATCCCACGCCAAAAGGTTCCTGACACCAACTCCCGCCCAAAAAGGTTCCTGACACCAAATCCCGCCCCAAAAGGTTCCTGGCACCAAATCCCGCCCCAAAAGGTTCCTGGCACCACTTCCAGCCAAAAAAGGTAGCTGCTACCTTTTTTCCAACCCCCACGCCTTGCGCCCCCATCCTCTTTGTAAGCCTGAAATAACGGCAAACAATGAACACCTTAAACATTGTAATGGCACGACCGATGCCGTGAATTAACGGATTGTGCGGAGCTTGGGGAACCCTGAAAAGGGTTCGCCCCGGTGTCCTGCAAGGACACACGTCCGCTTTGTAAACCAAAACGGCATCGGTCGTGCTGGAATAAATTCTTCAGGGTGTTCATTGTTTGGCTTTAGTCCAGATTGACAAAATATTACTTTTTGTCGAACACAATACTTTTTTTAAAAAAAATCTATTTTATGACTTGACAATTTAAAATGATTATGTTATATTTTCAATTAGATTTACCGTATGGAAAGTCTAATTGAAAAACTTTAGGGAGATAAAACAAATGAAAACGAAAAACCTTTTATGGATAACGTTTTTTTTGGCGTTAGTATTTATGATGCCATCCTGTCCGGAACCGGAATTGCCGGGAGACAAAGTACTTACAGGAAGCATCATCATTGATCCTCCAGGGGAATCATTTCTTGGTACTAAACTTACGGCTAATTATGACGGGCCGGAAGCAGTTTCCTACCAATGGAATAGAGACGGAGCAACTTACGGCGGTGCATTAAGCGCAGAATTTACGCCTACTCAAATTGGAAGCTATACAGTTACGGTCAGTGCAAGCGGCTATATCAGCAAAGACAGTGCGGCAGTTACCATTGTGGAACCTGGTGAGCATGAAGACGAAGACTGGGATGTAGAGCTTGGCGACAGCCTTCTTGTGGAAACAGGAACTGAGGCAGGGGAAATAGACTATTCTTTTGATGCAACAGATCCTGCAGCCGATACTTACACTCTTTATTATATAGAAGGAGATGTAAACAATGCTGCAAGTATTATTGCAACAGGGACATCTGTTAATACAAACGGTGAATTATCCGGAACAATCAGCGGCTTAGAAAATGATACTACTTACAGTTTTGTTGTTAAAGCCGAAAAAACCGGTTATAAAACAATTAATTCGATTGTTGCCCAGGCAACAACTATTGTTGTTTTTTCCCAACTGGAAAAGCCTGTCATTGAATTGTCCGAGGGCACGGATAAAGATAATGTGCTTATCGGTACAAAATTGACTGCCGTATACAACGGCGAAGAAGATATTAGCTTCCAATGGAATGATGCTGACGGACCTATCGCTAACCAAACAAACGAAGAATTTACTCCAACCGCAACAGGCAACTACACTGTTACCGTCAAAGCAGAAGGGTATCTGGATAATACAAGCGATGTCGTTACTGTGATTCTTCGCACCCTAAGCGGAAACATTTCCATTAGCTTGCCAAGCGGCATTAATGCAGGCAATGTGTTTACCACAATGCCCTTAACGGCAAACTATACAGGCACCGAAACGGAAGTTTATTTTAATTGGTATAGCGGCCTTACAGAAGTTGCAACTGGACCAATCTTTGTTCCCGAAACAGCAGGAACTTACACCGTAATGGCAAACAGAGAAGATTACACGAGTGAAACCAGCGCTGCCGTTGATGTTAAAGCCTTTGTTCCAGTAAGCGAAATTACAGGCTATACCTCAAAAATTTTTATTGATGAACCCAGTGCCATTGGCGGAACTGTAAATGCAGGTGCCAGTTTCACTGACATTATCTGGTCTATGGCAAGCGACAATGCCAATGCCCTTGCCGGAATAGATGAGCAAGACAGGCTGTATGCAGAGGGCTATGGAACCATCACCCTTACTGCAACGGTAGAAAACGGCTTGGAATGGGAACTTGACTTTGTGCACAACTATACCGTTGAAGTAGCAACCTTTGTTGTTATGAACATCACCATGGAAGATACCGATTTTGGCCTTGTTGATATTGGAAAAGCAATCTTTAACAATGCCGGCACAGTATTATCAGCATCTACGCCACCAGTAGAATTGCTTATCGCTGACGACACCTTAACTGATATTAACTGGTATTTGGGGAACATTACTCTAGCAGAGAATAAAAACTCATATACCCTTAACTATGCGGCATTTAATAATGCCGGAAGCTACACTCTGACTGTTTTCTTTAAAGATGCAGAGGGTAGGCGATGGTCGGGTAATTATACCTTTACCGTATCAAACGAATAGGAGGATAACAATGAAAAAATATACATCATTATTACTATTAATAGCATTTTTACTTGGAGCCTGTACCGATGTGTTCAATCCGCCAGTTGATTTTGGCAAAAAAAACAGCACTGGGATGGTCTATGTACAGTTGGGCAGCGGTAATTTCCGCACTATTTTACCTTCCCAGTATGATCTGTCTGTACTGTATTACAAACTGGTTTTTACCGACATAGAAACGGACACTAACACTGTAGAAATTCTTGATCGAAACACATCTATAGAAATAGAAATGCCGGAGGGTACTTATAATTTGACAGTCTACGGCTATGCAGACAAAGCTACAGCAGATTCAGATACCGAAAATACCGGCCTTGGTTCTTTTTTTACCGGCACTGCAAATGAAAATCCTTTTCTTGTGTCAAAAAGCGGTAATACTAATTTAAGTATTGCAATGCAGTATAATCCTGATGCGGGTATATTGAAACAAACCGCAGGGAGAAATGGTACTTTAAGCTACGAAATAATTATACCCCAAGGGGCAAGCGGAACTCTTACAGTAGAAGGTAGTAATCCCGTTAACCTGAATGAAACAGAAAACAAAGGCAGCATACATTTGCCGTCCGGAGATTATGGGGTAATTATTCTGTTAAACTACAATGATAAAGTTAAAGTATTACGGGAAATTGTTCAAATTTATGACCATACGACAAGTGTAGCAAATTTAAAATTTGAACCGGAAGATTTTATAAATTCATCCATTGTTACAATTAACGATGTTACCATTGATGGAAAAATTGGAAACATTATAGTAGATGATTCTACGATTACCGTAATGGTACACCCAGATATGAAAGACAGCCTTACTGCGCTTACACCTAAAATCAGCTTTTCCGGTACAATGATACAGCCGATTGGGCCGCAGGATTTTAGCGCTGAGAAAGAAGTAGAATACACTGTATATTCTGAAAGCGGCGAAAGTGCCGTCTTTATTATTGTTGTAAAAATAGACACAGTAGATTTTACAACACCCCCTGTTCTGAATGTAGAAGGAGCGAGTTTATCGGCAAATTACATAATAACAAGACCGGTCCCCGTTGAGGAAACCTTAACGCTTTACTATACAAAAGGGTATTTCGAGAATGTAGAAGGTATCAAAAATAATGTTGATGTAGAAGTTGTGGCTATAAACGACGATACTGAACTGAGCGGCATTGCCCTGAATCTAGAAAACGAAGAAATATACAGTTTTGTTGTTGAGGCGGAAAAACTCCATTATCACACTGCCTATTCCGCCATAAAGCAAATAACTCCTTCCACCAGAACTCAGCTTACACCAGAAGATTTTGACTGGAACGGTCATACTGTTCTTTTCAATAGCACTCCACAGCCTGTTGTTATAAATGCAACTTCAACCAATGGAGCATCTGACGAAATAACAAGCTCTGATATTACGATCTTGTATACGGGAATTGCGCCAACAGTGTACTCAAGTACTGACGCACCTACCGATGCAGGTAACTACTCCATTAGCGTTAGTGTAGCAGGAACAGCTACTTTCGCTCCTGCCACTAATCTGTCACTTTCAGGATACTATGTCATATTGCCCATAGTACCTACGGTAATATGGCCAACCGACTTAACGGCAATTTATGGTCAAACACTGGCAGATATAAACTTGACTGGATTTATAAACGTTGGCGGCACAGTACCCGGCATATTTGAATGGGATGATCCAAGCACATCAGTCGGTACTGTAACTGGTTCCCCCCGCAGCTTTGCAATGACCTTTTACCCTGACAGCACTTTTTATACTGACGTTAAAAACGATATTGAAGTTACGATTAACCAGGCTGTGCCTGTCGCATCTGATTTTACCTTTAGTTTGGGGACATATACTTATGACGGCAGCGACAAACCGGTTCCTGAGGACGGCATATTGCCCAATACCGACAGAACTGACGGCGCTATAATCAATATCCGCTACGGCGGCGGCGAAACATTGCCAAGAGCCGCTGGCAATTATGCTGTTACCTTTGATGTAGCTGCATCGAGTGACGGCAACTGGGCGGCGGCAAGCGGCCTGTCCGCTGGAAACCTGGCGATAGGCAGGGCAACGCTCACGGCGGAAGATTTTATTGTCACCAACAATGTGCTTGTCTATAATGGCTCTAGCAGAACGGCTACCGTAACATTCACCAATGCGCGGTTTAATGATGATCCAGATGCAAATGCGGGATTAAATATCAACAACATTTATTATGGCGCCACTGGAACTTCCCAAAACCAAACAAATGTCGGTACATATCCCATTCGCGTCAGAGTAACAACCGCATCAACGAATTTCAATAATATAAACACATCTCCGTATATGACAATCAATGGGCAGTTAACTATAAACTCTGCGCCATTTACCACACCGCCTGGTCTAGCCTGGGTATCGGTGGTACCTGGTCAGCCCCAGCAATTGCGGTTTGCACAGGTTACCGCGGCAGCCGGTCCTGGCTCCGGCACTATTACCTACAGGGTATACTATATCGCAGAAGATACGGATGATGCAGCCTTTATTATCAGTGAGGGAGTCAACCATGGGACGACAACAACAGGTGCCAATGATGCAAACAGAACTATCAGTAATTTAACAACCGGCGTAACCTACAGTTTTGTAATTGAGGCTACTAGAGGCAATCTTATACCGGCGCAATCTGTTGTATGGAAAGCGATACCCGGCAGTAATACATGGGCAATTAACACAACCTTGCCAGCGGTAAATGAAGTCGCTGGTCAGCCTAACCAACTACAGTTTGCCCAGGTTACCGCAACAGTTCCTGCAGCATCTTCTTACTTTGTCTATTATATAGCCGAAGATACCGATGATGCAGGCCGTATCATTAGCAATGGAATTGAAATTACTACAGCCACAAATGCCAATGCTGCCGCCAGAACGCTTACGCTTGCATACAATACCGACTACAGTTTTGTTGCAGTTGCACGGCTTGACGAATTCCCTGACAGTGTTTCTGAAATAGTAAAAATTAAAACCGCCTCGGCAGTATGGGTAAAAGGGCTAAACGATTTAGTTATTTCTCAGCACCCAACAAGTGCCGTTATATTAAATTATTCATTCAGCGCAACAAATCCAATTGCAGAAACATACACGCTTTATTATACAGCGCAGGATACGGATGATGTTAATATCATAAAACAAGGCACTGTGTTACAGGTAGATACGGCAAGCGCCGCCTCCCCGGGGGAAATCACCGGCCTTATTGCAAACACATTGTACAGTATTGTTGTTATTGCAGAAAGAGAGGGCTTTGATGACAATGTTTCCGATGTAATAAAGGTTAGGACAATTCTTACAGAAGTCGGCATCGAAGAATCCGGGTTTGACACTATAGTAAGCTGGGATTTTGTAGACGACCTTGGCCAGCCATTATCCCCGGCATCTCCGATTACATTAACCTATAACTACAGCGGTCTAGCCGTTGTCGACGGTAAACTTACAAATACCATAATCCCAGCCGAACCCGGAACTGTAACCATACCACCACTTCCAAACACAGCGCGCGAATACACCATTAACCACGGCGGACTTATTGCAGTAACAGACATTGTTATCTCATTGTATGACGGTCAAGTAAAGAGCTTAGCGCGCAACTCAATGCCTATAGAGCTTCGCCTGTACAATATTGTTAATGAACACGCTACAAGTGGCAAATACGGAGCGCTTGAAATGTTTAGCTACGCAAAGGCTTCACCAAGTACTTTATTAGGTGCAGCTGGTAATGTTCCAGCACGTGGACATCAGATTATTAACTTTGACTCACAAGGGAATGGTATTGAAAGATATAATTCCGAATTTTCAAGAGGTGAGTTGACTGGATTATCAGCTACAGGCAACGCAGCAGCAACAAACATACGAGAAGTATTCACCAACGGTACAGAAGCATGGGCACGTAGCGCCAATGGAACAGACCAGATCACAAGCTCTCCCTCCGGCGATAATACACCGCTTACGCCGACAGCTAATTTTACCGCAACTACTGTTGCAAGTGGTCATACAACAGCATGGAATAATTTACGGACTCAACTTCTTCAGAACCCCTTTGCTTTATTACCTTATAATGTGAATGCAGCATTCACTGGTTTCAGCGAATGGAAATATCCAACCCCTGTGAGTAATAATAGTAACAGCAATATGCAAGGTGGACGTGTAGAAGCACCAAATAACGGCAGATTAACTGCTGCGAATGGCTTGTTTGAATTCTCAATTGTCATGAATCCGGGTCTTACAGGGAATCTGAGAAATATTGAATGGGCAGGCAACCAAACTGTTACGAGCTATGCAAATAGCAGCATTACATTTGTTATTGATGAAAACTTTAGATTTGTTAAATACCATGCATTTGACAGGTACAGTGTGTCTGGAATTCTTACTGCGACATCAAATACCACTGCGGCAATGTACTTTGTCTACCACGAAGATAAGGTTGTATTGCAAGGCCACTATACTTACCGCCCGCATCAAACACGACTAGCCCACGTGAACCTTGTTTCTACTGGAGTTAAACCGGATACTGTTATTGCTCCATATGGCAATACCGCCGATGGCGACATGGTTATAAATAACAGCAGATACGAGCTTAATTTCGGATGGGTTCCACAGCCGTAAAAGGTAACATAGTTCCCCAGGAACCGTTGATTAAATCAGCGGTTCCTGGTATATTTAGAAGAGAAATAGTAATAAATGGCACTTACTTGGGATGTAAATAAAGCGGAAGATACCTGGCAGCGTCGTAAACTTAGATTTGAAGATGCCCAGTATGTTTTAAATGATCCGCTTCGTTTGATACGGCGGGATGACGACAATTCCATATACGAAGAACGGTATCAAACTATTGGCATGGCAGGTAAGTTGCTATTTGTAGTTTATACAGAAGATGGCCCGGATGATTCGCGTATTATTAGTATGCGTTTAGCTGGACCTAAAGAGAGGAGAATTTATTATGGCACAGATTATGAGACAAATATTTACGGCTGGAAAAGAAATACCCCCTGAAGTAATTGCTCGGATTGAAGAAGCGGCTAAGCACCCTGGCGCTTATGAATGTGATGAAGACTGTCCTGAACTTACTGACGAGCAGCTTGCGCAATTTTATCCTGCAAACTTCGCAACAATGGAAGAACGGCACAAAGCTATGTTTGCTGGGAGAACCCCCTCTGTTGCCTTTGCTGTAGCAGAACCAACAACTAACTAACAGGAGATTTAAGATGAAAAGAATTTTAATTTTAGGCATGATTGTATTATCATGCATTTTTACAGGCTGCCCGGTAGAGTCGGAAGACTCCGAATTGCAGGGGTCTATCACCATTGAATTGCCAGAGGGCGTTAACCCCGCCTATGTTATGGTTGGTATGCCGCTTACAGCCAGGTATTCAGGGAGCGAAACCGTCAATTACCAGTGGGACAGGGACGGCTCAGCTTATACCGGAGTGCTCCCTTCAAATACGCTTATTACAAATGATGCAGGGCAGTATACAGTAACAGTAAGCGCAAGCGGTTACAAGAGCAAAACAAGCAGCCCTGTTACAGTCCGTACAGAATTCAGCAGCATGACCTTTGTTGATAATCCTGCAAATATAGGCAGGAGCTTTACCATTTACGAGGATCTTGGGTTTAGGGTAGAGTTATTCGATGCGTATTTCTTAGGTTTATATGAAGAAGATGATGATGTATCTTATGAAGAATTTCTTGAAGGAATGTCACAGCTCGGATTAGTTCCCGGCCTTGTTGTAACAGGCATAGTTATAGAATCTACTAATACATGGACAGATGATGTCATTACAGGCAGTGTAGATTTATTGGCAATGGAAGCAACTGACGAAACCCTCAAGACCATCCTTGCTGCCGTAGGAGGCGGTGAAATTGACATTGCAATGACTTACACAAAAGAAGAGGGCGAAATAAGCAAAGTTACCGTAGAGTTTCTCGAAGGAAATGATTTTACCGATGCTGCAAATGGGCTTATGGGCGGCGATTATCTTCTACTAACGGAGTAAAGAACATGATACTAAAATACACAGCAGTTGCTTTTTTTACAGCAATACTTATTTTATTTTTTGCAGGATGCGTACTTGATGAGTTTGCAACTACCTCAATAACCATAAGCGGCGTGCCAAAGACCATACCCGCGTTTGGCGGCTCTCCTGCCGCGCCAAGCTATAAGATGTATATTTATGCTACAGACGAAGTAACCAATCAAAAAAGGCCCAAAGCAAAGGGCGTTACAAAAATATCTGACACATCAAAGGTAATAGATAACGGCACAACATATACGGTAACAATAGATTTAGGTCAAATTCACCCTAATTTTAAAGAAGGCAGGCCGGGACACGACCCTGCACTGGAAGAATATGACCCTAACCCCAATCGGTGGTACGGTTCATGGTCAGGTACCGCGAATGTATTTACGATTGTTTTAAGCCCCGAAGACACCGACACCCAGGAACGCGGTCAGTTTTCAATTTGGATGAGGGGGGGCTTCGACCTTGACATTGATAAAACAAACATGGTCTGGAATGATTTAATGAATTTCCGCCTTAGGCAAACCGGCGCTGCTATAGGTCAAAATTTTGCCCTAAACGAATGGCAATTTTATCACGACAATATCTGCTGGGACCCGGAAATTAAATCGCATACTTCAGATTTAGTCCCTCCCCACCGCTGCCCGGTAGACACAAGAGAAGAAATGTACGACGAGTAGAGGGTTTTATGAAGAAAATTTTTATTATTTTATTGTTACTGTCTATTTCGGCAAATATTTTTGCCCTGGATCTTTCCATAGGCGGCGGAGGTTCTGTCGGGTATACCTTTACGCGCTACACCCTTACGGGAGGCGCCGTAGAATCAAAACAAACTATGGACAGGTTTGACTATGGGGGAAGCATTTTTTTTGATTTTACCTACGCTACCTTCTCTGTTGGGTATCTGGGCGGCATAAACCGGTTCAGTGAAAATATGAATGTTTCTTCTTCACCGGAAGACTCTACAGAATTCTCGTACAAGACCGGCAAAGGAAGCGAGGGGGCATTGTCCATTTCCCTGCTGGGAAAATGGCCTATTAAATTCAAGGAAAAAGTGACTTTGTTTCCAATGTTCGGCATTGATTACCAGATAGCTTTGATACAAATACGTGAAACCGAAAGCGGTTTATCGTATAACAGGGCGGACGGCCGCTTTATGGAAGACCGTGATAAAGATCAAAAGCCATACCCTCTTTCGGCGTGGAACTACGCCAGAATAAATATAGGCTGCGGCGCAGACATTGCCTTTAGTGACAAGGTCTTTTTACGCAGCGAATTTCTCTTTGGCTTTAGGCTGCCCACAGCCTACGAAATGGGCGCCCTTGAAGTAGTGGAAACCATGATGAATGTTAAAGACCCCAAACTAGGCGGCCTTACCGGCAACCCTACATTGAAGCTAAGTGTCGGGTACAGGTTGAAGTAGTTAGGCACAGCGAATAATGGCTATTCGCTGTTTGTTAGATCGAAGCTCTTAATTATTTCTTCCGGCGATTTGCCGCTTTTTAACAGGTTTATTATTTCCTGCTGGCCTTGTGCATGACTTTTGACATGGCCGGCTACTTGATTTTCTAGAATACCTCCAATTCCATTTCCTAGAATTTCTTCCAGTGATTTACCCCGGTTTAACATTTTTAACATTCTAAAACAGACTTCTTCAGGGAGATATTCGTAGAGTTTTTTTTGTATTATTTCTTGGGTTTTTTCTCTGGAGAACTGCATGTCGGATTCGGCGAATATTTTTTCCAAAAGATGTTCGCTGATCAACTTTCTCATGTATGCCATTTCACTCTGGTAGTCAAGCTCGATTTTTTCATCACGCATAATACGGGCGCGTTCTTCTTCGTCATTGCTGACTGTCATTAACACACTGCTAGCCATAGCTATGCCCTCCTCGCAATCTAATATTTCATTTATTGTACTGCGTTTGCTCCGGTCTGTCAAATACTCAAAATAGAAAGCCCAGCGCTCAGGATTGCTCATTTGACCGGCAGGCTTCTTCGCAATGTTTTCAAGTTTGGACAATTCAAGGGTTATTATCCGGCTGCGGCCTTTCAAAGATACCCCTCGGGCATGGTCGTAATACTCAAATGTGTGGAAAAACTCACCGTCAGAAAAAAATCGTTCTTTGGCAAGGATAGCTATTTGATATGACTGTTTAAGATTATTGAAGCTCTTGTCCGCCCCTTTAATGTCCTGCCCGGAAAACAATTTTGCTATGTGATACTCTATTTGAAAACCCCGTCAATACGAATGTCTATGGGGTCATCGCTGTCTAAAATAAGGTTGTTTTTTTGCATAACTTGCTCCATTAAAAAAAATATATTCTTACAATATTAATGGCGGAAAATTGCGGTTTGCTTGAGTGTTTGTAAAATAAATTTAGATAACTACTTTTTTTTCTTTATTCCGGCAGTATCCTTAAAGCGTTTTTCCAGAGGATTTGTTCTTTTTCATCATCACAAAGATCCAATTGCATAAATTCTTCAAGGCAGGCTTTTGGGTCCCACATCGGATAATCTGAGCCGAAGAGAAAACGTTCAGAGCCGTAACTCTTGATAAGTTGGGCCGCCCGTCTTTTTCCGATAAAGGCAAGCGAACTTGAAATATCAAAATAACATTTTCTATTGTGGAAATAGTCGTAGGCAATATCAAAGACAGACCAGCCGCCGAAATGAGCGGCTATTACGCAGAGGCCGGGGAAATTATCGATTACTTTTGCCAAACGGGAAGGATGTGAAAAATTATGCCTGTAGTCGCCTGTATGGAATATTACAGGGTATTTCCCTTCGAGGGCGGCGTAAATACCCATCAGCCTGTCATCATCAATATTAAATTTCTGCATATCGGGATGAAATTTTATCCCCTTTAAGCCAAGTACCTCCAGCCTTTTAATTTCTTCAATGGGGTTTTCCATGTCTTTATGCAAGGTGCCAAAGCCGGTAAATTCCTTATGTTCGCTGCAAGCCGATGAAATATAATCGTTAATCGTCTGCACCTGCTCGGGGACAACAGCGGCAGAGAAGACCACAAAGCGGTCAATTCCGCCTTGCCTCCCGCTCTCTAAAAGGCCATTAACAGTTCCGTCCCCTGCCATAGGCACATTGTAAAAAGCCCCTATACTTTCAACAACCTTAGCTGCTATTTTTTCGGGGTAAATATGTGAATGAAAGTCGATTACCATGGATTTATTATAACCTATCTTATGCAAAAATTTAATGCGTAAACAGAAAAATATGCTGTGAAATATTTAAGCAGGACAGCAGCAAACCATGCTACGGACTCGACGGCTGTTTAAACTTGGGGCAGCCGTAGGTCCTAAGCATGGTTTCTGCTGCTCCACTAAAGCATTACCTAGCATATTTTTCTGCCGTTTCTTTAATTGTGCATAAGGCAGGGAACAGATAAATGCGCCCCGTCAAGGGGCGTGGATGAGAAAAGGTGCCACGTTCCGGCGCAGGTTAATTCGCCACCTAAGGAAAAGCCGGACGGATTTATCCGTCCGAGCGTGCCGCGGGTTGGCAGGGGGGGCGCAAGGCGTGGGGGCTGGAATCTGTCACCTTTTCTTACCTTAACTTAGTTTCTTATTCTCCCAGGTTGAACACTAGTCATTATAACATCATCGTTTTCAAAATCGACCCTTATGTGATTGGCGCGAAATTCGTCATCTCCTTTGAAAACCACGGGAGAGCCGCGAAGGTCAAGTATCTGATCATTGCGGCGATAAACAGCGAACTCTGCACTACAGTCCATATCATCTGTAAATAGGCGCACGGAAACCTGCATTACCAAAACTTCAGCATCTTCGTCGTATTCGATGTAGCTGGCCTCTGCAACCAGTCCATTAACCATATCCTCAAGAGTCACGTTGCCTTCCAGCCGAACGATTTTTTGTATCCGGTCGTAACGAACCATGTCGGCCCAGAAGACCATGTTTTTTTCTTCATCCATGACCCACACTCTGCCTATACTGTATATGAACTGATTGTCTTCGCCTAACTCTATGCGGGGAGCCTTTAGCATAATGTTATCCGCACGAAGTTCGGCATTCCCCTCCAGAATTGTGGCACGTATATTCCCTAACATCCTGTCAGCCCTAAAACTAAACATTTCTGCACTGGCTACAATGGCAACGGATAAAAAGCATAACAAGGCAAAAATATGCCTGATTTTTTTGTACATCTTTAACAATACAATAAATATAATAACCAATACAAGACCTAAATACCCAGCCCCACCCGCCTTGCGCCCCATCCAGCGATTGTCTGCGAGCCTGACCGCTCTAAGCGGTCACGGCGAGACAAATACCTTACCAAAACACCAACCCCCGGTTGGTGATGCAAACCTGAAATGATTGCAAACAATGAACACCTGAAACATGGTTATGGCACGACCGATGCCGTACAGCAATCTCCCACGCTTTGCGCCCCCATCAGCGATGCAATACTGAAACACTTGCTGGGAAATTAATTGCTGAAGCAACAGGGGGTGGAGAATAGCGTGTTGGGCACAGGGCAGGCAGGGCAGCATG
>Ga0099364_10010208_pt1 | contig 12939 bp, 7 predicted proteins | sample TergutTh196P3_FD_73070 | JGI IMG/M metagenome (GOLD analysis project Ga0099364, IMG submission 73070) | Microcerotermes parvus P3 segment gut microbial communities from Pointe-Noire, Republic of the Congo - Th196 P3 | ecosystem: Host-associated > Arthropoda: Insects > Digestive system > Gut ...
GAAAACGACGGAGGGCTTAAAGCCCTTTCCGCCATGCTGTCGCGTGTTTGTAACAAGCTCGATAAACCTCTTGTGCTTTTCATCGACGAAATCGACGCGCTGATTGGCGATACGCTGGTCTCCGTGTTGCGCCAGCTTCGCGACTCTTATCCCAAACGTCCCGGGGCGGCCCCGATTTCCGTCATCCTTTGCGGAGTGCGCGACATAAAGGACTACCGCATCCACCGGTCGGACGGAGAAATCATCACGGGTGGGAGTTGTTTTAATATCAAAGCGAAATCTCTGCGCTTGGGAGATTTTTCCGAGGACGAGATTCGCGAACTATATATCCAGCACACCGAGACAACCGGCCAGATATTCGAAGAAAACACTTACGCGAAAGTTTGGGAAATGACACACGGACAGCCGTGGCTGGTAAATGCGCTGGCCCATCAGGTAACTTTTGAAATGCCGGAGGGGCGTGACCGCAAAAACCCGATAACGCTCGTTATGATAGAGGAAGCCGCCAACCGGCTTATCGTTTCCCGCGCGACGCATTTGGATCAGCTCGCCGATAAATTGAAGGAATCCCGGGTACGAAGCGTGCTTGAAGCGATTTTGGCCGGTGAAAATTGGGTCAACAAACCTCTGCTGGACGACTTACAATACGTGATTGATCTTGGACTACTCCGGAATGAGAATGGGAAATACATAATCTCAAACGGTATCTATCGCGAGGTACTGCCGCGTGAACTGTCCTGGGTGATGCAGGCGGCCATGACTCCCAGCCCCACGCAGCCTTGGTATGTCGAATCGGACGGAAAGCTCAACATGGGAAAACTGCTCAGGGAGTTCCAGCAGTTTTTCCGGGAGAATTCGGAGAGTTGGTTTGAGCGGTTCGACTATAAAGAAGCCGGATTTCAATTATTATTGCAGGCGTTTCTGCAGCGGATAGTGAACGACTGCGGTTTAATAGACCGGGAATACGCGCTTGGGAGCGGGCGCGTAGACCTTTTGGTACGCTGGCGCTACCCAAAGGAAATCGAAAGAGCGAATCGGAAGGAACAGCGATTTGTCCTGGAACTGAAGACGATTCGTGATAGAACTCGCGTCCCTGACCGAGTGCTGCTTGATGGACTGGAACAGACGGCGCGCTATGCCGAACAAAGCAGCGCGGCGGAAGCTCACCTGATCGTATGCGACGAACGTTCAGGGCAAAGATGGGACGATAAGATATACGAGCGCACGGAACACAGCGGTGATCGAGAGATTAAGGTTTGGGGGATATGAAAAATATACGGCATATTGCTCTTCTTCGGCTCGGCTTCGCTTGCGGCATCAAAGCTCATTTGATACTATGACGGCGGAGACTTTTTATTATTTTGTCTCGGGAGGATATTCATCGGAGGGATAATGTTGAGTACGACAGGATACGATTTCGACACAAGGATCGACAGGCGCGGCACCGCCTGCTCAAAATGGGACGACATGGGGCGCTTGTTCGGCAGGGACGATCTGTTGGCCTTGTGGGTTGCCGACATGGATTTCAAATCGGCCCCTGAGATAATCGATGCGCTTAAAAAAGATGCCGAGTTCGGAGTATTCGGATACCCGATCGAGCAAATCCAAAGATACCAAGCCACCGTCGCGGATTGGGAACGCCGCCGTCACGGGTGGGACGTCAAACCGGAACATGTCGGTTTCATGCCGGGAGTCATCACGGGGATCGCCGTGGCGTTGAACGAACTCACGGAGCCCGGCGACGGAGTCGTCGTACAGACTCCCGCTTATCCTCCTTTTTTCAATGTGATCCGCGAAAACGGAAGGAAAGTTGTGGAGAATCCTCTGCGCGAGACGGAGAGCGGTTACGAGATGGACTTGCGCCACCTTGCCGAAGCGCTGAAAGCCGGAGCGCGCGCCATAGTCCTTTGCAGCCCTCACAACCCGGTTTCAAGGGTGTGGAAGCGGGAAGAACTCGCCGCCTTGGGGCATATGTGCCTCGAATTGGGAGTCGCCGTGATAAGCGACGAAATACATCAGGACCTCGTCTACAGCGACGCGAAGCACACGCCCATTTCGGCGGCCTGCCCGGAGCTCGATCCACTGCTCGTCACCCTTGCCGCCCCAAGCAAGACATTCAATATAGCCGGTTTGCGCGCGTCGGAGTGGATTGCGCGGGACAAAAAAATGTGCGACAGAATGAAACGCGCCTTCGGGTGCCTGCACCTATCGGGCCTTAACATGTTCGGGCTGCGCGCTCTCGAAGCCGCCTATACCAAAGGGGAACCCTGGCTCGATGCGTTACTCGGATACCTTGAGGATAACCGCTCGCTCGTCTTGAATTTCCTGCGCGAGCGTATGCCCCGGGTGAAGCTGAAATACCCGGAGGGCACTTATGTCTTCTGGCTCGATTTCAGGGACTACGGATTCAGCGCCGCTGAATTGAAGAGAATTCTGGTGGACAAGGCCCGCGTCGCGCTGAACGACGGATCGACGTTCGGGTCGGCCGGCGAGGGATTCGCGAGGCTGAACATAGGATGCCCGAGGTCCCAGCTCCAGGAGGGCTTAGACAAGATAGAGGAAGCTTTCGCGGATATTTGAGGAGGAAGGATAATATCATGATAAGGGACTTAACCGCCCCGCTGAAGTTTTGCAGATTTGCGTTCGAGGGGAAAATTTACAACGGGACAGTCCACGGTAAGATGGTCGACCTTGTGGAGGGAGATTTCCTCAGCGAGTTTTCGACGCTCCGGATGAGTTACCCGCTCGACCGCGTCAAACTATTGCCGCCTGTCGTGCCCACCAAGATATGGTGCGTGGGGCTAAACTACGTCGGGCACTCGCGCGAACTGAAACACGAGATACCGGGGGAACCGGCGATCTTCATGAAGCCCGTCACGGCCATCATAGGAAACGCCGATCCGGTAAGAATTCCTGAATGGGCGGGACGCGTCGATTACGAAGGCGAACTCGCGGTCGTCATCGGGCGAAGATGCCACAAAGTCTCCGAGGAGGACGCGCTGTCCTACGTAGCCGGATACTCGTGCTTCAACGACGTCACGGCGAGGGACCTGCAAAATAAAGACGGACAGTGGATCAGGGCGAAGAGTTTCGACACGTTCGCGCCCTTCGGCCCGGTAATACTGCTCACTAAACAGATACCGGCGTCTACGTCCATAACGACAAGGCACAACGGCCGCGTGGTGCAGCAGGATCACCTGAACGGCATGATATTTTCCGTCGGCAGGATAATTTCCCACATCAGCAGATTCGCCACGCTGGAGCCCGGCGACGTCATCGCGACCGGCACGCCGCAAGGGATAGGGCGCGTTAAGGCGGGCGACAGGGTGGAAGTTGAAATAGAGGGCATCGGCGCGCTGATGAACCCCTTCGTTTCGGATCATAATTGACTGTCAAAGTCTACAGTTACGTCAAACTTTCCTCGCTCAGGAGGGCGATCAGAAAACGGCTCGACGATGACGGCGTAAAACCGATTTACGTGCTGCCCTCCAAATCGAATGAGTATCTGTTGCTGGACATGCTTCGCAGGTCCGGCAATTATTTTGCCTCGCGGCCCGAGGTGCTTGGATGGCGGGACATCTACAACAGGATCGTCCCGAGAACCGAGCGCCGCAGGTGTGTCGATCCGCCCGATCATTTTCTGATACTTCGGTATGTGAGGAACCTCGTCGCGGCCGGCGCGCCCGTTCCGCCCGGCGTCTTGAAGCGAGGCTTCGTAACCTCTCTCGGCGAAGCGGTGAACGAACTGCTGCTGGAGGATGTGGACCCCGAGATGATCCGCGGCCACGACCTCCTGTACGGAATGTACTCGGGATACCTCTCATACCTCGCCGCGCACGGGCTCGCGGACAGTTCGGAACTGCCCTCACTCGCGTTCCGGGCTCTGCGCGATAACGCGCCGAACGCGCTAAACTCGCTAAAAACGTTCGGGGGAAGGACTATGCGCTGGATTGGCTTCATGTCCTTCACCGGCGCTCAATTGAAGCTGATTAAGGCCCTGTGCGAGCGCGGCGTTCGCATGGAATTCTTCGTGCCCGACTCCGGCGGGGTGAATTTTCGAGACGCGTCAGCCCAGCTCGGCATACCGGCGCAAAGCGTCGAAACGGGCGAATGCGTCACGCGCCGCGTCGTTTCGCGCGACATATACTCGCAGTGCGAATTCATCGCGGACTTCATCGCGCGTCGCTTCTCCGGCGAAAACGACGCGATCGACTGCGGGATACTTTCCGATCCCGGCACGGCATTGCCGTTGACGACGGCGCTCTCGCGCATGAATATACCGTGGCAGTCGCGCTCGGAGGTCACCGTCGACCGGACGGTAATAATCGACGCGGCGCGGGAGGCCTTTGAAACTCACAAGGCGGGCTGGCCGCCGGCGCGAACCGCGAACCTGCTCCGCGGTCCGGCCTTTGGCGTCCTGCTCGATACCGTTCGCTTTGCCCAAATAATGCCCGAGGGATTATCCATGTGGCGCGAATTCCTATCCGGAGACGAGGGCGCTTTAGGAACTCTTTCCCGTTTGGAATCATTCTGCTCTTTATTGGGGAAAAAAGGAGGAAGCACGGCGGAGGAATTACTTCGCGGGCTTTATGACCTGCACGCCCTGTCGGAGGGCGGGTTGGAGGCAAAGCTGGCGGCAGCAGCCGAAGACGACCCCGAAATGGACCCAGTGATAAGGGAGATAGTGTCGTCGCGCCTTGAAATTGAGGGCAAATTGGCGATGATGGAGGACGTCACGCCCTCGCTCGGAGAAGCGTCGTTGGCGCGTTTTGAAGGCCGGGACGCGCTCGAATTTCTGGTCTCATGGGCTAAGGAAGCCGCCACAGCCCTGCCCCCAAGATACAAGGGCGCGGTTTCGATCTACGAATCTCCCCCGCCCGTGCTGATTGCCCACGACTTATGGATAATGACCGGCGTCGAAGCGTCGCGTTATCCGGGCGCGCCGTCGGATCACGCGCTATTGAGCGAAAACCTCCGGGAGGAGGTGAACTCGTCGCCCTTCGATTTCACCCATTTGCCCACAATACATGAGAAGCGAAGCCAAAAGGAAGCGATGTTCCGCAGGCTGCTGGCCGTCGGCGAGGAACTCACAATCACGACGCGCGCGGCATTCGACGCGGCCGGAAACCAGGTTTCGGAATCCCCTTTCATGAGGCGGGAGAATTTCGAAAATTCGCGCTGGGTCATAGAGGAAGAGACGGACGGCAATGTTTCGGAAAAACCTCTCCCCCGAATACGCAGAATATTTCCGAGGTTCGCGCTTTCCGGGGACACAACCCAAACCGGCGGAAAGCCGAGGGTATCGCTCGGTCAGATCGACCGTCTGCTTGACTGCCCGTTCGCGTATTGGTGCGAAAGGACGGCGCGCTTTGAATCCCCGCCGGACGCCGGTGAAATACTGGACAGACGATGCCTGGGCAACGTGATGCACGATATATGGAAGCGAGTGACGGAGACCGCCGCCGAACGCGGGACGGCGCACTCGCCGGTATTGCTGTCGGAGTGGGATTCGATCATAACCTCGCTCTCGTCCGCATACCCGCTTCTCGCGGACGCGAGAACGGGTTACGCGCTCTCGGGACTACGAACGAAGATAAGCGCGGCGGCGAATATCATAGACGATATGTGGGCTCTCGCCGCCAATGGCGGAATGAAAAGATTATGGACCCGCGCCGAGTACGACCTGCCGGTTATAGAAACCGGCGACGCTATATTCGCGGGACGGGCGGACCGCGTGGACTTCTGGACGTGGCCGGGCGGCGAGGGCGCAATACTGCTGGACTTCAAGCTGGGCGGCAACAGAAACTACGGCAAAAGCGCGCAACTGGCGGCGTATGGCGCGGCGCTGCGTAACGCCGGAATCCCGGTCGCCGGATTCTTTTACCTGTGTCACGGGGACGCGAAGAAAATCGATTCATGGTCGCCGGGGGTGAAGGAAATAATCGCCCCCCGGACACGAGGCGCCACATGCGAGGAAAGTATGAACGCCGCATTGGAACTTATCGCCGAGGCCGGGCGTATCGTCGCCGGCGGACGATTCGAAGCGAACTACGATTCCGAGTCGTGCCGTTCCTGCGGATACACGACGATCTGCCGGAGGGGCGAGCGTTGGGGCGACTATGACGCGCCGGGAGACACAGACGATGCCGGAGAATAAATTACGGCGCCCCGCGCCGGAGGCGCCTTGCGGTCAATCCCTCCCGGAGCGGCTCATATCAGGCGCGAGGGAGGAGCAGCGGCGCGCGATAAGATCGCTTGAACCGATAACGGTGGTGAGCGCCGGCGCTGGCACAGGCAAGACGCAGACGCTGGCAAACCGTTTCGCCTGGCTGCTTGCGAGCAACCCGGAATGCGGGGTCGATCAGATACTGACGCTGACTTTCACCAACGCCGCCGCGAGCGAGATGAGAGAACGCATCGGAAGGACGCTTATAGAGTGGCATGACGCCGGTCTCTCCCATCTGAGGGACGCTATCGACCGGCTGGACGAGGCGTACATTTCGACGATACATTCATTTGCCCTCCGCGTGATACGTGAATCCGGCATATCGCTCGACGTCGACCCGGCTTCGCGCGTCGTGGACGCCCCGACGGAACGCGAATTCTGGAACGGCCTCAGGTGGCGCGTGGACACCGGGACTCTCGAACACACAGCCGCCGGTATGCCCGGCGAATGGCGCGAGCTGTCCGCCTCGATGACCGGCGACCCCGCCCACGCGGAATTTCTCGACCGTTTCAAATCGGGAACCCTCGTAAAACTGGGCGAGGACGCCTGTAATATGTACGGCAGTATGAATTTGAGCCCGCGCGACCTGCGATATTGGGGTATCGAACGCGAGCCCGTGGCGCGCCGCAAAGTGGAAAGCATCCTCTCCCCAAAATGGAGCGAGGCCTGGGAGCTCTGGCACGGCGAGGTATTTCCGGCCATCGAATCGGAGCTTCAGCCCTCGTCCGGCAATAAATTCGAGAACGCTATCGGGCAATTCGCGCGGCATTGGCGGACAAGAGAGAGAACCCCCGAGGCGGAGCGCGAATTTTTCATCTCGCTGATAGACGAAGCCCTCGGCGCGCTTCCGGGACGGAGCTCGCTGAAGGACGCCATAAGCGCCGTCACGGGCAATATCAAGGGCTGGAGGGACGCGAGAAAAAGCTGCGCGTACCTGTCCTCCACCCTGCGGCCCGAGGTAACCGGCGACGCCGAGGCGCTTACGAGGGACTTGCTGAACGGATACACCGCCCTCTTATGGGAACGTTGGAACGAGGAACGCGCCGAGCGGGGGGTATTGTCGTTCCCGGACTTCGCGCGATTCGCGGTACAGGCTCTCGACGCGGATAAATCATACGCGCACCGCTTCAGGCATATAATGATAGACGAATTCCAGGACACCGACGAATTGCAGGACAGCATCATACGGGCGCTGTCCGGCGCGTGGCCGGACTCCGGAGCCGGACGCACGGTTTTCATCGTAGGCGATATAAAGCAATCGATCTACCGATTCAGGTACGCTAACCCCAGGTTGTTCGCCGGATATATGAGCGCCGCCGGCAGCGTGGAAATGTCGCGCAGCTTCCGCATGAGCGGCGCGCTGATGGAGCGCGTCAATATGGTATTCTCGCGCATCTGGGAAAAAGGAGTAATAAGCGGGGATTCGCTCAAGGCGGAATACGAACCGCTGCTTCCCCCCGACGACGCGCCGTGGTGGAACGAGCGCAACGGCGAATCGGCAGCGAGGGAACCGATGGAAATATTGCTTTATGACAACGCTGCGGAAAAAGAAAACACCGCCGCCGAGAGGCGTAAACTCGCCTCGGGCACGGCGGCGAAGCTCCTCGGCATGATCGCGGACAAAATCGGGGTATGGGACAAAAACGCCGCCTCGTTCAGGCCGATCGAGTGGCGCGACATAGCCATACTCGTGAGAACCCGCACCGCCTACCCGGAGATCGAGGACGCGTTCGAGGAAGCGGGCGTGCCGTTCATTTTCGACACCAGCAGGGAGTATGCGAACCGCGGCGAGGTGCGCGACCTGATCGCGTTCATCGGCGCTCTCGACCGGCCCGACGACGAAGGGTCGCTCGCCGGATGGCTGGAGTCCCCCTTCTCAGGAATACAGGACGCCGTAACCGATCTCGCGGCACGAGCGCGCGCGAACCGCAGGCCGTTGAGATACGAATTCGAAGCGGCATACCCCGAAGCGGCAAAGCGCCTCGAACGATTTCGCAGAATCGCCCGCCTCCGCGGCCCATCGCGGGCGTTTTGCGCAATCCTGGAGGACGATTTTTGGCTGGCGGCCTATCCCGAGCGGATAAGAGGCAGGGTCAGGGCAAACGTGAGAAAGGGCGTCGAAATACTCGACGAGTATGAAAACTCACGCGGACGCAACCTCGCGTCGTGCGCCGACTACCTGAGGCGCGAATTCCGCTCAGGCGAACCGATGGAGGAACCGGGACGGGCCTGGGGCGACGAGGACGCGCTGCGCGTTATGACCGTCCACTCATCGAAAGGGCTGGAGTTCCCGATAGTCGTCCTGATGTTCCTTGAGTCATCGCGCGGAAGGGGCGGCAGGAGCGGCTCGGTGGCCGTATCCCGTTCTCTCGGAGCCGTCTCGGGCAAGCTGCGCGACGGCTCGCCGTCGATCCGCCACGCGTGGCACAAGGCCATAGAAGAAGCCGAGGAAGCGGAGGAGAGCGCGCGCATGTTCTACGTGGCAATGACGCGCGCGCAGGAGAGGCTGATATGCTGCGGTATCCCCGGCAGGGCAAAAGAGGGCGATTGGCTGTCATTATTGATGGAGGCAAACGAAAAAAACGGTTCGCCGATTCCCATAGAGCACACCGCCGGCGAAGCGGTTCGGCGGAAGATTGCTCCCCCCCCGAACGGAACGGAAAAACTCAAAGGCGGCAATAACGAAAATAACGCGCTTTTACTTCCGGTTACGGGAAGGACGATATGGACGCCCCGTACCGCCATGCTGTCCGCTACCGCTTACGCGCTTCTTAAGTGGTGCCCGGCCGCCTACAGAATCCGATACCGGCAGGGGCGCGAAATGAAATGGGAGCGTCATGGAGCGCCGGGCGGCGGAGCGGAGTTGGGGAATCTCACGCACTGGATACTGTCGGTATGGGACTTCGACCGCGAATCCCTGGCCTCTCTCCTTCCGTATGAAGTCGCTCCCGAGGCGTTGCAGAACGAACTCGCAGACATTCCGCCCAAACTCAGGCACGTATGGCGGAGGCGGGCGAACAGGGCGATGTGCCGAAGCTGGCTGGAGGATTTTTCATCGCGCGCGGAGTGCGCCGAATTGCGCGAGGCCGCCTCCGCCAACGCATTGCAGCGAGAAACGGCCTTTTCCGTCGAGTGCGGCGGCGTGAACCTCGTGGGGGTGATCGACGCTTTCTGGGAGGATGACGGGGGCTGCCATGTGAGAGACTGGAAGATCACTCCGGAGGCGGATGCGCCGCGCGAGATGTACGACGCGCAGATAGATTTCTACGCCGCCGCCTGCCGCGCCTCCCATCCGGACTCGGAGGTCGACGCGGGCCTCATATATCTCAGGGACTTCAGGCGCGAAGTCGAAGTACGCAATATAACGAAATGGGACGAATTGACGGACTCGATCACGCGAGCAGCCGCGGAAGCGGCGTCAACTTATGCAGCTCCGCTTCCGCGCCGCGAAAAATGCGCGATCTGCCCCTTCAATTCTTGTTGCCGGTTCAGTAATGTCATCGATGTAAACCATGATAAAATGGCGTAGGTATTCAAATGAAATCTGGAGGGCTTATCTATGGATGAATCTGACGAAAAAAAAATTTCCGAACTTATCGCCGTGATACTGAAAGAGGACGACGAAGAGCGAAGACGGCACCTCGCCGATAAAATTGCGGATATTAACCCTGACCACCCGGTCGCGAAATATGTAAAATGGCAATCTTCGGAAGACCCCGAAGCCACGAAAGACACGACGCTTCTGGAGGAAGCGGTAAGCTCGCTCAGGCCCGCAATGAAACCATACTCCGGCCCCTCCGGGGAGAACCCCGTGATGTACAGGGTTTACCTCGGCATGTTGTCGGACCTCGCCTCTTTCAGCTTCATAAACGGAAACAAAAAACTCGCGTTCGAGACGGCTGCCGAATATATAAACCTGGACTGCGAAAACGACTCGGCGGTCAGCGCGGTCCACTATGCGTCGTTATTGGAGCGCGGAGAGTACGAAAAACTGATCGGCATTATCGACGCGGATTTTTTCGAAACCTTGCAAGGAGAGTATTGCAGGACAATCGCAGTGCTCGAAATGGAAGGCCCCGGAGAGGAGGCGGCTTTGTGCTTGCTGAACGCGATCGCGCTCGCCCCGGATATCCCCTTTTACCTCCTTGGCCTCTGGTCGTCGGATTTCGACCTCGAAAACATTGACGAAGACGACGCCTTTTTCGTGGAGTTTATTTCGACCGCGCCGATGATCCACGAGTTGTGGTCGGCTACCGATGAGCGTTTTTCGTTCCTGTCGCTCATAGTGTTCATCTTCGGTTACATCACGGGCAGAGTGGCGGAACCGGAAGACGTCAAAATGATCGAAGAGAACTGCCGGCATCTGGGAAGCCTCGAAGAATTGCGGGAGTCGCGCGATATTTTCCAGGCGATGATTGCCGCCGGACAAGAAACGGATGTGGCGGACGAGAAGGCTCTCGCGATGTTTGAGGAGCACAATTTCTTCGGCTTTGTCGGGTGACGCGGCCATGCCGGGAACTAAACCAAATTGCCGAAAAAATCGTTTAGCGTTTCAATTGCGGATGGGATATGGCATAATTTGATTATTGAAATAACTCTTTAAAGAGGAGTGATAAGAGTGGCAGAGTTGAAAGGCACAAAGACTGAGAAAAATCTGATGGAGGCGTTCGCAGGAGAAAGTCAGGCTCGCAACAAGTACACCTATTTCGCCGGTAAAGCGAAGAAGGAAGGCTACGAACAAATAGCCGCGATATTTGAGGAGACTGCGGGCAACGAAAAGGAACACGCCAAGATATGGTTCAAACTGCTCTGCGGCGGAGCGATCCAAGCCACACCGGACAATCTCAAGGCCGCGGCAGCCGGCGAACACGAGGAATGGACCGAAATGTACAGGCGCATGGCCGAAGAAGCGCGCGAAGAGAAGTTCGACGATATAGCGCGTCTGTTCGAAGCCGTCGCGAAGATCGAAAAAGAGCACGAGGAGCGTTACCTGAAACTGCTGAAAAACGTCGAGGACGGCGAAGTCTTCGCGAGAAAGGAAAAGACCGTGTGGGTATGCCGCAATTGCGGCTACATCCTCGACAACACCGGCGCCCCGCAGAAGTGCCCCGTCTGCGACCACCCGAAGGCGTATTTTGAACTGAGGTCGGTCAATTACTAGAAATACTTTCCGAACGAAGCGCGGGCGGCAATACGCCGCCCGTTAACCGATAGTTTTGCATAAACATTCCGATCTTACTACCGGCGGGATTTTTCAGAAGCTGACATTTGTCGCTCTGCCGATTATGGGCATGGATCTAATGCAGATGCTGTACAACCTGACAGATATGTTCTGGCTTGGACGGCTGTCGTCTAATGATGTGGCGGCTTCCGGCGCGGCCGGTATGTATTTGTGGCTGGCCATGTCGCTGTTGCTGTTCGGGCGCATGGGCGCCGAAATCGGAGTGTCACAGAACAAAGGCCGCGGCGACATGGAAGCGGCGAATGCGTTTGCGAGGAACGCTTTCTTGCTGTCGCTGATTTTGGGGATTATGTACGGCTTGGCTTTAGTGTTCTTCAGCGAGTTGCTGATGTCCGCGTTCAACATCCGGGAACCCTATGTGGCGGGTGCGGCGGCGGACTATTTGCGTATCGTCGGGCTTGGCATACCCGCCTCGTACATGTCGGCGGCAATTACCGGGGTGTTCAACGGCTCAGGCAATTCACGGATTCCTTTTTTCGCCCATACCTCGGGGCTGATAATAAACATGGTTTTAGACCCGCTGATGATTTTCACATTCGGTCTCGGCATACATGGCGCGGCCGCCGCCACTGTTTTGGCTCAATGGATTGTTTTAGTGCTGCTCGCATGGGCTGTCAAGAAACACAAGGACAGGCCCTTTGAGCGGATTAAATTCCTATCAAAGCCCGACCGGGGAAAGATGTCGCGGATCATCCGCTGGGCGCTGCCCGTCTCCTTGGAGAGCGGTTTATTTTGTATGCTGACGATGACGCTTACCCGCCTTATCGCCGGTTTTGGTTCGGATAGCCTGGCGGTATATCGCGTCGCCTCGCAGATAGAGGGGTTGAGTTGGCTGGTCGGCGCCGGATTCGGCTCGGCTGTAACGGCGTTTATGGGCCAGAATTTCGGGGCGCGGAAATGGGATCGGATCTGCGATGGTTTTCGCGTTTCGTCGGCAGTGATGCTGGTCTGGGGCGGCATCATTACGCTGTTGTTTCTTTTCGGCGGATATTCATTGTTCGGCCTGTTTTTGCCGGAGCCGGAATTACGGAACATGGGCGCAGCTTATCTGAAAATACTGGCTATCTGCCAGCTCCCGGCGTGCCTGGAAGCCGTCGGCTCCGCAATGTTTCGCGGCATAGGCCGCACTGTTCCGCCGTCGTTGGTCAGCATCGGCAGCAACGTTCTGCGTGTTCCGGTCACTTACCGGCTTGCTTTCACAATGCTCGGCTTGCATGGCGTATGGTGGGGAATTACCGCCACGGCCATACTGCGAGGGGTTGTTATCTACGGATGGGCGCTGATTGTCCTGTACAAAATAAGAGATTTTAAGGGGAACGATTCTTCATAAATACACGAACTCGACTACACGTGAGTTTTTCAATTCAAGCCGGCGCACAATATCCATATATACCCGTATCTATCGGTCACTACCGCGCCGCCGCCATTATCATCCGGCGGCGGGTGAGGTTTAAAGCCCGAATTAATCGTG
>Ga0099364_10010209_pt1 | contig 12935 bp, 7 predicted proteins | sample TergutTh196P3_FD_73070 | JGI IMG/M metagenome (GOLD analysis project Ga0099364, IMG submission 73070) | Microcerotermes parvus P3 segment gut microbial communities from Pointe-Noire, Republic of the Congo - Th196 P3 | ecosystem: Host-associated > Arthropoda: Insects > Digestive system > Gut ...
AACTCACTGGTCATCACGTTTGCCGTCATCGCTACGATGGGCGAGCCCGTATCTAAAGCCGCTATTTTGGATGCGGCCTCAATCCCGTCCATGACCGGCATAAACATATCCATGAAAATCAGGCTAAAGGGCGCCTCGCCCTTTTCCATGCGCTCTAATACCATGTCTACGCCCTCTTTGCCGTTATTTGCTGTCTCCGCTTTGATTCCTACACGCTCAAGATGCTCGCATATTACCTCCTGGTTCATTGGGTTATCGTCGCAAACCAGTACAGTATTATCAAAGTACGGTTTTTCAAGAATGCTCAAACCTTCCCGGTCGGACAGGTTATCGGTTGATTCGATCGTATCGAACTTGATTTCAAAGCTGAATACGCTTCCGGAACCCGGGGTGCTTTCCACAGTCAGCTTCCCGCCCATCATCTCCACTATATTTTTGGTTATTGCAAGCCCAAGCCCCGTGCCGCCGTAATTTCGGGTGGTGCTGGAATCCGCTTGTATAAATGGGTCGAAAATCTTACCAATTTGCTCATGTGTCATTCCGATGCCGCTGTCCTTAATTTCAAAGTATACCGTTGCGGCGCCGCTGTCCGAGCTTTTTACGGCGGATGAAAAGCTGACCGTTCCGCTTTCTGTGAATTTCACGGCATTGGACATCAGATTCATGAGGGCCTGATAAAGCCTGACGGGGTCGCCTACTAATTTTCTGCCGACGGTGGATTCCGCATAAACCCGCAGGTCAAGGCCTTTTTCTTTTACGGATGGGAGAATGACCGACTGGCAGCGTGTGAAAACCTCCTGCAAGCTAAACGGTACATGCTCCAACTCCAGCTTTCCCGACTCAATTTTCGATATGTCCAAAATATCGTTTATGATACGCAGCAGCATTCCCGTACCGTCCTTGATTCTGCTCAGATAATCCTTGACTTGGGGAGTAACGCCGCTGTCCAGCGCAAGCTCGGCAAAGCCCATGATACTGTTCATCGGCGTCCTTATCTCATGGCTCATCGTGGACAGAAAATTACTCTTTGCGCGGTTTGCAGCCATAGCGTTTCGCAGCGCGTTTAGGAGAATTAAGGATACGGAAACACCTACTATGCCGACGGCAATTGTTTGTATGAGTAAAATCCTCGATTCATTTATCAGATCGTCTATTGGGATGCCGAGAAAAATAATGGCATAGGTTTCATCATCAGCATTCAAGAGTGGCCTATAATACGTCTCATAGTCTAAGCCGAACAGGTTTACCTTGCCGAAATACTCTTTCCTTTCGTCAAATAAAACCGCCGCTATGTCCGGCTCGAGAGTCGTACCTGCTGTGCGTCTGCCTTCGTGTACAATCGTAGTCGCAATTCGCGTATCCCCCAGAAAAATTGTTACGTCTGTATTGTTAAGCAGTCGCTTCAATTCGTCGACCGTTTCATCTGTATCAAACCTGACCCCGGCGGAAACCATGCCAATCAGCGTACCGTCCGTGTCATAAACAGGCGCCCCGGTTCGGACAGACACCTTTACAACGGTACCCTGCTCAAAATATGACGATACATTGCCTTCCAGAGCGTCTTTGACATTCTGCTGGTTGATAACCGAATCGCCGTAATGATCAGGCTCATGCGTCCTTGCCAGAACAATGCCTTCATGGTCGGTTACCGTATAATAGTTTACGCTGTACAAACCATATGTAGGAGTGAGCAGCCGAATTATCTCATCTGTGTTCCGGTTTTGCATGGCTCTTGCAACCTCCGGATCCCTCGATACAGAAATAGCCGCAACCTTGGAATTATGCATGCTGCCGTCAAGGTAAAAGTCCAAGCTGTTCATATTGGCGTTTAGTTTTTCAAGGATCAGGAGTTCGCTGAAGTCCGTAAAATTTATGGACATATTAATATTGAGGATAACGATAAACGCTATCAAAAACAGCGATATTGGAAATATCAGCTTGCCGGATTTGGCACCGGTTCTTTTTATAAACATGTATATCACCGTATCCAGACGTCAATCAGGTGTTGCAAGAAAAGGGCTGTCGCGGATAATGCCGTTATTTCGCTTTTGTGCGGGGTCTGCCAGAACTCAGCGCAAGGCAACTATACCACAAAGCCTATCCGATTTCCATAGCGTTTTTATGCGATTGCCCTGTTCCGGATCCACTTTCTATTGCATTTTCATCAGATATAGGTTATCATAGGCATCGCGACCAATACTGGGAGGAAAGAAAAATGAAAAAAAGAGTAATGACTATTGTAATAATCACTGTACTGCTATTTGCCGCTGCCGCCGGCTGCGCGCGGGGAGACAGCGGCGCCGACAACACTGCGGCGCCCGAAACACAGGCGCCCGCGTCCCCGCCGGCGTCCGAATCTCCGCCGGAGTCCACCCCGCCGTCAACGGGAGATACCGACCAGCGCGATTCGGCTGACGTCGCGAATAAGCCGAATACACTTGATGTGGACGTATCAATGATTGCAAGACATCCCGGGTTTTCGAGGTTGGCGGGGGCGGAAAACTTCCTGGTTGGCGTCAGTATAAGGACGCTGGCTAACCCATTTTTCTATGCGCAGGCTGTTCTGCTTCAGCAATACCTGACAGAGCTTGGATTTAGAACAACAGGCGTCATGGACGCAAACATGGATCTTGATCGGGAGATTGAGATAATCGAACAGATGATTGCCCAAGAGGCCGATCTAATAATTATTGTCGGCATACAGCCGGGCGCGAGCGAAGACGCGGTTCAACATGCGATTTCCAACGGGGTTCCCACTATAGCCGCAGTCGTAGACCTTGGTTCTGCCCCATCTTTCAATGTAGTATGCGATAACGCGCTCAACGGTTATCTGGCGGGCTATCATCTGGGCGCCAACTATCTCCTGGGAGAGACAATAAACAGCATACATATCGGAGACTTCGCTGAGGCCGAAGGCCCGGGCGCAGATCGCGCCCGCGGAATGTTCGCAGGTATTGTCGCCGCGCGTCTGGACCTGGATTATTCACAAGCGTTTCAAATAGGTTCAGGGATGTTCGACGATATGCTCAATACCGGCAGGGCGGCCAACACGGAAGCTGATTTCAATATACTGGGCGTTGGCTACGGCGAGCTTCAAGAAGAGCTTGGGCTTGCGGCGGCGGAGGAACTGCTTGCGGCAAATCAGAGGCAAATCAACCTGATGACCGGCGAAAACGACATTATTCTGCGGGGAGCATTCAGGGCTGTAGAGAACTTTGGAATACAGGAGCAAGTGTACATGATTGCCGGTTCGGACGCACACTCCGGCACAGTCAGGAGGATGATGGAAGATCCCGGTTTTCAGCTCGTTGCCACAGGGATCAACTCTCCTTACATGATCGCCGCCGCGGTAGGCGAGGCTGTTGCCGAGGTTCTAATTGACGGTCGTGATCCCGACAGCTTTCCCGTTAGCATTTTGGCCAGCGCGGGCATAGTAACAAAGGACAATGCCCCGCAGGCGTTCAACCCCGGTTCGCTTTATTAGCACGCGGTCTAGGGTGTAGCTAAAAAAAGGTGGTATGCCTACCCGGACAATGACGGTGCTGTAGATTGCACACCCTTTCCATCAGGGCAATCGCTTACGAAATTAATCATTACCGTGCCTTGCGCTCGGACTAGACTGTCCGAAAATCGCGCACGTACTGGCAATTTGCACAAAACCGTTGTAGGGCGCGGCTTCCCAGACGCGCCGCATGGTGGGCAAATGCGTCTCAAACGGCGCGTCAGGGATGCCGCGCCCTACGGTTGGACATTGTATCGTTTTTCGTTATTGTGCATTTTGCTAATTGATTTTGTTTTTCGGACAGTCTCGTACGGATATTTTTGTGTCCCTATCGCTCAGTGGCGCATCCGTGCGCCAATTCGCGAACGCTCCACCGTCCTTGGTTTCGCTTACGGGACACAAAAACACCCATCCTCACCGGCATTTAGCATTTTTATTTTCGTAAGCGATTGCCCTGCCCTTTCCATCGATTTATATGGTAAAGCCGTCAAAAACGTGCTATAATGGCTTTGCAGAGTGGTAGCGACATGAAGCAAGCAAATATTAATAGCATTATACAAGGAGTAACCGTAATAATGAAAAATTGCTCTTTCGGGACACGGCTGGCTGCAAAAATTGTATTGCTGACTATAATCTTAATTACCGTTGCGGCGCTTTTGGTGGTCGGCGCTTTGCTTCGTCCGGGATGGGCAGTTGAGATAATCTGCGATTACCCCGACGGCCACAGCCACACGGAAGATTGCTACGCCGCGCCTTTTCTGTTTTGCGGCGAAGAGGAGCATGTCCATGACGACGCTTGCTTCGCCGCGCCCGTAATTGAATGCGGTGAGGACGAGGGGCATATCCATACTTCAGATTGCTTTGACAATGACGAGCTTATATGCGAAGAACCCGAGGGCCACATACACAACGAGGAGTGCATTGTCGAACAGCCGCTGATATGCCCTATGATCGCGCATGTCCACGATGACGAATGTTGGAGTGAACCGATGCTTGACTGCGAGGCGATTGCGCTGGGGGTACACATTCATGACGAATCCTGCACAGCCGCGCGCCAGCCTATTGGGTTCATGCCGCTGTCGATAATAGGCGGAGACTTGGGTAACGGCGTGGGTTGGACTTTTGACGAGAGTACGGGATTGCTGACGATAACGTATGATGGGACGGGCTCGGGGGAGATGCCGGATAATTCATGGCGGCAGTGGCAGGCCTTTTCCGCACACATAATAAACATAATTATTGAGGATGGCGTGACCGATTTGAGCAGTGAAGCATTCGCCAATAGTTACTCTTTAGTTAGCATTATTATACCTGAAAGTGTGACTAACATTGGCAATGGTGCTTTACGTAATAGCACACTGCGAAACATCTACATCCCGGATAGCGTTGAAAGCATTGCTGAGCTTGCTTTTGTCGGCTCTAGCATAGAAAGCGTCACTTTTGGCGAAGACAGTCAGCTATATGCAATTGGAGATGACGCGTTTAATGGGTGTTCGGAGCTAGGTGAAATCGAACTGCCGGCAAATGTAAATCTTATTGGGTCTTCCGCTTTTGAAAATTGCATAAACTTAAGACGCGTCACTTTCAAAGAGAACTTCTCGCTTGAGTTGTTGCAAGAAAGACCAGGCAGATTCGGGTATACATTTGAAGACGGAAGCGGTTTTTATGAGGCAAACATTGGCGAAAATGCTTTTAGAGGATGCGAAAGCCTGTATGAAATATCCATCCCCGCCACATTTGTTGGAATCGGCCCAAGCGCTTTTAGGGACTGTATTAACCTTCAGAAAGTCACTTTTATGGAAGATGAACGGCTATTTGACATTGACGGTCCTGAGTACTCTAACCGTATTGAAACCATTGGTGACCACGCTTTCAGAGGATCAGGCCTAAGCGAAATTTCAATTCCGGCTAGCGTCATAACATTAGGCGCATACGCCTTCGCGGATTGCGAGAAGCTGAGATATATCGAAACCGTCAACTATTCGTCACTGTTTTTTTGGGATGGGAGCGTTTTGAATACTTACGGTCGTCTTAGAATCATCGGCGACTACGCTTTTGAAAACTGTTTGTCGCTTGGGGGAGTCAGCATTCCGAATAGAGTTGAAAGCATAGGCCACGGCGCTTTCCGCAACTGCGAGTATTTAGATGTTGTCAGCTTTCATCATTTTAGTTCACTGCAGAACATAGGAGATTATGCTTTTGAGAATTGCATGAACTTACGAGAAATCGTATTCCCGAGCGGACTATTAACCATAGGAGAGGGCGCTTTTCAAAGCTGTATTTCACTGTCGAAAATCGATTATGACATGCCAAATTATCATAATTTAAATGTCAACGGTGAAATACTTAGTGGTTCCATTGAACCTCATTCACTTGAAACGATTGGCAATTTTGCGTTTGAGGATTGCGTACAGCTGAGAGAAGTAGAAATACAGCCTAATGTCGTAAGTATTGGAGACGGAGCTTTCCAGAATTGTCAATCACTGTCGAGCGTTAAATTTACTGAGAATTTCACAGGAACACGCGTTAGCGACAACACTCCTGTCGATGTATATTATCCTATGAAGTTGAGCAGCATAGGAGCTAACGCCTTTTCCGGCGGCCCAGCGCCCGATCTGCCCATGATCACCGCAAACTTCGGCACCTACCCCATATGGTGGGCGCGGCTGAACGGGCATCAAATAGAATACCTCCTCGGCGGGAACACTCTGTTCGGACCCGCCCGGCCCGGCGTGATTCATAAATACGTGCCGTACGAATTTGTCCCCAAGACAGCTATACCGAATAACGACGGGCTCTGGTTCGAGATATCGCCGCCGCTCCCCGACGGTATGGAGCTTGTGAACGGACTGAACACCGACCCGCAAGGGCGGCTTGCCGGGACTATCCACGGCGCGCCGCGTGATTACGACGCCCATAACAGCGAAATCGAATACACCATGACAATGAGGCTTATAGGCGTCCCGCACGATGATTTTCATATGACAGGCACATTCACCCTTGTTTACGCCGACACGCCAGACGAAACAAAATGGTCTTCAAACCCGGGCTATGAGATAACAGAAGACCCAGATAACCCGGGCTATGGCCATATCGGAACGTACAACGATCAAACCGGCATATACGAAATCACCGGCGACGAGCAGGATGTGACCGACCAGATACTGTACATATGGGGAGCGCCATTGGGAAACTTTGTCGGTCTTTGGATAAACGGTTACGAAAAAACGCAGGGCGTCGATTATGAGGCGGAGGAAGGCAGCACCCGCGTTACAATCTTAGCGCAAACCATAGAAGACCTTGAAAACGGCGAATACACGGCAGCCGTAGCGTTCCGCCGTGCGGACGACCGTGTGGATACATATGATGCTTGGACTCTCGATATACCCGGCGCAAACAACTTTGATGTAGTAGCGCAAAAGTTCACGGTGAATCTTGCAAACAGAGGCCAACCACCGGGCAACGGCGGAGACACGGACAACGGCGGAAACTCTGGTGGTGGCGGCACCGGCGGCGGCAGCTCAAGCGGCGGCAATCCCGGAGGGAGCAACCCCGGCGGAGGCAGCTCCGGCGGCGGCAGCTCAAGCGGCGGCAATCCCGGAGGGAGCAACCCCGGCGGAGGCAGCTCCGGCGGCGGCAGCTCAAGCGGAGGCAATCCCGGAGGGAGCAATCCCGGCGGAGGCAGCTCCGGTGGCGGCAATCCCGGCGGCGGCAATCCCGGCGGCGGCAGCTCCGGCGGTGACAACTCCGAAGGCAACAACTCCGGAGGTGGCAATCCCGGAAGCGGAAACAACCCCGGCGCGGCCGCGCCGGAATCTGCAGCCCCTGAAGCGCCGGCTCCGGGTACGGCCGCACCGGAAACAACCGCACCCGAAACAGCGCTGCCAGCAGCACCGGCACCGGGAGCAGCAGCACCGGCCGCGCCGGCTCCGGCGGCACCCGCTCCGGGAACAGCAGCGCCGCCAGCACCGGCACCGGGAGCAGCGGCGCCCGTTGGGCCGGCTGCCGGAGGGGATGTGACAGAAGAGGACGAAGTGGCTCCGGCATTGGCGGTTGGCGCGTCTTTATTCAGCGGGCTTTCCGCCGGGCCGGGCGGGTATTATTTCGAGCTTGACGGCAGCGGGAGACCGCTGAAGCTGCTTATCGACATAGCGTTTGAAGAATATATCGGTCTTTATTTCAACGGAGATTTGTGGGCGGACGGTGATGATTATGATGCACATTCCGGCAGCACTGTAATAACTATCGGCACAGAGCGGCTTGAGCTTGTCGGTGCCGGTGTACATACGATTTCAGCAGAATTTTCCGACGAGACTGTCGAAATCGTATTCACGCTGCATATCCTCGAATCGCCGCCCGCTGCGTCGCAGGAGGCTGAAAATCCAGAAGAAGGCGGCGAAGAGCCTTCCGCGCAGTCAGTTACAGCCCATTCGGAAACGCCTGCGGCACAATGGATTTTTGCGTTGCTTTCAGAGCATATTATGATTATCATCATCGCGGCTGCGGGACTGCTTATGGTCGGCGGAATGCTTTTATTTCTCAGAGCAAGGCGGCGTGCCGGCTGAAAAGGAATTAAATGCTCGTCAGGAGGTGCGCCATGAGCAAGCAAATACTAAGGAGCTGTGAATTAATAAGTTGAGCAAGATTGCCGTAGGATTTTTGTCGTCAGGCGGCGCGGGAAAACTGCAGGAATGCTTGCTGCCTTTCAAGGTTTTACCACGCCGCATGGCGGCAAAAAGACAAGGCAAGATGTGCAAGTTATTAATTCAGAGCGCCTAATAGGCGTAAATCCATTGGAAAAGCTACAAGCCGCCGCCAGTAAGGCGCGTGTGGATACCGACTATATATAACGAATAAACCGTTTGGTTACTGCTTTTCTTATCTACGCGGTCTAAAAAACATTTGACAACGGTTGATATTTGGCTTATAATACCTTGGCGAGTGTACGGGTGGGAATGTTATGTTTCTTGATCTTTGGGAGATAATTGGTGTTCCCGGCGGTAGGATACCGTTTGAGTACGAGCCTGATTTATCCGACGCGGCTTTTGGCTCGGTCGTCCGGATAGAAAAGCCGTCGAGGGCGGCGGGAGACGTCGTTAACAGAGCGGGAGTTCTGACGTTTTCGGCGAATGTGGACGCGGACTGCGTATGCGTCTGTGCAAGGTGTCTCAAAGAGTTTAACTACCCGGTGCATTTGCAGATATCGGTCATTCTCACTGAAGGAGTAGAAGCCGGAGGGGATCCTGACGGGTACTTCCTTCAGGGGGATAAGGTCGACGCCGACGAAATAATCAATACCGAATTTCTCTTGAGTTTGGATCAGAGCCTCCTGTGCGACGAAGGCTGCGCCGGGCTCTGTGATATATGCGGCTCTGATTTGAACGACGGGCCGTGTTCATGCAAAGCGGAGATAGACCCCAGGCTTGCTGTCCTTGGACGGCTTCTGGATGACAATTCGGATTCTAAGGAGGTGTTCATAAGTGGCAGTCCCAAGGAGTAAGGTATCGAAAGCGAGAAGGGATAAAAGGCGTTCCTCGCACTGGAAACTGTCGGTGCCCGGGCTTGTAAAATGCCCGAAATGCGAAGAACTTTGCTTACCGCACAGACGTTGCCCCGGGTGCAAAACCTACAAAGGGCGAGAGATAAGCAATAGTACAAGCTCGACATAATCGCGTTGCGTTATTGTCAGAGGGCGGGGAAAACCAAACCCCCGCCTTTTCGCGTGGAGAAGGAATAAACCCGAGGGGACGAATACAGCCATCCGGGCGCAAGGTTCTGAGCTAAAAAATTAGTAACTATTCAGACCCCCCTCCCGTCATTGCGGGCTTGACCCGCAATCCCCTGCGGGTTTCGAGGGGATTGCGGCTCGGAGGCCGCAATGACGAGGCTTGGAAGGTTTCAGCAGCGGGGTACTAAAAAAATTAATTATTGGGAAAAAATTAGTAATGAGTACGCATGTAAAATCGGTTCAGCCCGGCAGCCCCGCGTCGCGGACAAGTATTGCGCCGGGCGATCTTTTGCGAAGAATCAACGGAAATGTTATAGGCGATATTCTGGATTACAAGTATTATTCATATGACGGCTGCCTGATGCTTGAGCTTGCGGGCGCGGATGGCGGGATGAAGCTGGTGCGGCTTAGCAAGCCCGAGGGCGCGGACGTCGGGCTGGAATTTGAACAATTCCTAATGGACGCCGAACGCTCCTGCTCAAACAAGTGCATTTTCTGCTTTATCGATCAGCTCCCCGGCGGGATGCGCGGAACCCTTTACCGCAAGGACGACGATGTGCGGCTTTCTTTTTTGCAGGGTAATTACATAACGCTGACAAACCTCCGGAAAAGAGACTTAGAGCGAATAATAAAAATGCGCGTCAGCCCGATAAACGTCTCTGTGCACACTCTCGACCCGCAGCTCAGGTCTTATATGCTTGGCTCGCAAAGGGGCGCCATTGGGATAAGCGCGCTTAAAGCCCTCGCGTGTGCGGGGATCATGCTTAATTGCCAGATCGTATGCTGCCCGGGGATAAATGATGGCGCGCGGCTTACGCAAACGATAAAGGGGCTTATTGCCCTCGGTTCCGGCATTAACAGCGTCTCAGTCGTTCCGGTAGGACTGACAAGCCACCGGCAGGGCCTTACGCCGCTTCGACCCTTTGACAAAGCGCTTGCTGTCAAAACAATAAGGCAGGTTGAGGCCTTTGGCGAGCTATGCCTGAGAAAATCCGGTTCCAGAGTGTTTTTCTGTGCAGACGAGTTATACATAAAAGCGGGGCTTAAGCTCCCGCCACATGAGCATTATGAGAATTATCCGCAGCTTGAAAACGGCGTCGGAATGATGAGGCTGCTGATAACCGAGTTTATAGATGAGCTTAATAAAACCGAAATCCGCAATCCGCAATCCGCAGCAAGCGCAAAGACTTTTTCTGTTGTGACAGGCACGGCGGCGGGTAAATATTTAACAATTCTTTTAAAAACGGCGGAGAAAAAATGTGGTAAGATAAAAGGCAATGTATATACCGTCGGAAACGACTTTTTCGGCAAATCGGTAACAGTTTCAGGACTTGTCACCGGAACGGACATCATAAACCAACTCAAAGGCCGCGAGCTTGGCTCAAGGCTCCTTATCCCGCAGAACATGCTGAGGCGCGGCGAAGACGTCTTTCTGGACGGCGTGACGGTATCGGGCTTAGTCAAGGCGCTGGGCGTACCGGTCAGAGTAGTCGGCCGGCATGGGGCGGATTTACTACGCGCGATATTTGATTAAGATTGTGAGGGCGAAATGCCAAAGCCATTGATAGCGATAGTCGGGCGGCCCAATGTTGGTAAATCTACGCTTTTTAACAGGATCGCCGGAAAGAGGCTTGCAATCGTTGAGGATACGCCCGGCGTCACAAGAGACAGGCTCTACGCGCAGGCGGACTGGAGCGGGCGCGAGTTCGATATCGTCGATACCGGAGGGATAGAGCCGAAAGCGGACAGCGAGATGCTTGTATATATGCGCGAGCAGGCGATGCTGGCGATCGAAGTGGCGGACGTAATCGTTTTTGTGACTGATTTTACGACAGGCGTGACATCCGGCGACTCAGACGTTGCGAATATACTGCTGCGGTCGGGAAGGCCCGTTTTGCTGGCGGTGAACAAAATGGATTCCGTAGGCGCGGTCAATCCGGATATTTATGAGTTTTATTCTCTCGGCCTTGGTGATCCGATCTCTGTTTCCTCAATCCACGGGCATGGCACGGGTGATCTTTTGGATGAATGCCTGAAGCTCTTTCCGGCGCAGTCAGACACAGACGGGGAAGACGAAGGGATTAGCGTCGCGGTTATCGGAAAGCCTAACGCCGGAAAGTCGTCTCTGATAAACAAGATCCTCGGCGAAACGCGAGTCATTGTGAGCAGTGTTCCGGGCACGACGAGGGACGCGATCGATACAGCATTTGAAAACGAGTCCGGCAAATACGTGTTTATCGACACAGCCGGCTTGCGGCGCAAGTCCAAAATCAGCGACAAAGTTGAAAAATACAGCGTTTTACGCGCGCAGATGGCAATACGGCGCGCTGACGTCTGTGTCATTATGATCGACGCCCGTGAAGGCGTTACCGAGCAGGACACAAAAGTTGCCGGTCTTGCGCATGACGCGGGCAAGGCGAGCATCATCGCGGTAAATAAATGGGATCTCATTGAAAAAGAAACAGGAACGATGGAAAAGATGCGCAGTGAAGTATTGCGCGACCTGAGCTACATGACGTACGCGCCGGTGCTGTTTATTTCTGCGCTGACAGGGCAGCGGGTCGGTCGGCTGTTCGAGCTGATAAACTACGTAAACGAGCAGTCGGCGATGAGGGTAACGACGGGGACGCTCAACCATCTGCTGGCCGACGCTGTGGCGCGAGTCCAGCCGCCTACGGACAAAGGGCGCAGGCTGAAAATATATTACATGACGCAAGCCGGCGTCCGCCCGCCGACATTCGTATGCTTCTGCAATGACGCGGAGCTCTTCCATTTTTCATATCTGAGGTATCTGGAAAACCAGATAAGAAGCGTTTTCGGTCTTGAAGGAACCCCGGTGCGCATGATCGTAAGGCAGCGGGGTGACGAGCCTGGGAGTTAGACACTGTTTTATTTCTACGCAAAGCTTTACGCAAAGCGGGCTTATTAGTGCCTGACTCCTTATTGAAGATGGGTGATAGATGCAATGAGATTTCTACTATTCTTGCTTGCGGCGGCTCTGCCGGCATATATGCTGGGCAGTGTCAACGGCGCGATAATTACGTCAAAATACCTATACCGCAAGGATATACGAAACTATGGCAGCGGCAACCCGGGCTTGACGAACTTTTACCGCGTTTTCGGCAAAGGCGGGGCGTTGCTTGTGGTCGCAATAGATGTTTTCAAGACTGTCGCGCCGGTACTATTCGGAGGATGGCTGCTGGGGCGGTATTTTGACATGACGCTGCTGGGGCGCACGGCAACCGGCTTTTTTGTCATGATGGGGCATTGCTACCCGCTGTATTACCGGTTTGAAGGCGGAAAAGGCGTAATGGCTGTGGGGACAATACTGTTTATTGTGGACTGGCGCATCGCGCTCATTTCATGGGGCATGTTTATCATAATGACCGCAGTGACGCGCTATGTGTCACTTGCCGCGATACTTGGAATTATTGCGTATCCCGTATCGCAGCATTTTCTGAAGCTTGGAGGGCTTTGGGAACTTTGTGCCGCAGTCGCGTGTACCATACTGCTTATTGCGCGGCATCATGCAAATATCGGGAGGCTGATTCGCAAAGAGGAATCGAAATTCAGCTTCCGCCGCGCACGCTAGTACTTCGTTTTTGAAATAACCCCACAATAATTGCGCTGAGTTTTTTCGCAAGACAAGGCGCGAAGAGGGCGAATACCCGTTGGTATTTAACCGATGAGCAACGAAGTATTGCG
>Ga0099364_10010210_pt1 | contig 12934 bp, 9 predicted proteins | sample TergutTh196P3_FD_73070 | JGI IMG/M metagenome (GOLD analysis project Ga0099364, IMG submission 73070) | Microcerotermes parvus P3 segment gut microbial communities from Pointe-Noire, Republic of the Congo - Th196 P3 | ecosystem: Host-associated > Arthropoda: Insects > Digestive system > Gut ...
CTGGTGGTTCAGGATCAGTCACATCAAGACATGCAAAACGTAAATTCCCTGCCGCCATGTGCTCGTATAGATCCATTTCATTTATAATTGATCCACGGGCAGTGTTGATGATCCCTGCATCTTTTTTCATTAATGTAAGTGTTTTACTGTTAATCATTTTATCTGTTTCCGGCACAGAAGGTGCATGGATGGATAGTATGTCTGATCGTTTTAAAAGCTCATCTAAAGAGACCTTCTCTACTCCAAGTTTTACACATTCGGTTTCTTCCAGATAAGGATCATATACGATAATTTTTGGCTCAAAATTTTCCATCAGCTTAATCAGATGCTTGCCCACCATACCGGCACCCAAAAGGCCCACGGTAATATCAACTAAGTCAACAACCTTATCCATACCGGCTTCTTTCCATCCGCCGGCGTGGATATGGTCATTGAATTGATAAAAGTTTTTTGAAGCAGAGATTGCCAGGGCCAAGGTTGTCTCTGCAACACCTCGGCCTATTGCACCGGAAGATGAAGTTACACGTATGCCGCGCTTCCAAACATCATCGGTCATTATGGGTTGTACTGTACCTGCCGCATGGACAATGAGCCGCAGATTAGATGAGGCGTTTAAATACTCCGCCGTCATCCGTGGTGAACCCCAGGAAGTAATAATAATATCAGCACCTGTTATCAGGGGTAGGATGTCCCCAGGACTACTTTCCCCTTGATTAATAACAAGCTCCCCAAAAGTACGTAATTGCTCAAGTACATGGGGCGGAAAAATCCGCTGACGCTGCTCAGTTTGAGCTGCAATAAGTGCAATTTTCATGTTTTATCTTAAGTATCTTTCAATGATCGAGGCTTTTTCTCTGGAACCTACACGTTCAAGATCTGCAAGGAATGCATTCCATGCAGCATCGCTATTTATATTCCTGATACCTACGATAAATTCTACCATAGCCTGATTTAAAGTATCCTGCAGTACTGCATCAATATCTGCAATTCTTCTTGTGCTTGCATCACTCATGGCTGGCAGAGGAGGTATCATTCTATCAACAGGAGTTTCATAAGGTATCCGGGCCATGCCCTGAATAACGTTTTTCACTTCGTTATAGGAGGGATTTTGCGACATTTGTGCAAAGAGTGCGCTGTCTCCGGTTTCCAGGAATCTAATGATATTAGGTACATCCCTGGCCTGCTCTTGATAAATATTATTAAAACTGCGATTCATCGGGAAGACCTGATTCCAGGTGGTATTATGGATCTGTTGTCCGTTAGAACGTAATACATTAAACATGGCGGGGCCACCAATAAGGTTAAGAGCACCCGGTTGAGCGTATTCCCATGCTTCACCTTGAGGACCAAGATAACCTGTCATAAACACATCAAAATTCATGAGCCAATCAACGAATGCGACTGCAAGTTTAGGTTCTGCACACTTATCCGTAACTACAACCCTTGCCCTTAATGGCTGCCAGGGGCCCATATCAAAGGTCCACTGATCTCCCCGGGGTCCTCTAAGGACAGGAAGCCACCTTGCCCAGTAGTAGTAGTCAGTCCCAAAATTATTTCCTCCACCACCCAGGACTGCTCCTAAAACCGTAGGATCAGTTGAAGTGAGGGCCTGTAAAGACTGTGTAGGTTGAACAAATGAATCCGGGTAGATCAATCCTTCATTATACATCATTGCCATGTGTACCAGAGCTTCCCTGAAACGGGGATCCCTATACTGTTCGATAACTCGGTTTCCTTCCCGGGCAAGGCCAAAATGATGCTGGGTAAAGACAAAGGGCATAAATGCTTTTACAAAATAATCAATAAAAACCCTTAAGCCGCCGCTTGCAAAGGCCAGGGGAACTTCATCATTGGGATTTCCATTTCCATTGGCATCATTGTCCCTAATCCATCGGAGATAAGTGGTAAACTCATCCAGTGTTTGAGGAACACCCCTTCCGGTTTGCGCTGTATATCTTAACATAAAAGGCTGATGGTAAAGATGCTGATTATTACTGCGGCGGGTGTGGAAGTAATCGGCAACTTCCGGTATGGCATACATCATTCCATCAGGTCCGCGGCTTATATCCCTTACCCCGGGGTATTCCTCGTGGATCTGTCTAATGTTTGGGAAACTTAGAGGATCATAGGGGTCAAGGGGAATAAAGATACCCTCAGATGCATAAAAAGACATTTCCGGCAAGGTAATGCCGGCGCCTTCATAAAATAAGACTTCAGGATAATCACCGGTGCTTAACAGTATATTTCTTCGCTGAACTGCATCGGCGCTGGTGGAGGCCGTTATTTCAAGGTTTATTCCAGTTGTTCTAACGGCGAATTGGGTAAAAATATTATCATCGTATTCAAAACTGGAAGTTATCTGGCCTATATCCGGCAGGAAAATTGATAAGCTATGAGTACCGTCAGATAAAAGGCCGGGGTTTCCGGTACCTCGACGGGCAGCCTGGCCACCGCCTCCAGCAAAAAGCATTCCGCAGATACAGAGAACGAAAAGGGTAATAAAAATAGTTCTTTTCATCGTAATACTCCTATATAAAATATACTTTAAGGAATTATAACTTGGCATTTTTTAGTTGTCAAGTTTTTAATTGTAAGTTATAATCAATTAGGTCTACATTTTGGAGAGAACATGAATAAGACTGGATTAGGTAAAAAGATAATTAATGCCCGGGGACTATATTTTCTTCTTGTTGTTCCATTTGTTTATGTATTTATTTTTAATTACGTTCCCATGTACGGGATACTCATGGCCTTTAAGGATTTTTCACCCCGCAGGGGAGTATGGGGCAGCGACTGGGTGGGATTGCATAACTTTCAGCGTTTTTTTACTTCTCCCAATTTCTGGATAATTTTAAGGAATACTGTTGGCGTAGGATTATACGGTTTAATAATTGGATTTCCTTTTCCAATTATCCTTGCCATATTTATTAACCATTGTTTTTTAACAAAGTATAAAAAGGTAGTTCAATCTATTACATTCGCCCCATACTTCTTCTCCGCAGTAATTCTTGTGGGTTTAATGTCCCAGCTCCTTGGTACATCATCAGGCGGGGTGAATATATTACTTAGGGCCATTGGTTTACAACCAATTAACTTTTTAGGTTCAGCGGTAATTTATCCTCATTTAAACGTATGGTCCGGAGTCTGGCAGCATACAGGTCACGGCGCCATTATCTATATAGCAGCTCTTGCGGCGGTGGATCCCACTTACCATGAAGCAGCCATGATAGACGGAGCAAATATGTGGCAGCGGGTTTATCATGTGGATATGGCAGCCATTAGGCCTATAGTCGTGATTTTACTTATTCTGGCAGTAGGGGGCCTAATGACCCGCCTGGGATTTGAAAAAGCTTTCCTTTTGCAAAATCCCCTAAACATCGGCACATCCGAAATAATCAGCACCTTTGTTTATAAGATAGGCCTTGGAACTATGGGAACCAGAGCAGATTTTTCTTTTGCTACTGCCATTGGTTTATTTAATAATGTGGTAGCTGTAATTTTAACCCTTACGGCAAATAAGATAGCAAACTTGATCTCCGGTGAAGGTTTATTTTAAGAGGCGGATATGGATAATATAACCAGTAATAAAATCACATGGAAGCGCTTAACTGCCGGGGACTTAGTATTTCATATAATTGGTTTTCTCTGGCTAACTTTAGGGGGTCTTTCAATTCTGTACCCTTTAATTTATGTGGTGGCCAGTTCATTTAGTTCTGTCCAGGCAGTACTCCAGGGCAGGGTTTTCTTATGGCCCGTAGATTTTACATTGAATGCTTATAATGCGGTACTTAGGTATCCCTTGCTTAGGACAGGTTTTTTGAATTCCCTGCTTTATGTAGCAGGAGGTACTACAGTTTCAGTAACCTTAGTCGTTTTGGCAGCATACCCAATGTCCAGAGTTGACATGCCTTTTAGAAAATTTTTTCTAACCTTTTTTCTAATTACAATGTTTTTCTCCGGCGGAATGATCCCTACCTACCTATTGATGAGGAATCTTGGTCTAGTAGGAAGCCGCTGGGCTTTAATCATAGGCGCAGGGTTTTCCTGCTACTTTATGATAATAGTAAAAACTTATTTTCAAAAAAGCCTTCCTGCCGATATACTTGATGCCGCCCATATAGATGGCTGCAGTGATATGCGTTTTTTCTTTATTATAGCCCTTCCTCTATCTGTCCCTGTAATTGCTGTAATAATTCTATTTGAAGCAGTAGGTAACTGGAATGCCTTTTTACCTGGATTATTGTATTTAACCAGATCAGTTACATTCAATTTTCAAATGATATTAAGGGACATACTCTTTGTTGCACAAATGCCCGCAGATATACTTATTACCATGGACAGTGATGTACTGGCAAATTTACAGAACATGCTCTTACAACTACGTTATGCGGTACTGGTAATCGGTGCCCTGCCTATGATGATTTTGTATCCATTCATACAAAAATACTTTATCCGGGGTATGATGTTGGGATCACTAAAAGAATAAGAAACTATTATGCCATCATTATTTTTAACCACGAACCATTAGAACAAATTAAATCGATACTTCCAAATCTAAACCTGAGCGGGCAAAAATATTACCCTGGTAAAAAACACCGGTTTCCAGGTTCTTATCACTTGAAATCACTGCAGAGCCGTCAACTTCCGGGGCCTGAAAGGGAAGGCGTCCCAGCCAAAGCCCTTCTTCACCTTCAACCTTTTCCTCCACCAGGACATCGAAGCTGCGGCCAATAAAACGATCCATGCGTTTTTCAGTAATAGGGATCTGTCGCAGTTCAAGGATTGCTTTTCGTTCTGCTGCAAGCTTTTTTGTAATCCTGGGTTTCAAGGAATAGGCTGCCGTATCTTCTTCCCGGGAATAAGCAAAACAACCCATCCAATCCAGTTGAGCCTTTTCCTGGAAATCCAAAAGAGCATGGAAATCATCATCAGTTTCACCAGGGAAACCGGTCATAAAAGTTGAGCGAATAATAACATCGGGAATTTTATCACGTATAGTTCCTATCAGGGACAAATAGGTTTTTGCGTTTCCTTGACGGTTCATCAGGCGAAGGATTTTTTCTGATGCATGTTGAAAGGGGAGATCATAATATGGAAGAAAACGTTTATCATCATTTAATATATCAATAATTGGATGGGGGAAATGATCAGGGTGTATGTATAAAAGTCTAACCCAAAAATCTCCATTTAATTGGGAAATCTCTTCCATAAGATCTGGTAAGGCTGGAGCTCCCAAGTCCTTGCCATAAGAAGCCAGGTCCTGTCCGACAAGGCAGAGTTCTTTTATCCCCCTATCAAGGAGCATCTTACATTCATCAATTAATTCTTTAATACTCCGACTTTTCAAATTCCCGCGTATAAGGGGTATAGCGCAGTAACTGCAGTGATTATCACAGCCTTCGCTTATTTTAATGTAAGCCGAACCTGGAAGGGAAAGCAAAGGTCTGGAACCCGGTGTATGCTTAATGGTGCCAGACACCTTTTTTCCCATGATAGTGGCAACTGCCTGGGCGATGCCGCTTAATTCAGCATTCCCATAAAGTCCGTCCAGTTCGGGCATAGCTTCCTTAAGTGCTTCTTCATAACGCTGAGAAAGGCAGCCTGCCAGGAGTATTTTTTTTTCAGGGTAATGCCTGCGCCAGGCAAGGACTGCATCAATGGATTCCTGTTTAGCGCTTTGTATAAATCCGCAGGAGTTGACGATTATTAAATCTGCATTATCGGGATCGCTAACCGTCCAACCTGAAGAATTGAGGATGGCCATTATATTTTCTGCATCTACTTGATTTTTCGCACAACCAAAAAGATCGATGTAATAACGAAAATAGCGCACGCTATTCCTATTCCCTATCTCTATTCAAGCCGGGAAAACATTAAACGAAAAAGGTTTGTTTCGTCTCTAAGCCAACGTATATCTGCAACTACAACTTCCCCTGGACCACCGGGATTCAAAGCTATTGTTCTGCCGCCGCCTATCACCTGGAGCCTTACGGCATTTGCATTGGATAATCCGATTCGTATTCCGTTCTGAGCCTGGATATTAAGCTCATCAAATTGCTGGTAATAATGCTCATTCCGTCCCTGACGATTTGGTTCGAATAGAACTTCCCAGCGGAAAAAACAATAAGTTTGAAACACCGCTTCAAGGGTAAAGGGATAGGGATTAGGCGAGGTAAAAATTACCACGCTTCCCTGTGAGCCGGGGCTTAGTCCTTCAACAGACACCAGCTCCGGAAGACTATCCCAGGGAGCTGGTTCTAGTTCCAGACGTATAAGAACCCCTGCACTGCTGTCATTTCTGGCAAAATCTGCAATAAAAATACTAAGCTCTTCAAAACCATCTTCATTTAAATCGAGCTTTACTTCCTGGCTTAAATCCAAACTAAGCATTTTGTCGTCAAAAACAAGGTTTACATTATCACCAAGACCTACAAGTTCCATCTTAAATGATTCTGTCCCCAAAGGGATAAGAATACTGTCTCCCAGGTAAAAACGGCGCTCCAGTAAACTATTATTCATGCTGTACTCAATAGGAGAGCGGGGAAATGAAACGTTTCCCACAGAGGCATTTAAAATCCTAATTATTTGGGGAACAAAGAACCAGGCGGCAACTCCGATAAGGCCTAAAGCTAAAAGCACTACGATAGTGATGATCAGAACTTTCGGGGCTTGAGAAGGAGATTTAAGTATCTCCTCAATTGGAACTTCCTGCTCTTGAATTTTTGTTGCCCGGTAAAGGGAGAGAAGATCAGCTGCATCCAGATCAAGGTAAGCACCATAGTTTTTAAGGAATCCAAGCGCGTAGGCTTCACCAGGGAAAACACTATAATCTTCCCCTTCAAGAGCCTCTAAATACCGCATAGCAATATTTGTTTCTTGACTAACTTGAAATACAGAAACCCCTTTGGCTTCCCTTGTCGTTCTAAGCTTACTTCCTGGAGATTCCACGGAATTTCTCCCTAATTATCCCGGAACATAAAATTATTTACTGCATTGGCCGTTGGCGGTGAATCATAAATAAAGCGTGCCGGTGGAATCCCCAGATTAGTCCGGACATTGGTAAAATCAAAACGAACCAGGGCATCTGCTATGGTTCTTCCTTCTATACGTCGGATTAAAAGGGTATTAGGATCCACACTAAGAATAATCTCCCGATATCCTTCCGAAATTACCCGGCGGGTTAATCTTAGCCTGATAACCATTTCTCTGGAACCGGTTTCCAAAGCCACCGGATCAGGGCCGGTAACAAAAGAAGGTATATAATTGCGCCTAAGTAAATTTAAACCTTGAGCGGAAGCAATAGAAGCACCTGTAGCTGGGGAAGCACGATGGGTAATTTGCTGGTTTAAAGTTACCCTATGCTCCGGAAGGTAAATAGTCAGGAGCTCACCGTTAAAACATATAACCTGTTCAGCCGGACGAGTAAAATCTATACGTAAGAAGGCAGGGTCAAGGAAGCTTAAGTTTCCTATCATATCTGTGTTCCCGGATCGGATAACTACATTAGCTTCGTAATCCCTAATCTCTCCGTAACGTTCAGAAAGGATCTGCATATAACGGTCTGCAGTAATTATTTCCTGGGCTACTACTCCCATAACGGAAGCACCGAAAAGTATCATAAAAATCAAGCAAACTACTGGTATTATCTTCATAACTACTAAACAATATACAAATAAAAAGGTAATAAAACAAGGGGGTATTAGCAATTTTATTTCTATAATATGCTGGAATATAATGAAACTGTACTTCCTGTCAACTTTTCCTTTATCCCTGATTTTTATTTTTACTGGCAGTGTTTTTTTCTCCGGCTGTTATACAATAAAACAAGGTACAACTTATATAGGTTATTTAAGCCGGGCCATTCCTCTGGATGAACTGGCTTCCAAAGACACTCCGGAAGAAGCGGCTGAAGGAAACCGCCTCTTTGTAAACCATGTAGAAGACATACGCCGCTTTGCGATAGAAGTACTGGGATTAAAAGACAGTAAGAACTATACCCGGTATGTGGAACTTGATAGGAACTATTTGGCTGCTATAGTTTCTGCTTCTCAAATGGATTCATTTACCAGACATGAATGGTGGTTTCCTGTAGTTGGGAGAATGCCTTATAAAGGTTTTTTCAATATCGAAGATGCCAGAAAAGAAAGGACTAGATTAGAGAGAAGAAACCTGGATGTATGGATCCGTGGGGTAGATGCTTTTAGCACTCTTGGTTGGTTTAAAGATCCCCTTTTTTCATTTATGAAGGATTACCCTCTGATAGAACTTGCTGACCTTATTATCCACGAACTTCTCCACGCTACAGTATTTTTAAAAAATCAAACACAGTTTAACGAAGAACTAGCTGCATTCGTCGGCCAGGAAGGTGCACGTCTTTACATGGAAATATATAACGCAAGAGAAGGAGTAGATGAATCCCTTGACCAGGAAGAAGCTGAAGCCAGGAGGGCGGACAATGCCTTTTTCTTGGCTTTTATCCAGGATCTAATCGCAGAATTGGAACAGATCTACAACAGCCAGGATTTAAGCAGGGAAGAAAAAATAAATAAAAGAGAAATCATCATAGCATCAGCTCAAAAGAATTTTGAAGAAAATTACGAAGATAATTTCCAGACAGAAAATTACCGTAATTTTAGTAGTATGCAAATAAACAATGCATACCTTGACCTTTACCGCCTCTACTACGAAAGAAGCACCTGGTTCAAAGACTTATACGAAAAATCCGGTTCGGATTTAAAGGCCTTTATTGATGCAGCAAAAACCCTGACTGGAAGAGAAAATCCCTGGATAGAGTTTGAAACTGCGTTAAATAATGTTTCACGTGAAACAAAGTAAGATCCCGGTAATCTTATTGGGAGCTATATCAAAGCTTACTGATGAACCTTTTATAGAAATGCTGCCGCTAATTTTTTTCCCATCTAAATCAATAAAATGAGCCTCTTTTACATCAAAGGCCAATTTTAAATTGACTTTATCACTTTTTCCTGATGTTTCATTTATTCTAAGGAGCAGCTTGCCTTTTTCGACTAGAGCTAAAGAAGATAAGATTGATGTTGTAGCTTCAAATTTTAATACATCCTGCTCCAAAGGAAGTTTCCCGCCATGCCTGGTTCCGGAAACGATATTAACAGGGCGGCAATAGGTTCCAGCAGCTTCGGCCAATACTTTGGGTTCACTGGGTGTAGGACTAATCCAAAGACTAATAATGTGTTCGCCTCTTTCCGGGTCCTTGTCCGGGTTTAAACTGCTATTTATTAAAGTCACGCTTAGGTTTTCGCCATTGCCGCGGTAGCCGTATTTGCAATCAGAAATCAAGGCCAGTGCGCTTGTGCCTTTGACGGCTGCTGTGTATTGAAGCCCTGGTATATCATGTACGTTTCCAGGCCGCTTTTGGATGCCGCCGGGAACATCAGACTGGTAATAATCCGGCTTTACATTGTGTGGTATTGAAAAAGTCAGAACAGGTACATTATCATGGAAATCCGCTGTTTCATTCCAGGTTATATTAAAAGAATAGGCCAAAGCCCGGGAACCTTTATCCAGGCTTATACGTGTTTTAATTTTTGACGATAAAATTTCCTGCTCGATTTCAAGGCTATCACGAAGAGTATTTCCAGTGGAAGGCGATAATTTAATTGTTTTCTCAACGGGATTTGAACCAAGACAACGACCGATCAGCCAGGCATTATTACTGGTTTTTTCTGACCAATTTAAAACCAGGCTTGCTTTTTTTCCAGAGGCGATCTGCTCATTTCCGCTTTCCTTGTCTAAAAGAGAATAAAGAGAACCAGTCTGAGAATCAAATTCAGCCTTGATATATTCATTCTCAAGAATTATAGCTTTATGGAAAGTTTCTGATCGGGGAAAGGCATGGAAATAAAAGGGATACTCCTTACCCATTTCTGCTTCTCTTATCACTATCGTGGTATAACCTAGTGCCGGTACCTGAACTTGAGCAATCACACGAAAATACCAATGATCCCAATACTTCTTTTGTTCTTTATCCAGAAGCTGCAATGGCAGCTTTTTTCCTGAAGCATCAACTACTTCGATACGCCGGAGATCGTAGTTCCAGTCCCACACGGTAATTTCGACGTTCTCATTTCGCGGACAAGACAGGGGATTGAACACATGGTAAATTCTAGTGGAGCCCCGTCCGCGTTCCGGACTTGGATTACCGTTATAGTTCTCGATACCAAACCCTGCACCGGCACCTTCCGATTGGGTTCCCTCGACATCAATGATTTCAATAGATGAAGTATCGATTTGCTCTGCAATAGAAATTGCAGCTTTTTCCCGCATGGTTTGAGCAAGGGCCATCACGTTGGCATAGATCCCCATGGCATGATCCCGGGTATCCCTGACACAAGACCCGGTCAAAATATCATGGAAATGGGTAAACAGAAGATCCTGCCAGGCTTCTGTAAATCTTTTCTTTGGGTATCCTTTTCCTGTAAGAAGAGAGCTGAATGTATCCAAGGTTTCCGCATCCAAAAGAGCAGCTTCACCATGACGATTACCAAGCTTTATACGGGATTGGGTAGTATAACAGCCGGTAAAAATAAAATTGATCTCCCTGTTAATAACAGGGACTTTTTCTCTCACCTTTTCAGCTGCCTTAAAATATTCACCGAATGTACCGAATTTGATTGCCGGGAAAACAGGCCAGCTCTGCATCTTTATAATATTTTCAATATCCCGCCGGGTAGGGCCCCCTCCATGATCTCCCACACCGTAAACTATTAATGAAGTCTTTAATCCTCCTGCCAGAGAAGCCAGCTCAGTTACTCCAATCCCGATATGAGGAGTAATACCGCTGTTATACCAGTAAGGTTCACAATGGGCCAGAACTTCAGCTCCTGACGGAGATACCCAGCGGTAAAGAAGCTGATGTTCTTCAAAGCCCCGGCAATGGTATAAATATTTTACATTTCCATAACTATCTATCTCCGGAATATGAGCGCTATGGCCAAAAGTATCAGGTGAAAAATCAATATTCAATGCTTCAGGATTTACTTCCCAAGTTTGAGATAGATAATCTTTTGTATAACGGATATGCCGTAAGAGCGATTCGGTACAGGGCATATTTTTATCTGTTTCCACCCAGGCTGATGCCGTTACTTCCCAGCGTCCCTCTTTAATACGCCGCTTAATATCTTCCATCATATCAGGATCATATTTTTCTACGATATGATATACTGAAGCCTGAGACTGGGAAAATGTAAATTCCGGGTAATCCTTCATCAAAGAAAGAACGGTACGGAATGTTGCAAGGGTAGCAGCCACTGTTTCCTGCCAGCCCCACATCCAGTTCATGTCAATATGCGCATGGGAAGCGCAGAGTACCAGGTATTTCTTGGCAGCATCTTTCATAGGCAAAAGACACTTCTCTGATTCTATACTTGCATCCCTGGTTAAAACACCTTGAGAGTTAAGTGATAATTCCAATATTTCAAGGGCTTTTCCAATTACCGGCTCAAACTTATCTACCTCTGCACCGGATAATTTTAATGCAAATTCAAGCTGACCAAGAATTCTATTGATTTCCGGGCCCGGCATTGCAATATGCTGCAGGGTTTCTCTGGGAGTACCGAAGGTCCACTCAAATTGATGTTTCTCTCTGTTACCCCCTACCCTGGTTTTTACTGAATAATATCTAGCAGCTAAAGTAGACATGGCATTACCTCCATTTATATATCCATCGCATTGGATGGGCAGATCTCATGACAGCAATAACAGCGGATACAGCGTTGCTTGTCCAATACCATTTGCTTTAAATCACCTTCCCCCATTATACTGATTGCTTCGGAAGCACAGATCTTCATACAATCTCCGCAAAGTACACAGATTTTATGGTTTATTTCCGGAACAGGATTTAAAGTTTCCCGGAGTTTCCTAAAAGGTTTAGGGATTAAAAAATCCAGAAGCTGGTTGCTTGATTTTTTAAAATGAATTTTTACAAAGTCTTGAATTTTTGATTCTTCTGGCTGTAATAGTGGATATTCAATATCAGAAAAATTATTCAGCCAAACCTGTCGTTCCAAAGCTTCCCGGTTTATGGGAATTTTACTCGGGGGGTAACCTACAATGATACATGCTGCAACATCGATGGCAAGAATGTTTGATGAGGCTAATATAAGGCCTATTTGCTTAGGGCTTCCTGCAGCTGGACCTGCTCCTTCCATACCGATAACGGCATCCATAAACGAATAAACCGGTTTATTTAACAGATTAAGATCTACAATCATAGATGCAAAGGCTTCCCGACTTGGATACCGTACATGGAATGGACTTTTTGCAACAGATGGAATAAGGCCAAAGATGTTTTTCATAGCCCCTGTATAATACATAAGCTGGTGGGTTTTTAGTTTAGGAAGATTGATCACCAGATCAACTTCTTTGAGTATACCGCATACAGAAAAACAGCGATGTACTTTGCCATTTGGACATTCAAGTTCCATCTTGCCTTTGGTAAAGTCCACCCATTCAACTTCATTTTTTGATATGACTTCCGATAAACCAGAAAGACGGGGGGAAAAATTAGGTCCCTGGAGTCCGGGGCTGTCTCCAATAAAGATGCGGGATACGCCCCATTCCCTAACCAGGCGAATTATAGCTTCGCAAAATGCTGGGTGGGTAGTAATAGCTTTCTCCGGTACTGCATCCATAAGAATATTTGGTTTTAAAAGAACCGTCTTACCTTTGACATCCGGAGGATCTGCAGCCTGGGCTGCAGCTTTCAAGGCTGTATATAATCTTTCCGGATCATAGCTGCCGCACTGTACTATTCCGACTTTATTGTTCATAGTAATATTTTATGCTATAATATGGTAAATGAACAGAGAAATTTTCATAGAATATATTAATGAATTGGGCATAGCTGGCATTATCATTTTTGGCCAGATCATCGCCATCACTGTCATTTGGCAAATCT
>Ga0099364_10010211_pt1 | contig 12934 bp, 9 predicted proteins | sample TergutTh196P3_FD_73070 | JGI IMG/M metagenome (GOLD analysis project Ga0099364, IMG submission 73070) | Microcerotermes parvus P3 segment gut microbial communities from Pointe-Noire, Republic of the Congo - Th196 P3 | ecosystem: Host-associated > Arthropoda: Insects > Digestive system > Gut ...
CAAATGAATTTAACTTGAAATCAAGTGGAATTAACTTGAAGTCAAGTGAAATCACTTGAAATCAAGTCGAAATCACTTGAAATTAAGTGGAAATCACTTGAAAAACTCCGACTTTCACTTGAAAAACACCGACTTTCACCTGAAAAATACTATAAATAAGTATGAAAAAACGCTGTTATAGTGTATTTACTTCGGTATTTACTAATGATTTAGGAGATGTCGGAATAAGTTAAGTAGGACAGAGTTTTTAATTTTAGAAGTTATATTTTATAGTTTTTATTTAAAATATTTTCCTTATTTTTGTAATGTTTAATTTTGTTAATAACAAAAAGTTATTACAATAGTTTTTATTTTTTAGATTAATAATATATAATATAACAATGCGACATAACGTATCAGGTAGAAAATTTAATAGAACAAAAAGTCATAGAGATGCTATGCTTGCTAATATGGCTGCTTCACTATTAGAACACAAGAAATTACATACCACAGAAGCAAAAGCAAAAGAATTACGTCCTTTTGCAGAAGCAATAATAACAAAAGCAAAACACGCTCTCGTAAGAGAAAAACAAAATCTTCTTCCCGCAGGTCAGACGGTAGATATTCATAACAGAAGGTTAGTTTATAAAATAATTCGCAATAAAGGTGTTATACAGGAATTGTTTGATGCTATTGCGCCTGTAGTAGAAGCCCGTAATGGTGGTTATTGTAGGATAACTAAAACAGGAACACGGCGTGGCGATGCAGCAAGAACTGCTATAATAGAATTAGTAGATTGGTCGGCACCTGTAGATGGTGCTGTTTCTAATAAGAGAAAGAAAAAATCTACCTCTAATAAAACTTCTAAAAAAGCAACTACTAATAAAGAAAAAGTAGAAAAACCTATTACAAAAGAAGCAGTAACTCCTGTAGAAACTGCTCCCGAAGAATCTGTTGCACCTGTAGTAGAAACTGCTCCCGTTGTAGAAGAAGCACAATCTGTAGAAACTGCTCCCGAAGAATCTGTTGCACCTGTAGAAACTACAGATACCACAGAAGAAACAAAAAATAATACAGAAAATAATTAAAATTGTGTTTCAAATAGCAAAATGGCGTTGTATCCAACGCCATTTTGTTGTATTTTATCATTTTAATAATTTTTAATAATTTTTTATTATTTTTGTAATCAAAAAAGTATTTTCACTATGAATATCCAAACTACAGAAGAACTAAAAGAATTAAATCAAATACGTCAAGAAAAAATTTATCAGAAAATTTTAGACGATAATACTTCAATAGAATCAGTTCTAAACGAAGATTTAGACCCGTTAGAAAATGAAATTATACTCAATATGGGACCGCAACATCCTGCTACTCACGGTGTATTAAGAGTTCTTTTGCGTATCAACGGCGAGACAGTCGTTAAAGCAATTCCTGAAGTTGGTTATTTACATAGAGGAATGGAAAAACTTGCAGAAAATATGGGATTGCACGAGTTTATTCCTTTTACGGACAGATTAGATTATCTTTCGCCGCTTGCAAATAATGTTGGATACGTTCTTGCTTGCGAAAACGCAATAGGAATAGAAGCACCCGAAAGGGCACAATGGATAAGAGTTTTATGTTGCGAATTAGCAAGAATATCTTCGCATTTGATGGCATTTGGTTCTATGACAATGGACGCAGGAGCAGTATCTATGCTTGTTTGGGTATTTACAGAAAGAGAGAAAATATATGATATAATTCAGTTAATTTGTGGTGCAAGATTTACAACGTCTTACACGCGAATAGGTGGAGTTGCTTATGATTTACAACCTGAAACTATAGAAGAGTTGAAAAGATTTTTAAAGCAATTCCCTGATAAAATGAAGTTTATAAAAAAAGTTATTTTAAGAAATAAAATTTTTATAGATAGGTTATCAGGCACTTGTATTTTAAAGCCCGAAAGAGCAATAGAATTAGGGGTTACGGGACCGCCGCTTCGTGCTTGTGGAATTCCAAGAGACCTCAGAAGAGATGAACCATATTTAGTTTATAATGAATTAGATTTTGATGTAATAACTGAAAACGATTGCGATAACTACGCTCGCGGAATGGTCCGAATAAGAGAAATTGAAGAAAGTTATAAAATAATTTGCCAAATAGTAGATAAAATTCCGCAAGGCGAAATTAGATTAGATAACGTAAAAACAACTTTTCAGTTTAAAGAAAATGTTTATTCTAAAATGGAAGAACTAATTTCTAATTTTAATTTAGTTGATAAAGGCGTGCCTATACCTGCGGGTGAAACATATACTGCAATAGAAGGTTCAAAAGGTGAACTCGGCTTCTTTATTGTTTCTAACGGCGAAGGACATCCTTATAAAATGAAAATTCGTTCTTCATCTGCGGCGAACTTGCAATGCTTATCTGAAGTAATTGAGGGCTCAATGATAGCCGATGTCGTTTTAGCAATTGGCTCGCTCGACCCTATAATGGGCGAAGTAGATAAGTAAAAAATATTTTGTTTTGTTTTTTGAAAAAAAAGTTATTTTTGTAATAAATAAAATGCAAATAATAACGGGATGCTGAAATAAGTTCAGCATAACAAAATAAAAAATGTTTTGTTTTTTGAAAAAAAAGTTATTTTTGTAAAAATAAAATGCAAATAATAACGGGATGCTGAAATAAGTTCAGCATAACAAAATAAAAAATGTTTTGTTTTTTGAAAAAAAAGTTATTTTTGTAAAAATAAAATGCAAATAATAACGTGATGCCGAAATAAGTTCGGTATAACAAAATAAAAAAAATCCTAATTTGTTAAGTGTTTTTTGAAATTTATAAAAAAAAGAATATTTTTGACTCCTGTAACTACTATATTTTTATGGAGTTTGTAAAGATTTAATTTTTGGCACACCTTTTGATATGTAAAAGACAAACATTATGCAAAAAGTGACAAAAATAATGAAATAAAAAAATATTTAAAAAACAAAGAAAAAATTTGGAAAATTGAAATAAAAAAGTTATTTTTGTAATTATAAAATTGTTATGCTATTTGAAATCTTTTATTTAACATTCGTAAAGCCGATATTTAAGAGCAAAGTTTTCGCGAAAGAATATGCTTCTTACCGCACCACTCTTATAGTTAGCGCCACAAAGAATCTTTTAATTGTGATTTAAAAAATCACACATTTCTAATAGCCCACTCAAGCATAATAGTTTTTTGTTATTTGAAATTATTGAAAAAAAATGAAACAACCAAAATTGTTTCATAAAAAAATAATTATATTATTATTTAATTTAAAAGTATACATTCAATTATACGATAAATACTTTAAATTGTTTCAAAAAAATAATTATTACAATTACGTGCTTTCAATAATTTATATATTTGTGCTACAATAAAAACAATCAGAAAAGAGAAAAGTATAACTATGACTATATAGTGTATAGTTTATAAAATTAAAAATTGTTTACAAATAAAAAAACTTAATTATTCAATTATAAAATTGAATATTATATAAAAGAAAATATAATAACGAAATAAATTTAATCATTTAATTTAAAGGTATACAAATGTTAAACAAACTTAGTTTAAAAAACATTCTAACTTCAATGTTAGTTACATCCATCATAATATTCGGTGGATACAAAGCAAACGCCCAAGAAGGTAACTTCGTTAATAATACGGGAGGTACCTATAAGACAAGAACTATATCTGACACTATTACGTCAGAACCAGGTGGTCTTAAACATCGTGGCGGTATTATCCGTATGAAAGGCGCTGCATCACATCCAGGTGAGTTCACTGGAACAGCAGCACTTGGTGACACTGTTACTAGGAGAATAAGCGGAACCGTTATTTGGGCTAAAAATGCTGATCAAAAAGTTCAACCTCGCTATTACACCAATTTAGGTGTCGCTGAACCAGTATCAGCAACTGCGGGTGACCACAAAAGAACTTTTGGCGTTGCAGAACCAGGGACAATAGAGTCCTATTATGTTAGTGGTGATTTCATGAGGTATGAAAACACACTACGTGCTAATCCTATTACGGATGCACAAGCACTTTATTTCAGAGGTGCAACAAGTATGACTGATCTTACTGCACATGGCATGAGTAGAGGAAGTTCAGCACTACTTCCAATTATAGAACACTTATGTCTAAGTGATTTCTGGTATGATGGTGACCCTAAAGCACAGATGGTGCTTGGGTCCATCACTGATGATATGGCAGACAAGTTTGGGGTAGTTATTACTAATAGTGTGGATGACAACTATTATACTTTCTTGAATCAGTGGAACAGCACTTCGCTTTCATTAGGTTCATTTACCCAAGCGCAAGTTTTCAAACAACTTGCATCTACTAATGATGGTAGAGGATCAATAAGCATCGGAGCAATACACGTTGCTACGGGTTCGCCATTGAATATATTATTAGCCGATGCCTGCGATTCTACCGGCAAAGATACAACAATTATCGACACTCTTGAAGTTGATACTTGCGGAAGCCCTACTTGGACTGCAACACATCCAGGTATAGATTGCCCTCCACCATGTACAGGTCCAGGTTGTGATACTGCTGACCCTTGTGCTGATGGTCCTGCATTATGGGCTGGCGCTGATGTAGTTATCAAAATTACAGGCAGTATGAATTATGCTGGTCTTGATTCAAACAAAAACATTCCTTTCTGTTTCTATGAAGGAGATGATTGTAGAGATACAATAACCCCTGGCCAAGAGCCGACAAGGGTGATTTATGCTGATGGTGCTGTCGGTGTATATCCTGCACATTATGGTATATTGCAAATTGCCGAGTCAGGAACAAATGTAGGTTACGATCTTCCTCTATTCGGTAATGTGTATATCAAAGGTAAGAGACCATACGCATTAGACCACTATGGAACTAATAACCTTCTAACTTATAGTTCAGATTCTAGTGGAAATTGGGCAGATACTTTCAGAATCGTATTCGAAGATGTCTGTGCTGACGCAACATATAATGCTTGTGGTGAAGTAGTTGGTTGGATTTACAGAAATGCTTCTACTCCTGATAAATTATACACATACCACAACAGATTAACTACACTTGCTTTAGATGGAGTTCCTTCAACAAGTTCTACTACTTCAATTCCTTTCCCTAATAGTGGTTATAACCAATGGTTTGGTTTAATGTCTATTCCTGGTAGTTATCTTGCAGGTAACTCAATAAGTGGTGCTGAAACAAAGTCCAAAGCATTGAAGAACTCAAGTGTAAATACAACAGATGGATTTGATGAATCACAATATGGTTATATCAACCGTATATGGGAAGTTAATTTTGCTGCAGTTAATGATGCTGCTGCAATCAGCGAGATGAATTTAGGTTATTTATTTGGCGAAGTTGATAGCGTATTGCTTAACAGATGGGCACAAATGCGTGGTTATGAAGCATGGGATTCAGACGAATATCCAACTTCATTAGTCGGTCTCGGCGGAAATCCTTGGGAACCAACAGCAGCAGCTCCAACATCTGGCGGCGGTTCTTTCAGTGATTGTAACAATATGTTTGCAGTAAATCAGGCACAACCTGTGCTTTTAACAGGAGAAGATCCTGAAGATGGTGACGCTGAAGATATATCAAGATGGTCACAAATTTTGATTGGTAACATTCCAACAATTATTCAATCAGTTCAAAGTGGTCGTTGGTCTAACCCTGCTACTTGGGGTGGTGTAACTCCTCAAAAAGATGACTCTGTATTTGTTCGCCACTTAGTATATACAGGTATTTTTGACACATCATCATCTCCAGGTGACATACTTGGCACACCTCAATGGTCTGTAAATGAGCATTCATTACCTGGTGTTTATGATACTGCTACTTCTACATACATATTAGCAAGATCTGTTACTATAGTAGATGAAACAACGCTTACTACAGCTAATGCAAAAGGATTTATGCCTAATGAGTTTGGATATGCTGCACTTATCATAGGTAACCACGAAATTGCTGGAACTGCTCCTGCGGTTAGTTCTCTTCCTTCTACTAACAGATATAGAATTGCTGATAATAGTGGTGAACAGATGGAATTCAGCAAGGTGTTAACTTTTGGAACTATTTATAATAACAACAACAAAACTCATTCAAGTGGCACTGCTGATGATAACGTAGGATTGAACGTTTGGACTGACTTACAAGTAACTCCTTCAGCATTGGCTGCAACTTGGAGTGGTTTGCATGTAATGGGTAGAATTAGTGCGGGCTTATGGAACGCTAGTCCAGTTGGTTCTACTAACATTGCTTTCCCTGTAATTAATATATACGAACAAATTAACGCAGGTAAGGTAGTTAACGAAGGTATAATTGAAATTGGTAAATAGACCAATTCAATTGTATTGAAGTTTGTTCTTTGATATAGTTAGAAAGGCGGGGGAGGAGTCCCTTCCTCGCCGACTAACTTTATAATTTTATAAAATTTATTCTTTTAAATAAATAATTATTATATGGATAATATTGTGTGTAATCACTAACGATACCATACCTGTGCTACAGGAACAAATTATTAGTGCAATAATTATTTCTATTAAAAAAATAATACCTAATAAGAGGAATTGTAATGAAAGTAATAAAAAAATTAGTAATGTATGTGTTATTGTTAATGCTATCTAATGTATTAGTGTTTTCACAGATCTTAATAAAGAATGATCAATCGAAGGGAGGCACAATAAACAATAACCGCGGAACTATACGTTTTAAATCTACGGGTGCTTTAATAGATTTGCCTGATTATATAGGCGGCACTGTAATATACAATGCACAGAATCCAGGCACAGAGCAGGTAGTTCCGAATATCAGATATAATGTATTGATATTTGATAGTAAGGCGAACTTAAAGATAGATTCTTTTTCTAATACGCCGAGTGCATCTACTCGTCCTTTGGTGGCGGCAGATATTTTTATAAAATCGGGAGATTTTACAAAAATAAGAAATAATAAAGTAGAGATTCGTCCCGAAGGTGATATTTGGACCAATGGGAAAGTAAAAGGCAGAAAAGATGTAGCAATGATAGGATTGTTCGAGCCACAAAGTATATATGGTGAGAATAATGCCAGTTTTTCGCGATTGCGTATAGAAAACCCGCTCGGTGTGGATGTAACAGGCGAGATAACTGTTACAAATAAATTAGAACTCAGGCGAGGCGAATTAAGAAATGCCGAAGGGAATGTTAAAATCGGCGATGCCACTATGGATAGGAACTTCATAGAATTGGTAGCAACCGAGTTAAATCCCGATGCAGACGGAATGGACACAGTGGATATAAATTTAGAACGACCACTGGTTATTCGTTATGCGGGTGCTTCGCTTGAGGAGCGAGGTGACTTCCAAGAATACGGCACCGACTTGCATTATAGAGGCATAGGGACAATCTTTACAGGCGGCGAAAATCCTCCACCCGATGACGATTCAAAAAATATATACGACCTGATAGTAGAGAATAGTGATTCGCTGGTATTAACAGAAAATATGCGAGCAGTGGATAGCATTTATGTCGGCACGCAAATCCATACCACAGATAACGATACGCTTATATTAGCATCAATTAAAAACCCTGGCTTCGGCAACGAATCAGGATTAGAAGAAGTTCACGGACACTTCCGCAGAACTGATTGGCAAGACGGCGATGAACTTATATTTAACAACCCTTATACAAGATTGTTTTTTAGAGATTCCATCAATAGAAAAGAAATAAGCACAATATTATCTACGGTATTTCCGAGTCGTTATCACGACTTGCCTAACTCCGAGATGCGAAAAGTTAAAAGATTAATATCATTACGTGCCTTTAACGATGCAGGAGAAGAATATACTAATAATATAAATGCACAATATAATTATGGTTGGCGTTATCAAGGTTCAGTAGATGAGACATTTAATTTAGCATTTGAAAGATTAATGTTATTGCATTATAACGGGAATGGGCAGTGGATACCTAATCCAAGGTCGGTTCTTCCGCCACAAGTAGCATCGCCAAGATGGGGACATAGTTATACAACAGATATATTTTCTTTCGGCGATTACGCAATAGGACTTCAAGATAATAACTATAATTTAGCATTTAGCGGAAAAGTATTTTTAGAAGGTGCTTATAGATATTTTGCTAAAAGAATGAGCAATGAGTTGCAAACTAATAATTATTTGCCGATGCCTCCTCCAGATATATATCCGTATAATTTGGATCCAGATAGGGTATATAATTTTAGATTGGATGGTCAATTCCCTGATTCTGTTGTGGATTGGGTAGTTTTAGAATTAAGAAAAGATTATGCTATTCCGGGCTCTGTAAAAACATTGTTACTAAAAACAGACGGCAGATTAGTAGATATGTGGAACAACGAGCAAGTATTATTTCATTCTAATTTAGAGTTTGTTAAATACGATTCGCTGGGACGTCCAATAGAAGAAGAAGTTATGGACACCGAAGCAGAGGTGTATGTCGTGATTCGTCACAGAAACCACGCTGCTGTTGTATCAAATGACCCTATAAACTTTGTTGTCGGCAAGCCAGAATATGTTGATTTTACTTTGCCTCATATTGTTATGGGTGGGGCTGATGTATTAAAACCAATTGACAGAAGCACAGAAACTCCTACGGGCTTTTTGTATGGAATGCTTGCAGGTGAAATATTTTTTGGTGACAGCGTTCCGCCTTACGGTGTTATAGGTAAAGATGACTATAACCTACTAATAGATGCAATAGGAAATTGGAGCATAAATACATTGGATGGTTATTTGTTGCACGATGTTAATTTGAGTGGAACAGTCAATACAATGGACTACAATATCATATTTAACAATAGAGGCAGAACTTTCCATTTAGTTCCTTGGTAATAAAAACATTGTACTAACAAAAATAAGCGAATATATAAACTAAAAACATATTATAAAAATTGTAGGATATAAAATGGCAGAATCAAATTCAAATAATAAAAATACAATTACATATGGAATAACATTAGGCACGTGTTTATCTACAGTTATTTCTTACACAAATTGGGAATCTATTCCGTGGGCGTTATTGCATGGAGTATTTAGTTGGGGCTATGTTATATATTATGCTATAGTTTATTAGTTAGAAAAATATAGAAAGTATTAAGTGAAAAGTATTAAGAAAATGACAGAAAATAGCATAAAATTTGATACAGTAATAAATAAAAATACTTTTTATTTTTATAATCCTGTTTTTCAAGATAAATATGAAAGTTATATTAATTCTTTGAATGAAATATTGCTCGTTTTGAAAAATCAAATAGAAATACAAGGTTTGAATAAAGAACTATTTGAAAATCTTTTGCTGGAAAAAGAAAATGGGTTGCGTGCTTTACTCGCTCTTACAGGGTTTGCAAATGAAAGTTTGAAAAGATTAATTACCGTTGTGCGTGTTTCTGATAATAAAGAACTTTCAAAACTTGTTTATAAAGAAAAATGGATTGATAGTAATGACAACGAAAATATTAAAGAATGGGGAGATGCAAAAATTTTGAACTTAATAAAAAGTAATAAATTTTTTCGTAAAGGAATTGTGAATCTATTTTTTGAAGGAGCAACTATACCTTTTTTAGCACATACATTACCGTTATTTGAATTGAAAAAATTAAGTATTTCAAAACTAAAATTTGAGACACCTGCTTTAATAGATTCGCTTGTTCGTTATAAAGAAAAAGGTTCGTATTCAGGACAAGCAGAAAATAATCCTGAATATCTTATTGCACAGATTTTAGACCAATTGAATATTACTTTTGAAAAAGGTGACTTAACAGAATTATTTGAAAATGAACCATTAGAAAAACGAACAATGGATTTTATAATTCCTAATAAGAAAAAACCTAAAATTATTATTGAAAGTTCGTTTCTTGTGACGACATCTTCGGGACAAGGCGATAAATCAAAAACAGAAAGCAATATTAAAAAACTTATTTCTAAATACTATCCAAAAGCAAAGTTTATAGGTTTTGTAGATGGAATTGGTTGGTATGTTAGAAAAGGTGATTTAATGCGTATGGTTGCTGCTTATGATAATGTATTTACTTTTCATAAAGAAGAAATAGAACGATTTAAATTATTTTTGAACAAGAATATAAAACAATGATTGATAAATTTTTAAATAAAATAGTGCAAGGTGATTGTTTAGAATTATTTAAACAAATGCCTGATAATTCGGTAGATATGACTTTTGCTGACCCACCATTTAACTTAAAGAAGGGTTACAATAGTTATAAAGATAATTTAAAACTACAAGAATATTTGATTTGGTGTGAGCAATGGATTACTGAAATGGTGCGTGTCACAAAACCTACGGGTTCTATTTTTGTGCATAATATTCCGAAGTGGCTAACTTTTTATAGTGGTTTTCTTAATAAGCAAGCAGATTTTAAGCATTGGATAACTTGGGATGCACCAACAGCACCAATGGGAAAGACATTGCAACCTGCACATTATGGGATTCTATTTTATGTAAAAGATTGCAAACAATTAAAGTTTTATGAAGTAAGATATCCACATAAAAGAGCAAGAAAATCTAATATGTTAGCAAAAGATTATGGCGGAAAGAAAGGATTATTGCATCCTTTTGGTCCTTTAGTTTCTGATGTTTGGACGGATATACATAGGGTGAAACATAATAAATTCAGAGATGAACATCCTTGCCAACTACCAATTCATTTATTGGAACGACTAATTTTGATGATAACCGATGAGAACGATATTGTATTAGATCCTTTTAGTGGAACAGGCACAACAGCAATAGCATCAAAGCGACTTGGCAGGCAATATATTGGTTTTGAGTTGGATGAAAAATATGTTAAAATAACTGAAAATAAATTATTGCAAGAGCAAACAAATTCTAAAATTGGTGATTGTTGGGTAAGTTTTTATCTTGATGATATTGTGACTTTGCGGAATAATGATTGGAATTATATAAAAGATTTTTATTATATTCCAAATACGGTAGAAGAAATAGACCAACAACAAATAATATTAAAAACAAAAATAAATATACAAACTCCTATTAAGAGTTTTACAAACTTTAATTATATAACAAATAATTTTGAAAGTATTATGAGTTCAACTTTATTTGAAAAGAATTAAGATAATAAAATTAGAAAAATATAAAGAAAAACTTGCCCGATAGGATGATAAAATGGAGTTAATGGGTAAGAAAATCAAAAAAAATGTAATATTTTAAAAAGATAAAGAAAAAAATGAACCAAGATTTAAAAGAAGCAATAAAATTATATGCAACAGGAACGCATAAAGAATTAAATAATTATTTGTTAGATAAATCAAAAGATAATTTGATAGCGACATTTAATGATTTGCTGACAACATATTTTAATGATAAAAATTCATCTACTTTGCGAGAATGTTTAACAACTGCGATTTGTGGATATGAACACTCTGAATCAAAAATTGGTTATAATGGGTTTAGGCAGGTAACAATAAATGGCAAAAGCAAAAAGTTAGAATGTGAAGTTAAACCGAAAAATATAGACAGCAATGAAATTAGAAAATGGAAAAATGGTGAAAGAAAATCTAAACCCGCAGTGCTAAATGCAGGAGGTAATTTTACTGATTACACTTGGGATAGGTTTGATAAGGATTTGCAAAACAATCCAAATATGCTAATAAGTGGATTTGTAGATGGAAAGTTGATGTATATTTTTGAATTTCCTTTTAATATAAATTCATTTACAGAAAGGTTGAAATTACAATTGGAAAAGAAATTTCCAAATAGAAATAGAAAAGAAAATGATTTTTTAAGAAGTGCAAGTTTCACATATAAAGATTTTATTAATGATATAGATAACACTCTAAAATTTATTTTATCTAAAAGTGATTTGGAAAAATATAAGGAATACTTTGATGCTAATTTTTTTAATTTATTATTGAATATGGTGTAAAAAATGAATAAAATAATTTGTGGAAATACATTAGATATTTTGAAAACATTGGATGATGCTATTGTTGATGTAGGAATTACTTCGCCACCATATAATAAAATGGAAAAGCAAAAAGGATGGCTTGTGAAAAATGTTGTCTATAATAATTATAAAGATGTAAAAACAGAAGAGGAATATCAACAAGAGCAAGTAAATGTTCTTAATGAAATATATCGTATTACAAAAGCAGGTGGTTCGTTCTTTTACAATCATAAAACACGATGGGACAAAGGCAGAATGTTGCATCCGATGGAATGGCTTTTAAAAACAAATTGGTGCGTTAAACAGGAAATAATTTGGGATAGAATGATAGCAGCAAATATTAGAGGATGGAGGTTTTGGCAAATTGATGAGCGTATTTATTGGTTGTATAAGCCGATAAATGATAATAAAATTGGTGAAGAATTGCTATCAAAACATGCACAATTATCATCGATTTGGCGTTTTTCGCCTGAAAGAGATAATCCGCATCCTGCACCATTTCCTATAACTTTGCCTGCTCGGATTATAACATCAATATTGAATGACACCGATGGCATAGTATTAGATCCTTATTGTGGTAGCGGAACTACGATTGTTGCAGCAAAGTTGTTAGGTAAGAAATATATAGGAATAGATATCTCGGAAGAATATATTGATTTTGCCGAACAAAGATTAGAAAATTGCAATACAGAACTTATAAAACTAAACGAAGAATTAGCAAAACATAAAATAGAAAAAACATTTAAACAACGAAAAGAAAATGGCGAATTTACAGGAAAACATAGAACAAATATAACTAATTATTCTGCTGTAGCAGGAATGTTTTAAGAAAAAATTAGAAAAATATAAAGAAAAACTTGCCCGATAGGATGATAAAATGGAGTTAATGGGCAAGAAAATCAAAGAAAAAATGTAAAATATAAGAAAAATTTTAATATAATATAAATTATGAGAAATAAAATGAAATTAATGTATAAAATTGTATTATCAATTTTGCTGTTCACAAGCATACCGTAT
>Ga0099364_10010212_pt1 | contig 12933 bp, 11 predicted proteins | sample TergutTh196P3_FD_73070 | JGI IMG/M metagenome (GOLD analysis project Ga0099364, IMG submission 73070) | Microcerotermes parvus P3 segment gut microbial communities from Pointe-Noire, Republic of the Congo - Th196 P3 | ecosystem: Host-associated > Arthropoda: Insects > Digestive system > Gut ...
GGGCTTGAGCCGGGAACATACCGCCTTATTGTTGACGTAGGCAACGACGTGATAGGCAGGCCGAGGTTTGAGGTAAGTTTCGAGGTGCGGGACATCATTACCGTCACTTTCAACAGCAATGGCGGTTCTCCAGTTGATCCTATTGAAAATGTAGAATACGGTTCTACAATACCAAAGCCAACAAGCGATCCAACAAAAGACTTCCACGACTTTTTAGGCTGGTTTGATGGAGATGCAGATGAGCCATTTGATTTTGAAAAAGATCTCGTATGGGACAATATAACGCTAACAGCACGTTGGCAACCATGCACAGAAAATAATCCTTGCATAATCACAACGGCAGATGAACTTATGCTGCTTGCTAAAAGAGTAAACGAGGGCAATACAGAATTTAACAACCTTGATGTCTATTACAAACTAGGCAGCGACATAGATCTTGAAGCCATCAGCAACTGGACGCCGATAGGGAATTTTTATTACAATGACGCTGACATGCAAGAAAGGCCATTTGTAGCCAACTTTGATGGCGCTGGATATAAAATCAGAAACTTGAAAATCAACGCTGTTTCTACCTTGACAGAAAATGCGCTTGTGTATGACGAAACTACTTCTGGCTTGTTCGGCGTGATTAACGGCAGAGTGGAAAACTTAGGTTTGGAAAATGTGAATATTGTTTTGCATAACTCGCAAGTTGGCGGTATTGCTGGCTCTCTTTGGGGCGGTGGCAGCATAAAAAACAGCTATGTTGCAGGCGGTATTATTAGCACAGGAAGCTCTTATATTGATTATGCTCATGAATATAATTATGGCGGCGTTGCTGGCAGGGTAAACGGCAGCATAGATGGATGCTATTCCACTGCAGAAGTTTCCATTCTCCGCGATGCAGATGGCACCGTGTCATACACAGGCGGTATTGCAGGCATTGTTTATTACGATGCTATACATGGCGGCGATGGCGGCATAAGAAACAGCATGGCGCTTAATCAAAAAGTAATTGGCAGTTCTGCTCCTGATGGAAGCGGAGCCGCTCGCGTGGCTAATTCCAGCAGTGGCATTTTAATGAACAACAGAGCCTTTGCAGGGATGCTAAACGGCGCTGGCAAAATGGAATGGCATAATATAGGTGCCAATCAAATGGACGGTCAAAGCAGAACAAACGATGAATTGAAAACAGCAGAACACTTTTTGGCAATTTATGCTAACGATCCTTGGAAATACGAGGCTGGCAAACTTCCTGGCTTAAACAATGAGCCTGTGGAAATGCCAGAGCATCTAAAAACCATGCCAACCAGCATAGAAAGAGTTATTGTTACTCCTGCTAATGCTCAGGTGCAGCGCAGCAAAACATTGCAGCTAAGCGCAGTTGTTGAAGGCACTGGCACTCCATCGCAAAATGTAGTTTGGAGCATTAGCAATCGCATTGGCTGTGAAAGCGAGGCTTCGTCCATTAGCGATGGCGGTTTATTGAGCGTTCAAATACACGAAGCTGTGGATTGCGTTCTTACCATCAGAGCAACTTCCGATGGAGAAGACGGCATATTTGACGAGGCAACCATTATAGTGACTGCCGAACCTGTTCCGCCTACAATTGTCGGCGAACCAAGCCTAACGCTAAGATTGGGATATGAAGCCGCTTCCACGGATGCTTTTACCATAATAGCAGGTTCCGCTACAAATCCAGTAGTTGAGAAAATAAGCGGCGATGCAAAAATCACTTGGAACAATGAAGCCAAAGCGTTGAATATTGCTGCAGGCCTTGCATCGGGTGTTTATGAAGTTGAATTGGAAGTTAGCTGCGAAAATACAGGGCTTTCTTCAAAGTTTAATTTTAGAGTTATTGTGCCGGCAGTTGAAAATGTTACTGTTTCTCCTACCGTAGCTACAGTCCAAAGAGATATGCAGGAGCTATTTACAGCCATTGTTACAGGAACTAATAACTCGCAAGATGTAACTTGGGGAGTTGAAGGCAATACTTCTGCAGGAACAACTATACTGGAAGGTTCTCTTTACGTTGCCTCAAACGAGGAAGCAGATGAACTCACTGTTATAGCAACTTCTGTTGATGACCCAAGCAAAAGCGGCACAGCAACTGTTGCGGTAACAGATGCGCCTGTTCCGCCTGCAATTAGCGGAATTGACAGCGAAACCTTGATTGAAGGTTACGATGCTATTTCCATACCATACACCATAGGCGGAACCAAACCTGTAGTAGTAACAGTAACGGTAGATGGGAGCGATAATCCTCTTGTAACTTGGAATAATTCAACTGATAGATTGCAAATTGCAGCAGGTCTTGCAATAGGGGAATACACCATTGTTTTGACTGCAAGCAACATCACTAAAGAAGACGATGTATTTACCCTTAATTTGAATGTCGCAGCTCCGCCGACAATTGCAAGCGTTGTTGTTGCTCCTAATGCCGTTGATGTGCAAAGAGGCTTTGCGCATCAGTTTAGCGCAGAAGCAATGGGAAGCGGCAATCCTCCGCAAAACGTGCTTTGGACAGTTGAGGGCGGCTCTGCCGCCGGAACTGCTATAAACTCAAGCGGACTTTTGAGCATTGCTGCAAACGAAACTGCAACAACGCTTACAGTTAAGGCTACTTCTGAGTATGATAACTCAAAATCCGGCACAGCAACTATTAATGTAACCTCTCCAGCAATTATTTCTGGCGAAACAGACAAATCTATAGGAGTTGGCTATACAGCTTTCTCAGTACCTTTCACCGCAACTGGAAATCCAGCGCCAACGATAACAAAAACCAGTGGCGATAGCAGAATAGTTTGGAATGAAGCTGCCGGGGAATTAGAAATACCAGCAGGGCTTTCAGTTAATGATTATATAGTTGTTTTGCAGGCAAGCAATGGAGTGGGCGCACCGCATTCAATTTCATTTACGCTAAGAGTTACTCCTGTGCCAACAGTTACGGATGTTGTTGTTGCTCCCAATGCGCCATCTGTGATTAAAGGTGGAACGCAGCAATTCTTTGCTGATGTTGAAGGAGAATACAGCCCATCAACAGATGTGACTTGGTCTATTGAAAGTTCTGTTTTAACAGGAACTGAAATATCATCAAGTGGCTTGCTGACAATTTCAGCTGATGAAACGGCGACAACTATTGTTATTAGGGCAACCTCTGGCTTTGACCCAGATAAGTACGGTGAAGCAACCGTTACTGTAACGGATGATGCTGTTCCAGCTCATATCACTGGTCCAACAAGCAAGGAGCTGATTGCAGGTTATGAAGCTACTTTTGTTGAGTATGTTGTAGAAGGAACAGATGTCAACGTAACAATAGATGTTGCAGCTGGATTAGAGCATTTTATAACCTGGAATAGCATCAACAATAGATTGGAAATTGCAACAGGCCTTACTGGAGGAGAATACGAGGTAGAATTGATTGCAACAGGTTCTGGAGAGCCAAGCTATCTAACTTTCATTCTAACGGTTTCAAATCTGCCAATTGTTACGCAGGTTGTTATTAGTCCTAGCACCGATGTTTCTGTGAAAATAGGCGAAGCCCAAAGCTTTGATGCGGTCGTTCAAGGGGCAAATAATCCATCGCAGGCAGTGATTTGGGAAATTGCAAGCGATGTTGCAGAAGGCACAACTCTAATAGGCGGTGTTTTGACAGTTGCTGAAAATGAAACGGCAGAAAGCATTACCATAAAAGCAACCTCTGTTCAAGACCCAAGCAAGTCTAATACAGTAACTGTAATGGTAACGGTAATAATTCCTGTTTTGCCTACAATCACAACGGCTTCTTTGCCCGAAGGCAAACAGGGAGAAGCCTACAACGCAACTATAACCGCCACGGGCGATGCCCCAATTGCATGGAGCATTGTTGGCGGCGTGTTGCCGGCTGGTTTAACATTCAATTCAGGAACTATTTCCGGAACGCCAACGGCAGTAGCAGGTACTTATTACATCACGGTCAAAGCAGAAAACGAAGCTGGAGATGACACAAAGGCGTTTAGCATTGAAATAAGCGGGACAACTACAATTATTTCTGCTTTGCCAAACGCAGGCATGTTAAACGCCAGAATACAAAACGGCACGTTGCATTTGAATGGCTTGAGCGCAGGCAAAACATGGAGCGTATATAGTGTAAATGGAACTTTGGTTCACCAGAGCATTGCCAGCGGCACGGAAGCAAGCGTTAAGCTAAATGTTGCCAGCGGTGTTTACTTTGTGAAAAGCAATGGGCAGGTATTGAAGTTGGTGAACAGGTAGCGTAAATATCTATTTTACAACGCTATGGTAAAAACATGCGAAGAAACTCAAACCGAAGCTTGGGGAGTTTCCTTTGCCAAAAATTTGAAGCCAGGAGATACAGTGGCTTTGGAGGGTGATTTAGGCTCTGGAAAAACCACGCTTTGCAGGGGCATTTGCAAAGGTCTTGGCTTTAGCGGAACGGTAAATTCGCCTAGCTACGCCATTGTCCACGAATACCCGAACAAACCGCCCATTTACCACATAGACCTATACCGCTTAAAAAACGCAAGCGACCTGCAAGATATAGGCATTGAAGATTTAACCGCCTCAAAAGGAATAGCCTTGATAGAATGGCCGCAAATGGCAGGCAAATTTCCGCTAAACATAACGCACAGAATTTCAATAAAAATGACAAGCGAGAACGAGAGAGAAATAGCGGTGAAATGAGGCAAATCTTCATTTCATTAGGCTCGAATGTTGGAGCGCGAGAGGAGTGGCTGGCAGAGGCTAGGCGGTTGCTGAGAACTGCTGAGGAAAAGGGGTGGATGGAGAGCAAAATTTATGAGACGGAGCCTTGGGGAAAAACAGAGCAGCCTAAGTTTTTAAATCAGGCGGTGGGTTTTCTTTCTGCAAAAACTCCGCAAAAACTTTTGTGGCTGTGCAAAGATATTGAGCAAAAAATTGGCAGGCAAAAAAGAGAAAAATGGAAAGAAAGGGAAATAGATTTGGATTTGCTCTATTGCGGAAGCGAAATTCTAGAAAGCGAAAATTTAATAATCCCCCACCCATTAATTGCGCAAAGAGAATTTGTTTTGCGCCCCCTGAGCGATATTGCTCCAGATTTTGCGGATCCAAAAACGGGAATGAGCGTTGAGAGAATGCTGAGGAATTTACTACATTTTTGAACAATGCAAATCTCTGATGTTCATTTTGTTTTAGGCGCAGCTTCAATAAAGCAAGTGCCAAAGGATGGCATTGCGCATATTGCGTTTCTTGGGCGTTCAAATGCGGGCAAATCAAGTTTGCTGAATGCGCTTTTTCAAAAGCCAATTGTAAAAATAAGCAATACCCCAGGCAAAACCCGCGAAATAAATTTTTTCTTGGTGAACTCGCCAAGCAATTCATATTACTTTGTTGATTTGCCTGGCGTAGGCTATGCGAAAGTAAGCAAAACAATGCGAGACGAAATGGCAAGCCGCATAAGAAATTACGTGGAAAAAGCACACGACCTAAAAGGCATAGTTTACCTGCTGGATATGAGGCATGGCGGGCATCAAATAGATTTTGAAACCATAAACGGAATAAAAAGCGCAAAAATTCCCATACTCCTAGTTGCAAGCAAAGCCGATAAACTAAACCAGTCGGAATTTATAGCGGCTAAAAAGAAGATAAAAGAAAATTTTCGTTTGCAAAACTTTCCGCTAGCAATCAGCTCAAAAACAAAAAAAGGCTTGCCAGAGCTTTGGAAAGAAATAGATATGCTGCTGGGAGCGGATAATGTTTAAGCTTTCAAAACCCGGGAATGCTTTAAACTGGCTTGGGCATCGCTTTTTGCAATCGCATTTTGGGCAGCTGCTGTCGCTTCTAATACGGGCTTTAAGTTCAATTCTTTCTAAAAAAGGCAATCGAAAAATAGACATTCAAGAAATAATTTCGCACACCTATCACGTAGGCGTAAAATCGCTGCCGCTCATATTCATAGTTGGCACAATTTTGGGAACCGTGCTGATAATAAGCACCATAGGCTTGGTGCCAAAAGTTGGTTTTGGAAACTTTTTTGGAAACTTGATGGTAATAGCCATAGTGCGCGAATTGGGTCCCATTTTAACCGGTTTTTTAATCGCAGGGCGATGCGGCAGTTCTTTGACAACACGCATAGCAAGCATGAAGGTGAACTCAGAAATAGACGCTTTGGAAACCCTTGGCATAAACCCTATGCGTTTTTTAATTATGCCTGCGCTCATAGGCGGGATTATATCAATGCTAATTGCAAATATTTTCTTTTGCATTTCTGCTATTGGCACGGGATTTTTGATAACAAAAGCAGCAACCGTTTTTTTGGACGGATTTTTTAAAATTCAATTGGAATGGAGCTCTTATTTTATATCGATTTTAGACGCTTTAAGCCCCGTTGACTTTGTAATGAGTTTTGTGAAACCCTTTGTATTTGCTTCTATAATAATCACCAATGCCTGCTACTACGGCACCCGCATTCCAAACGACCTGCGCGCAGTGCCAAAAGCCACGTCTCATTCTGTTGTAAGCTCGTTTATTTTTATAGTGGCAAGCGACTTGCTGCTATCTTTTGCTTATATTTTAAGCTACGTGCAGAACGTGAAGTCGGTGATTTAGTCAACCAACAGTAAAAAGTTCCATTTTGAACACGCAAACCCCTCCGTTTACGTTTCATTTTGAAACGTTCCGCAAAGCAAAACGCCATTTTTAGCCAAAAAACGCTGTTTTTGCTAACGGCATAGCTTTTGCCATATTTTAGGCATGGAAGAAATTCTAGACAAAAACGAAATTTCAGAAGAAGTTGAAAAACTGGTAGAAGAAGCAGAAAATTCAGACCCCATCGCTGATGCGCTGGAACGAGAAAAAGCTGCTCAAGACAAATATTTGCGACTTTTCGCAGAGTTTGAAAACTACCGCGTTCGCACCGCAAAAGAGCAGCTGGAAATGATAGATACCGCAAACGGCAAACTTTTAACGAAGCTTGCCGAGGTAAAAGAAAATTTTGACCGCGCTTTTGCAGAAGAAAATAAAACTGGAGACTTGGAAGCTTTTGAAAAAGGAATAAAGCTGATTCAAGAGCAGTTTTACAAGGTTTTAACTGAATTCGGTTTGGAAACAATAGACCCGGCAGGCGAAGTTTTTGACCCGAACCAGCACGAGGCGCTTATGAATCAGCCGAGCGAAACTGTCCCTGAAGGCAACGTAGTTCAGGTATTTCAAAAGGGCTATAAAATTAAAAACAAATTGCTGAAAATAGCAAAAGTAATTGTTTCTTCAGGGAAACAATAAAAAAAGGAGAAAACTATGGGAAAAATCATAGGAATAGACTTAGGCACAACCAATAGCTGCGTTTCCGTTATGGAAGGCGGAAAGCCGGTTGTTATTGCGAACGCAGAAGGTTTTCGCACCACCCCGTCAATAGTCGCTTTCGGCAAATCCGGCGAGCGTTTGGTTGGCCACGTAGCCAAAAGACAGGCTATTACAAACGCAGAAAAAACCATTTACTCAATAAAAAGGTTTATGGGCCGCCGCGCAGAAGAATGCAACGAAGCAGAAAAGCACATGCCCTACCAGCTAGTTGGCAAAGGCTCGGATTTAGTGCGCGTTAGCGCAGATGGCAAGGAATATGCTCCTCCGGAAATCTCGGCTATTGTTTTGCAAACAATGAAAAAAATCGCTGAAGATTACCTTGGGCAAGAGGTTAGCCAAGCGGTTATCACCGTTCCGGCATATTTTAACGATGCTCAAAGGCAAGCCACAAAAGATGCAGGGCGCATTGCCGGTTTGGAAGTTTTGCGCATAGTAAATGAGCCAACCGCCGCCGCTCTAGCTTATGGCCTTGACACCAAAAAGAATGAGAAAATTGCCGTTTATGATTTAGGCGGAGGAACTTTTGATATTTCCATTTTGGAGATTTTTGAAAACTCCTTTGAAGTGCTTGCGACAAACGGCGACACTGCGCTTGGCGGAGACAACTTTGACGAGGTTGTAATTGACTGGATTAACGAAGAGTTCCGCAAGGATAATCCTGGCATAGACCTCAAAAAAGACAAAATGGCATTGCAGCGTTTGAAAGATGCGGCAGAAAAGGCAAAAATTGACCTTTCAGCGGCAACAAGCACAAACATAAATCTGCCCTTTGTTACCGCAGATGCAACTGGTCCAAAGCACTTGGATTTAACGCTAACGCGCGCCAAGTTTGACCAAATAACCGCATCTCTTGTGGAAAGAACTTTGGGACCTTGCAGAAAAGCATTGGCAGATGCAAAGCTGAAAGCCTCTGATATTAACGAGGTGATTTTGGTTGGCGGTTCAATTCGCATTCCAGCCGTTCAAGACGCTGTTAAAAATTTGTTTGGCAAAGAACCTCACAAGGGCGTAAATCCCGATGAAGTTGTTGCAATAGGGGCAGCGATTCAGGGTGGCGTTTTGGCAGGCGACAGTTCTTTGAAAGATGTGGTGCTTTTGGATGTGACTCCGCTCTCCCTTGGCATAGAAACCTTGGGCAGCGTTATGACCAAGCTGATAGACCGCAACACCACAATTCCTATCCGCAAAAGCCAAGTGTTCAGCACCGCAGACGATAACCAGAGTGCAGTTACAATACATGTTCTGCAAGGCGAAAGAGAATTTGCAAGGGACAACCGCACGCTAGGACGCTTTGACCTAACCGGCATCCCGCCAAAACCTCGCGGCATGCCTCAAATAGAAGTTTCTTTTGACATTGACGCAAACGGCATTGTGCATGTAAGCGCAAAAGACAAGGAAACCGGCAAAGAGCAGAGCATAAAAATCCAAACCTCCTCTGGTCTCAGCGAAGACGAGATAAACAAAATGGTAAAGGATGCAGAAGCCAACGCAGACCAAGACAAAAAAGCCCGTGAATTGATTGATGCAAAAAATCAAGCCGAGCAAATTATCTATCAGGCAGAAAAAGCGTTAAAAGAAAACGAAGGCAAAATATCCGCTGATTTGGTTTCTCAGGCAAATTCCGCAATTGCGGATTTAAAATCTGCAACAGAAAAAGCCGAGAGCAAAGAAGAAATCCAGAGCGCCATTGAAAAAGCCCAAGGCGTAATAGGCCAAATTCTTCAAGCCGCTCCTCCCAATGCAAACGCAGAAGCTGGCGCTGAACAGCATCAACATGGCGAAAACTGCGGAGGCACCTGCGGCGACGATTGCTGTCAAAACAAAGACGACAAAAAAGAAGGTCCTGTGGACGCGGATTTTGAAGTGGTGGACGATAAGAAATAGGATGCAAAGTTATGTCTAGTTGAGAGTTGAGAGTTGAGAGTTGAGAGTTGAGAGTGAAAATAAAGGAGTAGTTGCGGAGAAGTCTTATGGCTTCGCCGTAAATACCGTGTTGTTGTATAAATTTTTGAGTGAAACAAAAAAAGAATTTATTTTAAGTAAACAATTGCTTAGAAGCGGAACTAGTATAGGAGCAAATATTAGAGAAGCAAAACAAGCACAGAGTAAGCCAGATTTTTTAAATAAAATGAATATTGCATTAAAAGAAGCTAACGAAACTTTGTATTGGATTGATTTGCTCTTTGACACAGGTTATATATCCATTGACAAAAAACAGCGCTACCATAAAGAATGCAACGATTTAGTTAGTTTATTATCTGCTGTAGTTAAAACAACAAAAAAGAATTTAGGAGCTAAATATGCTAAATAACTCTCAACTCTCAACTCTCAACTCTCAACTGGTTTAATTGTAAAATGTCAAAAAAACGCGATTACTACGAAATTCTTGGCGTTGCTAAAAATGCTTCTGCGGATGAGATTAAGCGAGCGTATAAAAAACTCGCTGTAAAATATCATCCAGACAAAAATCCTGGTGATAAAGAAGCAGAAAACAAATTCAAGGAAGCGGCTGAGGCTTATGATGCGCTTTCCGATGAGCAAAAGAAAGCCCAGTACGATCGCTTTGGGCATGAAGGTCTAAGCAGCGCAGGCTTTGGCGGTTTTAGCTCTGGCAGTTTTTCGTTTGAAGATATATTCACGCATTTTGGAGATATTTTTGCGGATATTGGAGGCTTTGGAAACTTTGGCGGAGCACGCAGCTCATCGCGCGGCAGAGGACCTGTTCCGGGCGAAGATTTGCAAATAGGCATTGCCATTACGCTTAGGGAAATTGCAGAAGGAACTGTAAAAAAAGTTCGCATAAAACGCTACAAAGCGTGCCCCGACTGCAACGGCAAAGGCGGAACAGGAACAAAGACCTGCGAAGCCTGCGGAGGAAAAGGGCAGGTGCGTCGCAGAATGCGCAGCATTTTTGGAGAAATGGTCAATGTGACTACTTGCCCGGACTGCAATGGCTCTGGAGAAGCAATAACCAATAAATGCAAAACATGCACAGGGCAAAGGCGTGTTAAAACCGAAGATACCATAGAAGTAAAAATCCCTGCTGGCGTTGCAAGCGGAAATTATATTAAGCTGCGCGGCGAAGGAAATGCAAGCGCGCAAGGCGGCCCAACAGGTTCGCTCATTGTGCATATAGAAGAAAAGAATGATGATTTTTTTGTGCGAGACGGGCAAAATCTTTTCTGTAAAGTGCTGGTTCCTGTTTACCGCCTCGCTTTGGGCGGCGAGCAAAGAGTTCCAACCTTGTTCGGCGAAATCAAGGTAAAAATTTCCGCTGGCTTGCAGCCCGGAACTCAGTTAAGAGTTAGAGGCCAAGGTTTGCCTGGTTACAATTCCGATTACAAAGGCGACCTTTTTGTGGAAATCCAATCCCACATTCCAGAAAGCCTTTCTTCAAAAGAAAAATCTCTTTACGAGGAACTAAGCCAGCTTGGTTTGGACAGAGACGAGAAAAGGGAAAAAGGATTGTTTGACAGGATAAAGGAATTTTTTGGCTAGGCGGGTTTCGCCATAAATGCTGTTTCTATATATGGATTGATAAAAAGCTTAGTTTAGAGTTTCTAAAAAGGAATCCCAATGCCTAGGTTAATGTCTGGCAAAGGAAAATTAGAAGCTTCGCCTATAGCGAAAACTCTTGCTGCGGCTCCATATCCAGCATCAACAAATATGCTTGCTTTAGAAAACTTCCACGAATAGCCTAGGTAACCCATAGCGTCTAACCACAAAGATTTACGATTATCTGGTGAACAAAACTCGTCGCAGTTATCTTCACCAAAATAAATATGGCTTCCAAAGTGATAAAATAAACCTAGTTGCCCTTGCAAATACCAACCAGCCCCCTTTCCGCTCAAATAATGGCGCATTCCTATGTCGCTACCTAACCTGAGCAGATTACGCTTGCTTGATTTTTCTCTGAGAAAACTAGGTCTGATTATTAGCGAATTAGATAAACTAAACGGGATTTCAATCGTTGAGTATATTGCATATAATACCATTGCTTCTTCATTTTCGGATTCTGATGAAGGATTAGACATTAAACCGCTAAATAATAACCAAAGCGGATGCAAATAAACCGATACTCTAGTGTTGGCGTGCTCTTGTTTTTCTAATTCTTTTTTTGGGACTTTGCTAGCGCCAAAAGGAATCCCAATGCCTATGTTAAAATCCGGGTGAGGATCATTGCTTGGGGTACCTTCATAATCAATGTTTGGTTTACCATCAACATCAAAGTCGCTAAACCCAAATCCAATATCGGCAAATATGTTTATTCCAGAAAATTTCCACGAATAACCTAAATAACCGTATAAATCTGTGATTAATCCTTTTTTTTCAAATTGTCTTCCCAATGTAGAGCTATATATTTTTGAATTATTGTAATATGCGCCAAATGCTGCTTGCAAATATAAACCCTCGCCCTTTTTGAACCAAAAATGACGAAGCCCAATATCTGAACCTAATCTAAATAAATAGCCTCGTTCATTCAGAGGTCGATCTCTATACCGTAAACTAGGTCTAACTATTAGCGAATTAGATAAACTGAGTGGAATTTCAACTGTTGAGTATATTGCGAGAGGGTCATACACTATAGGACTGTAAATAAGACTAAAAGGATGCAAATAAACCGATACTCTAGTGTTATCTTGCTCTTTGGCTGTTTCTTGCGCATTTGCATGAGAAATGGAAATAATCAATGAAATAACATATACAAAGGGCAGATGTTTGTTCATAAATAGAAAATGTAGAAAATATGTAAAGAAAAAGCTGATTTTCTTTACACATCGGGTTGTTTTTTTATCCCAATGAATTTCAATAAAGCATCCTCTATTTGCTCAACATACCTATCTTCAATGTGTCCTATATATTCACCTAATCCAGATTTTTTAATAGTCGTCAATTTATCAATCATAACAAAGCCGATTCTGCCAAGATTATTTTCTAGCGATGGCTCAATTTTTATTCTGAAATTAGAAGTCATTTCAACAGTAGTCATAGGAATAACTGTCACGGAATCAAAATCATTAAAGGCAAGTGATTGTATTATAACCGCAGGGCGAGGCTTGGTGGAATATGTTCCGCCAGTAGTCGTGTAAATATCAAATTGTTTCATCATCCCACCATTCGCTTACAACATCTTCTATCCAATCAACGGTTTCTTTGTCAGAAGCAAAAGGAAAATAGACAACGCCATTTCTTGAAACGCTTCTTTCGTAATCTGCGTTTTTAATAGCAGCTCTGATTTTCTCTTTTTCCATTACCATTGTTGCCATATTGAACCTCCTTTTCCGTTCTTCCGTAAAAATAGAAAAATTGTCTGTAGCCATTGCCCTATATTCCGAGGTTGTGGTATAAATCTACCTTTTTCGTGGGAAAAAATGTATATTATAGGCTATGGAAAGACTTGCGTATAAATCTCTGCTTGCTTGGCAAAAGAAATTCATATACAAAGAATTGAAAAAAGGCGCTAGAGCATACGCCTACGAAGACGCTATGAAATGGCTCTTTGATACCAAGCTGGTGTACAAAGTCAGCCAAGCCACGCCTGCCATGCCGCTTTCTCGCAATGCGCAAAGAGAAGCGTTTAAATTGTATATGGTGGATATTGGGCTTTTATGC
>Ga0099364_10010213_pt1 | contig 12931 bp, 9 predicted proteins | sample TergutTh196P3_FD_73070 | JGI IMG/M metagenome (GOLD analysis project Ga0099364, IMG submission 73070) | Microcerotermes parvus P3 segment gut microbial communities from Pointe-Noire, Republic of the Congo - Th196 P3 | ecosystem: Host-associated > Arthropoda: Insects > Digestive system > Gut ...
TTACGCTCATATTTTGGACTTCGACTTGTTCAGTAGCCTTATCCTCTCAAACAGCCTTATTATCGGGTTCGTGTCCCTCGGGCTAAGAGTTTGCTATCCCCTTCCTTCAGCTCATACCTCACGGTATGCACCTTGGGGTTTCGCTATGCGGTTGGCTATGAGTACCCCCGCTCCGGACTTTCACCGGTTAGACTTGCACCATGCTCGGCACACTAAAAAAGCGGCAAGGTAAACCCTCACCGCTTCAAGCACATCCATTATTCTGTCAACTCGCAACGCTCATCAACATCTGCTCAAAGGCGTCGGCGTACTTCCAGACAATCTCTATCCGGTCTGATGAATACACCTTTATCTCGTCAATGAACTCCAAAACAAGCTCCCTCGACAATTCCTGAATCCCTGACAACTCAACCATCCGTTTGACTAAACCTGTTTCGTTTTCGCTTTTGGCGTTGATTTCTTCCATTTGAACGGACAATTCGTTTATCTTAGATTCGTATGCGGCGATTTGCCCCGTCAGCCTTTCGCTCTCGGCTTGGAACTTATCCTTTGATGTATTCCCGATATGATAGCTTTCCCAAAGGGTGATTTTTGTGGACTTAACCTTCTCAATCAGTTTTTGCAAGTTCTGAATGTCGGCAAGAATGATTTTGGGTGACACGGGGACGACTGTTTTTTGTCTTGTATTGGATTGATATAGGTCAAATAAGGCTATCTGCTGCTGTAAAACCGTCAGCACCGCATCATGCAAATCGGCTTCTGCAATTTTATCCGATGAACAACCAAACTGATCCGAACGATTGAGGGTTTTACAGCCAAACGCTCCCTGCCCATCGGCGCGTTTCCAAAAATCCAACACTCTGTCGCAGTTCGCGCATTTCACAAGGGAAGAAAAGATTGAACGAGGTGCGTTTGATTTCTTTCTCTTTACGTTGCCCCGAAAACCGGCATCGAGTATTTCCCCCACAGCCGTAAACTGTTCCTTTGATATAATCACCGGAATTGCATCGGGAATGATAATCCATTCGCTGCGGGGTGTCTTTTTGGTTAGCCTTGAGCCGACTTCTACCGTGCGCCGTTTGCCGTGAATCCATATGCCTGTATAACACTCGTTTCTAAGCGTGTCCACGATGGCAGAGCTATCCCAACAGTCACCGCGCCCCCATTTTGTCTTGTAGCCTTTCCTGTGCTTGCTCATTTGCTTTGTGGGGACATTATCGGCATTAAGTATCTTTGCGATTTTCGTTACCCGATGCCCTTCTTCGGCTAAATCGAATATTCGCTTGACGATTGGCGCATCTATCGGGTCAATGACAAACTTGTGGCGGTCGTTTTTATCCTTGTCATAACCGAAAGTGGGATATGTGCTGAGGATTTTACCGCTCATTGCCACGGCATCTTTACCGGAACGGCACTTTACGGATAAGTCTTGGCTGTACAGCTCATATATCAGGTTGCGAAAGGCAATATCCATGCCGCTCGTACCGTGGCCCCGTTTTGCGCTGTCGTAGTTGTCACCGACGCTGATAAACCGGACGCCCCATGCCGGAAACTTCTGCTCAAGAAAGTCGCCTACTTCAATATAATTGCGGCCCCAACGGGAAAGGTCTTTGACGATGATACATTGAATTTTGCCTGCTTGTGCCATTTCGATTATGTGCTGCGCTCCGGCGCGGGAAAAGTTTGTGCCGGTTCGCCCGTCGTCAAGGGCTTCAATGACTTCACAACCGTCAAATTCCGGTGTTTTGCTTATGAAGCTATCAAGTAAATCTCTCTGCCCACTTATGGAATCGCTTTCTTGCTTTATCATTCCATCAAGGTCAACATCTTCGTCAGATATGCGGAGATATTTTGCTATAACGCAACTCACGAAGCCACCCCCACATCATCAGAAGATTTCATAATACCTGCCATGAGCAGTAGGGTCTCGTCGCGGAATTTGAAAGTAACGCTCACACGGTCAAGGTCGCTTACTTCCACGCGCTCAACCATAGCCTGTACCATTTCGAGTGTAAGCTTCTTTTCGTCCATGAATTTACCCCACGCTGCAACCCATTGGTTAGCCTGCTCGGTATTTTTAGAGTATTCCGCTCTTTCCTGTTTGACAGACTCAAGACGGCTGCGCCCTAAATCCATTTCGGCAGCATATTTATCGGTTGCGTACTGATACTCGGAAACGGTCAGCAGTTTACCGGCGTAATCCTCATAAACTGCTTGCCGCAGAGATGATAGACGGCGTATATCCTTTTCAAATTCCTCAATTTTCGTGTCGTACCGTATTAGACGGGATTTATAGCTGTTATCCCTACCCAGTTTATCAAGGATTCCGATAACGTCAACATACCGCTTGATTTGTGTGCGAATGGCATAGTACACAGCTTCATACAATTCAGATTCGGGGATAAATTTACGGGAGCAGGCGTCTAAGTCTAAATACTTTCTACAGCAGTAAGCCCACCGTGCCTGTCCTTTCGTCCCCCTCGACTGCTTCCTCCGGGCGAGAGCCTTGCCGCAATCCGCGCAAAAGGCCACACCGTACAAAAGCAAATCCAACCTTTTTTGTGTATCTGCGTCGTATTTGTGCCGGTTTTTCTTGTATTCCTCGGCCCGTTTGTCTAATACAGCGCCCACAAGGTCAAAAAGCTCCTGAGACACTATAGCTTCGTGGGTATCGGGTACGATAATCCATTCATCACGTTTGGTTTTCCGTCTTTCTTTACCCTCGCATAACGAAACACGCGCCTTACCCTGTGTCATATGGCCTAAATAAAGCGGGTTTCGCAGGATTTCAGCTACCGTTGATATAATCCATAAGCTATTTTCGTATCTGTTGCTTTGTGTAAGCCCTTTGACGCAGTGGTATCTGTTGGGGCAAGGAATATCCTCGCTGTTAAGCTGTTTGCATATCGCTCCGTTGCCTAACCCCTCTGCTTTCATTTCAAAAATCCTGCGTACAACGGGCGCGGTATCGGGATTAAGCACGATTTTTTTAGGGTTTGCGGGGTCTTTCAAGTAACCGTATGCGGCGTACCTGCCAAGAAACTCGCCGTTTTTTTGCTTTGTCTGCATTGCCGCAATAACCTTTCGGCTGATGTCTTTGGCGTAAATGTCGTTGACGAGGTTTTTGAGATTAGACACTAACCGCCCACTGTTTGTAAGGTTTAGGCTGTCGTAGCCGTCGTTTACGGCAATTAGCCGAACCCCAAGCATGGGAAAGATGCGTTCGAGATAATCGCCTGTTTCAATGTAATTACGCCCTAAGCGGGATAAATCCTTGAGAACAATGCAGTTTATATTGCCCTGACGACATTCCCGAACAAGGTCATTCCAAGCCGGACGGTTGAAATTAGTGCCTGTTTCGCCGTTGTCAATGAATGTTTCTTTGAGTGTGAGTTCAGAGCGTTCCGCGATATAGTGGTTAATCAGTTCTTGTTGATTCGCAATGGATTCACTTTTGCTCCTGCCGCCATCCATTACAGACAATCGGGCATAAATGGCGGTGTTGTATGAAATCATGGTGGATTCCGGTGCGATGGTTTGTGAAGTTACCGCTTTTCTACTTGTCCGTGCCATCTATACCGCCTCCCGTAGAGCCGCAGGCTGTAATGAAATAGCATTTGAAACAATGGCTAGTTGTTCGTATTGATTAAAGTAACGGAAATCAACCTCAATGCGGCTCTTTTCATATACCGTAATTCTCTCTAAGAGTTCTACAACCATTTTTCGGGACAGGGTTTCCGCGTCAATGTATGACTTGAAAACGGAAGTCCAACCGTGGCTCTGTGATTCGCCCTCAGCCGCTTTTTCTATTTCATCCTCGATGGCAATAACAGCATTTTCAGCCGCAAGGATTTTCGCGTCATAACTGGCTTTGAAGCTGATGAAGTCAGCGCGGGGAATAACATTGTCTTTATAACTTTCGTAAAGAGACAGCCTAAACTCGTTGTTGCGCCGCAGTTCCTCTTGCTTGGCTTCGAGCCGTGCTGTTAATCTGCGGACGCTTCCCTGACTGTAAGCAAGCCCCTCGGCGCACTCCGTTATTTTCTCAATGTCCAGTATGGATGCTGTATGGGTTTGCAATGCCACCAAAACAGCCGCTTCGCAGGCATCCGTGCTTATGATGTGGGTTGAGCATACTTCCTTATTGGCGCGATGCCCCGAACACACATAGTAGCCGTATTTTTTGCCATTCGATGTGTTTGTCTTGTGTACCATCGCCGCTCCGCAATCAGCACAAAAAATCATGCCGGAAAGCGGTCGGACGTTGGTATTCTTTGAAGCGGCGCGTGTGTCCTGCTTCAAAAGTTCCTGTACGGTGTCGAACAAAGTACGCTCGATGATTGGTTCGTGGGCATCCTCTACCCGTACCCATTGTTTTTTTGGCACATCAACACGCTTTCGAACTTTATAATTAGGTGTTTGCCGCTTGCCCTGTTCCATAACGCCTACATATACCTCGTTGGCAAGAATCCGCGAGACGGAATTGGCCTGCCATTTCGCCGATGTATTCAGCTTAAAGGAAGTAGCGAAGCGCAAGCCTATATACCGCTTATACTCCATTGGCGAGAGTATGCCGCTTTCGTTTAGCCGCTCCGCTATCCCAAGCGCTGACATACCGTTCAGCTTCCATACAAAAATATCCCTGACAACATCAGCCGCAAAGCTGTCAATGACAAGGCGGTTATGATTTGATTCATCTTTCATGTATCCATAGACAGCAAACGCGCCTACAAAGTCGCCTTTTCTGCGTTTTAGTTCAAGATGGCTTCTGACCTTTGTGCTGATGTCGGCGCTGTAAGCGTCATTTACCATGTTTTTGAACGGCACGATGATGTTGCTTGTATATCCCTGTTCTTTCGTGCTGTCGTAGGAATCGTTAACCGCGATAAAGCGTATGCCCGTGCGTGGAAAAAGCACTTGGATATACTTGCCCGCTTCGATGTAGTTTCTTCCGAAGCGGCTGAAATCCTTGACGATCACACAGTTCACAACGCCGTCTTTGATGTCGTCAATCATTTCGTTGAACGCCGGACGGTTAAAATCAACACCGGAATACCCATCGTCTATTCGAATTCTATTGATACGAATGTCGGGCATGGTTTTAACAAAGTCCGTCAGCAAGGCGCGTTGATTCACGATGCTGTCGGATTCTTCTTTGTCGCCGTCCTCTTTTGACAGCCGTAAATATAGGTCTGCGTAATAGATTGTTTCTGGCATGACAAAATCCTCCATCATGTAATTTCTCTGAGAATCCACAATCAGGAGGGTTTCGGAATATTGGTCTATTTCAAGATACCACTCCCTGTAATAAATGGCAATGTTGTCGTCAGCACGTTTTCATGTAACTTTCAAAGCAGTCGTTCGCAGAGGTTGCCGTATTCGCATGATTCATTTTTACAATAACCTTTCCGACCTTGATGAAGTAGGGATTGCCTGATTGCCGCGCATAGTCTGCCATGCGCTCATGTACAGGCAAATTTACATTTATTGTTAATTCCTTGCTATTTGCAACTGTATCAGGGTCGATGGTGCGTATGTCAACATCCTTCATCTGTTTTAATGTTGCTAAGTCAAACATAAAGCTCACCCCTTGCAAAGAGCCGAAGCTATTTCCATAACGAAAATAGCTTCGGCGCACTTAGCGGTTGTTTACGCCGATACTAATTTGTATGAGCGCAAAAACTTGTCTTATAACGATAAAAGCGATTTGCTACGATATTTTTCAGCTTATTCCCAAGTTGGGAATACCTTTGGCAAGCATTAACCTTATTCAAAATAACCAGGGTCTTTCACTGTTCGGATGAAGTCCTCTATCTCCTCAATACTCTTTACCAGGCAGCAATCCGGCAGGGCGTCAAATACACGACCACGGTACGCGCCGTACTGCCCCACCCGGCAGTCAAGTATCGCCACAGCACCCTTGTCTTTCTCGGTGCGGATTAGCCTTCCGAAACCCTGCTTGAGCTTGATAAGCATTTCCGGTACAACAACGCGGGATATGTATTCATCCACGCTCGGATACAATGTCCGTTCGTATTCGCTGATGGGGTCGGGAACTGCAAAGGGCAGCTTCACGATGATGAGCATAGATAGCGTATCTCCGGGGATGTCAATGCCCTCCCACAACGCGCCCGCCGCGAACATTATGCCATTCCCGCTTTTCTTAAAACGCTCTATTTCCTTAACGCCGCCCTTATCCAGCCGAAACAGGGGGAACGGTATCCCGCATTCTTCAAGATGCTTCCATACCATATCCATCACCTTGTAGCTAGTAAACAGCACCGCAGCGTGGCCGTGGGAAGCGTATATAAGCTGCTCAATCTCATTGGCAACGGCGAGGATATAATCGCTATTTCTGTAATCAGGGAATGGAATTTTATCGCTGATATAGAGCCGGGAGTTGCTTCGATAATCAAACGGTGACGGCTTGCTTGTCGCGGTCAGGCGGCTTCCAATACGGTCGATGCCAAGCGCCCGCTTAATATGTGAAAAGTCGCCGCCAGCCGAGAGTGTCCCCGATGTAAGCACAGTCGGGATGCCCTTGCTCCAAAGGTCGTCGTACAGTCTTTGGTCGAGGTTTTTTTGTATGGCGCACAGGTTTACCTCATTATGTTTAACGTCTATCCAGCAGATAAGTTCATCGTGCTGTATAAGTGCAGCAACCTGTCCACGGATTCGTTCCAACTCCCATAATATTTGCGCCCTGCGGCCCGCGCCGTTTCCTGCGAGGGGCTCTGATGACAGAAGTTCCATTAGCTCGCCGGAAATATTGAAAACATTGAACAAGTGGCGTTGTGCTTCATTGTCAATTAAAGCGGGGAATCGGTCGGATTCATCTTCCGCATTATCGTCCTCATGGTTGGCGGTATTCTCCACCAGCCCTTTGAACAAGCGTTTATTTTCATCAGCTAGCAGCCCCGCCAGCCAATCGGCAAGTTTCTTCGCGCGCTCGTTTCTGAAATTCAGGCTTTTTTCGATGCCCTCAATATCCGATAGTGACAAGCTGGATAATTCCACCCCATACATGGAACGCGCAGCGCCGAGGAATTTATGCGCTTCATCGATGATGATGCTCTGATAGTTCGGAATCAATGCCGGTTTATCATCTCTGCGCCGCAGGGTGTCGGCGAGAAGATAGTTGTGGTTGACTACTTGGATATCAATCTCCGTGGACGCGGCAAGTTCACGGAATTGTAGATACTGACAGTTCTTGCGGTGAGGGCATTGCCTTTCACAGCGTTTTGGGACACAAATTCTCCGCTTGACGTAAGCGTTCAGTCCCGCACCGGACGGTCCGGCGTCGATTTCAGCAAGGTCTATGGCTGCACCCGGCTTTAATAACCCAATAAGCCGCTCCTTCATTTCGGGAGAATGCGTAAATGCGATCTGTGTACGCAGGTTGTGTTCACAGATATAATGCTCACGGCCTTTGCGTAAAGTGCAGGTCAGCGGGGTTTTGATAATACTGTGCTCCATCAATATATTGGAAAGTTCGGGTATGTAGTCTGTCACAAGAGCTTTTTGAAGCGCGATGCTGGATGTGGCAATAACAATCGGCATATTTGCCATATCCACATATGGCGTCCCGGTATAAAAACTCATGTTCCAGAAGCCATTGAGATGCCCACGCTTGGCAAGGACAGACGCAACAAGGTACGCGAGTGTCTTGCCTGTACCTACCTCCGCTTCAGCCAGCGAGACATGGCGGCGGCTTAATGCGCCGAGGATGTGTTTGGCAAGAGAGATTTGTTCCATACGGACGGCATAGCCGTGTTGGGGCAGTATTTCATTGAACACAGTTTCCAGCATTTCAATACAGTTATCAAGTGCGATTTTGTCGCTATATGGCCTGTCCGCTTGCAGACGCCCCGCGCCTGCAACATTCGATAACCGAATCTTTTCGGCCATCGCGCCTACGCCGGATGTGGTGAGCGGCGTCGGGCGGCGGCTTATCACTTCACGCAAGCCGGTTTTCAGGTTGACCGCTGTATAGATATATGTCCTGCCGGTATCGCGCTCAAGCAGAACGCAGCCGTAAGCTGTAAACAGCGGGATGGTGTTACTGTTAAGTCGTATCGGAATATCACGCGGTACGTTTCTCGATATTTCACGTTGGATATTTTTAAGCATTGGAAACTTCCTTTCGTAATACCTCGACGGCTCTGTGGTGCGGACAAGCGAGCTTGTCCGCAATATCAGAACCGCCAAGACTTCATGTTTGACGGTAAGAAAAAATCTGTAAGATTGAATCTCGTCGTTTCTTGGGGTCGTGCCCTATTTACCTCATTACCCGGACACAGGGGGAGACAACAGGCTGCGGCAATGCCGCACACGAAAGCTCCCACGGGTCTATCCCAACCCGCACGACGCTTCCCCGGAACACGCACTCGGCGCTGCCCGGCCCCGTTCCCACGGGGGAGTACCATTATCACCGTCATACCGTTTATTTGCCCGGTCTGGCCTGCTTTTGTTCCCCGAAGCCAAGTTAAGTGGGGAGCTAATAAGGCAGCGACGAAGGGGCGCTCGTACCCAGTCCCCGGGGTCCCCGGCGAATCGCAGATTCGTTGGGGTGGGTTCCAGGTAGTCCTGGCGCGCGGTACGGCGGTTATTGTACCTATTGTTCCGTTATTCAATTTTCAAGCTACAGGTGAGGGGAATTATTTGTCCCTTCACCTATTGCAAAAAATCATGCGTTTTGTACCCCCATTTTTTTAACGCCCGCGATATATTTATTTATTTTCTTTTCCGCAGCATCAAGACTATTTTGTATTTTTGAGTGGACGACGCCCTCTTTGACAGCGATTTGACGCATTGTGAGACCGTTTGAGTGATACATGCGATACCGCCGCCGCTGAACCTCGGTAAGCTTGTCCATCGCTTGCACCGCTAATTGCCGCCGCTGAACCCTTATTGCAGCCTGCTCAGGCAGGTCAAAAAGTATGTTGTCCAGCGACAGCGTGGCAACGGCGTCCGTTTCCTCAAAGCCGTGGATCGATACATTTCTGTAGGTTTGGCGGTTATCGTCGCGCGCCTGTTCCTCATAAATGCCATCCGACAAAGCTTTGAGCTCTACATAATCAGCTTTGGTCTTGCCGGGATTCTCCAGCAGATAATCTTCCAATGTGTACTCCACGGTTTCATTGGCGAATAGGTAAACGATGCCGTCAGCGTACTTGTTGGCAGCGAAATCAGTGTCTTTATAATTCTTCATTTTTCTATCTCCTATCAGTTTTTGGGAAACGCGAAAACTGATTGGGACAGGTGGGGAGCGGCAGCGTGGCCGTAAATCATAAGCTCTCATGTAGCCTAATATCCAGTTGGGCTTCGATTTGCTTATGGAATACAAAAATATCCCCACTGTTATATATAAAACTGAAAGAAAAAAGGCCGCTGTTTGCATAGGAACTCCTTTCAGAAGTCCCGGCAAACGGCAACCTTATGGGGCAAAAAGAAATGCCCGGCGAAACAGCAACATAAAGTTGCCGTTTGCCGGACTCATAAGCATTGTAACATTTGGTTATGCGGACTTGGTACGGTTTACCCTAAAAAGGTAAGCAGATGAATGATACCTGTCCGCCTGCATTGAATATGCACAAAACGGTATTTGCCCCTATCCGCTACACCGCAGCCGTTGTCACGGCGTTTTCAGCCTGCGGCCAACATTCCAAACGCTCTTTCAGATTCCGTGAGGGTATAGCTTAACCGCCTCAAATGACGGTAGGCAAAACCTATTCAATTTTATGGATAACCGGTGGTTATGCCAGTATCATGCCGATTTCGTTTTTGCAAATTTGGCATGTAGGGTACGAATGACACTTGATGTTTTTCCGGGCAGGATAGCGGTAAAGCTCTACGTTTGTGGATTTATCAACCTCTGTAAATGTGTTTTTACAATAGGGGCACTTGATAGCCTTTAACTTGCGCGGTGTCCTCTTATACCCGCGAACAGTTCTATATGCCACCTGCGGCATTAGAATCGCGGGGACGTCGCCATGAATGACGTAAAAGTATTTCTGAATTTCGCTATGCCCTATATATTCTGTGCTGCGCTTCATGTTGTCACTCTCTCTTTTCTTGAGTTTACGCAATTTGCGGAAATGCGGGCGCGAAAAATCGTGGGGCTACTGGAATGCGCCTCTCCATTTTTCTGTATCCGTTATTGCCGTCAGCTTTTCAAGCCTTATCAACGCTGCGCGTTTCGATACACCAAACAAGCAGGCAACAAACTCCGGCAGGCGATTAGCGTAATAATCGTCTTTCGGGCTTGCCCCACGGACAATGCGGCGGGGCTTATCGCCGTTTACTCTGAAAAAACCCTTGTACGCTTCTCTAAGCGCGGCGCGGGGCATAAGGATGGCGGCGGCTAGGAAATCCGCTTGACGCTCCATGCGCTCAATGTCTGTGCGCTCATTTTGGGAGCGGCTATAATCGACGCGCCCCTCTTTGGCGGCAAGGTATTGGTTTTCATAGATACCGGCAGTCCCGAAAGGGTTGTCCTTTGAGAATGCTTCTCGGTGCAGTATCCAATGCGCCCCTTCGTGCATGGTCGTAAAGCGCAGGCGCGGTTTGTTACGCTTCGATGTTGTCAATGATGTATCAAGGATAACCGTACCCGTCTTTACTTGCACAGATTCCGGTAGGCCGCTTATCTCGCCCACAACATCGAGAACGCCATCATTGAACGCCGTCATGCCAAGAATTTTGCGGTCATAGCAGATACGGAGGTATCGTATAGACAGGTGGAGGTAATATTCAACAAAGGCTTCCACGTTGACAACACCGGGGAAGATCAGTCGTTCCGGCGCAAAATCGGATACCAATTCCTCGGCGTATGCGTCCAGCGCGTCATAGGTTATGTAAGGTACACGCGAGAGCGAATACCCCGTTTTCAATTCGACCATTTACCTGTCCCCTTTCTCGTTTTCCATTAGGCTGATGAATTTATCCCACACCCGCGCATCTCCGCCGTCCTTTGCCATGCGGAGCGCAACACGCACTTTCTCATTCTCGTTGATGTAATCAGGCAAATCAGGCGGGGCTTCCGACCGAGCTTTTCCGGCAAGGTCATTGAGTATATCTTTGTCATCGTCGGCAAGGTTCAGCGCGTTAATCAATCTCGTCAGCATTTCACGTTCAGGCGGTTTACGCCTGCCGTATTCAATATCGCTGCAATATCCAGTTGAGATTCCCGACCTTTCCGCAAGCTCGCTCAAAGTTATTTGTTTTTGCTGCCTTTTTTCCCTTAAAAATCGGCTAAAGTCCGACTCTGCCATAACTACCTCCGACCATAACTGTTTCCGCAATTTGCGTAAACAGGGGGATTTTTATTGCGGCTCACTCGCCGCAAGAACGCACACCGACTCGGTAAGAGTATTATACCGCTCGTTTGTTCGGGATTCAATAGGTTTTTGAAAATAGGGTTCGAGGTTGGCAATATATCGCCCAACCCGGCATTTTTATGAAAAATAGCCTTTTGGTTAAGCCGTTATTCAGGGACAAAGGTTTTTGCTTTTATCAGCATTGCTTTGTATGCGTCTACAGCTTCATCGGGGGATTCAATAGTGATTGCGCCGTCCATGCCGAATATCCAGCCGTAAAAAGTTTTACTAGCTGATACGCTAACCTTTGCGTAGAAATGCTTGGGGTCGGCTATATTGGTTTTCACATCTTCCCCGAAGCGGTCAATAATGGTTTTCATCATGGAGTTTTCGCATTTAAGTGTGACGTCAAGCATTTTGCCGTCGTACATTTGAAATACAGATTTTATATAGTCCGCGAGGCTAAAATCTTTAGGAGCGGGTACGGCAGGTATGTCCGTCAGTTTGGGTGCGGCGATTCTATCCACGCGAAAACTAATGTCTTTCCCGTGATTTTCGGAGTAACCGATGATATAGTAGCTGTCGTTGTTCCACACAAACGCCCACGGGCTGAACTCGTAAACGCGGCGCTTATGCTTATATTTCTTTTTCTTGTCAGGAGTATACTCATAATACATTAACTGCACACGACGCTTTGTATTTATAGCGGTCATAAGCAGGTCGGCGGTTATGTATGCGGCTTCATTTTTGGGCTTAACCTGTTGTGTAAGATACAGCCCGTTTGCGAAGTTCTCTGCCTGATTGCGGCTTGTGAGTGCCAACAGCTTATCAATCAGGACACGGCTACGCTTGGCGGTCAGAAACCGCGACGCCTGCGCCGCGTCGATGAGCAGCTTTAACTCCGGCGTTTCAAAATACCTGTCGCCAATGAAATATTCATTGGAGCGGCTTTTATTGCATACTACATCAACACCGGCGTCAATGAGCAGGTCTATATCCTGTGCGATCGTCTTTCGGCTTGCAGAAATGTTTTTATCGGATAGGTAGAGCATAATGTCATTGATGGTGGCAGGGTGAGCTTCGTCGGTTTGTTCTTCTAAAAACTGCTTGATATACAATATTCTGCTTTTCTTTTCTGCCATCACAAAACCCCCTTAATTGTAAACGGGCGGCATTGCCGCCCACTTGAGACGCCATCATCAATGGCTAAATAAGTTGACCGAATATTTCTTGATACATTTAAACTGCTGTATCAACAGCGAAAGACTCATGGCCATCTCCTTAGCCGCGCTTAGAGAGCGCTTTTTTTCGCAATCCCAAATCAAAGGCATAAAGTTGTTGCCGAGGGGCGTTGTTCCGTGTATAGAGGCGGTGGGCTCAGAATTTTACCGAATAAATGTTTTCCGCATCTGTTCACAATAATATTGTACGACTTCCCATTTTGTGTCCGGCGGTAGCCTATGATCCGGGCAGGGGATATATCCACCCATTGCCACAAGCGGCTTTAGACGTTCAATTTCTCGGTCAACTGCGGCATAATCCTCGCACAACACATGCTTGTTCATGCCGCCAATCCCGCGGACATCACGCCCCAGCTTCTCTCTCAGTTTCGC